>Ga0228703_1000540_pt1 | contig 26895 bp, 25 predicted proteins | sample McNCre217_Aug_MG_3_FD_178020 | JGI IMG/M metagenome (GOLD analysis project Ga0228703, IMG submission 178020) | Freshwater microbial communities from McNutts Creek, Athens, Georgia, United States - 29-17_Aug_MG | ecosystem: Environmental > Aquatic > Freshwater > Creek | place: USA: Georgia...
TTGCGAGACATCGAAGTGACTCTCGGGGCCAATGCCACCAAGCTCTACGCCATGGGCTTTCGGCATGCCATCGCTCGATCCACCTTGGCCGATGCCAACGAATCGCGCGATTGGCGCATCTGGTCGGACTTGGCCGCCGTGCTGATTCGACGGGCCCGCAAGCTGTATCTGAACGAAGACCTCGGCCTCGAACTCAAGAACACCGTCTACGCCCCGGACTCCACCACCATCGACCTGTGTCTGGGCTTGTTCGACTGGGCTCCATTTCGCTCCACCAAGGCCGCTGTGAAGATGCACACGTTGCTGGACTTGCGCGGCTCCATACCTGCCTTCATCCACATCAGCGATGGCAAGATGCACGATGTGCATGTGCTGGACATGCTGCCCATCGAGGCGGATGCGTTCTACATCATGGACCGGGGTTATCTGGACTTTGCCCGCCTGTTCGCCATGCACCAAAGCGCAGCCTTCTTTGTCACCCGAGCCAAGAGCAATATGAACGCGCGGCGCGTGTACTCGGCCCCTGTGGACAAAACCATGGGCCTGGTCTGCGATCAGACCATCGCACACAATGGGCACGTATCGGCCAAGGACTACCCCGAGCACTTGCGGCGCATCAAGTTCAAAGACCCGGAGTCGGGCAAAACGCTGGTTTTCTTGACCAACAACACCGGCTTGCCCGCTTTGACCATTGCGGCTCTGTACAAGAACCGCTGGCAGGTCGAGCTGTTCTTCAAATGGATCAAACAGCACCTGCGCATCAAGAAATTCTTGGGCACCAGCGAGAACGCGGTGAAGACGCAGATCTGGTGCGCCGTGGCCACTTACGTGCTGATTGCCATCGTCAAGAAGGAGTTGCAATTGAAGGCCTCGCTCTACACTTTTCTACAGATTTTGTCGGTCTCGGTTTTTGAGAAAACCTCGATTTCATGCGCCTTGCAGCCCAATGCCTACAAATCAGATGCACCTGACGGCGCTAACCAATTGAATTTATTCACTTTTTAACCGGCCACATACTGTTATGTTATATTAACAAATAGATAGAACCACCTATAACTTGCTAGAACATGGACCCAATTAAAAATCCGTTTTCACCTGGCGCTGGCTCCCCACCGCCAGAACTTGCCGGGCGAGCGCCTGTTCTGGAGCAAGCTCGCATCCTGCTTGGGCGCGCTCTTATTGGTAAGCCAGAAAAAAGCCTGATGCTGACCGGTCTGCGTGGAGTTGGTAAAACCGTGCTGCTCAACGAGGTGCGGCGCATGGCCCAGGAAGCCGGCTACCGCACGGTACTGGTTGAAGCCCATGAAGACAAGGCCCTTGGCCCTCTGATTGCAGCACCTTTGAAAACAGTCTTTTTTGAGTTGGATCGCATCGCGCAAGTAGGCGATCGCGTTAAACGCGGTTTGCGGGTGTTGCGCAGTTTTCTTGGGGGCTTAAAGGTCAAAGTTGGTGAGCTTGAAATTGGTCTGGATATTGACCCTGAGACCGGTGCGGCCGACAGCGGGGATATTGAGATCGATTTGCCAAACTTATTCGAAGCCTTAGGCGATGCGGCCAAAGAGAAGAAGAGTGCAGTGGCTATTTTGATTGACGAAATCCAGTACCTTAGTCAAAAGGAACTGGGTGCCGTCATCATGGCCATGCACCGTATGCAGCAACGTCAGTTGCCGGTCGTGTTGTTAGGGGCTGGTTTGCCCGTGTTGCCCGGGCTGGCGGGCGAATCAAAGTCCTACGCTGAACGTCTTTTTGCATTCCCGGATATTGGGGCACTTTCACAAGCCGACTCCAACAAGGCAGTCAGCGAGCCAGCGCTAGCTGAAGGCGTCAAATTGTCGGATGCAGCCCTGACTGAGACCTACCGTCTCACCAAAGGCTATCCCTATTTCATCCAGGAATGGGGTTACCAGATATGGAATCTAGCGCTGACCAACCCTATCGAAATAGAGGTTGTCCAATCGGCTGCCGAATCCGTCATTCGACGGCTTGATCAGAACTTCTTTCGCGTCCGGTTTGACCGGTTGACACCGGGTGAAAAGAACTTCCTGCGCGCCATGGCTGAACTTGGCTCTGGCGCCATCCGCTCTGGTGACATTGCAAACTACCTTGGTGTCAAAGTCAACAGTATCGGGCCCGTACGCGCCAAACTCATCAAGAAGGGGATGATCTACAGCCCAGCCTATGGCGATATTGCCTTCACGGTCCCACTATTTGACCAGTTCATGAAGCGAGCCATGCCCAACTTTGTCGCTAAAGGTTAACCGAACCATTTGATGCCGGCTGAGCTGACTGACAAGCCATTCTGAAGGCGACGAAACAGTTCCCTTCAGATCGGCTCATCGCAGGAACTGAGTTGCCAGTGTTGCCGCATCCACCAATAGACGCAAACGCACCCCGCAACCCAGAATCACACCACGCTGATGATGCCGCCCTCGCCAATGCGCGACCAGGGCAAACCCAGCACCAGCGCATCCAGTTGGGCGCGGCTCAGGCTCACGCGATGGGCAGCATCTGTGGCACCGGTTTGCGGCCAGACAAAATGTCCTTGATGCAGCCGCCGCGCTGCCAGCCAGATGCCGATACCGTCATGCACCAGCACCTTCATGCGGTTGGCGCGTCGGTTGGCAAAGAGGTAGGCCGTGTGCGGGTGTGCGGCACCGAACACCCCCACTACGCGGGCCAGCGCCGTGTCCGTGCCGGTGCGCATGTCCAGGGGCACGGTGGACAGCCATACCGCATCGATGCGGATCATTGCAAACACTCGCGCAGCCACTGGGGCGCAGGCAGCGCTACCGGCAAGGGGCCAGTGTCGTTGGATGCAAGGGGACGAGTCGTGACTTGCCAAACTTGGTCAATCGGACAGTCAACACACCTGCTTGCAGATCGACGTCGTCACGCTGGAGGCCGATCACCTCGGACAGACGCATGCCCGTCACCGCGATCAATCCGAACAGATAGTGGTAAGTCCAACGGCGCAATCCGCCTGCTGGCGGCAAGGAAAGCGCCGCCGCCAGCAATGCGTTGATCTCTGCGTCGGCATAGACGTAGGGCTTGGCACGCTTCAGACCTGGCAGGATGCCGACCGGTGGCACCTCCGTCATTGGATCGATACTTGCGATGTGGCGCGCAAAGCCTCGCACATCCGTCAGTCGCAATGCCCAAGATGCATGCCGATCGGGAGGTAGCGTCGCCCACTCCATCGCGAGCTTTGTAGTGATAGTAGTAGCTTCGCGCCGCTCCATGAAGGAGACGAAGTCGGTGAGCCATCGAGTCTGGTGTTGGTACTTGTATCCAAGCCCCTTGCGCATGCTCAGGTACCGCTTCAGTGCTGAACGCAGATCCGTCATTGCGCACCTCCCGGCCAGGGTAGGCTCAATGTGCGGAGCGCTTCGATGTCAACCTTTGCGTAGATCCGCGTGGTGTCGTGGCTCTTATGCCGCAGCAGCTGGCCGATCTCCGACAAATTTGCACCGGAGCGCAAAAGCTCGGTGGCGAGACTGTGCCGGAAAATATGGGCTCCCTGGTGCGCGTAGCCACGGATGCCAGCGCGTTCGAGAGCGGTCTTGGCGATCATCGTAATCGCGCCTGCAGAGGCAAAGCCGGTTTGGGGAGCTAAGCTGCGCAGGAACAGTCGGCGACATGATGACTTTGGTCGGCCGTCACGTAGGTAGGCGACCACTGCCGCGCCAACATCTGGTGTGATCGGCATCCTCGCACGCTGGCGGCCCTTGGCGCGAACAAGCATCTCGCCTGCTCTCCAGTCGATGTCATCCAACATGAGGGTGGAGACCTCGTCGGCGCGCAGACCGAGTTTGGAAAGCATCATCAAAATGGCGAAATCACGCCGTCCTACTGCGGATGTCCTGTCGCAACAATCCAGGACCTTCTGAACCTGCGCCGCAGAAAGATAGGTCGGTAGGCTCACGAGCTTCCATTGCCTGATCGAGGGCACGCAGCCGGCCAATGCGTGTGGGTTCAATCCCGTGTGATGAAGGTATCGGAGAAATGCGCGCAGTGACCAGCACATCAACTTGGCGGACTTCGGACTCCAATCTTGGGCGTGGCATTCGACGTAGCGGATCACCACATCCTGTTTGATCTTGCCGAGATCGCTAGCGCCAGCGGGGCAAACTTCAAGCAGGAACCGACGGATCGCAGGTAGATGGTGAGCGATGGTCTTTGCAGTCAGACCGCGCTCGCTTTGCAGATAGGCGCCAAACTCCGCAAAGATCTGCTCTTGTGGTGAGTCCATTGGGACCGCAGCCGGCGCAATTGTGCCGGCGCTGCGCAGAATAAACAACCACCGCTTTAGCGCGGGCCGGTCGTCGAGTTGGATGGTCTGCTTTGCACCTTGGTGCTGCAGGTAGCGGTCCACCATATGTTCATCGAGTTTACTCAGCCTGGTTCGGTGGCTTGCCATCCAAGCTAGGAGATTGCCGACCACATTGAGGGAGCGCCAAGTGCCGTGTCTAGCAAGCCCTACCTCGACGAGGTGCGCCGCATACAGCTCGACAAGATGCCCGTGGGTACCACTTCTCAGGCGCCGGAACAGCCGGCTCCTGTTCAAATACTCTTCCGTATTCGTCATCGAAATCTCCGTTGTTGAGGACGGAGGAAGGATGAACTATGCCGAACCGATTAAACGCCGACTACGGAGAATCCGGGGAGAAGCGAGCCCATTCGGCATAGTTCGGCGATCGGCATAAAGCGCCCTATGCCGCGTGCGGCATAGGGCGCTTTGCACCAGGCTCATCACCACGGCAGCGCGCTGACCGGCAAGCTCACTGCCGACAAACATCCAGTTTTTTGCGCCAAGTTTCCACGGCTTGATCTGTCGCTCGATGTGGTTGTTGTCGATGGCAACTGCGCCATCGTTCAGATGCAGCGTCAGTCCTTGCCAGGCGCCCAGGCTGTAATCGATGGCCTCGGCGATCTTGCTGCCGTCCAGCACACGCCTACGCTGCAGCTTGAGCCAAACCTCCAGTTCATCCCACAGCGGTTTGCTCAGTACCTGCCGGGACTGGCGGCGCTGCTCGGCGTTCATCTGCGTAAAGCTTGCCTCTGCGTGGTAGATGCGCGCCCAGCGCTGCAGCGCGTCCAGAGCCACGGCGCTGGAGCCAGCGCCGCCTCGGCTGAGTTCCTCGAAACGCCTGCGCGCATGAGCCGAGCACAGCGCCGATTTGCGCAGCGGGTAGACCGACGCATCGAGCGCGGCGTTGTAGCCGGCGTATTGGTCCGTAATCAAGGTTCCGATCCACGGCGGCTCTGGCCACGGTGGCCCTTTGCTGCCGAGGAAGGCCACGGGGTATTGCGATCCACGCCCCAGACAAAACTCGTAGATTACCCCGGGGTGCGGATCATGGTGGCTGCGCGCCCAGGCCCAGACATAGGCCTTGCGCGTCTTGCCCGCGCCGGGATCGAGCAGCGGCACCGGTGTTTCGTCGGCATGTAGCACCAAGGCGCTCAGAATGAAGCGCCGCAGTGCTTCGTACAAGGGCACCAGGGCCGTACCACCGGCACCCGACCAGGTGGCCAGCGTCGAGCGTGGGGTGTGCACGCCCGAGCGGGCATTGATGGGCTCTTGCCGGTAGTACGGCAGGTGGTCCACGAAGCGGCTGATCAGCGTGTGTGCCACCAGTCCGCTGGCAGCCATGCCGCCTTCAATAACGTCCGGTTCGGCAGGCTCCTGACGCAGGGTCTGGCAGCACTTGCAAACCCACTTGCCATAGATGTGGCGATGCACGAAGAACTCGGCCGGAACTATGTCCAGCTTCTCGCTGACGTCCTCGCCAATGCGCTGCATCGGCTGGCCGCAACCGGGCGTCACGCAGGTGGTGTTGTCTGGCTCGTGGCGATGTTCCACACGCCGCAGGTGTGCCGGCAGGGCTTGGCGGCGCGGCTTGCGCGCTGGGGCCTTGGGTGCCTTGACATCGCCCACAGGAATATCTGCCTGCAGTGCGGCTAGTTGTGCCTGCAGAGCGGCCTCGTCTTCGAACAGGGTGTCCTGGAACAAGGCGCGCTGCTGGGCGTCCATGGTCTCAGTCTTGGCACCAAACTTCCAGCGCTTGAGGCGCGCAAGTTCGAAGTTGACCTTCTCCAGCCGGGCATCGCGCAGCGCAATCTCGCGGGCTTGCGTTTCGACCTTTTGCCGTAACTGTGCGATCAGCGCCACCACCTCCGCAGTGACCTGGGTCAGATCAATGGATGGGGCGCAATTGTTGGACATGGGCGCAATGATGCCCGAGTCAGAACGTTCAGACTATTAGCGAATGCGATGTCAACCAATCCAAGCGCCGTTGCAGTGATAGCACCTCTCCATCAGGTGCGGCTGATGACGCTCAATTCCTCCAGTCGCTGCCATGGAAGACCCAGCACCAGAGCGTCAAATTGCTGGCGACTGAGCTGTAGTGCCGGTGCCGTCTCCCCCTGGAGTAGCACCCAAGCAAATTGCCCGGTGTGCAGGCGCCGGGTGGCGCACCACACACCAAAGCCGTCATGCACCAGCAGCTTGATGCGACTGGCCCGAGCATTGGCAAACAAGTAGCCGTGATGGGCCTGCGCCTGGCCCAAAGTGTTGACGACCACGCTGAGCAGCCGGTCGGCGCCGGCACGCATGTCCTGCGAGTGCGTGCATAGCCACAGCGCGTCGATGCGGATCATGCGCGTGCCACCATCTCAGCCACAGCGTGCAACAACGCAGCAAAGGATACGCCGTCGCCATGGGCGCAGTGCAGCCTGATTTGCAGGGCCCCAAGATCTAGGGTCTGTCATCAATTGAGCCAAACCACAGCCCCGATGAGATGAACTGCACCGAGGAAGTTGCGAGCGGTTTTGTCGTAGCGGGTAGCAATACAGCGGTACTGCTTAAGAATCTATCCGTAAATTATGTTGACCTTGAGCTTCACTTTGCGAAACGCGATGATCGCGGCGGCGATGTGATTGAGCGCAACGAAGCTGCGTTCGAGCTTCTCATATCGCACCAGCAACTTGCGAAAGCAGTTGAACTAGCTATGACAGACCTCGACCACCCAGCGCTTCGCTTTCTTGGTGGAGTTACGTCGCTTGGCATCGGTCTCTTTGCCGCGACCGACGACGTGAGGAATGTAGCCATGCGACTCGATGATCTCCAGCGCGCGCCGGCCTCGGTAACCCGCATCGGCGCACAGGTGCTTGTGCGCCGCACACTTGGTGCCTTTCGCTTGACCACGATGGCTTGCAGAACTGCTTCGAGTTGCGTCACGTCATGCTCATTGGCTCCGGTCACGACGAGCGACAACGGGACGCCACGCCCGTCCACCAGCAGGTGGCGCTTGCTCCCTTTTTTTCCCCCGATCGGTCGGGTTGCGTCCCACCGCCTCTTGCGCCAAGGGTGCCTTGAACATGGCTCCGTCGATGCTCTGCCATCGCCAAGCGATGCCTTCCATCTGGTCGTACTCGGCAAGCCCAGCTTTCCAGATGGATTCGAACACGCCCGCAGCCTCCCATTCCAGGAATCGTTTGTGCACCGCACTGGCGCTGCCAAAACGCTCCTTGGGTAGCGCTTTCCATTGGCAGCCTGTGCGCAAAACATATACAACCGCCTCGAACACCTGCCGTGCCGGCTTGGGCGGGCGTCCTGCTCCGGCCTTGCGCACGTACGTTTTGTCCATGCTGCGCTCGCGTACCGGAATCAGCGGTTCGACGTGTTGCCAAAATTCATCGGTCACCACCCATGACGGGACTCGCTTGCGTGTTGCCATGTCTCCGCTCCGACACCGCGCGAATTGCGGCTTAGGACGAGATTATACTATTTACGGATAACTTCTTAGTCTTTCACATCTAACGCCTATGTCAAATGGGTATTGCCGTCAAACACCTCGTGGTAGATCGACAAGCCATCGGCCTTTTGTACCACACCGAGCATGAACTGGCGCGCGATCAACCCCACTTTGGCTGCGTATTTCGGTGATCGCGGACAGCGTTCCATTCTGGTGGCGGACAGTTTTTCTCATGCTCTGGGGCCGCTGCCGTCGATGTTCTGAATGACGGCGTAATCGTAACCCAGGTGTTCGCCATCACGGTGGAACGGGCGCACGTTATCCACGTGGGGTGAAAGTAATGTCCTGCAGGTAGGCGCCGTCTACCGATGCGCCAACATCAGCACATCAATTGGCGGCGATCGGGGTGGAGCGGTTTGACTCGCCATAAGTGGAGCGCCTTGAGTGGCCATCGGTGCCAATAACCAACTCAATGAAGTGAAGATCCAGTGCGTTGGCTACAGCGCACAGAACCATCAAAGAGGGATTGGCTATGCCCCGTTCTATCTGACTTGCATAGGTACGGTCAATACCAGCAAGGTCAGCCATCGCTTCCTGCGATAGGTGCAGTTGTCTACGACGCAATTTGACCGTCTGGGCTATTTGGGTGGCTATATAAGGTGCATTGTTTGTCACCCCTACCACTTTCCGAGTTATGAGATTGACAGTCCACAGAAAATACTCTACATTGTCGGATATAGTCTACAAATCATGAGGCAAAAAATTGGTTCTCGCAAGGCCCGAAAAATGTCAAAATTAGTATTAACCATCGATGATCAGAGTGACATCCGAAGCCTAATTCGAATGACCTTGGAATTTTTTGATCACACCGTCATCGAAGCCAATAGTGGCGAAGAAGGTATCCGGTTGATGCGATCGCGCAAACCTGATTTGGTTTTGCTCGACGTGATGATGCCGGGCATGAACGGTCTGCAGGTGGCAAAGATCATCTGCAACGACCCCTTAATCAAGAACATTCCCATCATCATGCTGACTGCAATCAACAACAGCTCAGATGTTGCAGCCGGTCTGGCTGTTGGTGCCAAGTTTTATCTAAAAAAACCATTCAGCCCTGCCGATCTGTTGGACAAGATCGACGCCGTGTTGGAAGGCGCATAGCGCCTAACTTCAATGACTTCAAACGCTGAAGTTAACTCTTGTAAATCAGCATTCTTTGCTCAAATTTGAGCTTTTTTGAAAGGCAATCGCTCATGGCTATCGTTAAAAAACCCCTCTCGGCTGGTATTCACGCTGATACATCCACATCCAAAGCAGCCAGCAGCAATCGCGAAGCAGAGCAGCAGCGTAAACGCGCTCGCACGCTGGCCAAGCAACAACAAGCAGCCGAGCGCATTGCCGCAGCCACTGGCCAAATGTCTTCGGGCATTGCCGAAGCTGCCTCCGCGGCAGAACAACTAAAACGAGCTTCTGACCAAATCGCCACTGGCGCGAACGAAGCGTCTGGCGCGGCTCAAGAATCGCTCGCAGCCTTCAAGCAAGTAGAAGGCGCTGTTTCACGTCAACTTGAAAATGCTGAACTTAGCCGTTCACGCGCCGAAGCCTCGCAAAAATTAGTCGCGACCACCAGCGCCGATGTAGCTGCACTCATCACCAATGTGGGGCAATCAGCACAACGTCAAATTGCGTCAGTGGAAATGGTGGCTGAACTGGAAAAACAAGCCGCGAATATCGGCGACATCGTCAAAGCCGTGGCCCGCATTGCTGACCAAACCAACCTCCTAGCATTGAACGCCGCTATTGAAGCCGCTCGCGCCGGTCAGCACGGCAAAGGATTTGCTGTGGTTGCCGACGAAGTTCGTACCTTGGCCGAAACGTCAGAGAAAAGCGCCAAACAAATCCAGGATCTGGTCGGTCAAATTCAGCAAGAAGTGAAAGTTATCGCCGACGGCATTAGCGAATCTGCCAAAACCGTTGAAGGTGAAGTAGAAAACGGCAAAGTTATTACTTTGCAACTAGAGCAAATCCGCGTCGATGCCGTAACTATTGTTGATGGTGTGCAAGAGATTGCCATGGGCGCTTTGCAGTCTCAGACAGCTACACGTCAAGCCCTTAAAGGTTCTGAAGACATCGCCACTGCAGCTGAAGAACAATCGGCCGCCGCAGAAGAAACCGCCAAAACGGTTGCCGAGCAAGCACAGGCATTGGGAATCAGCGAGCAAACTGCTCAAAACTTGTCCGAACTGTCTGAAGATTTGAAAAATTCGACCGACGTGGCCAAAAGCGCCGAAGAAGTTGCATCTGCTGCTGAAGAACTGTCTTCTGCGGTGCAAGAAATCAGCCGCTCAGGTGGTCAAATCATGGCTGCGTTGGAGCAAATTCGCAAAGGTGCCGAAGTTCAATCGGCTGGTACAGAGGAGTCATCCGCTGCGGTAAGTCAGATCGAACGGGGTGCTCAACTGGCCCAAGAACGCGGCACCGCTTCATCAGAAAAATTGGGTGTCATACGCAACCTGTTGGTCACCAACAAAGAATCTGTCGACTCGCTGATCACCAACGTATCATTGGCTGCAGAAGCCAGCAAGGTCAGCATTCGCCAAGTCAAAGAGTTGGAACTGGTGTCGCGTCGCATCGACAAAATTGTGGATGCCATCACAACCGTCTCCATTCAAACTAACATGTTGGCGGTGAACGGCTCCATAGAAGCCGCACGCGCCGGTGAATTCGGCAAAGGCTTCGTGGTGGTGGCCACCGATATCCGCAACCTAGCACAAGACTCGGCAGAAAATGCCGACCGCATCAAAGACTTGGTCAAAGGCGTGCAAGACCAGATCAGCGTCGTTAGTCGTGATTTGGAAGAAATAGTACAAACCGCCATCAGCGAAGTTGAAAAAGCCAAATCGACCACAACCAACTTGGTGACAATCGAAACTGATATTCAAGAAGTTGAACGCGGTGCCAAGGAAATTTTGGCATCGGCCAGTGAAATCGCGGCAGCTGTAGGTCAAGTCAAGCGTGGCATTGAACAAATTTCTGCAGCGGCTCAGCAAGCGACACGCGCAGCCGACGAAGCCGCTGCTGCCGCACGCCAGCAGTCGCAAGGTGCCGAAGAGCTTGCCTCTGCCATTGAAGAAATCTCTTCTTTGGCAGATGAACTGCAAAGCGCCTGATCCAAAGGCTCAGTATGACCAGCGAAACTACAACTATGGCAAGCGCTGACTCGGCACTTGCGGCTGAAGAAGCCAGCGGTACCCGTCAATACGTGACCTTCATGGCCGGTGAAGAGGTGTTCGCCGTCGAAATGGCACCTGTGCAAGAAATCATTCGAGTGCCTGATGTGGTTAGGGTGCCTATGTGCCCTCCTACCCTGGAAGGCTTGGCCAACTTGCGCGGCAAGGTGCTGCCCATTGTGTCGTTACGACGCGCACTGGGCTTTGACGAACGTGAGTCCGACGACACTTCGCGTGCCGTGGTGATTGACATCGGACAACCTATGGGGTTTGTCGTTGATCGCGTGGCCAGTGTAGTCGGCGTGGATAGCTCCAAAATCGAAGGCGTCCATGGTATTGGTGGGACTGTTAACACGGAACTTTTGTCGGGCCTCATCAAAGACATCAACGGTCACGCTATGGTGATGGTCTTGAACTTTGAGAAGCTGATTGCGCAAGAATTTGCTCAACTGGCAGCGCTGAGTCAAAACTCAAATGGCTTGCAACAAATCAAACTTGGCGGCGAACAAGATGCTGAAACTCGTTCGACAGAAGAAGAGTTGCATTTGGTGAGCTTTGACGTGGCCGCGCAAGAATACGCGATAGCGATCGAAGACGTGCAAGAAATCGTGCAGGTTCCCGAACAAATCATTCAGGTGCCACACGCGCAATCGCATGTGTTGGGCGTCATGAGCTTGCGTAACCGTTTGCTACCACTGGTCGCATTGCGCCGCATGTTCGCACTGGCAGAGCAAGATGCCAATGACCAAAGTCGTATCGTGGTGGTGGCCATCGGTGGCTCATCTGTTGGCATTGTGGTTGACAACGTCAACGAGGTGCTGCGCGTACCCCGCCGGCAAGTCGAACTCATCCCCAGCATGTTTGCTCGTGGTGACGACATGGCGGACATCACGGACATTTGCCGGCTTGACGATGGCAAACGCTTGGTGTCAATCATTTCTACCGACAATTTATTCCGCCACTCATCCATAAAGGAGGCTTTGTCCACGGTGAATGCCAACGAAGAGAATATTCAAGAAGCACAAGCGCGCAACGAAGTGACTGGCGACGACGAACAAGTCGTGGTGTTCCGTTTGGGCACTGAAGAGTTTGGCGTGCCAATCGACAGCGTACAAGAAATTGTGCGTGTGCCCGATGTTTTGACACATGTACCCAAAGCGCCGCCTGCCGTCGAGGGAGTGATCAATTTGCGCGGCTCCGTCTTGCCAGTGGTTGATTTGCGTCGTCGATTGGGTTTGCTTAGCGTGGAGCGCAATGATGGCCAACGCATTGTTGTTTTCTTGATTCGCGGTGTGCGCACAGGCTTCATTGTGGATGCTGTAGCGGAAGTCCTCAAAGTACCCCGCCAAGTCATCGAGCCCGCGCCCCAGTTGTCCAGTGAACAAGCAACTTTGCTGGCTCGCATGGCCAATTTAGAAACACAAAAACGCATGCTGCAGCTGATCGAGCCCGATCACCTGCTTGGCGATGGCGATTTAGCCCATATGGCCGACATGGCTGCCTGAGGGCATCCTTTTGCAAACTGAAAATTTCAGCGCATGATCAAACTCTTGATTGTCGATGACTCTGCCTTGATGCGACGCCAGCTTACGCTGTTGTTTCAGGCCGAAGGGGACTTTGATATACGGCAAGCACGCAACGGAGTGGAGGCGGTAGAGGAAAACCGCAACTTCCAACCCGATGTGGTCACGCTGGACATCAACATGCCAGAAATGGACGGTATCACGGCCCTGTCGCTCATCATGACTGAGCGGCCGGTGTCCGTGATCATGGTTTCCTCTTTGACCGAAAAAGGAGCACTTGCTACTTTTGAGGCCTTGAACCTAGGGGCCATCGATTACGTAGCCAAACCCGGCGGCACAATTTCTCTGTCGCTTGATCTGGTCAAAAAAGAACTCGTAGATAAAGTGCGTGCGGCAGCACGCATCAAAAACGGCAAAACACGGCTGCACCCCACGGCGGTGGCCGAGGCGACCCGCAGCCCTTCGGCCAACAAAGGTATACAAGGACTAAGCCAGCACCTCAAGGGTGAGCGGCTGAAGCAAGAGCAAAAGAACCTAAGTAGCAAAACGTTCACCAAAAATGGGTTGCTGTTGATCGGGGTGTCCACTGGAGGACCAAGAGCTCTCGAAGAAATTTTGCCCCAGCTGCCCGAAGACTTTCCTTGGCCTGTATTGATTTCACAGCACATGCCAGCCAGTTTCACTGCGCCCTTTGCTGCAAGGCTGAACGCTTTGTGTCCCTTGCAGGTGGTAGAGGTTTTCAAACCCATGCCGGTGGAAACGGGCACCATTTATATCGGCAAAGGTGGTGCAGACATGGTAGTGGTTCGGCGCGCAGAGACACTCATGGTAGTGCCTAAACCCGAATCCGCTGAACACCTTTGGCATCCCTCTGTCGAACTAATGGGGAGTAGTGCCTTAGAGCATGTCGATGCCAAAGACTTGGTTGGTGTCATCCTCACAGGTATGGGTTACGACGGAGCCGATTCGTTTGCAGAAATCAAAAAACGCGGTGGCAAAACCATTGCGGAATCAGAAGACACCGCAGTAGTGTTTGGCATGCCCGCAGAACTTATCAAGCGCAAAGGCGCGTCGTTGGTGCTGCCTTTGGACAAAATTGCCCTTCAGATCAAAGCCTGGGTCAAGCGATAAAAGGATGAAAAATGGCAATTATCAAAAAACCGCCTTCCGCTGAGAAAACAAAAAACCCCAACATCGTTACTGCTCAGGAATTGATAACGCAGTTGTCGGCACCCTCGGCCGAAGACCGCCGATGGGCTGCACGCGATTTGGCAGATCACCCTGGAAGTTCTGCAGCTTTGGGCACGAGGCTAATGGTTGAGCAAGACGATGCCGTTCGTGAAGTGATTTTGACTGCTTTGACGCTTTTGGGTGATCAAACCGCAATTGCGACATTGGTCGATTGCATGCGCAGCGAAGATGCTGCACTGCGCAACGAAGCCATTGAAGCCATGAAGCAATTGCCCGATGCGGTTGCACCGATCATGCGAGGCTTGTTAGCAGACGAAGACAGCGACATTCGTATTTTTGCGGTTAACGTACTGGAGTCTTTGCGACATCCCGAAGTGGAATCCTGGCTAAGCCAAGTCGTAGAAAAGGACCCCCACGTCAACGTATGCGCGACCGCAGTCGATTTATTGGGCGAGGTGGGGTCACGCTCGGCATTGGAGCCGCTGCTTCGACTGAAAACTCGATTCACTAAAGAGCCCTACATTCAGTTTGCAGCCGATCTTGCGATCAAACGTATTCTTGAAGGCTGAAATTTTATGGCGTCATCCGCTCCCAGCCTTTCTGATGAAGACTTTCAGAAATTCCGCGAATTTTTTTACCGCAAAACTGGTATCCAGTTTGAATCGACGAAGCGCTATTTTGTTGATAAGCGTTTGCTCGAACGGATGCAAGCGACTGGAAACAAACTGTTTCGTAGTTATTTCACGATGTTGCGATTTCAGGCATCGGGGGAAGAGCTTCAGCTGTTGACCAATCTGATGACGGTCAATGAAACGTATTTCTTTCGAGAGGAATACCAATTTAAGTGCCTAGTCAATTCTATTTTGCCGGATTTGGTGAAACACAAAAAAACCGATGGTCCCATTCGCATATGGGTCATTCCCTCATCTTCCGGCGAAGAACCCTATTCGATCGCTATTTGTTTGTTGGAGCTCTGGGCCGATATCAACAAATACGACATTGAAATTGTGGCGTCCGATATTGACACACGCATCCTGAATGCAGCACAAAAAGGGCTTTATTCAGAGCGGGCAGTCGCACAAATGCCTGCGGTTTATATACAAAAATACTTCACGCGTACTAGCGCAGGCTATCAACTTTGCGACGACATTCGTGGCTCGGTTGAGTTCACACGTGTAAATTTGTCAGACCGAGCAGACACACGTTCCTACAGAAAATTCGATGTCGTCTTTTGCCGTAACTTGTTGATTTACTTTGACGATGTTTCGCGCAAAGCCGCCGCTGAAACTTTCTACGATGCACTCAATCCAGGCGGCTACATTTGCCTGGGGCACTCAGAATCTATGAGTCGCATTTCATCGATCTACCGTGTGAAGAAGTTCCCGGAAGCCATCGTCTACCAAAAACCCACGGAGTAACGCATGAAACGCATTTTGATTGTTGACGACGCAGCGACGGTACGCATGTATCACCGCGACATTCTCGAAGATGCGGGTTATGTGGTGGACGAGGCCATCAATGGTCTTGAGGCCCTAGAAAAAGCCATTCAAACACCCTATGACATGTACATCGTAGATGTGAACATGCCAAAGCTGGACGGATACGGGTTCCTGCGCGAGCTGCGCCACCAGGAAATGCCGCAGGTGCCCGCAATCATGGTGTCGACTGAGGCATCTTCTGCTGATCGCAAACGAGCTTACGCAGCGGGTGCCAATTTGTATCTCATCAAACCTACAAAACCAGAGCAATTGGTCGCTCCCATCGCTCTGCTTTTAGGGGATTCTGACGAATGAACGCACTGCTGGAACAGTTCTTATCAGAATCGCGCGAGTCATTGGAGTCTATCGGACAGAAGTTGATGGCGCTGGAAAACGCACCCAATGACGCTGAGTTGATGGTGGAGCTGTTCCGACTGGTTCACACACTCAAAGGCAATAGCGGACTTTTCGATTTTCCGGAGATGACGCGTGTTTTGCACGCAGGCGAAGACTTGATGGATGCGGTGCGCAATCAACGCACGGCTTATTCCCCCACATTGGCGGATCGCCTGCTTGATGCAATGGATTTTGTGGGCATGCTCTGTGACGATATCGAAAATGGCCGCCCACCACAGCCGTCCCTCAGCACAGACGCGGAACGCCTGGCTCAATTGCTGAGGCAATTGATCACTACAACTCCTAGCGAGATCAGCAACGGACACATTGACGAGATCGGACTGTCCAAAGCGTCGCAAACAGCACTCACATATGCAGGTCCATCTATTCGTTTTCTTTTGGGACTTGAAGAATCTGTCAGGATGGAAACATTTCTGCATCTGCGGTCTGCACTCGACGGGCAGAGACTGTGGTGGATCCAATATCGTCCTACTGAAGAATGTTTTTTCCAGGGTGAAGACCCTTTGCATCAAGCCAAGCAAACACCCGGCTATCTATGGGGCAGCATGGTTGCACGCACCCCCTGGCCAGAGTTGTCCGAACTGGATGCTTACCGCTGCCAGTTGGACTTTGAAGTATTGGCTTTAGCCACGCGCGAGAGTATTGAAGCCCATTACCGATACATCCCAGACCAAATCTCCTGCATTGAAGTGCCGTCATTGGCATTGGCTCTGCCCAAAGGTAACCCCAATGGGGGGCCAGTCTATGAGGATTTCATTTTTGAAGCGTTAAGCCTTTTGAACGACAACAAATTGTCTGGGCTTTCAAAAGCAGTTAACTCTATGCTGGCATTGTCCAGTAGCGCTTTGTGGCTTTCTTCTGCACTCCGTTGGATACGACAACTGCTCACCGAAGCAGAGGTAGATGTCTGGGCTGTGCAAACCCTTATTGAATCCTTGCATACGCTGCAAGAACCGAATTGGCCTACCCTGATTGCAGAGCGGGTCAATTTATTACGTTCAAAAAAGTCAAAAGCTGAACTTGCCTTGCCACCAGATGGTCAAGATCCTGGACATGTAACAACTTCTGAAGTGGACAGCGCCCCCCGCTCGCAGGTCGAAAAATCGTTTGCGACACAAGACGAGGTGGGAGTGGATTTAGCTGACAATAGCCTGGAACTCGAGGCGCTGAATAACTTACTTGAAGTACAGCGAGAGGTTCTCTCTCTGCCAGACGATGCGAAATGGCTCAAAGGCCGAATCAAAGCAGCGGCTGCTTGCTTGGCTGGTTGCCTGCGTGCATCTGGCCGTGCGGACGAGATAGATGCATTGGAAATGGTCGCCAAAGATGCCTTGGGACAAGGTTCTAGCGTCTTGCTTGCTAACTGGTTGAATCAAGCTTTCCCGGAAGGAGTTGACCATCTAATACCAACCACTGAATCACTGCTCAGTCAGGTACCGGACAGTGAACAAGAACGCCTTGACCCAGTAAGTGATGTCAGCGACTTATTGCCCATGGCTGTCCAAGAAGCTATCGATTTAGTCGACAAACAAGCACCGTTAGCGCTCCTAGAAGCCGAGACATCAGATGGCATGGTTCGGGATGCTGATATTCGACTTGGGCGCAGGAACGACGATGCGTCGAGCAAAAGCTTGAAGGTGGATCAAGTCAAAATTGATCGTTTGATGAACTTGATTGGCGAGATGGTGGTGGCCAAAAATGCCATTCCTTACTTGGCCAACCGTGCAGAAACACAATTTGGTGTGCGCGAGTTGTCGCGAGAAATCAAGGCTCAATACGCAGTGATCAATCGTATTTCGGAAGAGATGCAGGACGCCATCATGCAAGTTCGCATGATGCCCGTCTCGTTTGTGTTCCAACGATTTCCTCGCTTAGTTCGAGACACCTCGCGACGTCTCGGCAAAGAGGTCAACTTGGTACTTGAAGGCCAAGACACGGCAGCCGATAAAAATATCATTGAATCACTAGGTGATCCGTTGGTGCACATTGTACGCAACAGCTTGGACCACGGCCTAGAAACGTCCGAGGTGCGTCGTGCAGCAGGCAAGCCCGTGATGGGTACTCTTAAGATCATTGCCAAACAAGAGTCTGATCGCGTTTTAATTGAGATCAGTGATGACGGCAACGGTATTGACCCTGAGATGGTTAAACGCAAGGCCTACGAAAAAGGCTTAATTGACGAACATGCTCTTGATCGCATGTCGGATCAAGAAGCGGTTAACCTGATTTTCCTGGCTGGTTTCTCGACTGCAGAGGTGATCTCTGACCTTTCTGGTCGGGGCGTAGGCATGGATGTTGTGCGCACTGCGGTGGAACGTGTCAACGGCAGCATTCAATTGGACAGCGTCAAAGGCCAGGGTACACGTATTCGCCTGTCCCTGCCTTTGTCGATGGCCGTGACCAATGTAATGACCATTGAGTCCAATGGCCAGATGTTTGGTGTACCCATTGATGCGGTGGTGGAGACCGTGCGCGTTGCACGCACATCGATCCATCATATCAAGCAAGACATGGTGACGGTTTTGCGTGAACGCGTGATTCCCATTAAATCACTCAACACCATGCTGGGTTTGTCGGCCTCGCCTCTAACCAATGACAACGACGAATTTGCATTGCTTTTGGTGCGGCAGGGTGAAGATGTGATCGGCTTGTTGATCGACGACTTCCATCAAACGACGGACATCATTTTGAAACCGCTGGGCGGCGTTCTGGGCATGCTCAAAGCCTATGCTGGATCTGCATTGATGGGAGATGGTTCTGTATTGATGGTCCTAAACATTAAGGAAATGCTCTAATGCCTATCGACTATCGGAAGAAGAAAATCAGTATCACGGGCATCGTCGGTGTCGAAGAGGCGGAGGGTTTGATCAACCATCTTCAAGGTAAATCCGACTTTACAGCCGTGTTTAGCGAATGTGAACACATTCATCCAGCGAATCTGCAAGTTTTGATGGCAGCTGGCGTGAAAGTCACGGCCTGGCCTAAAGATGAAGCGCTGTCGACTTTTTTGAAGTCAGCTCTGTTGGCCAAAAACTAAACCAGTTTAAGCATTAGAAAACCATTATAGTAAAAACGATGGCAAAGAAAATTTTGATTGTTGACGACTCAGTGACCATGACACTGAGCTTGAAATCCGGACTGGAGCTGAATGGCTTCATTATTGAAACAGCCTCTGATGGAATGCTGGCCCTCAATAAATTGAAGGCGGGCTTCAAACCCGATTTAATCATTACCGACATAAATATGCCTAATATGGATGGACTTGAATTGATCCGTCAAATCAAGGTTCAAGCACATTTGAAATTTACGCCAATTTTGACCCTCACCACCGAAGGTGACCCTAGCAAAAGAGAAATTGGTAAAAAACTAGGTGCGACAGGCTGGCTGATCAAGCCAATTTCTGGCCTCGACCTGCTCAAGGTGATAAAGCAAGTCTTACCCGGTTCTTGAGGAGCGAAGGCGTTGATCTCGGCCCATATTCACAAAGAATCTCTTAACCTTGCAACAGCACTGTTGATAGCTTTTTGCCTATCAATTTCAACATTAACAGTTGGCGTTTGGGGTTTGCAACAAACAGAATTCAACTTTAAGGCGGATGAAGCTTGGCTTTTGACGTTCATAGTCACCACAGCAGGCATGGTATTAATTGTCTTAATCCTGCGAGTCCAAAAGATCAGGTTGATTATGAAGCAATACGTGACTTCTTCTAATTCAGTAGGTCACCTGGCTTGTTTAGCCAATGAAGTTCAAGAATCAGGGCCTTACATTGAGCTGCTCAAACAGCAGTTGGATGGAGCTCTCAAGGACACAGAAGACGGTGTACTCTCAGTGATTGAGTTGATTAATCGTATGAATCAAATTTCACTTGAAGAGCAAGCACGCATTGAGGCCTCACAGGAAAATGCAACCCAACTTCAGGTATTGATCCAGGAAAAAATGCACTTAGATCAACAGCTTGGCGCTATTTTGCAAATGTTTGTGACCAGACAAGCACAAGCCGTCGAAGAAAATCTGAGCCGAATTCAGCGGTTACAGGAAGTCAAAGCACTTTCGCCATTGGTAGAAGTAATTTCAAACGTAGCACGACAAACAAATTATCTTGCTATAAATGCTGCCATTGAAGCTGCTCGCGCGGGTGAAGCAGGGCGAGGCTTTGCTGTAGTTGCTGCAGAAATACGAAAACTCTCAGCACTTACCGCTTCGGCTGCAGTGGAAATTTCTGTGAAGATCGGAAGTGCTACTGAAGGTGTCGATAAAGAGCTAGAGACGGCTCAAAAAGGGGCAAATCAATACTCGGTAGCGGGGACTATGACGCGTGTTTTAAAGGACATTGATGACATGCAAATGCGCTTCAAAGATTCCTCTGAAAAGAACGACATGAAGAAAATTTTTGGTTCAATGGGGAAGGGGCATCAACAACTTAACACACTCAAGACACAGGCCTTAGGTCACATTCAGTTTCATGATGTCATGAGGCAACGGGTTGAACATGTGCGAGGTTCGCTTGACGAATTAAACCTTCACTTACAAAGCTTGAGCCAGTCACTGCGCAACCCAAAAACCGAATGGCAGGGTATTTCAATAAAAGACAGACTAGAAAAACAACGCCAATCGTATGTGATGGAAAGTCAGCGCACGACACACGAAGATGTGATCGGACATGACAGCGAATCGCACTCAACTGTGTCTCCGAAAATTGAGTTGTTCTGAACATATGGCACGCGTACTTGTTGTTACCAACCGCAAAGGCGGCACGGGAAAAACATCTTCTGCGGTTAATATCGCAGCAGAACTTGCTAAACAAGGTCAACGTGTTTTGTTGATCGATCTGGACACGCAGAGCCATTGCGCTCTTGGACTAGGAGTCAAAATCGAACATGGATCGCCTACAGTCCACAGCTTTTTCTTAGGCAAAAACACTCTGAGGGGGGCCTTACAAAATAGCTCTTGGCCAAGGCTGAGTTTAATTGCTGCTGATCCGTTGTTTGACCATGGTTCAGGTATGCCCGGCGATGATTTGTTGCGTAATGCTTTGATTTCTGAAGGCATGCACAATGACCACGACATTATCGTGTTAGATACTCCACCTTCACTTGACGCACTCCTAATGAACGCATTGTGTGCCGCGGATCGCGTGCTGGTCCCATTTGTACCTCACTTTTTGGCTGGTGAAGGTGTGCGTCAACTTGCAAGGGTGTTGTTCCGTGTCGTAAGCAGGGGCATGAACGAAGAATTGAAATTGCTAGGTTTTTTGCCTGTCATGATGGACATGCGGATCGGTCAACATCGGGAAGTCATAGAGCGCATCGCCAATCAGTTTGGGCCAGAGCGGCTTTTACCTGGCATTCGCAACGACATTCGTGTAGTTGAGGCATTTGCGATGGGAAAACCTGTTCAAGCTCATGCGGCCAAATCTCGGGCCGCGCATGATTATGCTGAAACCGCAATCAAAATACTGAACTGGTGGAAATGATCTGAAATTGCTTCAGCCCATAAAACAGAGACGAATCTGTCACTTCCTTTGTCACGATAGTTGTCCGGTCTTTTTCCAGCGTCGGACTCGGGCTTGCAAAAAGTGAGGATAACCAATGGACTTACTCAGAAAAATTACCACGAAAATAATAGGCATGAATAAAAGTCTCAATAATTTCGTGTTGAACTTTTATTTTCCAAAAGAATAAGTTATTGTTGAGCAATACACGCACAGAAGCGATTTTCTCAGCATTAAAATCAGAGCAAATTTCATGGCGCGACATACAAATGTTTCTCATAGAATATAACCTATAAATCAGCATGTTAACTGTGGGCTAATGATGAATAAAGATGTTGTTGTTGACATTGCTGCTAACGGAAAATTTGCAATCGATGAGCTTCAGTTAAATCTGAAAGTATATGATGCTTTACTGATGGTTATGCAAATGCCTGTGATGAATGGCATTTAGTCTACTCAGACCATCCGTGAAACATTATGTTTACTGGACTTGCCTATCGTGCAATGACCGCCAATGTAATGGAGGATGACCGTGTGAGATGCCTCTGAGCAGATATGAATGATCAGTTGAGCAAATCACTTGATATGGATGAGCTGGTCGACATGATTGTTTGGCAAGTCAATTTATTCAAATAAATTTCTAATGAAACCAAGGTTAATACATGAATTCCACCATTAATTCGCAAAATCAAGCTTTGCCACGTAGACGTTTCAGAGCCAGTGAAATTTCTGAGCACTTGGATGTGAATATGATTGCGCAGGTTTGTCTAGGTATATCGCTGAGAGGTTATTGCGACTTGCTTGCCAATGTTTTCTCTATGCAGTCAGAGACTCTGCCCAAATTGCTTGACGCCCTGGATACGGGTAACACTAAAATTATTAACGAGTATGCGCACGCATTTAAAGGTGAAACCATAAGCTTGGGCTTACTTTCTTTGGCGCAGCAGGCCGTGATATACGAAAAAAATGGTTCTGAATTTACAGTTGCAGAATGCGAATGTGCTGCATCGCGCTTGCGAGAAACATGGGGCACCGTCCACGCACTCTGCCTGCGAATGGGTTATGTTGCTGCATGACCAGTGTTTGTCAACAAAGTTGTCTGATTTTTAAACGGCCTGTTGGCTCCGATTGAATTCGCCCCCTTCCCCCACCCTGCCAATCCAACATTGACACAATTGCGGATTTCTGAATTTGAAATTAGCTACTGTGGATAAGGGTGAAAATAGGTACTAATTTTTAAGAAACAACATACTTCGGTGAATTCATGAAAAATAAATTCAAAGATCAGCGGAATGTGGTATCCGGTAGGCTCTCATGTCGGCATTGAGCTTGAAAATTTCCAATACTATATTTAAAAATCGGATCTATATTGGTCTTGCAACCTATGTTTTGTTCATTATTATAATCGCTGTGTATACGATTATTTCAAATTTAAAATACATAGAGCGTGATAGCAAAGCCAAAGTGCCAAACATTGCGAACAACATTCACAACGCAATTGAAACCAAAATTTACTCAATTGATTTTACTTTGGACATCTTGGCCAAGTTACTGGAGGAAAAGCCAATTGAAAAAAACAAATTGCATAGCATTGATAATATCATGAATGCAGCATCTAAAGACAAATGCTATTTGAAGCGATTAAATGTATTTGATAAGGCTGGCGATGCGGTATTCGGATACATCGACGATAATAAAAATTATTTCTATTACCATGAAAATAGCGGGCAAGAAAAACTGCATATCTCCAAGCCATATAAGCCGTTTAACTAAAACGCCAGTCATAACCTTCAGTAAACGCTTTAACCAGGTCGATGGTCAATTCGGAGGTGTGGTCACAGCGACCGTTGAAGTCGAGTGCATGCGTAAGTTGCTTGCCTCACTCAACTTTGGAGCAGAAGATTCTTCTTTAATAGTATATCAAGATGATTTTGGTATTCTGACAGGAAGTCGAATACAGCCCGTCGATCTTCAAGACATACTGGATAATGTCAATGTTGCAAAACAACTTCGAGCCATTAATGCATCGGGTGTTTACATAACAACGTTTCATTTGAGGCCAGCACCTGATAGTCACGACCAAATCATTACCTACCAACGCATTGAAAATACATCATTGTTATTAATAACATCAACATCTGCTGCTGAATATTTAAATCACTGGAATGAACGCGTCGATATGATCGTAGGATTCTGTCTGGTGCTGTTCATTGTTGGCTGGCTAGTCACGCAATGGTTGATACGTTATGTTCGTGTCATTGTGGATCAAAAGCAGCGCTTGCGCAGTCTGTTTGAAATGTCTAGCGCTGGCATTGTACGCACCAACATGTCTGGACAGTTTGTGCAATTCAATCAAGCTTTTACCAACATATGTGGGTACCCAGAAGATGAGCTCAAGTGCCTTAACTATTGGGCTTTAATGCCAGAACATTTCAAGGCGGATGAGGAACTTCAGCTCCAGTCAATGCTGAAAACTGGCCACTATGGCCCCTATAGGAAACAATATCGCAGAAAAGACGGCACCTTGGTTGACGTGGAGTTGACCGGTGTCGTGATTCAAAAAGAAGATGAGGAGCCCTATGTTTGGTCGATCGTGACTGACATCACTCAGTTATTGCACGACCAACAGCAGCTCATCAATGCAAAGCATAAGGCTGAAGCCAGTGCGGTTGACAAATCGCAATTCTTGGCCACGATGTCGCATGAATTGCGCACGCCTTTAAACGGTATTTTGGGCATGGCGCAACTGTTGACACGCCCCGCTGTGAACGACAAACACCGCATTGAATTTGCAAACACCATTATCAAGTCTGGTAACGCCTTGGCCACCTTACTGGCTGACTTGCTGGACGCGTCGCAAATGGATGCCAATAAGTTGCAATTGCGCACCGAAGCCAGTGATGTGGGCGAACTGGTGCATGACGTGGCAGGGCTGTTCCAACAAAACACTGTCGAAAAGGGATTGGTATTCGAGTCCAACGTGCAACTGCCTCAAGGACAGATATACCGAGTGGATGCGGTGCGATTGCGCCAAATGTTGTCCAATCTGATCAACAATGCGATCAAGTTCACAATGACAGGCAGTATTCAAATGGAGGCACGCGAGATTGAGAAGATGAATAAGGAGGCGATTCTTGAATTTGCCGTGCAAGATAGCGGCGTCGGAATACCACTTGACAAGCAAGATTTGATTTTTAAACGTTTTTCACAAATCGAAAACGATGCATCACATTTCTCCAAGGGGACGGGTTTGGGGCTGTATATTGTGCGTGGATTGGCCAAGCGAATGGGTGGCGATGCGGGGTTTACCAGTGAAGAAGGCAAGGGATCGCGTTTTTGGTTTCGCATACAGGTGGTAGTGCTCGATGATGCGGCTCCCAGTGCCACCGATGTGCATGAAATTCTGCAGGGTATGAACACGCAGGAAACGCTTGCCTCTCATGCAGCCATCGAGTCGGTGCACTATGACTATGCAAACAAAACTGACACGGCATTGATCGTGGAAGACAACCTGATCAATCAAAAAGTTATTACACGTTTTTTATCAGAAATTGGTACGCCATCATATTGTGCTGTGAACGGTGCCGAGGCAATTAAAGTCATAAAAAATGGTATGAAACCGAAATTTGTTTTGATGGATGTTCAAATGCCCGTTATGAATGGTTTGGAGGCAACGCAACAAATACGAGAGTGGGAAAAAGAGAATGGCTTGTCACCTATGGTGATCATTGGGCTGACGGCAGGTGCTAGCGATAATGATGAAACCAAGTGCCGTGAAAGTGGCATGGATGAAGTGCTGTTTAAGCCTGTGGATTTAGACGAATTAGAAGTGATTATTAATAAGATGGCATCTACTGAATTTATTAATACTTTGGATGATGCCTATAGTTCTCATAGTGAGTATAAACGTCAATTGCGAAAATCGATTGAGAAATTTGAAACGTTAGACGTTCAATCGATATCGAGGGATGATTGTTGCCTGTTAGGAAAATGGCTGCATGGTGAAGGGAAGTCTTTGTTTGGTCACATTTTTGAATTCAAGTATCTCAAAGAACGACATGCAGTATTTCATCGGCAAGCTGGACTAATTGCCACAGTAGCAAATGAAAAGCATTTCGAGAAAGCCATATTGATGATGGAAGAAGGGTCAAATTACGCGGAAGCTACCTCATTGGTATGCTCTGCTATTGAAGATTTGAAGAGAAAATTGTAGTGGAGCGTTTGCAGCGCACCTATATGTAAATCAATAGTTTACGTCGTTAACTGTCGAACTCTGGAGGACCGGGACGCTTGTTGCTGCCGGCGTGAATGGAAAATTGCCAAACCCATTGATTTGGACATGCTGATTGACGAAATCAGGAAACATGCGCCGACGACAAAGACCCCGCGCCTATTTGCGCATGCCGAACATGCCGAATGATCAGATCGATCAGCTCATCCCAATCCAGGGGCTTGGCGATGTGGTCATTCATGCCCGCCTCCAGGCACTGTCGACGGACTTGTGAGCTGGCATTGGCGGTCATGGCAATGATGGGAAGCGCGGTCAACCCCTGCTCGCGAATTTTTTGTGCGGCGGTCACGCCGTCCATGATAGGCATTTGCATGTCCATCAGGACCAGGTCGTACTTTCTAGGGTGAACCAACAACATGTCCACGGCCAACTGGCCATTGGCGGCCAAATCCACCTGCGCCCCTTCGGCCGTCAACAGCTTCAAAGCCACCTGTTGATTAACGGGGTTGTCTTCTGCCAACAACAACTGCAAACCTGCCAGCGGCCCCACCTCTGGCCGAGCCTGGGGTGAAGTCGCTGCGGGCGCTTTGAGAACATCTGCACCTTTCAAATTTGCCACAGCATCCAGCAAGATGGAAGCCGTCAGGGGCTTGCGCAACTGGGCATTGACCAGCTGATCCACGCGTTGTTGATGCGCTGCAGACGCATGCTGCAGCGGTGCAGACAGCAGGAGCACCACAGGCGTGGACGGGTCCCACTGACGCAATTGTTCGCAGGCCTGCAGGCCATCCATGCCCGGCATGTACATGTCCATCAACACCACGTCAAACTGCGGCACCACCCCTTGCTGCGCTTGGCGCAGATGCATCAAGGCGGACTCTGCGCTGTCGCAAGCTTGCACAGCCCACCCCATATCTTCTGTCGTGTCCTTGATCCATTGACGCACCTGTGGTACATCGTCCACCACCAGCACACGCAGCGGCACTGCGGACTGTGGCGCTCGCGTACGGGTGCCCGGTAGGGACGGCACTTTGGGAAAATCCAGATCAAAATAGAACCGACTGCCCAGCCCGAGTGCGCTTTCCAGTTGCAGGTCACCACCCATCAACTGGATCAGATCATGGCTGATTTTCAGGCCCAAGCCTGATCCGCCATATTGCCGGGACACAGAAGCGTCCGCCTGCGTAAAGGCCTTGAAAATTTCACCCTGAACCTCCGGTGCAATGCCAATGCCCGTGTCTTGCACCTCAAAATGCAAACGCAATTGCTGAGTATCCTCCGACACCGTTTGCACCCGTACCGTGACACAGCCCTTGTCTGTGAACTTGCATGCATTACTGCTCAAATTCAAAAGCACTTGGTACAAACGCAAACGATCCCCCTGCAACACCTGTCTTGCCCGGGGATCGATCTCCATGAAAACTTCCAGCTCGATGGAGTTGTTCGACGAGCTCAGCACTACCCCCAACTCGCGCAGCAGTTCAAGCAACTCGAACGGTGCCACTTCCAGAATCAAGCGCCTGGAATTGATTTTCGAGATGTCCAAAATATCGTTGAGCAAGGCCAAGAGTGAGCGCGCGGCC
>Ga0228703_1000544_pt1 | contig 26835 bp, 28 predicted proteins | sample McNCre217_Aug_MG_3_FD_178020 | JGI IMG/M metagenome (GOLD analysis project Ga0228703, IMG submission 178020) | Freshwater microbial communities from McNutts Creek, Athens, Georgia, United States - 29-17_Aug_MG | ecosystem: Environmental > Aquatic > Freshwater > Creek | place: USA: Georgia...
GTGTCTTGGTCCAGGCGGTGCACCACCAGTGCGTCGGGGTACATGTCTTGCACGCGCTTGGACAGACAGTCTTGTTTGTCAGGTCCGCGACCGGGCACCGAGAGCAAACCGCTGGGTTTGTCGAGCACCAGCAAGTGGGCGTCTTCGTAAATCGGAGTCATGCTTAGAAAGCTGAAGCTTCGGGTTGATCCAGCACCACGTTCGAAGTGGGACGTGCCACACAAGGCAATACATAGCCCTCGGTTTTTTCTTCAGGCGTGAGGCCTGGCCACTCGATGGTGTAGCTGACCTCGCCACTGACCAGGCGACACATGCAAGTGCGGCAGGTGCCGTTGCGGCATGAGCTGGGCAATTGCACGCGCGACATCTCGGCGGCTTCAAGCAAGGTCAGATCGCCTTCGACGTCGTATTGCAGTTCAGCGGGCAACACCTTGACGGTGAAGAGTTGGAAATTCTCAGGCGCAGTCATGGTGTGTGGGTGAGCTGTTGTTCGGCTTTGTCGAGGACTAAATCCAGGTTGTCGAGCAAATCGGTTTGGCTGAAGGAACAGCTTTCTTCGCTGAACAAAGCGCTGGATTCCAGCCGATCGACCAAATTCAGCCAGACCTCTTCAAACTTGGGTGGCAAGGCTTGAAACACAGCTGCTTGGCTGCGTGCGGTGAGACAAAACGTCTGAACGCTGGTCGTGTCTGCACGCAAGGCAGACAGGGCTTCACGCAAAACCGATGTGGACACAGAAGACATCACTTGTTCTTGAGCTTGCCGCGTGGCGCGACATAGGTGGTGGGCGGGTTGGGACGGTCCGACGTGGAGGTCTTGGGCGGTGACGTGTCCTTTTTAGGTTTCTTCGTCATCTTGTTGCTGTGCTGTTCGCCTTTGGCCATACATCGTCCTTGGTGGGTATCTCAACATGAGATGCCTGCGATGGTAAGCCACTGGGATAGCATGCCCGTCATCTTGGGCGAAGCCGCGTGAATTCATGCGTGCTTATTCGGCGCACTTGTTGACGGCAAATCCCGTTGAGAAGAAATGAGCCGTTAAACCATCTGCACCACCAGCTTTTTGCCGCAAGCTTGCGCGTACTTGCGCAGCGTGGCAAAAGAGGGTGAGTGTTTTTCGCTGCGCAGCGACGACTCAAGCCGAGAAATGGCCGACACCGTGGTGCCCATGCGTGCAGCTACATCGGCTTGGGTGAGGCCTGCGGCCAAACGTGCATCGAGCATGGCGTGCAGCGTGGAATATTCTTCTTCCAATGCGTCATAGGCTTTTTTTACGCCCGGTTTCGCGAGCAATGCCTTTTTAAAAGCCGCATCATGCGGCACGGGTTTGTATCCGGTGTTAGCCATGTTGCACATCCTTTAATCGTTTGCGTGCCACGCGCATTTCTGCGTCTGGTGTTTCTTGTGTTTTCTTCACGAACGAGTGCAGCACCACAATGGTCTTGCCCACTTGGGTGCAATAAAACACCCGTCCAATTCCTTCAGGCCCTTTCGGGCGCAGCTCAAACAAACCACCACCCATCGCACGTGAGTGCGGCATGCGAAGGTCTGCGCCGTAGAGAGCCATAGCTTCGGTCAGCCGCAAATAGTCAGCCACGATGCCCGCGGGCATGGCCCATACATCGCGTTGAACACGCTCGTTGTAATAGGTGATTTGCCAGTTTTGCGTTTGTGAAATATTAGCAGATTTGCTAATACGATCTGGTGTGCTGCGTTTTGAAGTCATGCAAGCTTTTTAGCTTTGCATGGTTATGCGCTGTGTGTTTATGGCTTGAGTTTTATATAAGAGGTACTGCGTGCCAAGTTGCGCGGGTCGCTTGCAGGTAAAAATATTTGAATGGTTTGTGGGCGCAGCATGGTTCTTACTTCGTCCAAGTGTCCTTGAGCCCCGTGATCTTGTTGAACACCAACTGACCGCCTGCATGGTCCATGCGGTCGGTCACGAAGTAGCCATGGCGTTCAAACTGAAAGTGCGCACCGGCGGGCACGTGTGCTAGGGATGGCTCCACGTAAGCGGTCACCACTTTCAGGCTGTCGGGGTTGAGGGCGGCTAGGAAGTCTTTGCCGCCTGCGTCGGGTTGAGCGTCAGTGAAGAGGCGGTCATACATGCGCACTTGCGCCTCAAGGCCGTCGTTCACGCCCACCCATGTGATGGCAGCGCTGGCTTTGACGGTGGCGCTGCCGGGGGTGCCGCTCTTGGTGTCGGGGATGACGGTGGCTTGCACTTGCGTGATCACACCATTCGCATCCTTGGTGCAGCCTGTGCACTCAATCACGTAGCCGCCTTTGAGGCGCACTTTGTTGCCCGGATAGAGGCGTTTGTAGCCTTTGGGCGGGACTTCGGCGAAGTCGTCACGTTCAATCCACACCTCTTTGCCAATTTTGAAATGGCGCGTGGGCACTTGCATACCCTCTTCAACGTGAGGCAGGGCAGGTTGTGTGCAAGGTTCCAAGTGGCCCGTACCCATCACCTCGTCCCAGTTGGTGAGCACGAGTTTGACGGGGTCGAGCACGGCCATGGCGCGGTGGGCGGTGTTCTCCAGCGTTTCGCGCAAGCAACCTTCAAGCGTGCTGTAGTCAATCCAGCTGTCGCTCTTGGTCACGCCAATGCGTTCGGCAAATAGCTGCAAGCTCTCGGGTGTGTAGCCACGGCGGCGCAAGCCGACGATGGTGGGCATGCGGGGGTCGTCCCAGCCGTTGACTTTGCCTTCGTTCACCAACTGTGCGAGTTTGCGTTTGCTGGTGATGACGTAGGTGAGGTTGAGGCGCGAGAACTCGTATTGCTTTGGACTCGGCGCAGCCAGCAGGCCACACTCGCACAAGCGTTCCATCAACCAGTCGTAGAAGGGGCGTTGGTCTTCAAACTCCAGCGTGCAAATGCTGTGGGTGATTTGCTCCAACGCGTCCTCAATGGGGTGGGCAAAGGTGTACATCGGGTAGATGCACCAGGTGTCGCCTGTGTGGTGGTGGGTGGCGCGGCGGATGCGGTAGATGGCCGGGTCGCGCAGGTTGATGTTGGGCGAGGCCATGTCAATCTTGGCGCGCAGCACGGCAGCACCATCGGCCAACTTGCCGTCACGCATGTCGCGAAAGCGTGCGAGGTTTTCAGTCGGTGTGCGCGAGCGGAAAGAGCTGTTCACGCCGGGCTTAGAAAAGTCGCCACGGTTGACACGCATTTCTTCGGCGCTTTGTTCGTCCACGTAGGCGTGGCCCGCTTCGATCAGTGTCTCGGCGGCGCGGTACATGAAGTCGAAGTAGTCGCTGGCTTGGTAGGGTGCTGCGCTGCCTGCTGCTTGGCCAATTTGGGCCCAATCAAAGCCCAACCATTTCACCGCGTCGATGATGGAGTTGACGTATTCGGTGTCTTCTTTTTCGGGGTTGGTGTCGTCAAAGCGCAGGTGGCACACGCCACCGTAGTCACGTGCAAGGCCGAAGTTGATGCAAATGCTTTTGGCATGACCCACATGCAAGTAGCCGTTGGGCTCGGGTGGAAAACGGGTGCGAATCTTGGCAGGGTCTGGCTCGCCTTGGGCGTGGTGTGCGGCGTCACCGGGGCTGCCCGCCCAGCGGCGGCTGGCGTAAGTACCTTGGGCCAAATCGTTTTCGATGATTTGGCGCAAAAAGTTGCTGGGCTTGTGGTCTTGTTCTGTGGCAGGGGTCGCGGGTTTCGTCATCCCCTGATTTTAGGCGGCTACACATCCATGCCTCAATCAAGCGTTTGACGGCAAACGATCCTGTGCGCATGTCTTGTTTGCGTTAGAAAAGCAGCAGGTTTTACAGGTTCACATGGCTTTGAACAAATCGGTGTGCAACCGGCTCACCACCAGCGGTTCTGAATGCTGTTTCAAACGCAGCCAAACTTTGCCTTGTGCATCGCGACTGACCGAAGCAATGCGACTTGCCTGGACTACGGTGCTGCGGTGGATTTGCCAAAACTGCTCGGGGTCGAGCTGTGGCCGTAAGGTTTTGATGGGCGTGCGGATGAGGTATTCGCGCTGTGCCGTGACGACACGCACATATTTGTCAGCGGCAGCAAAAAACAACACATCGTCCAGTGCTACGCGATGCAAAACAGCGCCCACGTTGGCTTGAATAGCTTGCAAACGTGGCGGTTGCGACGTTGAAGTCGTCAGCGCGTGTTCGATGTGGTTGATGGACGCATGCAAGGCTTGGGCGCTGTTGGCTTGTGCGGTGCGGGGTTGTTTGAGCCGTTCGATGGTGCGGGCCAGTCGTTCGCGCTGCACAGGCTTGAGCAGGTAGTCCAGCGCTTGTGCGTCAAAGGCTTGCAGCGCGTATTGGTCGTAGGCCGTGACGAACACAATGCGCGGCAGCGCGCGATCCGCCGGCCAATCTTCGGCCAAGGCATGGGCCACGTCCAAACCGGTCATGCCAGGCATGCGGATGTCCAAGAACAAAACATCGGGCAGATGCTGCAAGGTGTGCTGCAACGCCGAGACGCCATCTGCCACGCTGGCGACAACATGCAGTTCGGGCCAAAGCTGTTGTAATTCTTGGCGCAAACTCTGCGCCAGCAGCGGTTCGTCTTCGGCAATCAATGCGCTGAGCCGCGTCATCACACGCTCTCGTTGGGGAGTTGCACGCTCACGCAAGCTCCGTTGTTGTTTGACACGATGCTCAGCTGCGCATGTGCGCCATACAAAGTGTGCAGGCGTTGTCGTATCTGGCTCAGGCCAAACGATGTGCCGTGTGTGGTGGCATGATCTTGGAATCCCAAGCCATCGTCTTGCACGCGCAAGCACAGGTACCTGTCTTTGAGGAACGCGTTGATATGGATCGTGCCACCTTCAATTTTGGGCTCTAGACCGTGGCGAATGCTGTTTTCAACCAAAGGTTGAAGAAGCAGCGAGGGAATTTGCCGCTGCGCCAATTCGGGTGGTAAATCGAATGTGAAGGCCAAGCGCTTGCCCATGCGCATTTGCATCAGGGCCAGGTAGTCAGCCAAGCAATCAAATTCGTGTTCCATGCTGTGATGACTTTGGCGCGAGGCTTGCAGTGTGGTGCGCAAAAAATCGATCAAGCGATCCAGCATGGCTTGTGCTTGGGCCGCGTCTTGGCCAATGAGTGCACGCACATTGGCCAAGGTATTGAACAGCATGTGGGGCTCAAGCTGCGATTGAAGCAAACGCAGTTGCGCCTGTGTGACTTGGCTGGTTAGCGACTCGGCTTTGGCGTGCTGGTAAAAAAATCCCACAAAGGCCGCGCTGATCGCTACCGAGCTGATCACCATGCCAGCAAAACGGTTGCGGTTGAAGTGCCACAAATCCCAGGTGGACCAACCTGCATATGCATCGCCCACCAGCGTACCCAATGCATAACCCACAGGCACCCCCACCAGCAGCATCAGGCTGGCACGCGCTGCAGGCGGCCAATAAAACGGCTCTTGCGCACGCAGCAGGCGCTTGAACACAAAGCGCACAACATCGGTGAACAGCCAAATGAAGGTCGAGATGGCGTAGGCGTAGACCAGCGACACCTCAAAGCGGTGCGGCAACCCGTCGCTGCTGTGGCTCATCCAGGTGGCTACCGCAATCGGCAGCGACACCGCCCACACGATCAGCAGGCGCTGCAACAAGGGTTTACGCTGGTCGGTAGGCAGCCAAGCGAGGAGGCTGTAGGTGCTCATTGCTGGGGTCTCATGGATATGCGGCCTCAAGGCCGGTTCAGGTGTTGCTTGAAGAAGTCCGCCACTTTTTGATGCAGTGCAGGCAGTTGGCTGCGATCAAAACCAGGTGGGTCACTCAACAGGTGTGAGGCGATGCTGTCTGGTGCCCCCAATGGCGGTAAGGGCGAGAGCATGACCCCGTGTCCTGCTTGTGGCAGGTCTGCGAGGGTGGTGCAAGTTTTGCAAATGCGCTGCACCGCCTGTCCATGGAATCCGGGGATTTGATTGATGTCCCGCCCGGCCAGAAACAGCCCCAAAGGCACTGCGGGTGTGACCAGCGTAGACAGGTCAAAGTCAGCTGCGAAGGGCACGGCTGCGACGATGGCTTGGATTCTGAGGTCCTGGTGGCTGTAGAGAGTGTTGTCGCTGAAACGGTAGCGAATGACCGCCAGTGCAACCTGCTTTTTGAGGCTATCAAGCCAACCCCCATTCAGGCGCGTGATGAAGCCGACGCAGGAGGAGAAGTCTTCGGCGATGTGTGCTTCGCAATGGTCGCGAAACCGACCGGGCGACCACTGACCGCCTGCCAAAGTTAAGGCGGTGTGACCCCCTGCAGAGCCTCCATACAACCCGACTTTGTCGCCTGAGGTCACCGCACCCAGCAGTCGGTCTCGCACCACCTGGTCGATGGCTTGGGAAACTTCGACGGGGCGCAGTTTCCAGCTGTCAGGACCGGGATGGTTGGAGTCTTGGTAGTTGTCGCCTTGGTGTTCGGGCATGACCACCACGAAGCCGTTGTCTACCAGGGTACGTGCCAAGTCCACATGCACCCAGGGCGATCCCCCCGAGCCATGCGAGATGACCACCAGCGGATGTGGCCCCGGTGTGGGGGCCGCGTTCGCCGCCAGCGAAAACTCAAAGGGCCCTTTTTTGTGGATTTGCTCAGGCTGTGCGGTGGGGTAAAACACCGTCATCGGGATTCGTGCGGCTTCTCCGGCCCGCTCCACTATGCCCATGCCCGCGTGTGTGGCCGTTGAAATTGCCCATGCCCACATCAGCAACCAGCGACGCGATGACGCCTGAGACCGCGCAAATTTTTGACGCGAATGAGGATGGAGGGCGGGATTTGGCATGGGTATTGGGGTTGAAAAGGTTACTCGCAGAATAACGTGATTTGGTCAGATGCGATGGTGTTTTTCAGTTTGAGCAAGCGCCACGACCGGCCATTGAGCACGCCCGAAAACAAGCCATACAAAGCGCTGATACCGATGGCCGCTTGCATGCTGTGCAGGCTGCCTGGTGCTGTGGCGTTGACCATACCCACGACGAATTTGCAGGCAAAAATCGCCATGAACAAGACCAGAGGCAACCAGCTGCCGGGCACGGTGAAATGTTGTGTGGCGGGGTCGTAGCGGGCCCCGTCAGGTGCTGCACCTTGGCTGAGCGCCCAGCTCACCAGCAGGCAGGCGGCGGCCCAGTTCAACAGGGCCAGTGCGAGCCAGGGCGTGGGTTGCCATTGCTGGGTCACGCCCACCAGGGTGAAGATGGTCAGCGCGATGTTGATGCCCAAAAGCCGCCGTGCGCGGACTTGTCGGGTGCGGGTTTGCAGCAGGCCCAGCGCGATCAGGCCGATGAGCAGGGCGAAAACCCAGATGGGGATGTGTTGGAGTGTTTGCATGGTGGTGTGCGTCCTTGAATCAAGTTTGAAAACTGTTTAAACCCAGCCCAGTAGCTCTGACCACAGCAGATGGCCCAGATAGCGCCCAGGCAGCAGCGTGAAGCCACCCGCAACGATGCAGGAATTGACGTAGAGCCACTGCATGCTTTTGCGGTGACCGGGGATGTTTCCTTGGGCCAAAAACCGGAAAGCCTGGTACAGGCTAAACAGCGTGAGCGGAATCAGTAAGTGAATGGGGGTGTAGCCGTGAATGTTGGGCAGCGTAAAGTCGCGGATGAAGATGGCTGATATTGCCGCAGTCACCATGCAGGTGACCCAAGCGTAGCCTAAGGCCCGGTGAAGTTTGGGATGTTGTGTGGTTCTGCGGCGCATCCACATGGTCATAGGACCGAGCACGATGGCGGTCAATGCTGCAGTCATGTGAACAGCGATGGTAGGTGTGAATTGCATGAGCAGACGCAAGGCAGTTGTGAAGATCTGCACTTTGCCTGTGTGTTCGCGCAAGCCCAAGAAGTTTGCGACGAAACGCCCGTGGGATAGCGTGAAATGCCTGAAAGCGGAGTGGTAGCAACAAATACCGATAATTGAAGTCTGTTTTAGGAGTTTCTGTGGATATCGTTTTGTTGCTCAAAGCCGCCGTCATGGGCGTGGTCGAAGGATTGACCGAGTTTTTACCCATCTCATCCACCGGCCATTTGATTTTGGCCGGGGCTTTGCTCGGCATGGACGATGACAAGGCCAAGGTATTTGACATTGCCATTCAAACGGGTGCGATCTTGGCGGTGATCATTGTTTACTGGCAAAAAATCTCCAGTACCGTGCTGGCCTTGCCGACCCAACACGAAGCGCGTCGCTTTGCCATCAATGTGCTGATTGCCTTCTTGCCCGCCGTGGTGCTGGGCTTGTTGTTTGGCAAGTTCATCAAAGCGCATTTGTTCACCCCCACGGTCGTGGCGAGCACATTCATCGTGGGTGGTTTCATTATTTTGTGGGCCGAAGGTTGGGGCCGCGCCAAGCCTGAGGGCGAAGAGGTGCATCCCAACGACAACGCCCGCATCGTGAATGTGGAGAGCATGTCGCCGCTGGACGCCTTGAAAGTGGGCTTGGTGCAATGCTTGGCCATGATTCCAGGCACCAGCCGCAGCGGGGCCACCATCATTGGGGGGATGTTGTTGGGCTTGTCACGCAAGGCTGCCACTGATTTTTCGTTTTACTTGGCGATTCCTACGCTGATTGGCGCGGGGGCCTACAGCTTGTACAAAGAGCGTGAGTTGCTCAGTATGGCCGATGCGCCTGTGTTTGCCGTGGGTCTGGTGTTCTCGTTCATCAGCGCGTGGATTTGTGTGCGCTGGCTGTTGCGCTACATTGCCACCCACAGCTTTGTGCCGTTTGCTTGGTATCGCATTGTGTTTGGCATTGTGGTGTTGGTTACGGCGTGGACTGGCACTGTGACTTGGGCGGCTTGATTTTTTTTGCTGAGCTCGCACAAGACATGAGGCAGGGGCAGTGGCCTCATACGGTTACCGAAATCGGCCGCTGCCCCTGCCTCATGCCTTGCGCTGCGGCGTATGCTTTTTTAGTTCATCAAGTTCATGAGTGCAGCTTCTACGGCGGCAGCTGTGACGTGTGGACGCTCCATGGGGAACAGGTGCGTGCCATCGATCATGGACACACGGCCTTTGGTGATGCGGTGGCTGAGGTCCAAGCCGACTTGGCGCAATTCGCGTGAACTCAAACCCCCAATCAAGGCGGCCTTGCATTGCAAAGGATGGCGTTTGAAATAGCGCTCCAAATGGTCAGGCAGCGCGTTGTAAATCGCGCTTTCAATGTCTCGGTCAAAACTCAACACCCGACGGCTGCCTTGGGACGTGACTTCTTCACGCGTGCCGTGGTTCACATAGTCTTGCAGTACTTGGGGGTGCCATTTGGCGAATATTCGCTTGTGCTGAAAGTGTGCCAACACGGCGTCCGCATCAGGCCAAGTGTCTCGGCGTTTACGGCTCACCGACGCCGGTGACAAGGCCTCAGCGCCTGGAATGTGTTTGCCGACTCTGAGCAACTTGGCTTTCCAACCCCCCAGCAGCGGCGCGTCCAGCAACACCACGCCGCGTACCAGCGCGGGGGTTTTGGCCGCCACCATCATGCTCAAGATGCCACCTAAGGAGTGGCCCACCAAAAACACGGGTTCGTCTTTGGCCAAGGGGGTGACAAAGTCGGTCAGCTCTTGCACCAGATGCGGCCAGTTGTTGGTGACGGGGTAGTGCGGGTTGTGGCCCAGTTTTTCAATCGCTTTGACACGAAAGCCGCGCGCACGGATGGCATCGAGCATCACGCCGTAGGTGCTGGCTGGAAAGCTATTGCCGTGCGAAAAAACGATCAAGGGTTTCATGGGGTTGTCTTGCCAAGCCGTATCAACTCAACTTCTTCAGTTGATACAGAGCGTCCAACGCGTCGCGTGGACTGAGTTTGTCGGGGTCGATCTCGGCCAGCTTGGCTTGCAGTGGGCTGGGGCCTACATCGTCTTGCAAGGGCGGTGGTGCAAAGAGGTCGACTTGGACCTTGGATGCGTCAGCGCCCGCTTCGAGCGAGGCCAAGGCATGGCGTGCGTGGTTGAGGACAGCCGTGGGCATGCCCGCCAAGCGCGCCACTTGAATGCCGTAGCTGCGACTGGCTGGGCCGGGCTGAATTTCGTGCAAGAACACAATGCTGGCGCCAGATTCAGTCGCGCTCACATGCACATTCACTGCCGCGCGGTGGTTGGCAGGGAACTCGGTGAGTTCAAAGTAATGCGTGGCAAACAGCGTGAAGGCTTGGGTCTTGTCGTGCAAATGCGTGGCAATGCCACTGGCCAAGGCCAAGCCGTCAAAGGTCGATGTGCCGCGGCCAATCTCGTCCATCAACACCAAGCTGTGTGGTGTGGCAGCGTGCAAGATTTGCGCGGCTTCGGTCATTTCCAGCATGAAGGTCGATTGCGCGTTGGCCAAGTCGTCGGCTGCACCAATGCGGGTGTGGATGGCATCAATCGGCCCCAGTCGGCACGCTGTGGCCGGCACATGGCTGCCGATGCTGGCCAGCAACACGATGAGGGCGACTTGGCGCATATAGGTCGATTTACCGCCCATGTTGGGGCCGGTGATGACTTGCATGCGGTTGTGGTGGCCCAGCCGCGTGTCGTTGGCAATGAAGGTTTTGGCCGCACCGCCTGCCACGACGCCATGCGTTTCTGCCAAGCGGGCTTCGACCACGGGGTGGCGACCTTGGGTGATGTCGATGCACGGGGTCTTCACAAACTCAGGCGCGCACCAACCCAGCGTCAGCGAACGCTCGGCCAAGGCGCACAGCGCGTCTAGCGTGGCCACGGCTTGCGCCAAGCGGGTGAGGGCGGGCACGAACTGCTGCAAGGTGTCAAGCAGTTGCTCGAACAAAAACTTCTCGCGGGCCAAGGCACGTTCTTGGGCACTGAGAGCCTTGTCTTCAAAGGCCTTGAGCTCTGGCGTGATGAAGCGCTCGGCGTTCTTCAAGGTTTGGCGGCGCGTGTAGTCGGCGGGCACTTTGTCGATTTGGCCTTGTGTGACCTCGATGTAAAAGCCGTGCACCTTGTTGAACTGCACGCGCAAATTCGCAATGCCGGTGCGCTCGCGTTCGCGGGCTTCGAGTTCGAGCAAGAAGCCGTCGCAGTTGTTTTGGATGGCGCGCAGCTCGTCCAGGTCCGCGTCGTAGCCGTGGCCGATAACGCCACCGTCGCGCACCAAGACAGCGGGCTCGGGCAGCAAGGCGCGTTCTAGCAAGGCGCCGCATTCTGGCGGTACGCCCATGTCTTGGGCGATTTGCACCAGCAAAGAGGGAGACAGAGCGCTCTGCGGAGGTAAAGGAGGAGCTGGCGTAGCCAGCGGGGGACACGCAGCAGAGTGCTCTGTCTCCCTCTTTGCTGATGTCGAGGCGATAGGAATGAGCGGCTGAATGCGCAATGCCTTTTGCAGTGCTTGGCCCAGCGACACCAATTCGCGTGGACGCACTTGGCGTAGCGACACTCGGGCGCTGATGCGCTGCACATCGCCCGAGCCTTTGAGGGCGTCGCGCAACACTTTGTAGCTTTGGGTGCGGTTGTCTTGCAGCGCTTCGATGGCGGCCAACCGGTGCATGGCTTGGCTGCGGTCACGCTCAGGCGAGAGCAGCCAATTTTTGAGTTGGCGGCTGCCCATGCCCGTCATGCAGGTGTCGAGCAGCGAGAACAGTGTGGGAGAGTCTTCACCGCGCAGGGTTTGGGTCAACTCTAGGTTGCGTCGGGTGGTGAGCGGCAGGTCAATCAACGCATCGTTGCGTGCCACGTACACGCCGTGCACGTGCGTGAGGGCGCGGCCTTGGGTGTGTTCCGCGTAGGCCAGCAGCGCAGCGGCAGCGGCATGGGCTTGCACCACGTCTTGTGCATTCCATGCGTTGAGCGATGCAGCTTGCAAATGCTCCAGCAGTTTGCGGCGGCCCAACGCGGCATCAAACTGAAAAGCCGGGCGCACTTGGGTGGGCAGGCCGAGTTGGCTGCAAAAGTTTTTGAGTTGTTGCTCAAACGCAGGGCTGACTTCGGCGCTGTAAATGATTTCGCTGGGCGCCACACGGGCGATCCAGTTGGGCAGTTCGGCCGTGTCGCACTCGGCCAAATGCACCAAGCCTTGCGTGACGCTGAGCCACGCCAAGCCGCAACCGTGGCGATCGCTCTGGTGAATGGCCATCACATAGGCTTCGGTTTTGTCGCTCAGCAGTGCGCTGTCGGTCAGCGTGCCGGGGGTGACCACGCGCACCACTTTGCGTTCGACCGGACCTTTGCTGGTGGCCACGTCGCCCACTTGCTCACAAATCGCCACGGATTCGCCGAGCTTGATGAGACGTGAGAGGTAGGTTTCGAGCGAGTGAAAGGGCACACCGGCCATCACCACGGGCTCGCCATTGGATTGGCCGCGCTGCGTGAGCGTGATGTCGAGCAGGCGCGTGACCTTCTCGGCATCGGCAAAGAACACCTCGTAAAAGTCGCCCATGCGGTAAAAGAGCAGCGTCTCGGGATGGTTCGCTTTGAGCCCCAAGTACTGCTGCATCATGGGGGTGTGCCCAGACAAGTCTGGTCCGGATGCCTTGGGCGATAAATTCTCTTTTGACATCGGTGAGGGGGCTGAGCGGGACGGCTGAAAAAAATGGGCTGGCGCGAATCCCTGCTATTTTGACACTGTCGAGCAAGGCCAGCGCCTCGGCTTGCGCCGAGGCACCTTGGACGGTCTACGTTGCTGTGACGCTGTTTTAAAAACTGCGGATGTGATGCACGGGGTCATCACAGCGCGCCACCTGTCCGGCGGGGGCGCTGGCGCAGGCGATGTGGGCACCTTGTCTTGCAAACAAGGGCAGCTTGTGCAGGGGGGCGGAGATGGTGTGGGTTTGTCCCGCTGCAAAGCGCTCGCGGGTTTCAAAGTCAAACCAAGACTCGCCATTGGGCAGTTGGGGCAAATACACCTCACGCGTGGTCTGACCTGCATGCACCACCGGCGCGACCAGCAACCATGCACCGAGCATGAAGTCGTCACAGTCTTCAAAGCACTGCGCGTCATCAGGAAAATCGTAAAACGTGGGCCGAATGATGGGCTCGTGGTGGGACGAAGCCCGCTCAAACAACGACCACAGATACGGCATCACGGTGTAGCGCAATTCGATGGCGCGGATCACATCGTCTTTGACCTCGGGGTGCATCCACGGCAAATTGCTGACATTGCCGGGTTTCCATGAGTTCATCACCATGCGCGGGTTGAGGCAGCAGGCTTGGACCCAGCGTAAAAACAGTTCAGGTTCGGGCAAGGGGCCGAAAAACCCACCCACATCGTGGCCGACATTGAACATACCTGACAAGCTCATTTGCAAGCCTGTGCGGATGTTCCATTTCAGGGTTCGCCAGCTGGTGGTGTTGTCGCCCGACCAGGTTTGGGCATAGCGTTGAATGCCCGGCGGGCCCGCGCGTGTGACGGTGAACACCTGGGTACGACCCACCGCTTGTTCTTGGGCTTCAAAGGTGGCACGCGTCATCAGCAAGCCATGCAAGGGCCGAGAGCGGTGCATGGCAATGGCGTGTCCCCAGCCGTTGGATTGCGCGTCTTCGTTGAGGATGGCGTACTCGTTGTTATCGTTCCAACCGGCGTCGATGCCCATGTCCAAGATTTGCGCCTTGAGTTGACTTTGCCACCATTGCACGGCTTTGGGGTTGGTGAAGTCCAGATGGGCGCCTTGTCCGTCCCAGTAGGGCTCCACCACGGCGTGATGCGCAGTGTCTTGAATGAAGCGCCCGGCTTGCAGGTGATCTTCGAACGCAGGATGGTCGTCCAGCAAGCAAGGTTTGATGTTGGCGACCAAGTGCATGCCGTGGGCATGAAATTTTTGGTTCAGAGATTGGGGATCCGGAAACTTGTCGTGATTCCAGGTGAACACATAGCGGCGTTTGCCACGGCTTGAATAACCCGAGCCGTAATGAAAGGCCGACACCGGCACCTTGTGCTGTTGGGTCAGGTCGATGAAATTCGAGAGTTGATTTTGCGCATCGGGCGCATCGGCCAAGCCCATGGCGGTTTGCGCATAGCCCACGCTCCAGCGCGGTGGCAAGTGGGTACCGCCGATCAAGGTCATGAATTGTTGGATGACTTCAGCCGGGGTGTTGCCCACCATCAGGTAGTAGTCGAGGTCACCGTCGTCAATGTCGATGTAGCGGTAAAAGTCGTGGTAGTTGTCGTGCTCGCAACCAAAGTCGAAGGTGCAGCTGGCCAAGGTGTCGTAGTACAGACCCAGCCATTGCCCATTGGGGGTGCGGCTCAGCACGAACGGCCAGTGTTTGTAGAGCGGGTCGCCGTGCTCGGGGTCGTAGCCCAAAGAATCCATGGCCAAGGTGCGCAGGCGTCGGCCACTGAGGTTCAGCGGGCCTGTTTTATCACCCAAGCCGTAAAACTTTTCAGCATCGTCGCGCTGGATGTAATGGCGCAGTGCGCCTGTGCGCTTGTCACTCAGGTAGGCGCTGGTGCTGCGGTCTGACAGCACCACGGTCTCTTGGCCCTCTTGTTGCCAATGCCAGACCAAGCGCAAAGGCTGGGTATGCAATTCAACCCGCAAGCACGGTGTCGATACGCTGTTGAATCCGTCGCGCTGCTGGTGCGTCACGGCAGGTGTGGCGAAGCAAGACACATCATCACGGTGGCGGCCTTGCCACGGCACATCGCTGTGCGCTTGGGTCGTGACAGGCGCAACCGCCCAGGTGTGGGGTTCTCGGTAGCCGTCCTTCGGTTGCAGGGTGACACGCGCCATGCGGTCACTGATAAAGCGCACACGCAGATTGCCGTGTGAGGGAAGTTGGGCATCTGCACCTTGCGCGTGCGTTACCCATTGTTCTGCGGTCCAGGGGGTCATGCGTGATTTCCTAAGGCTTGGCCGTTTGCATCGAACGTGTGGATGTGCTTGCCAAGCGTTTTCAAAGACAGGCTTTGGTGCAGCACCGGCGGGGTGGTGTCTTGCAACAAGGCTTCAATTTTGGTGCCGTCACGCAGCGTTGCTTGCACCAAGGTGTGGGAGCCCATGTATTCGGTGTTGGTCACTTGGGCTTGCAGCCCTTCATCGGCTGCACAGAGTGCGAAGTGTTCGGGGCGAATGCCCAAGGTGTGCGCATTCTCAGGGGCGTTGAACGAATCTGCAGGCATGCCCGACAAACTGGCCACGGGGATGAAGTTCATGCGTGGACTGCCAATGAAACCCGCCACAAAGGTGTTGGCAGGGTGCTCATAGAGTTCTTGCGGAGAGCCAACTTGCTCTATGCGGCCTTGGCGCAACACCACGATGCGATCGGCCAAGGTCATGGCTTCGACTTGATCGTGGGTGACGTACACCATGGTGGCCCCTAGGCGCTGGTGCAGCTCACGCAACTCGCTGCGCATGGAGACACGCAGTTCGGCATCGAGGTTGGACAAGGGCTCGTCGAACAAAAATATTTTGGGCTCCCGCACAATCGCGCGCCCAATGGCGACGCGTTGGCGCTGGCCGCCCGAGAGCTGTGTGGGGCGTCGATCCAGCAGTTGGTCCAGGCGCAGCAGTTGCGCGGTGGTGGTCACCTTCTGGTCGATCAGATCTTTGCGCATGCCCATGTTTTCAAGGCCAAACGCCATGTTCGCATGCACACTCATGTGCGGGTACAGCGCATAGGACTGAAACACCATGGCACAACCTCGGTCGGCCGCAGACACGGTGTTGACCACCTGTTTGTCGATCAAGATGTCGCCCGAGGTGGGGTCTTCCAAGCCGGCAATCATGCGCAACAAGGTGGATTTGCCGCAGCCCGACGGCCCTACAAAGACCATGAATTCGCCGTGCTGGACGTTCAGGTCAATGTGTTGGATGACGTGGGTGGCACCAAACGATTTGGTGACTGCGTGAAGTTCAAGCGTGGACACAGCAATTCCAGAGTTATTTGACACCGGCGCTGGCAATGCCAGTGGTGATGTAGCGCTGCAAGAACGCAAACACCAAGGTGATGGGGAGCAAGGTGATGACGGTCATGGCCAGCAAGTAATGCCATTGGGTGTTGAGTTCACCTTGGAATGAATTCAACGCCAGTTGCAAGGTGAAGAATTCAGATTTGGACAAGACGATCAGTGGCAACAAGAAATCGTTCCAACGCCACATCACCGAGAAAATGGCCAGCACCGCCAAGGCGGGCGCACTCAGAGGCAAGACGATGCGCCAGTAAATGCGCCATTCGCTGGCGTGGTCCATGCGTGCGGCTTCAAGCAACTCGTCAGGAATGGTCAGCATGTATTGGCGCAGCAAAAATACACCGGTCGGGGTGGCTACCGCTGGCCAAATGACGCCCCACAAACTATTGAGCAAACCGACAGAGTTGATGACCAAGAAGATCGGCACCAACACAATGGTGGGCGGAATCATCAAGGTGGCAATGATGAGCAGGAAGACGCTTTTCTGGCCCTTGAATTGGTATTTAGACAGCGCAAATGCCGCCATCGAATTAAAGAGCAGGGTCAAGGCGGTCGCCACAACGGTGATGAAGACACTGTTGAACAAATACGTGCCAAAGGCAAACTTGCCAAACAGCTCGGTGTAGTTACGGGTGGCAAAACTCAATTCGCGCAGGGGTTGGCGTTGCTGAATGTTGACCTGAAACGTTTCGGTGGGATGCGCCGGGTCCACCATGGTGGCCATGATGCCGATGCGGCTGACTTGCGCCATCGATTTGACCTCGCCTTGTTCGGTGGTCACGGCGTACAAGGGCAAGGGTTGTGGGTAGTTGTCTAGCTGCACCGTGCGTTGGGCGTAGGGCAAGAAGGTGGGCGGAAACTCACCAATCGCCGCTTCCGTTTTGAAGGACGACATGAGCAGCCACACCACCGGTGCAAACAGGGTGAACAAGCCAATCACCAAATACGCATAGCTCAAACCATCGGTCCAGCCAAAGCGTTGGGCGTGTCGTGTGCGGGTTAGAAATTTCAACCACATATCAGCGCACTTTCTGTCCCGCATCTTTGGCACGGGTGAGTTTGAGTTGCAACAGCGTGAGCATGATCAAACCCGCAGCCAAGGCCAGCGACGCTGCAGCGGCCAAGCCATACAAATGGATTTGCTCGGCAAACCCTGTTTGGTAAATGAATTGCACGATGAAGGTGGTGGCAGAGCCGGGGCCACCACCGGTCAGCACAAACACTTCGTCAAACACCTGCACTGCACGAATCATGGCCAACACCAGCACCACGATCAAGTTGGGCATGAGCAAGGGCAGGGTGATGCGGGTCAGGGTGCGCCAGGGTGAGGCCTTGTCCATCAACGCGGCTTCGTACACGTCTTTGGGAATGGCTTGCAGCCCAGCCAGCAAAATCAGGGTGTAGAACCCCATGTGCGCCCAGATGGAGACGAATACCGTCCAAAAGAAAGCCCAGTGCCGATCGGTCAACCAATCGGCAGGGGTTTGACCGGCCGACACCAAGACCGCGTTGAAGACGCCTTGGCTTTGCAGCAACCATTTCCAGATCAGGGCCACCACCACGGGGGACAGCAGCACGGGGTAGAAGAACACGCCACGCCAAAAGCCGCGGCCGATGATTTTTCGGTTCAACACCAAGGCGGTGAGTAAGGAGAAAAACACCATCAAGCTGACCTGAATGCCACTGAACTTCAAGGTGTTGCCGATGGCGCGCCAGAACACGTCTTTGCGGCAGCTTTGAAAATCAAAGTAATCCCGGCATTCAAACAAAATTTGAAAATTTTCCAGCCCTGAATAAGGTCGCTCTGACGGTAACAAGGCCACGCCTGCCGAGGTGGCGTAGAAGACATTGATCACGATGGGCAAAAACGTGAACACCCCAAACACCAACAAATTGGGGGCCACAAACAACCAAGCCAGCCGCGACTGACCCAGCCATTTCTGGCTGAGTCGGAAGAGGGGTTCGAAAAGATTAAAGAAAAACGCGAGAAAACGCACAGGGCCGGCTTACTTCTGCGCTTGTTTCACGGCGTCTTGCATGTCGGCGTTGATTTTGCTGAGAGCTTCATCGGTGCTCAACTCACCCACCAAGGCTTGCGTGACGCGTGAGACGGTGGGCAACATCAGGGCACGGTTGTACTTGTAGCCTTGGAACTTGTATGCCACAGGCGACAACTGAGCGACACCAGAGCCAAACACGCCGAGAGCGGCGCGTGCCGCAGGTTGTGCGTTGACGTAGTTCACGCCTTTTTTGGCCAATCCGGCGTGGGCAGGAATGTTGTTGGTCTTGGCGATGAAATCGGCATAGTTCGCCTCAGCCGCCATGAAGTTCAAGAAAGCCGCAGTCTCTTTGGGGGACTTGCTGGTTTTCAATGCCACCCAAGCGGCGCCACCAGGAATGCCGGTGCAGGCGGCTTTGCCGCAGGGGTTGGGCACAGCCACCCAGTCAAATTTGGTGCCAATGTCTTTTTGCAAACGGTTGATTTGCCACGAACCCGACAACACCATGACCGTGTTGCCGTTGATGAACTCGCCAATCGAGTCGGCATAGGTGGAGCCACCCGAGCCTGCCCAGACTTCTTTGAGCATGGTGCCGTCTTTGTGCCAAGCGACAAATTGGTTGACGGTGGTTTTGTAGCCAGCATCAAGCGTGAGCTCACCTTTGGCATCGAAAATGGCGGCGCCGTTGCTGATGGCTGGGCCGGCAAAGCGGTGGCCGGAGCGGTCCCACGCCATGGCGGCTTTGGTTTGTGTGGCTTTTGCCACTTTGTTGGCGGCTGCCACCCAGTCGTCCCATGTGGCTTTGGGGCCTGGCAGCGCCACCTTGGCTTGTTCAAACAAGGTTTTGTTGACATAGGGGCCGGTCATGGTCAGTTGCGACATGAAACCGTGAATGCCTTTGTCCCCGGGGGTGGGGCTCAACCAAGCGGCGGTGCTGCCAAACTGGGTGTCGAAATATTTGCGGTCTTTGAGGTGGGGCGCAATGTCCATGTAGAACTTGGACAAGCCACCCAAATCGGTCACGCGGGCAATGTCGGGGCCTTGACCGGCGGCCAGTTGAACCGGGAGCTGCTCTACGATGGTTTTGTAGGGCACGGTGTCGACAACGATTTTGACGCCGGGGTTTTGGGCTTCAAATTTCTTGGCCAATTCGGTCGTGACATCGCATTCCACACCGTCTTGGTAGCACATGACGCGAACTTCTTGTGCTTGGGCGGACAAAGCGCCTGCGGCAAGAAGCGCTAGGCTCAGGGCTTGAAATGTAGAGCGACGAAATGGAAATGAGAGAGTTGACATGGCAGACACCTTGAATGATTCGTATGACGAATGATAGAGGCGTGCCAGGCCATGATGGCCTCAGGTTTTTCCGGGAATACCCTTGGTGCTGCGTTTTTACAGCGGCGCGTCTGGCGCTGAGCGTGAAACGCCGAGGGTCTTGACTGCCTCTGCCACCTCGCGTTTTTCGTCCGCCCCTGCGAACTTGGAGTACTTGTGTAACACGGGCACGAGTTGCGCGTAAATGCGAGGGTTGGCGGCTAAGCACTCTTTTTGTTCGAGAAAGTTGGCGTCGCCAGTGAAGTTACCCACCAAACCACCGGCCTCGGTGATCAGCAAAGCGCCTGCCGCCATGTCCCAAGGCTGCAAGCCCGTTTCAAAGAAACCATCGCTGAAGCCTGCGGCCACATAGGCCAAATCCAGCGCGGCAGCGCCTGGTCGGCGCAAGCCGGCGGTGCGTTGCATCACATCGCCCATCAAACGCAGGTATTTGTCGAAGTCGTCTTCTGGGCGGAAGGGAAAACCGGTGGACAACAAGCACTCGTTCAAACGGGTGCGTTTGCTCACGCGGATGCGGCGGTCATTCAAAAACGCGCCCCGGCCTTTGCTGGCAGTGAACAAGTCGTTGCGGGTGGGGTCAAAGACCACGGCCTGCTCGAGCTTGCCGCGTACTTGTAGGGCAATGCTCACGCAGTACACCGGAAAGCCGTGGATGAAGTTGGTGGTGCCGTCTAGGGGATCGATGATCCAAATATGGTCTGCATTTGGATTTCCGTGGGTCGAGCCGGACTCTTCGGCCAAGATGCCGTGGTCGGGGTAAGCGGTCAACAGGGTGTCGATGATGACGCGTTCGCTATTTTGGTCAACTTCGGTCACAAAGTCGTTCACTTGCTTTTGCGAAATACGCACAGCCTCCACGTCCAGCGCAGCGCGGTTGATGATGGCGCCTGCGGCGCGTGCAGCCTTAACGGCCACGTTGAGCATGGGATGAATAGTGGACGACATAGATTGTGTGAAGAGCTGACCCCAAGGGGCGAAAATGAAGCCCGGCGATGCGGGCGGCGACAATGTGGCAGATTTTACGCGCTCAGACTGACAAACGCCCATGAAAACCCGCTTCATCCTCATCAACACCAGCCACGCCGGTAACGTAGGCGCCACCGCACGCGCCATGAAGGTCATGGGTTTCACCGATTTGGTGCTGGTTGCGCCCCGTTGGGATAATGTGCTGCGTCGAGAAGAAACCATCCAGCGTGCCAGCGGTGCCTTGGACGTGTTGGCCCAGGCCCGTGTTGTGGCCACCTTGGATGAAGCCGTGGATGGCCTGCACCACCTCTGTGCCACGGCCATGACGCCGCGCGACTTTGGCCCGCCCACCCTGGAGCCGCGTCCGCACTTTGCGACTCTGGCCGTCGAGCATGGCCAAGACCCAGACTATGGCGTGGGCTTTTTATTCGGTTCCGAGCGCTTTGGCATGCGCAACGAAGACGTGTACCGCTGTCACACCTGTCTGAGTATTCCGACCGATCCGACCTTTGGGTCTTTGAATTTGGGCGCGGCGGTGCAGGTCTTGGCCTACGATTGGCGACAAGCCTTAGGCGGCTTTTCTGCCGCGTCCGTAGCCGCTGACGTTGCAGCTTCGATGGGCAACGAAGGGCTTGCCGCATCCTTGGCGGATACCCAGCAAGTCGCAGGCTTGCTGGAGCACTGGCAAAAATCACTGACGGACATTGGGTTTTTAGACCCCGAATCACCCAAGAAGCTGATGCCGCGCTTGAACCAGTTGTTCAACCGCGCGCAGCTGACGCAAGAAGAAATTCACATCTTGCGTGGCATCGCCAAGGCCATGTCGCAAGCGTCCAGCAAAACTGTGCATGGCCAACGATAATCCAATCACTATGTTTTCACGCCTACGCTCTGATGTTCAATGCATTTTGGATCGCGACCCCGCTGCTCGAAGCCGCTGGGAAGTGCTCACGTGCTACCCCGGCCTGCATGCGGTGCTGCTGCACCGTTTGGCGCATGGTTGCTGGAACCTGGGGTTGAAGTGGTTGGGGCGTTTCATCTCGCACCTCTCGCGCTGGTTCACGGGGATTGAAATTCATCCAGGCGCCAAGATTGGTGAGCGCGTGTTTTTTGACCATGCCATGGGCGTGGTGGTAGGGGAGACAGCTGAAATTGGCGATGGGTGCACGATTTACCAAGGGGTGACCTTGGGCGGCACCTCTCTGTATAAGGGGACCAAGCGGCACCCCACCTTGGGTAAGAACGTGGTGGTCAGCGCTGGGGCCAAAGTGCTGGGTGGTTTCGAAGTGGGTGACAACGCCAAGATCGGCAGCAATGCGGTGGTCATCAAGCCTGTACCCGCCGGGGCCACGGCGGTGGGCATTCCAGCGCGCATCATTCCATCCAAAGTGGGTGAGAGTGCGGATGTGTCTGGCGCCCAACCCAAGTTCAGTGCTTATGGCATCACCCAAGAGGATGATCCTGTGAGCCAAGCCTTGCGCGGTTTGATTGACAACGCTTCGACCCAAGAGCACCAAATTGCATTGCTCTGGCAGGCGATTGAAAAACTCTCCGTCGATCAGGCCAAGCCCGACTGCGTGCCCAGCGATGCCGCACGGCAAGAACATTTTGAAGCTGCGCGCATCAATCAATTGCTAGACTGAAACCATGCGGTTTTTGAATATTTACCCCTTGCGCATATCGGCGACCTTGCGTCATGACGGTGTGTTTGAGGGGCAATTCACATTCAATGTGGAGCAATACGGCTTGATGTTTCAAGAGACTGTGTGTGATGTGACCTTCAGTCCCAACCCCCACAGCATTGACGAGTGGCTATTGCATGTTGAGCCGATCTCGGCGGTGGAAATTCAGTTTTTCGACAAATTTGTCGCAGCGCTGAACCACTACCTGTTTCAGGTTTTACATTTCGTGCCCAACAAGTACACGTCAGGCCAAGAGTTGCCCAGCATCAAGCTGTTCTTTGATGACATTTACTTCGACATGTCGGGCGACGAACCCAAGTTGGAAAAGATCAAAAAACTTTAAACACGTTTGCTGTTGAGCGCTGTTTTAGGCCGCCAGCCTTTGCAAAACGCGTCGCGGGTTTCCATATAAGGGCCACCGATCAAATCGATGCAATAGGGCACCGCAGCGAAGATGCCATCCACCAGTTGCTGACCCTGCGCATCTTTGAGACCACCCAAGGTTTCTTGAATCGATTTGGGCTGGCCTGGCAGGTTGATGATCAGGCATTCGTCACGAATCACCGCCACTTGCCGCGACAAAATAGCCGTGGGTACAAAACGCAAACTCACTTGGCGCATTTGTTCACCGAAACCGGGCATTTCTTTGTGGGCCACGGCCAATGTGGCTTCGGGTGTGACATCGCGCTTAGCCGGGCCCGTGCCACCGGTGGTCAACACCAAGGCGCAGCCCATGTCGACCAATTCAATCAGCGTCGGGCTGATGATGGCTTTGTCATCAGGGATCAAGCGTTCAACAAACTCAATCGGGTTGTACAAGGCGTGGCCCAACCAATCGCGCAATGCGGGTAGGCCTTTGTCTTCGTAAGTGCCGCTGGAGGCGCGGTCGCTGATGGACACAATGCCGATCTTGATCGTGTCGCAGCGCGGGTCTGGGGTGGGCAAGGCAGGGGTGGTCATGGCTTGTAGACCTCATGGTCTTCTTCGGGCGTGTGGGCAGCGTCTTCGGCTTGGTTGAGGTGCTCTTTGACGAGCTGAAAAATTTCCCGGTACGCGCGGCCTTGGCGCGGCAACAAACCTTTGGCCACATCGGCTTTGGAGGTGGTGTCGTCTTTGCGTGCTTGGCGCACCAAGGCGCGCAGCTGCTGGCTGTCGGTGTTGGGATATTCGGTCATCCATGCCAAGACAGCTTGGTCATCGGCAATCAGGCGATCACGCCAGTGCTCGGCCAGGTGCAGGGCCAAGGTATCGCGGGTGCTGCCCATGCGTTGTTCGTTGAGTGCGTCTTGAACTGCCACGATCGCGTCTTCGCTTAGCTTGCGCATTAGCTTGCCCACATACTGCATTTGACGGCGCTTGCCTTCAAAGTTGGTGATGCGACGAGCTTCGGCCAGCGCCTCGCGCAGCTGGTCCGTGACATGGCCTTGGGCATGCAGGCGTTCTGACAAGTCGTTGCGCAGCGTGAGCATTTCGACGCCAAGGTCTTGGCGTTCGTCGCTGTCTTTTTTGCGATCGGTTCTGCTCAAGCCTTCGGTGCCTTTGAGCTCGGCTTTGAGTTCCAGGTCGAGTTCGCTGCCTTCGGCCACAAATTGACCGCGGACGAAATAACCTTTTTTGGGTTTACGTGACATAAATAGGGGAGCTTGGGGTGGGCAGTTTGACCTTCAACACGAAGGGAAACGCAGTGACAAGTATCATAGCTGCCGATATGACCCACGCCTCCAAAACACTCGCCCCTTCCCACGCACCTGCCCAAGGTTTCAGTTACAGCCGCGAACATTTCGAATCGCTGGTTGATGCGGCTCTGAAGCACGCCAAAAAACTGGGCGCCACCGATGCTGGTGCCGAAGCCTCCGAAGGCTGTGGTTTGAGCGTTTCCGTGCGTAAAGGCGAGTTGGAAAACGTGGAACGCAACCGCGACAAATCGCTGGGCGTTACGGTGTATTTGGGCAATCGTCGCGGCAACGCCAGCACCTCTGACTTTTCTGAAGCTGCGATTGAACGAACCGTGCAAGCCGCTTACGACATCGCGCGTTTCACTGCCGAAGATCCCGTGGCGGGTTTGCCGGACGAGAAAGACATTGCCAAACAGCATCTCGATTTGGATTTGTTTCACCCGTGGAATATCACCAGCGCTGATGCCGCCACCTTGGCCTTGCGTTGCGAAGCGGCAGCAATGCAAACAGACAAACGCATCACCAACAGCGAAGGTGCAGCGGTATCGGCTCAGCAAAGTCACTTCTTCAGCGCCCACACGCACGGATTCCGCGGTGGGTATGCCAGCTCGCGTCACAGTATTTCGGTGGCACCCATTGCGGGCAAGGGCGATGACATGCAGCGCGACGCTTGGTACAGCTCCATGCGTTCAGCCGCAGAGTTGTCTTCACCCGAAGCCGTAGGGCGCTATGCGGCCGAGCGTGCTTTGAGCCGTTTGAAATCACGCAAGATTGCCACCACGCAATGCCCTGTGTTGTTTGAAGCCCCTGTGGCCGCAGGTTTGCTGGGCGGTTTTGTGCAAGCGGTGAGTGGTGGCGCGCTATACCGCAAAAGCACGTTCTTGCTCGATTCTTTGGGCAAAACCGTGTTTCCGAAACACATCGATATTTTGGAAGACCCCTTTGTCATGCGCGGCAAAGGCAGCTCGCCGTTTGACGAAGAAGGGGTGACCACCCGCGCCCGCCGCGTGGTGGATGCTGGCCGTGTAGAAGGCTATTTTTTAAGCACCTATTCGGCGCGCAAGCTGGGCATGCCCACCACGGGCAATGCCGGTGGTTCGCACAATCTGGTCATGCAATCGCGTCAGACAAAGCCTGGGGATGACCTGGACGCGATGTTGAAAAAACTGGGAACGGGCTTGTTTGTGATTGAACTCATGGGCCAAGGCGTGAATTACGTCACGGGCGACTATTCGCGCGGCGCCAGTGGCTTCTGGGTGAAAAACGGTGAAATCGCGTTTCCCGTGCAAGAGATCACCATCGCAGGCAACCTCAAAGACATGTTCCAAGGCATTCAAGCCATGGGTGCCGATGCCTACAACATGGGTGCTAAAACTATCGGGTCCGTGCTCATCAACCGTATGAAGGTGGCGGGCAGCTGATGCCCCCCCCTCGCGGTGGGTTTGGCTCCTCCCAGATGAGGCGTTGTTACACCCGGCGACGCAGCAAACGTCGCAGCTCTGCGGATTGGATAGATGCCACCTCGAATGCGGGTGAATCCAACGCATCATTGATCGTTTTCTTGAGAAAACGTATGGTTTCCTGATTCACGGTCTCACGTTCGTTATCAACCGTGATCATGTGGTAACTGTCGCCCAAATAGAGAATTTCTTTGTGTTCGGACGCAATGTGTTGATAAGCCCACTCGGCATTGCGCATGTGAACCGTCTCATCGTCTGCGGCATGAATGAACAAGGTTGGGCAGTCAATCCGCCTCGCATGGGCACGCGCTTCTCGAATCAGCAAGCGACCTTGCGTGACATTCTCAAAAGGCAAGTAGTCTGCCCCTGACTCTGAAATATGGTCTTTGGACAGGGCGCGCTTGACCATGGCGCGCATCTCTGGGTTTTTGATGCCGTAAGGCTCTGCTTCGGCATAACGGTAACGCTCGGCAAACGGCAACCAATTGGCAATGTTCAGCAAAAAACTGTACCAAGGAATGGCCCAACCGTCATAGGCCAATGCTGTGGATAACAGCACCATGCTGGTGATGCGTTCGCGTTGTGCCAGCACCATGGCTAAGGTTGCACCCATGGACAGGCCCACCACAGACACTGTGGCATAGCGTTTGCGGAGGCCCCACACATACTGCTGTGTTTGTTCTACCCAGCTCTGCCATGTGCCGCACTCTGTACCGAAACAATAGGTCGGAATATTGGGGGCAAACACAGACAGCCCAGCATGATGCAAATCCTTCGCGAGCCGTGAAAGTTCCAACGCATTGGCACCCAGCCCATGTAACATCAAGACGCAGTGGTCACCGCCCACAAGGTCGATGTCTTCATGCTGTTTCATAGGGTGGTTCATGCGTATTCAAAATTCAAAATCGTGGGTCAGGTTTTCGTTTCAAGAGTCCGTCTTGGGAGCTGGCTTGATGCTGGGGGCGGTTTTCTTGATTCGGTATGTCTTGCAACCCTATATTGAGCCCTATGCACCCTTTCATTTTTTCATCGTAGCATGTCTATTTATTTCATATTTATATGGATATAAGTTGGCGCTTGTTGCTACGCTGATCAGTTCTTTTTTAGGCAGTTATTTCTTTGTCAAACCTTACTTCACTCTGGGCCCCGCCTCGTTGAGTGACGTGATTCAGTTCTTCAATTTTTCTTTCGTCACGTTTGTTTCGATCTTGCTCATTGAGCGCTTGCAACGTACGGCCTATGCGCGCGACATGACGCTCAAAATCATGGATTCACGCCACAAAATCACGTTGTACCGCGAGAATGACCGCATTTATTTTTCCAAAAAGAACAGCGAGGCATGGGCGATTTTGGAAGAAATTTTGACGGACTTTGACGACATCATCTTGCTTCAATTCGCCCAAGCGCCGGTCAAACTCGAGCCCTTGTTCCTCACGTTGGCGAACAGCGCACAACGGTTGGAGGACGACGCCCAATGGCAGTCCTTGCTACACCCCGAAGACTTAGGCGTCTTGATGTCTCGCCTGGCAGCGCCTGTCCGTGCCATTGGTGAAACAGAAAATTTCACATTACGCTTCGTGAACCAACCCACACGTGCGCCGTGTGCGGTGCAAATGGAGTCTTACAGCTTCATGGGACAACCCTTGAAGATTTTGCGGATTGCCAAAGACTGATATGTGTACTTGGCGTCATTTCATGGCGGTGTGGTGTGCTGCGCTGGGCGTGTGTGTGAACGTCTGTGCGCAACAGGGCATGACCCTGCCCGATAAAAAAGAGGTGACGCTGGGGCTGAGTCGCACCAACCAGTCTTTGTTGCACGGTGTGCTGATCAATTACAAAAATGACCTCACACTCAACGCCAACTATGAAAACGCACGAGGCTTTGCCAGCATTCAAAACGGCGTGGGTGTGTGGT
>Ga0228703_1000552_pt1 | contig 26575 bp, 24 predicted proteins | sample McNCre217_Aug_MG_3_FD_178020 | JGI IMG/M metagenome (GOLD analysis project Ga0228703, IMG submission 178020) | Freshwater microbial communities from McNutts Creek, Athens, Georgia, United States - 29-17_Aug_MG | ecosystem: Environmental > Aquatic > Freshwater > Creek | place: USA: Georgia...
TGACGCTGACGAGCAGCTAATTGAGACGACTCGTACCAGAAGGTATAGGTCCCCCCATACAATTGAATTTTCCCAAAATCTAAATCGGCAATGTGCGTACACACATTATCCAAGAAGTGACGGTCGTGAGAAACCACAATAACCGTATTCTTAAAATTTTGCAAGAAACCCTCTAACCATAAGATCGAATCGATATCCAAGTTGTTAGTCGGCTCATCCAGCAATAAAATATCCGGATTACCGAAAAGCGCTTGTGCCAAGAGCACCTTTACTTTTTCAGAACCATTTAAATCACGCAATAATGTGTAGTGCAAATCCTCTTTAATCCCTAAGCCACTCAAAAGCGTAGCTGCCTCGGATTCTGCCTCCCAACCGTTTAATTCGGCAAATTCGGCTTCTAAATCCGCGGCCTTATTGCCATCTTCCTCCGTAAAATCTTCTTTCATGTAAATCGCATCCTTTTCCTGCATAATATCGTAAAGACGCTTATTACCCATGATTACGGTTTGCAAAACAGGATACTCTTCGTATTCAAAGTGATTCTGTTTCAAGATGGACATACGTTCACCTGGATTCATCGAAACACTACCTGTTTGAGACTCAATTTCTCCCGATAAAATCTTCAAGAAAGTGGATTTACCTGCTCCATTAGCCCCAATAAGGCCATAGCAGTTTCCCTCCGTAAACTTGATATTTACTTCTTCAAATAAGACTCTTTTCCCAAAGCGAAGGGAAACGTTCGATACAGATAACATACGAATTGGATTAAATAAGGCGCAAAATTAGGCATTTTGAGGCTAGAAAAAAATTCTATTTTTTATCTATTGTCCTATTTTTTTTGCAATTTCGGGCACTTTGAATGGAATTAACCTTGCAGACATCTTCTTACACGAATTCAGCCCCACAAAGCTCTGACCTTATTTTACAGGTAAGTGAGCAGGGAATCCGTTTTCCTGGAGAAGAAATCGTAGCTTGGAAAAAGGCAAATCAAGCGATTAAATCACGTCTTAATTTCTTTGCAACAGGGCTGTCGGTTCATCAAGAAGTATCCATCCAAATCATTCATGCTGATTTTTTACTCCTTCCAAATGCATACAACGATCCCTTGTATCGGGTGGCATTCCTAGAAAAAGCTTTGGGAGACCATTGCATGAATGAGCAGGAATTACATGAGCAACCTTGCCCATTGGTAAATTCTACCCTGTTATTTTTAATCCCAAGTACTTGGAAAGATCAGTTGGCTAGCCTTTTTCCCCTCGCTCAACTCAAATACAGTCATCTGATTGGAAATGAAATACAGGCCTCCAAATTATACATTCATCCCCGGATTCATGTTTATTTGCAAGAGAATAAGGCTTATATCCTTTATTTCCAACATGGTAAATTGCAATTAGCCAATGTGTTTCCTTATGAACATGAATTAGCCTTGGCTTATTATTTACATTCCATTCGTGATTCGTTTGATATTCAATGGAATCAAGAGAGTATCCGCATTCAAGGACCGGATGCTTTGAACCAGCAACTCATCGATGATTTGATTCGATTGAACATACCACTTTCATGAAAAGAACCGCATTTTTCCCAGGCTCATTTGATCCTTTCACCAAAGGACACGAGGATATCGTCTTACGCGCACTGACTTTATTTGACGAAATCGTCATCGGTATCGGCCAAAACTCCAATAAGAATCGTTATTTTAATTTGGAAAAAATGAAAGGCTACATCGAGAGTACTTTTGCGGGTAAACCCGTTCGCGTGGTAACCTACCAGAATCTAACAGCCAATGTCGCCAAAGAAGTTGGCGCTAAATTCATCATCAGAGGATTACGAAACACCACCGATTTTGAGTACGAAAACTCGATTTCACAGGTAAACCGCCATATCAATGAGGAATTAGAAACGGTCTTTTTGATTACCTCGCCACATTTAGCACCAATTAGCTCAACGATTATTCGGGATTTGCATCGTTACGGAAGCAAGATCGACCAATATTTACCTTATACCTTGGATGGTATTTGAGCTTCTTGAAATTTAATCATCACGTAGCGAATGGATGAATAGGTATCTGAAACCGCCTTATTCATCGCTAGCGGAGATAACCACTCTACTTTCTCGATATTCTCCTCAACTTGTGGAATCAATTTTGCCGTATGCTTGCTACGCATGGAATACCATTTGGTCTTCTTTAAGATTCGTTGATTCTTGTGTGAGTACGTATGATAAGTCGTGCAAATCTTATCGACTAAGCTTGCCTTCACATTACATTCTTCCTCTACCTCCCGCACAGCAGCCTTCTTAAATTTCTCGTTCTTTTCTAATTTCCCTTTGGGCAAGTCCCACTTACCTAGACGATAAATCCATAAAACTTCATCTGCTTCATTTTGAACAACACCTCCCGCTGCTTCAATAACGGAATACAAGGAACAAATCTTCGACTTTAAAGCTTGTTTAATATTCGTTAGGATATAAAGTGAATGGAAATCAAAGGGCTTTTTCCCATGTAAATCTTCAATGATTTTTTCCATTTGATCAACACTCACGTTTAATAAACAGGTGTGTCCTTTGAAATCGGCAATTTTGATCGGCTTTAAGCGTGCATCAATAATCACATCGAAATCCTCCATCGGTGGATAGGAGTGCTTTTTCTTGCGATTAATTAATTTGATCGGACGATCGTCAATAAAAATGACCATTAGGGAAATTTAATTTTGGCAAAAATAGAATTAAATAATGATAAGATAAGCCGAAAAAACTATTTTTGTATTTAAATAAAAGAAACGATATCGCATGTCTAATTTGACCATTTCACAAGAAGTAGCCCAGCATTTATTACGCATCAAAGCCATTCAACTACGTCCTGACCAACCCTTCACTTGGGCATCAGGCTGGAAATCTCCCATCTACTGCGATAATCGAATTTCCTTATCGGATCCCGAAGCAAGAACCTATATCAAAAACAGCCTTTCTGCGGTTGTGAAAGGATATTTTAAAGATGTGGATGCCATTGCGGGTGTCGCTACGGCGGGTATCGCGCAAGGTGCTTTAGTGGCCGACTTCCTTGATCTACCTTTTTGCTACGTACGTCCCGAGCCGAAAAAACATGGTATGGGAAATCAAATCGAAGGTTCTGTGAAGCCGGGTCAAAAAGTAGTTTTAATTGAAGACTTGATATCTACGGGTGGAAGTTCATTGAAGGCGGCAGAAGCGCTCCAACAAGCGGGGGTAGAAGTGTTGGGAATGGTCGCCATCTTTACCTATGGATTTGAAATTGCTGATCAGAATTTTCAAAACGCAGGAATTCCTTTAGTCACGCTAAGTAATTACGATGTATTAGTTGAAGAAGCCATCAAATTAGATTATATCTCTGATACGCAATTAGTAACCTTGCAAGATTGGCGCGTAAACCCAAGCACCTGGGGTGTTTAATTCTTTAGTCGGTAAACATATCCCGGCAAGGATTTAACCAATCCCTGAAATTCCAAATTCAAGAGAGTGACCGCTAAGTCGGTCACTTTTTTTTGTAGTTTCCATGCCAAAGCATCTAATTTCGTCTCCCCATTCCTAGCTAAGAAAGCCATAATCTCACTTTCCTCCTCGGTCAAGCGTGACCATTGTAAATTCTTATTCGATTTGACTTGTTGGTCCGCATGTACCCAATTCATCTGCTGACACAATGCTTGAAAATCGGTATAAATCACCGCTTTGTTCTTTTGAATTAGTCGATTACAACCCTCCGAAAAAACCTTATCCAAATTACCGGGAATCGCAAAAACCTCCCGGTGATAATTATTCGCATAATCGGCCGTAATGAGTGCCCCACCCTTCTCAGCGGCTTCCACGACCACCGTCGCATCGGTCATCCCCGCGATGATTCGATTTCGTAATGGAAAAAAGCGCGGGTCAGGCTTTTGATGCAGCGGATGTTCCGATAGAATGCCGCCATTCGATACGAGCTCTTGCAAATATTTTCGGTGTTTCGCGGGATAAATATGTTCAAAGCCTCCTGCGAGTACAGCGATATTCGGAATCCCCAATTGAAGGCAATGTTTATGTACTTCGATATCGATACCATAAGCGAGGCCGGAGACGAAGGTTGTTTGAGATCCTTGCGATTGTTCGACGAGGGAATGGGTAATTCGCCGACCGTAATCTGTGGCCTTTCGAGTGCCCACCACAGCCAAAAAACGTTCCTGGTTTAAATCCACATTTCCAGCATAATAAAGCATAATGGGCGCATCATACATCTGTTTCATCCGATCTGGAAAATGGGTATCTGTATAAAACAAGGTTTGAATTTTCGCTTTCTCACAGGCATGTAAGATTTTCTCGGCATCTGCCAATAAACCCTGTTGGGCAACTGAATGCGCCAATACGGGTCCGATGTGAGGTATTCTCTGTAAGTCGCTAGATGAGGATTTGAAAATAGCTTCGGCAGATTTCGTGTAGGCAATTAAACGACGGGCATTAACCACACCGATTTGCGGGATACGAGAAAGGGCAATTTGATAGACTTTTTCGGGATACATGTTGGCTTCCATTACGAAACCAAACTAAAGGAAGATTTAGGCTAAATCATCCGAAATAACTTGTAAAAATTGACGAATATCAAGTAGTTGGTCGATGACCGCCTGATTCGGATTCTTCGGTGAACCATTTTTCTTGATGGCTAATTTCGCTCCTTCAATGGTCAAACCTTGTTTATCGATGAGATCCACTAACACTGAAATCTTCTCAATATCCACCGGGGTATATTTTCGAATTCCTTTTCCAGTTCTTTTGGGGAGTAAATGAGGAAATTGCGTTTCCCAATAGCGTAATTTAGACGGATTGACCTTGAATAAGTCGGCAACTTCCTTAATCGAATAATATTGCTTGTCTAAATTCATAAAAGCCCTTATTTGGTTCAAAAATTCAGCAAAAAAAACTAATTTTGTGATTCTTGTTTAAACAAAAATAAACAAGTGAGCCAATTAAACCAACCCATTCCCAAAATTAGCGAAAATGACTTCTACGGAGATCCGCCAACAGTTTTTAGATTTCTTTAAATCCAAAGGTCACCTGATTGTACCATCAGCTCCTTTGGTTGCGAAAAATGACCCTACCCTTTTGTTCAATAACTCGGGGATGGCGCAGTTTAAGGACTTTTTCTTGGGTAATGGGACACCTCCTTCGAAGCGTATTGCGGATACTCAAAAATGTCTACGCGTATCTGGAAAGCATAATGACTTGGAGGATGTGGGATTTGATACCTACCATCACACGATGTTTGAGATGTTGGGCAACTGGTCTTTTGGCGATTATTTCAAGCAAGAAGCATTAACCTGGTCTTGGGAATTATTAACCGAGGTATTCAAATTACCGAAGGATCGCATTTATGTTTCTGTGTTTCAGGGTGATGAAAAAGATGGTGTTCCTTTTGATCAGGAGGCCTTTGATATTTGGAAAGCGATTGTTGGCGAGGATCGAATCATCTACGGCAATAAGAAAGATAATTTCTGGGAAATGGGTGAAACAGGACCTTGTGGACCCTGTTCGGAAATTCACATCGATTTACGTGATGCGGATGAGGTAGCCAAAGTTTCCGGTAAATCCTTGGTCAATGCAGATCATCCACAGGTAGTGGAGATATGGAATAACGTATTCATGCAATTCGAGCGCATGGCAGATGGATCCTTGGTTCCTTTGCCTAATAAGCACGTGGATACTGGAATGGGCTTTGAGCGCCTTTGCATGGCGATTCAAGGCAAACAATCGAATTACGATACTGATGTTTTCCAAGGAACTATTCAATATTTAGCTCAAAAAGCAGGTAAACAATACGGTCAAGAACAATGGGCAGATATCGCAATGCGCGTTATTGCCGATCACATTCGTGCGATTGCTTTCTGTATTGCGGATGGTCAATTGCCATCTAATGCGAAAGCTGGTTATGTGATTCGCCGTATTTTGCGTCGTGCTGTACGTTATGGCTACACCTATTTAGGATTCAAAGAGCCTTTTATGCATGAATTAGTGCCTTTATTGGCCAAGCAATTCACGGGCGTATTCGATGAATTAATCGCTCAAGAGGCATTTGTGGCGAAAGTGATTTATGAGGAGGAAGTATCGTTCTTACGTACGCTTTCTACGGGTTTGATTCGTTTGGATAAATTAATGGAAGATTGCCAAGGCAAGGTGCTTTCCGGAGATGATGTATTTGAATTGAATGATACCTATGGTTTCCCGGTCGATTTGACTGCTTTGATTGCGCGTGAAAAGGGATTGGAAATCGATGAACCCGGATTCAATAAGGCTTTGCAAGCGCAAAAAGAGCGCTCACGCAAAGATGCGGGAGCTAGTGCGGAAGATTGGGTAATCGTTCGCGAAGGGGATGAAGTTTCCTTTGTGGGTTATGATGAGACCCAAACTAGCACACAAGTCCTTAAATATCAGAAGATTCAAAATAAAGGTGGCGTTCAATACAAAGTAGTTTTAGAAACGACGCCATTCTACGCCGAGTCGGGTGGACAAGTGGGTGATACGGGCCAATTAACATTTAAAAATTCGGGAATCAGCCTTCAGGTACTAGATACAAAGAAAGAGAACGATTTGATCGTGCACTTTTTAAGCGATGCGCGAATTGAAACAGTAGCAAGCGATCAAGAGGTTATCGCAACGATAGACGTAAACCGCCGTCGGACGATTACGCAAAACCATAGTGCTACACACTTATTGCAAGCTGCCTTGCAAGAGGTATTGGGTAAGCACGTTGCGCAAAAAGGTTCATTGGTGAATGAATCGCTTTTGCGTTTCGACTTCTCCCATTTCCAAAAGGTGACAGACGAAGAAATCATCCAAATCGAGCAATTGGTAAATGCTAAAATTGCAGAAAATATTCCTTTGCTTGAGGAACGTAATGTGCCAATCGCCCAAGCGAAAGAAAAAGGGGCGATGGCCTTGTTCGGTGAGAAATACGGGGATTTTGTCCGCGTAATTACATTTGATAAGAATTATTCGGTGGAATTATGTGGGGGTACACACGTGCCGGCTACGGGAGAAATCGGATTGTGTAAGATTATTACGGAGACCTCGGTAGCAACTGGGGTTCGTCGGATTGAGGCGATTACGTCCCAACAAGCTTATGCGCTCTTGAGCGAACAAGAGGCAACTCTATCGGAGCTTAACAATTTATTGAAGGCACCGAAGGATTTGGTTAAAGCGGTTAGCCAATTAATCGAACAAAGCAATAGTCTCCAGAAAACGGTGCAGGCTTACCAAGCCAAGGAAATTTCGGGATTGAAGACGGAATTGTTGAAGCAAATAAGTACAAAGGGAGATGTACCAGCCATTATCCAACAAGTTTCAGTTCCCAATGCAGATGCTCTAAAGAATTTAGCATTTGATTTACAAACAGAAGCTGGAAGCTTATTCTGTTTGTTAGTTGCCGAGATTGAGGGTAAAGCAAGTTTGGCATTGGCTATCTCCAAAGATTTAGTTGAGGCCAAATCCTTCAACGCCGGAACCATTGTTCGTGAATTAGCGAAGGAGGTTCAAGGTGGTGGCGGTGGACAAGCCTTTTTAGCCACAGCTGGAGGTCAAAATCCTGCCGGTTTACCTAAGGTTATCGAATTAGCTCAAAACTGTTTATAGAATGCTCGACATTCCCTATGTATCCTTTACAGACGTATCTGAACAATTGGATGCATGGGGAATTTCAGGCACCCCCTTCGTCTTTTTTGTCAATTACGACCAAAGCCAAGCTTGGGCGGGTTCGCGTGAGGATGCCGAACGTTTAGGAATTCACCTAGAAATTCGAAAAGGGAATCAATCTCCCCAGCAATCATTTTCTTTTGACAAGAAACCTATTTCCTACGATTCCTATCTTTCAAAATTTGAAATCGTTCAGAAAGGTTTGCGGTATGGAGATAGCTTTTTGGCGAATCTTACAGCTGAGACACTGATTGATACGGATGCCAACTTAAGGGATATTTTTGCCTATGCGCAAGCAGCCTATAAATTGCATGTTGAGAATCAATTTGTCGTCTTTTCGCCGGAGTGTTTTATTCAAATTCGGGATAATCAGATTTATTCTTTTCCCATGAAAGGTACATCCTCGACAGAAGATGGTCCTGAAGCCTTACGAAAAAATCCCAAGGAACAGGCGGAGCATGCGACGATTGTGGATTTGATTCGGAATGATTTAAGTCAAGTTGCATTTCCCATTCGCGTGGAGAAATACAAATACATCGATGAAGTAAAGACCCACGAGGGAAATCTTTGGCAAATGTCCTCCGTCATTTCGGGCACTTTGCTACCCCACCTACAAGGTCGATATGGTCAAATATTACAGACCCTACTTCCTGCAGGATCGATTACTGGGGCACCTAAACCTGCAACGATGAAGATGATCCAAGCGGCAGAAAATTACGACCGAGGATTTTATACGGGCATCATGGGCGAATTCGATGGGAAAAACCTCGATACCGGAGTCATGATACGCTTTATCGAGCAGCGAAATGATCAAAAAATATTTAAAAGCGGCGGCGGAATTACAGTCTATTCCGAGCCACGCAAAGAATACGAGGAATTAATTCAAAAAGTATACCTACCCTTTTAACTATGTTCTCATTCTTAGAAACGATTTGCATTTCTGACGGGAAAGCCCAACACCTGGACTTTCATCAATTACGCGTTAATGAAACATTTGATGCCTTTTTCCCGGAATGGGAGCCCTTCGATTTAGCAGAAGAAATCGCAAAAATCGAATTACCCAGCCAAGGAATACACCGTTTACGAATCACCTACACGGAGGATCCGCAAACCATTGAAGTCCTTCCTTATGTGGCGAAAAATGTTCAAAAATTTAAATTAGTTGATGCCGGTGAAATCGACTATGGATTCAAATGGGCAGAAAGAGGCTTTTTTCAAAGTATTTTGGAACAACATCCCGAGGTAGATGAAGTTATTTTTCATAAAGATGGGATCATCCAAGATTGCACCATCGCGAATTTAGCCTTTTTAAAGGATGGGATTTGGTATACGCCGGAAGCACCGATGCATTGGGGAACGACAAGAGCGCGCTTATTAGTGGAAGATCAAGTAGAAGAAACTGATATTTTAGTTTCAGAACTCAATCAATATGAACGAATTTGCCTAATTAATGTATTCCGTCCATTATCCATGGAAAACTCGATTGCCATCACGGATGCAATTGTGTAATTTCACCTTATGAGTAGCACCAAGAGTCCCGCTTTTTTATTGCATCAAAAATTCCCCTTTGAACCCACCCCTTCTCAGGCGGAATTATTCAATAAATTAAGCACCTTCATCCTCAATGAAGACGAATGGGCTCCCCTTACCTTCATCATTCGAGGATATGCCGGAACGGGTAAAACCACTGTCATTTCCACCCTCATTAAGATTTTAGGTAGTTTTTCTTACAAGACCCAATTATTGGCACCCACCGGACGGGCAGCCAAGGTCATGGCCAATTACTCCAAAAAGAAGGCCTCAACAATTCATAAAAAGATTTACCGACAAGTCTCCAATCCTAATTCGGGGGCTTTGGTGTTCCAACGCATGAATAATTATGCGACGAATACCGTTTTCATTGTGGATGAGGCATCCATGATCACGGATGAGTCTGAGTTTGGACAGAACAGTCTTTTAACCGACCTAATCGAATATGTCTTCACGAATCCTGAAAATGGACATACGGGAAATAAACTAATCTTTGTAGGCGATACAGCCCAATTACCGCCCGTGGGGAAGAGTTCCTCCCCCGCACTTTCCAAAGATTACATTTCCCAGGAGTTTCACATGGATGTCATGGACCACGAGTTGATCGATGTGATGCGCCAAGACATACACTCCGGAATTCTTTACAATGCAACGAATTTACGGGGTTTATTAGCCAATCAATCCACTGCCATTCAATTCAATACGGCTTCATTTAAGGATTTTTTCAAAATGACGGGCGAAAAATTAGAAGATGGAATGCATTATGCCTATCGAAAGTTTGGCAAGGAAGAATCCATCGTACTCACTCGTTCCAATAAGAGTGCGGTTCAGTTCAATGAATTTATCCGCAGAACCATATTATATCAAGAGGATGAGATTTCATCGGGCGATTTGTTGATGATTGTACGGAATAATTATCATTGGCTCGATGAAGATTCTCCAGCGGGTTTCTTGGCGAACGGTGATTTCGTGGAGGTTTTAAAAATCAAAAAAGAGGAGGAAATGCATGGCCTGCGTTTCATGAATGTTGTTCTGCGTCTTTGTGATTACGAGGAACACCCAGAAGTGGAAGCAAAAATCTTATTGGATACACTTCATTCGGCAGAATCAGCCCTAGGAAAGGAGGCCAACAAAAAACTCTATGATTCAGTTTGTGAAGATTATGCCCACATTTCCAAAAAGAAAGAGCGTTTAGAGGCCATCCGAAAAGATCCGTATTTGAATGCCTTGCAGGTAAAATTCGCCTATGCATTAACGACCCACAAATCACAAGGTGGACAATGGAAAGCCGTATTTGTCGATCAGGGATTTTTAAAAGAGGAACAAGTCGACGCCGAATACATCCGTTGGCTTTACACGGCCATCACCCGCGCGACGCACGAATTGTTCCTCGTCAACTTTCATGAACGCTTCTTTAATTAAGCTTCGTCGAGGCCAAAGAATCATTTTCCTGATCCATGGAAACGTCAGAATCAAAGTAAACCATCAATTCGCCTAGTATGGAATGAAGATTTTGTAGCTTTTCATCGCCGATGACTTGGGCAATTTCCTCTTCGACTTTGTGCCGACAATCATGTAAGGCCTGTAGAAAATCAGCCCCTGTGGATGTCAATTGAATTAAAGTAGCTCGTTGGTCGATCGGATGTTTGATACTTTGAAGGTAGCCTTTTTCGATTAAATCCTGAACCAACTTACTCATGGCTTGCTTACTCACGCGTACCTTTTTAGCAATCTCAGCCGCCGTAGTGCCATCCGGTTTTAGATTCATCATGACCATGACGTGGCCAACTTTAAAATCATGATAGCCTAACTCATTTAAGTATTTGGCATTTAATGATTTAATCAGTCGGTAAGACTTAGCAAATAATCGAGACAAGAATAATTGCGAATCTTCGCGCGCTTCCATCATGCCGCAAATTTATAGGATTAAATTTAGTCAACCAAATTGACTTTATTGAAAATTATGGTAGCTTTGCATCAAATATAAAACGATGACTGACACTCCCAAACCTAAAAAAAACGCACCTAAAATCATTTTAGCGGCAATTGTAATTCTTGGAAGCATTTACGGCTATACGAAATACCGTCACGCTACTACCCACGAGGAAACCGACAATGCACAGATCGAGACGTATTTTGTGCCTATTTTACCGCGCGTAGCTGGATTTGTCAAGACGGTCAATGTTCATGATTATGAACAAGTTAAACAAGGAGCTGTTTTGGTAGAAATTGATTCAGAAGAGGCAAAATTAGCTTTATCAGAAATGGAAGTGGATTTGGAGCAAGCGCGCATCGAGGTGACTAGTTCAAAAGCGAATTTAGCAAGTTTACAAAAGGCGATTACGGCCCAACAAGCTCAAGTGAAAACGGCTGCTTATTTGAAATCGAAAGCAGAGCGTGATTTGACGCGAAATACAGAATTAGAGAAAGCGAAGGCAATTACGAACCAACAATTACTAGATTCAAAGGATCAATTGGAATTGGCGAATATCAAATACTTTGGCGCGATTGATGAAATCACAAGTACAAAATCAAAATTAGCCATTCAGGAAGCTGCGGTTCAGAGAGCGGAAAATTTAGTGAAAAATAAGGAAGTCAAGATCGCCCAACAAAAATTAAAACTAGGCTATTACCAAGTTGTGGCACCCGTTTCGGGAAAGATTGGAAAAAAAGCCATTGAGCCAGGTCAGTTTATTCAAGTATCACAACCCTTGATGACGATTGTGGACAACAATACATTTTGGGTAGTTGCCAATTTTAAGGAAACACAAGTTCAGCATTTACGTGCAGGCATGGAAGCTGATTTGACCATTGATGCATTCCCGAATGAAAAAATTAAAGGTAAAGTAGTTTCTATTTCGGAATCGACGGGAGCTAAAACTTCGTTGTTACCTCCGGATAATTCATCCGGAAACTTTGTGAAGGTGACACAGCGAATTCCGGTGAAGATTGAAATTCAGGATTTGGCCAAGTACAAATCAATGTTGAGAGCCGGTATGTCATTGGAGGTTTCTATCCCATTGAACTAATTCTATGGAGCGCCCGAAAGGATTTGCCAAATTTATTATCGTCATAACGACCATCACGGCTGCCGTAATGGAGTTATTAGACACGACCATTGTCAACGTGGCCTTGAATCAAATTTCAGGCGCCTTGGGGGCAACGATTGAAGATATCGCCTGGGTAATTACCAGTTATGCGATTGCCAATGTCGTGATCATTCCAATGACTGGATTCTTGGGCGAATATTTTGGTCGGAAGAATTACTACCTCGGTTCCATGATTCTCTTCGGAATTGCCTCGTATTTCTGCGGCATGAGCGATGGTTTATGGGAATTGGTCTTCTGGCGATTTATTCAAGGAATCGGTGGAGGTGCCTTGTTATCTACTTCTCAAGCGATTTTATTTGATGCCTTTGAACCCGAAGAACGGCCCATGGCCTCAGGTTTCTTTGGCATGGGAATTATCTTGGGACCTTCATTAGGACCCGTGCTTGGTGGATATTTAGTGGATAACTTTCAATGGTCGGATATTTTCTTAGTTAACATACCTATTTGCGTCATTGCGGTTATTCTGACACTCGTTTACATCGACCGTAAGGAAGGTGAAGGAGCGAATCGGCGAAACATGACGATTGATTATCCGGGAATTCTCCTGTTGATGATTACCGTGGGAGGATTACAATTCATGCTCGAAAAGGGAGAATCCGAAGATTGGTTCGATTCGAGACTAATAAACATTTGCGCCTTCTTGTTTGTAGGAGGATTAGCTGCCTTTATTTACAGGGAATTGAATACCAAACAACCCGTTGTTAACCTTCGAATATTCCAGAATCAGACATTTACCATGAGTTCCATATTCACGTTGGTGGGTGGATTTGGTTTATTCACATCCGTATTCGTTTATCCGATCATGGTCCAACGAATCAATGGGTTAACACCCACCGAAACGGGTTTATCGCTGATGGTTCCTACCTTTTTAGGCGTATTCTTGTTTCCTGTGATTGGTCGGGCCTTATCCAAAGGCGCCAAACCGCTCCCTTTCATGGTTTTTGGAATATTGATTTACATCGTATTTGGGTTTATCGGAGGGGAATCTACGAGCGACATGGGTCGTTGGGACTTTTTTCCCATGCAAATGTTGCGCGTCATAGGTGTTTCGTGTTTGCAGATGCCATTGATCAACCAAGCTGTTGCCGGTTTAAAACCCCAAGAGTATGCCTCAGGGATTTCATTGACGAACATGATTCGCCAACTCGGTGGAGCGTTTGGGATTGCGGTAGCTAACAATTATGCGACGACCCGTGCAGCGCAGCACCGATCCGATTTATTGGCGAATGTAACGGCGGAGAATCCACTATTCCAACAACGTTTTCAGGGCATCTCACAGACCTTAGCTCAGAAAACAGGTGAAATTCAAAAAGCAGGTGAAATGGCGTATAAGCAGATCGACTTTATCGTTACCAAGCAGGCTTATTATCTAGCTTATTTGGATACATTCCGATTGGTATCGATCATATTCATTCTGATTTTCCCCTTTGTGTTCTTGATCAAAACACCGAAGAAAGATAAAAAAGAAATTGAAAAAATATTAAAAGCCAGTGAAGAGGCTCATTAATGCTATGAAGAAAATTGCCTTATTATTAATTGCTACATTTAGCCTACATGCACAAACCAATTCGGATTTATCGGCTTTGGTTTCCAAGGCTTTGGATTATGCACCAGCCTTAAAGGCCCAAAAAACGCAGATTCGCGTGGGTGATACAAAAACGCAGATCCAACAATCCTTGGATAAACCTGTTATTGCATACGAGGCTGGAATCACTCGAATTGATCCCGTATCAAAGGTAACCTTCGCCATGGGTGGCGCTCCATCAGTATTGCAATTTCAACCCAATATGAATTACAATACCAATTTTGTTGCTAGCCAGACCATCTACGATTGGGGGAAAAATAAACTTGCCATCGAAAAAAGTCAGTTGGAGACCCTCCTAAGCAAAACTCAAATCGAACAAACCGAATTCGCTATTGCTTATCAAATAGCCTCGATTTATCATCAAATATTATTTCTACAAAACGTCTTGAAGATTCAGCAAGCGGAATTGGGACGAATTAAGACGCAGGCGCAAATCATCGACCAACAGGTAAAATTGGGGGAAGCACTTCAGTTGGACGCCATGAGCATTAAGATTCGTGTTCAAAACCAAGAAACTAAAATTGGGGAAACGGAAACACAGATTAATAAACTAACCGACTACCTAGAAACTCAAACGGGTCAAAGTTTAAAAGGTGGTTTGAAACCGATTCAAACAACCATTCAAAGCAATGAAACGGTAACTAATAACCCCATGTTTGCCCAATTGGAGGCAGAGAATGCGGTTTGGCAACAAGAAATTCAATTGCAGGATAAGTCGAGTGCTCCTACCCTTTCCGGTGCCGCAAGTTTAGGTCTACGGAATGGTTATTTACCACGTATCAACGGCGAAGTACCCGCTTTTTCAGACGACTTTAAGATTAACACGATGGTCGGATTGAAATTGAACGTACCCATCTATTCAGGCAAACGCGCTTCGATGCAGAAGAGTATTGCTCAGATCCAACAAGAGCGAATCAATTTCCAGCGTGAGGATACCAATAATAAGTTGGCCTACGACCTACGCCAAGGCGATGCAAATATCAAGACCATTCAAGCCAAACTTACAACCCAAAGTCAGTTAATTGAACAGGCAAAATATGCTTATCAATTAGGCGAGGCACGTTACAAGGAAGGAACGATTAAGCAAATGGAGTTGGATCAGATTCAAAATACCTTGGAGGAAGCCCAATTGCAGGAGGAGAATTTCAAATTACAATTGAACCTCCAACAATTGGACTTATTAAAAACCAAGGGTGTTAAATTCTGGGAATTATAAATTAAATAGTTCGGCTAGGCCAGAATCTAGTAATTTACCTTCCACAATCGTGAGGCCTTTTTTGAGGGCCTCATTTTTTTGGCAGGCTGCCTCCCAACCTTCGTTGGCCAAAAGCAAGCCGTAAGGCAAAGTAGCTTGCGTTAATGCTTGTGTGGATGTTTGCGGTACGGCACCTGGCATATTCGCAACGCAATAATGCTGAATGCCATCAACCGTAAACACTGGATTTTCGTGCGTTGTTGGTTTACAGGTTTCGATACAACCACCTTGATCCACTGCGACATCCACTAAAACTGTACCTGGCTGCATTCGCGCTAAATCCTCTTTTTTGATTAAGTGAGGAGCCTTCGCTCCATGCAGAAGTACTGCACCAATTACCAAATCTACCTCAGGCAGATGTTCTTGTATGGCAAATTCCGTGGAATATTGTGTAACCACATTCGCAGGTAAAATATCATTCAGGTAGCGCAATCGAGCTAAATTCGTATCCATGATGGTCACCTGGGCACCTAAACCCGCAGCCATCTTAGCCGCTTGTGTACCAACAACCCCACCACCTAGCACTAAAACATTGGCAGGTTTAACGCCGGGAACACCACCTAACATCTTTCCTTTTCCACCTTGTGGTTTACCGAGGAAGTAAGCCCCAACTTGAATCGCCATGCGTCCGGCAACTTCCGACATGGGCGTCAAAAGAGGTAAACTGCGGTCGGGAAGCTCGACTGTTTCATAGGCAATGCAAACTGCATTCGATCGAATCATTGCCTCCGTTAAGGATTTAGACGCGGCGAAATGAAAATAAGTAAATAAGATTTGACCTGGTTTAATGAGAGCAAACTCAGCCTCCAGGGGTTCTTTGACTTTGATGATCATGTCACCCGTTGCATAAATTTCAGCCGCTGTGGGGAGAATCGTCGCTCCTACTTGCTTATAGGCATCATCCGAAAAACCAGAACCAAGTCCTGCTTGCGTTTCCACGAAAACTGCATGACCGGCTTTAATAAAACTTTGAGCTCCGGCGGGCGTTAAACCAACCCGAAACTCTTGATTTTTAATTTCTTGGAATTGCGATTTTCATAAATAAGTGGTTAAAAAAGAACGGCCAACGAAAAATTCGCTGGCCGTTACCTTTGATGAAGTATAATACAATGCAAATATAGCATACACCATAAATATTTTTGATAATAACCAATAAATAAGAAATATGTTCCTTACAAATAGTATATTGCCGTAAATTATACCAAAACAACGCAATATATTACTGAAAAACCGAAAAGTTTATGGCATCAAAATCAAACTTGGACTCACTTGACATTAAAATATTGAAAATCATTCAGGAAAACAGTCAAAAAACCTTGAAGGAAATTGCTGAGCAAGTAAACTTGTCATTGAGCCCTACGCATGACCGTATCAAGCGTTTAGAATCTGATGGATACATCAAGGGTTATGTGGGTTTACTTAATCGAAAATTATTGAATTTGGGATTATTGGTCCATTGTCAGGTTACACTTGAAAAACAGAATCGACAAAATTTCAGTGAGTTCGAGTCGGCCATTAAGGCTTTTCCTGAAGTAATTTCGTGTCATTTGGTGTCAGGGAACTTTGATTACTATTTGAAGGTTTTAAGTGCAGATGTAGAAAGTTATAACCGATTTTACCAAGAGAAATTGGCGGTATTGCCCTCGGTAGCGCACATCAGTAGTTTATTTGTCATGGATGAAATTAAATCGACAACCGCATTACCGTTGATTTAATTTGTATCTTTGCAGCATAATGGGATCGACCGGTTTTGACAGCTTAAGCAGATCGGTTGTAAGCACGTCGGGAGTTGGAGGCATTTCCTGTATAAAAAACCTTCGAATTATAGCTGGCAATACTTCGTATGCCATGGCTGCTTAATCTGATAGATTAACCAATTGCCATCGTTCCACCCCGGCCAAACTCTGCCGCTAGGGAATCTGGAGCGTCGACCATGCAGAGTCGATGAATGCGATTTCGCTAAGCGTTCATTAGTATCCAGCGGATAAGTGTCAAATAAGGTCTGATTTGAACCTGTTGGGCATCGAAAATCGATCAAATCTAAACGTGTAGAAAGCATCAGGTTTCTAGGTTTGGACGAGGGTTCGAATCCCTCCGATTCCACAAGAGAATTTAATTCTCATTTTATTAAGCAAAAAGCCCAGCAATCACCTGGGCTTTTTTATTTCCCTCTATTTTTAAAACCAAATTCATTCATTTTCGTTTAGTGGAAAACGCTTTTATCATTCAATTCGAAGGTTCGAATTGTAGATTAGTGTCCAACAAACTAAAAATATATGAAAAAACTACTTACGCTCATCTTGAGCTTTGGCAGTATGATAAGCTACGCCCAAAGCGACACAACAGAAACATTTGACTACAGTAATTTTGGAGATGCTGATGGTGTAAAACGCTATTGCACCGTCAAAGTGCTTAATCAAACTCCCCAACGAATCATCAGTCTTGGATTTGAAAATTATGGACACTTTGCTATGCCAAGTGTACAATTTAATAGCAAAGAGTTAGCCAGTACCATCCATGTAGACCAAGTAAATGCCTTGCGTGCACAAGTCAACATACCGGTCGTTTCGACCAACAAAATCATTTGGCAAATGGGACTAAACTATTGGGGTAGCAATTTCTCTGTGGCCAATCCCAATGTGAATGGTTTAGCTAACTCGTTTTCAAACAATGCGCTAATCACAGCCGGAATCAACACGACTATTTTCAAACCCCTGAATGAACGAAATTTCATGATCCTTCAGGCAAGTTCTGACCTGAATGGTTTATTTGCAAGCGCTAAGGATATTTCATCGAAAGCAATTACCAACAGTGCAACGTTAATTTATGGTTGGAAAACGTCCGACAACAACATGATCGGAACTGGTTTAGCAAGAACTTACCGTGCTGGAAAATTAATCCATGTTCCTGTTTTGTTTTGGAACAAAACCTTTAATGACCGTTGGGGAATGGAACTCTTATTACCTGCGAGAGGATATTTACGCTACAACTTCTCGACATCAAATATGCTACAAGCAGGTTTTGAATTGGAAGGAAATCAATATTGGGCGAATGTTCCCGGCGTAGAAAATGCCTACATCCAACGCGGTGAAATCAAACCACGAATCATGTGGGATAAAAAAATAAACGGATTTCTTTGGTTAAATCTTCAAGCCGGTGTTCGTGTCAACTACCGATTTGATGTTGCCAATGCGTATGATGCCAAAAATGAGAATCAAACGTATTTTTCGAGTAACCTTGGAAATCCGTTTTTCGTAAATGTCAGCTTAAATTTTGTATCCCCTTAGGTTTACTTAGCTTGTTGCCTCGTCCAATTATCTGTACGTCCGATTAACGATACACCAATGTATCCTCGAACCTCCAGCGAATTGGGCGAGGTTAATTTCATTGTGCAAGAATAGGTATTCCCATTTTTAGGATCATAGATATTACCCTCCTCCCAAGTGTTATTATCCCTGTAAACAAAGCCCCAAACATTAATTAAACCCAGCAAAGCTCTTTTCTGTGAAGCAGCATCAGGATGATTCTTATCTAGCTTAGGTTTTCCGGTATCAGGATCGTTCGGTTCTTTCAGCCAAACAACCTTCCCCTGGTATTTATCACCATTTTTATAAATACGAACCATGGCAGTTCCTTCTCCCGTTTTCCAAACGCCAACAATTCCATCGGGATTATCGGAAAAACCTGTTAATGTAGAAAATAGAAACGAAATGAGCAGTAAATAAAAGCGCGACTTTTTCATAGTAAAGATGTTTATTGATGAATTTTATTACTGACAAATATATAATACAATGATATTAGAAAATCAGAAATCATTAAAAATATTAATCAATAAACATCTACACTCTTAGCTTCTTTTGGTCATCCAATACCCGAGCCAAATCCCACAGAGTCCCCATGAAACCAGCGCATCAATTAAGGACGCACGTATATCGAAAACAGGATACCAAATGTGTTCCGTATAGGCAACATTGGTGAATGCAATAAATCCCACAACTAAACTCAATCGAAAGATTAGCCCTTTGGAAGGCACCTTTAATTGTTGAATAATCCAGATTAAAAGAATCGCTAACAATATATTGACGATTAATCCGCGCAACATATTAGATCCCATATTCGTATCGTAAGAAGGATAATAACGAACTAATGCCCAAGGCTTTCCCTGGATCGATTGCGTAAACTTATCCATCTCTTCCATGGATAACATTTCTTTCATGCGGGGCAACATATAGCCACCCGGCTCCTTAAGATGTTTAGATAAGGCTATTAAAACAGAGTCCTGACCCGCACTGTACTTCTGGCTAGGTTCATGTAAATTAAAGGCCATTTGAGATAATGCCTGCCAAATAAAGATAATGAGTCCTCCGACAAGCCCACCGAGTAAAGTCTTTTTCATTTGAAATTTGTTTAGTAATCGGCGAATATAAAAATAAATTATAAAAACAACTTGAAAATATCCTATTAAAATCCAAATCCATCCACTTCCACATGCCAATCTTTGGGAAAACCCACAAAGCTCGAATTCCCCAAACTACCCTTTGCCATCCAAGCTAATGTCGTCAACAATCCTCCATTACCGGGTAAATATAGGCGCAAGCGCTTGTCTTGATAATTGTGCCCATTGATTAAATAACGATTCTTCTCTTGCGGCATCAACAATAAATTAACCGCCAAATCAGCGTCTTTCAATCGAACCGCCGTCATCGCCATCAAAGGATAATCCCAACCCCACGTAGAAGCCCAATTCCATGTTTTTAAAACCTTCTGAAAGGTATTTTTCATTTTCAATGTATCGGTTGAGGGCAATGGGCCCAACATCCCCATGGCCCCTAAAACAGCCGGATGATCCGAAACAAAACGCGGATTCTGATATCCATCCCCGATTCCAGCTGCTGCTTGATAAATCCCATTAAATTCGGGAAGTGTTGGAAAATGAGCGAATGCCTCATCCCATTCTTTTACCGGTTTCAACCCTAAACTAATCCTCCAATCCTGCGCCTTCTTCAAACCTTGATACCATGCTGCCAATTCCAGCGGTGCATTGTATGTCTGGGCATAAGGTAATGATTCCTGCGCCGGAATGAATCCAGGTCCTAATCGGTATGTTTTTGTTGAATCATCCCAGGACATCAAGGAATACATCCCCTCCGCCGTTTCCTGAACCATCTTTGCATAGCGTTTTCGGAAGGAAATTGGCTTGGATTGAGCGATTAAGTCCAACATCTCGATTATGTGAGGCTGTTGCCATAGTAAAAAAGACCCCACCGATGATGGAGATTCCCCACCAGTTGGATCCGTCATTTTTTGCCAACGAACTCCCGCAAAGCCTTGTCGGCCTGCCAATTTCCTCGCCTCTCCCATGTTGTTTACATACCATTTCAAAGCCGGCTCCATCAATTCCGCTCGCCCCCAATAGCCAAAATGCATCAAATGCCACCAAGTCATTTCTAAATGCGGCCGACCGTACCAGGAATTATACGTCAAACCCGTTTCTTGGGGTGGTTCATTACCGACGGATTGAATTCGCGTCAAATACAAAGACAAAATCATGCGCCTTTCAAGCTCCTTCGCCCTCGGATCATTCGCTTTCGAAAAATCAATCATTCCCCCCGATTTCCAGTAACGTTCGAAAACTTGTCGATTGGAAACGCGGGCTTCCTTCAGTCCAACGATGGGTTTATGACCATACGAAACGGCAAATTGAATCTCATCACAGCTAATCGGGCTCAATTCATAGTGATGATTAAGCTCTTTTTTAAATCTGAATTCCACCGAACTACGAACAAATGTTTGATAACTCAAACTATCCATGTTATGAAGGATCTGAATCTGTCTCGAAGAAATTCGTTGGATATTAGTTGAGTGGCCTCCCTCCTGATCATTAACCCCCTCATCCACAAAAGCCTGACTCGGAAACGGATAGTCGACATAAAAACGCAACTGACCGGTTTTCAACAACGTCGATTTTACCATTACCTGGACTCCATCATCCTGATGCAAAGCAAATGTGATCACATCGACCGGAATACCCTCGACCTCAAAATGCGAATGAATCTCGCCCGTATATGGATTTAAACGTTGAACGATTGATTTCAAATCAGATATTCCAAGAACCTTCCCCGTTTTTGAATAAATCCGAAATCCCCAATGTCCCAAATGAATGCGGTGTGGGTTTTGTCGGAAATACTCCGTGGCGGAATCCTTACGCACATTCTGATGGCCTTGCAAGGCATAAGACACCTTCCTACCCGCATAAAGTGCATCTCGATACGTCTCAGAACGCTTAAAATTCGAGGTATTCGGAAAAGCATGCCATCCCCAATCGGCCTGGGTGCCCAATGGAATCCCTTTTGAATATTCCTTGGGGAAAGATTGTAGTCCAGTTACATCAACTGTAAAGGCGAAATGGCCATTGCCGACCGACAAAGACCCCAACGTATCTACTTGATTTAGCTTAACGATATGACGCTCCACGACAGCTTTACGGTCAATCTTTTGCGCAAGACCCACAAACGATATCAGCAGTAGCGCCCAAATACGCATGCTATTTAGCCTTTAGAAGTTCAGAACCGGCCAATAGGAAACAACCCAATCCGAAATCCTCAAAATTAGGGACATGATCAAACGTCACGGGTTGAGAATCCTTCGGCTCCTTCCCTGTGCCTTGAACAAAACCTAGAAAGCCATTGGGATGAACGCAGGTCGACATACCCTTCCAGGCCTTATCAACAATCGCATTGTATTTTTTGGCCGGTAAGATTCCCTTTCGAACGCCCCAAGCCATGCCATATACGAATAAAGAGGTTCCCGTTAATTCCGGCCCTCCATAATTGGAAGGGTCTTTTAAACTCACATTCCAAAAACCATCTTCGCGTTGTAAAGCTGGTAATACCTCTGACATCGCCACAAAATCGGCCAAATATTCCGCACGATGCGGATCATTTTCGGGCAACAAATCCAAGGTTCTTACCAAGGCTGCATATACCCAAGCACTTCCCCGTGACCAATAACAATTCGCACCATTGGGTTCTTTGTAGGGAGGTACAAAATCCTTATCCCGCCACCAAAGTTTTTCAGTCGGATTGTACAAGCCATTTCCACCATGTTTGTATTTCGTATAAGCATACAAATCGTACATCTTTTGGAAATACTTTGGATCCTTGTACACAACGCCCAATCGGGTATAAACCGGCATACTCATCTGCAAGCAATCAATCCAAGACCAATCATCCGCTTTCTCCGTGGCGACCATGTTATCAATATTCTCCTTGATCGGCTTAATGCGCGAAGAATCCCCTTGCATCAAAAACAAATCGATATATACTTGTCCACAAGCCTGATCATCCGCATTTCGCGTCTTCAAACCATTCCGTAAGGACCATCGGTGGAAATTACCCCAATCAACCATATACTTTAAATCCGATTCCTTCGGGCTCAATTTATATAACTCCCATAAACCCTCATAATAAACAGCCCGCGTCCAAATATTGGAAGGTCGTGTCTTATCCGGACTCACAATTACTTGGCCCACATCCGGCCATTTTTGTTGGAAATACTGATTCGCCAACTGCATTTTGGCCAATACCTCGGCTTTATTCGGCTTTGAAACCGCTAGATATGAAAGGGCCAAAAGCCCGAAAAGAATCTTTTTCATGGAATTAAGCTAAATAAAATACCGACGGAATATCAACCGCCACCGGAGAATGATCGGGATTTGCTTGCATGATATCACCCATGTAGGCCCACCAACGCTGCATGACAGCTTGTGCCGGCAAAGAATCCAATTGCTGTAAATCAGGTGCTTCTAAATAAGCAAACAAGGTCAGCGTCTCCTCGTCCAGGAATATGGAATAATTCTGAATGCCGACTTCGTGTAATAAATCCACTAATTCCGGCCAAATCTCATCATGACGACGTTTATACTCGGCCTCAAAACCAGGCAATAGAAACATCTTAAACGCTTTGCGCTGCATAGAAATAGGTTTCTTTTAAAAGCGCAAAAAACCGAAATATTACTGATTAATTTGTTGCTCGAATACGGCCAAGGCAGTATCATCAAAGTTCAAATGCGTCACAAATCGGATATACTGCGGGCCAAAGGGCGCGCAACGAATTCCTTTCGCCTTCAGTGCCGCTACTTGATCCTGGGCTTTGATGCCTTCCTTCAATCGAACAATCACTATATTGGTAACCACCGGTAAAATATGGTCGACCCAAGGCAATTGGGAACAAATCTCCGCAATCGCACCTGCACGTGCATGATCTTCTGTTAAGCGTTCAACCTGATGGTCCAAGGCATAAATCCCCGCAGCGGCTAATAAACCCGCTTGTCGCCAACCGCCACCCAAACGCTTGCGAACCCGACGCGCCTTCTTAATAAATTCAGCCGAACCGATTAACACCGAACCAATCGGTGCGCCTAAACCTTTCGACAAACAGATGGAAATTGTATCAAACCACGCTCCAAATTGTTGGGGCGTCTGACCTGTCACCGCCATCGCATTGAAAATACGAGCTCCATCGAGGTGAAGTGGGATTTGTGCTTGCCGACAAAAATCCGAAATCTCCTGCAAGCTTTCCGAGCTATATACGCTCCCTCCACCTTTATTCACCGTATTTTCCAAACTGACTAAGCGACTTTCACAGGCATGTATATCATCTGGAGAGACCGAGGCCTCAATTTGTTCACGCGTCAAACGGCCTAAATCACCCTTCAATAATTTCACCGAGGCACCCGAATTTGCCATGATTCCACCTCCCTCATAGAGGTAAATGTGGGACAATTCATCACAAATTACTTCTTGCCCCTTACTTACATGAACTGAAATCGCTATTTGATTACTTTGGGTACCCGAAACGCAAAACAATGCCGCTTCCTTCCCAAACATTTTAGCTACTTTTTGCTCCAAGGCATTCACTGTGGGATCTTCCCCAAAAACATCATCTCCTAAGGGCGCTTGAAACATCGCCTCCCGCATGCCGGGCGTAGGTAAGGTAAATGTATCACTGCGTAATTCGATTTCCATCTTAAAATTGTTTTAGGTAGGACAATTTAGTCAAAAATGTTTGCTCCTTCTGCTTGGTCAAATCAGTTCCCAAATAATCACTCTGGTTAAAGACCAAATAAACATAAGAAAGCGGCTGATATTCCCAAGCCAATCGTAAGTTCAACGAATTCAAGGCATCACTCGTATTTTTCTGATAAAAGCCTATCATTTGCAAGCGGGGATTAATGGCCAATCTCGTTTCCACCAATAACAAATTAACTTCCTTTGATTCTTGATTCACACCTACATTTTCGAACTTACTCCAATTCCAGGATAAGCCTACATTGATATGCGGAATCGGTGCAATTCGGAATTTTGAACTCAAGGTCTGCAAATTTCCATTGTAATAACCACCCCAGCCATACTCGGTCGAACCCGAATATTTTGTACTTGGATCACTCATCAACAAAAATCCTTTACGAACATAACTGTAATTTCCGGGCAAAATCGTTAACCCTACCGGAGAAAAAGCTTCCTCTAAACGCTGAACCGCAGCCTCCCCGTATATTCCAATGGCTCCCCCATTTTGCAAACCTAACCACATGGGACTTCCCATGATACGCTGCTCGACTAAATTACCCGTTTTGATACTGTGGTAAAATTCCGTGTAAATACCTGGAGCCCAGAATCGAATGGATTTAGGCATCCAGTTTTTGCGAATATTGAATTCGATTCCTTGCGAATTGGACATCACATTACTCCGAGAAACAAAACCCATAGCAGGTTTATATTGCTCCGTCACAATGGTATGTGTCCAATAGGCCGTCGTAAAATTACCTTTATAATAGAATTGCCCATATTCCGCCAAACCGGTTTCGCCCGTCTTGGATTCTTGCGTCGTGGATACCATACCACTAAATGACAACACATCATTAAAACGGACAAAACCATCAATTGAACTCGTGGTTTGTTGGTTCGAAGGCGACAGTTTCGTTGTCATAATCGCTCCAATCCGATTATTTGCCCCAAAATTTTGCGAATAACGTGCAACCCCAAAATTAGTGTAGGAATCACCGTCTCCCGCACCTTGACGCATCAACATCGCCCCAAGATTTCGTTTATCGGAACGATAGACAAACCGTGACCCAGCGATAATCGGAATGGCTTGCGCTTGGGCATCCAACCCGATAGTCCGACTAAAAAAGGGTTGTATGTACATCGATCCCCCTATCACTTGGTCCATGGGTGCTAAACCCGCCGAAAACAAAGATGCATTCTCCAAAAAAAACTGTCGGCGCTCCGGAAAAAACACAGAGAATCGCGACACATTATTGACTTGACGGTCCACATCCGCCTGTGCAAAATCCGTATTAAAGGTAAAATCCACAACAGATGTTGGACTAACCGCCCATTTAATCTCTCCTCCTAATTTGAACTGATCATGCGTTTCATTTCCTACTTCCGTTCCTTCGGATTTATGCGAATCATGTAAAATATATGGAATAAATCGAATGTTAGTCGACGTAGGTGGCGGTGGTATAATTCCGACCAATCGACCTGCATAATCCATCCGCAAAGGGCTCATGGAACGAGGATGCGGTGACCAAACGGTCATCTCGTTACTTGACCTTCTAACCCGGAAAAAATTAATGCCCCAATCTTGTGTTTGACCTTCAATCGTTTTGGGATATCGCAAGGTTTGCCAAGGTATCGCAAATTCTGCCACCCAAGCGGTATCCGTTCGATTCGTTCTTACTCGATACAAGCCATCCCAGTTGATATCAAACTGGCGATCATCGAAAGACAAAAGATCTCTTTGCGCTCCATAAGCATTGGACTGTAAAACAAGTGCATTGCGCTTATCCCGAAAACCATCAATCGCAATTCCGAATAAATCATTTTCCACGAATTCATAATCCCGCTTTAAATTAGGGGCTCGGAATCCATTCCGACCGATTGTATCGTGCAAAATGGCACTGACATACAGAAATTTATGATTATACACGACACGAACCTCCGATTTAAAACTGGCTTTATTCCCTTGAAAAGGCTCAACTTGATAATCTAAATAAAGTGGTTTGGCATTTTTCCAAACAGGTTCATCCAATAGACCATCGGCCTTAATCGACTCATCCACATGAATGGGTTGATACTGCACCGGTTTCTCAGCAGGCGAAAAGACACTTTGACTATAAATAGGCACACTGATGAACAGCGCGATGATGAGCTTTTTAAGCATTAGATGAAGAATAAACCGCAAAGATATAAAATGCCGAGAAAAGGCTCTACCCGTTAATCCCCGACTTCGACCGATAAGCCAAAGCCAACGTGCGAATACAAATAGGCAACAAAGGAAAGACCAAGGTCCAAGATTCGGTTAAACACCAAATAAATCCAACAATGGCCAATACAGCCATGA
>Ga0228703_1000556_pt1 | contig 26384 bp, 23 predicted proteins | sample McNCre217_Aug_MG_3_FD_178020 | JGI IMG/M metagenome (GOLD analysis project Ga0228703, IMG submission 178020) | Freshwater microbial communities from McNutts Creek, Athens, Georgia, United States - 29-17_Aug_MG | ecosystem: Environmental > Aquatic > Freshwater > Creek | place: USA: Georgia...
GCATCGACAAATCAGCCACCGCGCGGTTGAGCACCTTGTTTTCCAGCACTGCCGACAGCCACAGGGTGAGCACCAGCATGAGGCTGGAGGTCATGAAGACTTCAATCACATGGCGCAGCGTGATTTGGGTTTTGCCCACCGTGAAGTGAATGCTCTCCAGCTCCTGCACCACGGGGTCCATCAAGCCCGTGATCCACAACACGGCAACGGCCCAAGCCAACCACGACACGCCGCGCTCCAACACGCGCGCGCCTTGCGACTGAGGAAAGACAGAGGCCAACACCCGCGCAATCAAGCGAATCACCACCAGCGACACCAGCACCGGCACCGCCACCTTGAGCACGGGCACATGCTGCAACTTGAGCAAACCCACCTTCAAGGCATAGACCAAGATCAGCGACAGCGTCGGGAACAGCACCCCATCGATCACGCGCCGGCCAAACAAAATCGAGTCGCGTGCGGCACCACGTCCCAGGGCCCAGCTGATCAGCCAAGCCAACGCCAGGCACAGGGCCAAGCCGCCCAACTCCAGGGCAATCGCCGGGCTTTGCAAGTCCAGCAGCAGTTCTTGTAAATCGTTCATGGTTTAGAGATCGGCCAACACCCGCAAATGCGCTTCCACACTGCGCGACAAGGCGCTCAAATCGTAGCCGCCTTCTAGGCAAGACACGATGCGCCCTTGGGCATGACGCGCCGCAATCTCGCGCACGCGGTAGGTGATCCAGCTGTAGTCTTGCTCGGTCAAACCCATTTGCCCCATATCGTCTTCGCGGTGGGCATCAAAGCCCGCACTGATAAAAATCAACTCCGGTTTGAACTCCTCCAAACGCGGCACCCAGTAGTTCTCGACCAACTCGCGCACTTCCATGCCTTTGGTATAGGCTGGCACGGGCACGTTGACCATATTGGAGGCGGGATTCTCGGTGCCTGAATAAGGATAGAAAGGGTGTTGGAAAAAGCTGACCATCAAGACACGGTCATCGCCTGCCAAGATATCTTCAGTTCCGTTGCCATGGTGCACATCAAAGTCCACCACGGCCACGCGGCTCAGGCCATGGCGCGCCAAGGCGTACTTGGCCGCTACCGCCACGTTATTAAAAAAACAAAAACCCCCTGCTTGCTTGCGCGTTGCGTGGTGCCCTGGCGGGCGGACGGCGCAAAACGCGTTGGCGAGCTCACCTGCTAACACCGCATCGGTCGCTGCAATCGCAGCGCCTGCGGAGCACAGGGCCGCCTTCCAGGTCGAGGCATTGATGGCGGTGTCGGCATCCAGGTGCGCATAGGCTGGCCCGCCTGCGATTTGGTCTTCAATCAACTGATCCGACAAACCCCGCAGGGCTGCGATGTACATGCGGTCATGCGCCAGCTCGATATCGGCCAACGGTGCTTCTGGTGCTTCGATGGCCGTCAGACCCAAATCGACGCCGCTGATGAGCAAGCGGTCTTGGATGGCACTCAATCGCTCGGGGCATTCGGGGTGCCCGGCACCCATCTCGTGCTTCCAGCACTCGGGGTGGGTGTAATAGCCAGTTTTACGCATGGTTGTCTCTCGTAACTTCTTGAACTCAGCTTAACATGCAGGCCTTGCTTTGAGCCTTGGGCCACTCTGCGTGACACGACCTACTGCACCCTCTTTTTCAGCCATGACGCCAAGTTTCTCGCCAAGTTTTGCCTTGCGTCAAATCGCCACCGTCGTCGTGTACCTAGCGGCCTGCGCCAGCGTACCCGCGTGGAGCACCACCAAACACAGCCGCGCTGCGACACACGGTCATGCCCACAAAGTGCCTAGCAAGGCGGTGCGCCAAGTCAGCGGCCCGCACTTTGGTGCCACACCGCAAATCGTGGCGTTGGCCCATGAATTGGCCGAACAACACAAACTGCCCATCGACTGGGTGCGCCAACAACTCAGCAACGCACGGCAACTGCCAGGCGTGCCGAAAATGGTCATGCCGCCGCCTGTGAACGTGCCCAAAAACTGGCGCGCTTACCGCGAACGCTTCATTGAGCCGCGCCGCATTGACGCCGGTGTGCAGTTTTGGAAAACCTACGACAGCCCCTTGCAGCGCGCCCAACAGACCTACGGCGTACCTGCTGAAATGATTGTGGGCATCATCGGCGTCGAAACCTTTTATGGCCAACACAAGGGCAACTACCGCGTGCTCGATGCGCTGACCACGCTGGCCCTGAACTTTCCAGCCGCCCACCCACGCGCGGCAGAACGGCAAGCTTTTTTCAAATCAGAGCTCGGGCACTTCTTGGTGCAAATGCGCCAGCAAGCACCTGGCACAGCGCCCATCACCGGCAGCTTTGCCGGCGCCATGGGCTGGCCGCAGTTCATGCCGTCGAGCTGGGCCAAGTTTGCGGTGGACTTTGATGGCGACGGCCGCATCGACTTGCTCAACAGCCCTGTAGACGCCATCGGCTCGGTGGCCAACTACTTCAAAGCCTTTGGCTGGCAAACCGGCATGCCCACCCATTACCCCGTCAAGTTTGACGAAGCACGCCTGGACAAACCCAGCTTGCTCGCGCCCGACATCTTGCCGTCCTTCAGCGTGAGCAACTTCATGGCCAAAGGCGCGGTGCTGGACAACGACGCACAACAACACACCGGCCCGCTGGCCTTGGTCGAGCTGTTCAATGGCGACGATGCGCCCAGCTATGTGGCGGGCACCGAAAATTTTTATGTGGTGACGCGTTACAACTGGAGTAGTTATTACGCGTTGGCGGTGATTGAGTTGGGGCAGGCAGTGGCTGAGCAAATGGGGCGCTAAAGCGCCTCGTAGCACCACATCAATTACTTAGCACCCAAAGGCGGCAAGACTTCTTTCACGATCGGTTTGCCGTTGCGTACTTCAATGATGAAGCTCTCGCGGTCAATGTCACCGTTTTCATCGATGGTCATGTCCATCAAAATGCCAGGCTCATTGGTTGCCTTGATCGTCATGCCGTGCAAAGCCCGGCCTACAGCGGCGCTGTCAAATTTGCCCACTTTTTGAATGGCCGCTTTGAGCATGTACATGCCCTGGTAGCCCTTGATACCATTGTGATCGGGCGTGAATTTGTATTCCTTGATGAATTTGTCACGCACGGTGGTGATCGCCGAAATGGGAGCATCTGCTGTCATTTCCGAGTGCCCCACCACACCATTGGCCGCATCACCCGCCAGGTCCAGCACCTTTTGTCCCAGTAGCGTGACATCGCCCACAATGGGTTTGTTCCAGCCCTGTTTGCGAAGTTCTTTCACGATGCGTGCTGACTCCTCTTCGTTGAGGTAGACGAATACCGAGTCTGCATTGGTTTGTTTGGCACGCAATACGGGGACCGAGAAATCAATCTGCCCGGCTTCGGTGGAAATGTCTGCAACGACTTCAACGCCGTACTTTTTCAAGGACTCGGTGATGGCATCACGACCGGGTTTACCGAAGTCGCTGTTGACGTAGATGACAGCCACTTTTTTCAGCTTCAACCCCTGCGCCATATAGCGGGCTGTTTTGGGCATGGAATTGGTTTGCGTCAAACCAGTACGGAAGATAAAAGGATTGCCTTGCTGTGTCACCACCGCACCTGCGGCGGCTGTGAAGTTGGGTATCTCGGCACGACGGGTTTCGGTTTGGCTCACCATGATGGAGCCCGTGTAGACAGGCCCAAATACGGCGAAGACCCCATCTTCGATGGCTTTGACAGCCAGCCCTTTGGCAACGCCCGGATTGGTGGTGGTGTCCACGGTGTAAGACTCCACCTTGCGTCCCAGAATGCCACCTGCCGCATTGATGTCCTTAATGGCCAAGTCAACACCGCTCTTGAACATCGTGCCAGCAGTGGACCCCACGCCCGAGAGCTCCACAATATTGGCCACCTTGAGGGGGTTGTTCTGTGCATAGGCTGGCGTGAAAGCGATGGCGGCAAGCGCAGCCATCACGAGAACATGGCGTCGAAACAGGGGCATGGATAGCTTTCTAAGTTGAGCTTGTATCCTAGTAAGCAAACCTCAGGGGTGATTTGAGGTTTACCCTGAATTGCCTCGCATTCATCGGAGGGTCCAAGCTACCAACCGGTGATGGGCTTTTGATTCTGAAAAAAGGGACAACATGATCAAGAAAATCTCACTGTGGCTTTTGCTGCTCATTCTGGTTTTGGCCGGCGCTGTGGGCATCAACACCTGGCGCAAGGGATCGCGTCAGCTCGTGGTGGAACCCATTGCGAAACTCAATGTGGACGAGGCAGCAGTGGCTGCACGTCTGGCCGAGGCGGTGCGCTTCAAAACCATTTCCTCGCGTGAGGACGCCGATTTGAATGTGCAAGAGTTTCTGAATTTCCAGCGCATGTTGGAGTTGAAATTCCCCAAAGTCCACGCCCAGCTGCAGCGTGAACGGGTAGGCAACCTGAGCTTGCTCTACACCTGGAAGGGCACAGACACCCAAGCAGCGCCGGTGATGTTCATGGCACACCAAGACGTGGTGCCCATCGCCCCGGGCACAGAGTCGGATTGGCAGCAAGCCCCGTTCTCGGGCGCCATCAAAGACGGCTATGTCTGGGGCCGAGGCTCTTGGGACAACAAGGGCAATTTGATGGCCCAACTCGAAGCCATCGAACAGTTGCTGAGTGAGGGCTACACGCCTGCCCGCACGCTGTACCTGGCGTATGGCGCAGACGAAGAAGTCAGCGGCGCAAGGGGTGCGGCTCAAATCTCACGCTTGCTGGAGTCACGCAAGGTCCATCTTGATTTTGTGATTGACGAAGGTTTGCTGGTGCTCGATAGCGTGATGCCAGGCATACGCCAACCCACCGCCGTCATTGGCGTGGCAGAAAAAGGGTATCTGTCGGTGCGGCTGAAAATGACGGGCACACCCGGTCACTCGTCCATGCCCCCGGCCCAGGGCGAAGGCGTGATTGCCATGATGAGTTCGGCCCTCAAGCAACTCGACGACCACCCCTTGCCCGGTGGTCTGTCTGGCGGCATCGCGGCTGAAATGTTCGACACGCTGGCACCCGAGATGAGCGGGTTCAACCGGGTGGCCTTGTCGAACCTGTGGCTTTTTGGGCCGCTGATTCAACGCCAGCTGGAGGCCAAAGGCAGCACCAACGCCATGCTTCGCACCACCACCGCGCTGACCATCGTGAACGCGGGCAACAAGGAAAATGTGCTGCCCGGTCGCGCCGAAGCGATGGTGAACTTTCGCATCCTGCCGGGCGACAACATCGACCATGTGATGGATCACATGCAGACGCAGATCAAAAAAGTAACGCCACGCTTTGAGCTGGAGCCCCTGCCAGGCGCAACCAACGCGTCCAAGGTGGCGCCGACCAACTCGTCGCAATACAAGCTGCTCAACCAAACCATCCGCGAAGTTTTTTCAGATGCCGTGGTGGCCCCAGGCCTCATGGTGGCAGCCACCGACTCGGCGCACTACGACCGCATCAGCGACCACATCTTCAAGTTCTCACCTGTGCGCGCCAATGCCGAAGACATCAAGCGTTTTCATGGCACCAATGAGCGACTGAGTACCGCCAACTACGCAGATGCGATTCGTTTCTACCATCGCCTGGCGCAACAAGCCACGCGCCCTCCTGCGCCTTAAACCTAGACAGTCAAGTCCCCTGCGCCAGCGCCCACTGCACATGCTCACGCACCAGTAGGTTGTCATGCAGGGCATGTGCCTGCAGCGCTTGACGCAATGCGGGCAACTGCGCTTGCCGCAAGGCATTGCCCGCAGCCACGGCCAGATTGCGCAGCCAGCGCACATGGCCAATGCGGCGAATGGGGCTGCCCTCGGTGTAACGCAAAAACTCGGCTTCGGTCCAAGCCAGCAAGCGGACCATGCTTTGGCCCACCAAATCTTCGCGCACATCAAAATCAGGCAAGCTGCTGATTTGGGCAAATTTGTTCCAGGGGCAAATCAGCTGGCAATCGTCACAGCCATAAATGTGGTTACCCATCAGGGGGCGCAGGTCTTCAGGAATCGCCCCATCGTGCTCAATCGTCAAATACGAAATGCAGCGCCGTGCATCGACCACGCCCGGCGCCACAATGGCCTGCGTGGGGCATACATCGATGCACGCGGTGCACTGGCCACAATGGGCCGTGACCGCAGGTGTGGGCGGCAAGGCGAGGTTGAGAAAAATCTCACCCAAAAAAAACATCGAACCTGCCTCGCGGTTGAGCACCAAGGTGTGCTTGCCGCGCCAGCCCTGGCCGCTGCGGGTGGCCAGCTCGGCCTCCAGCACAGGCGCCGAATCGGTGAAAGCACGGTACTGCAAACCGCCCTCGCCTTGCGCAGACAGCAAATAACTGTCGATCCGCTGGGCCAAACTGTCCAGGCGCTGCCGCAAGACCTTGTGGTAATCACGCCCTCGGGCATAGACGGACACCACAGCTTCGTCGGCTTGGCGTAAACGGCGCCATTCGGTGTCTTGCCAGTCGGGCGTGGTGTTGCGCGGCAAGTAATTCATGCGGGCGGTGAGCACGCTCAAGGTGCCGGGCACCAGCTCTTGCGGACGGGCGCGTTTCATGCCGTGACGGGCCATATAGTCCATGCTGCCGTGGAAGTTATGCGCGAGCCAGGCCTGCAATGCGGGCTCGGCCGACGACAAATCCACAGGGGCGACTGCAATTTGGGAAAATCCCAGGGCTTGACCCCAAATTTGGATTTGCGACAGCAACAATGTGTGATCTAACGACACCCGACATCCTTGAACAATTCAGCCATTGTAAAAAACCTTGTTTGGCCTGATGAGGCCGCCACCACCGCCTTCGCGCAACAGCTGGCGGCGGCCTTGACGCGCGCACACAACGGCTTGAACGCGTGCATCACACTGGAAGGCGACTTGGGCGCAGGCAAGACCACTTTTGTGCGCCATCTGCTGCGCGCACTGGGTGTGCAGGGTCGCATCAAAAGCCCCACCTATGCGGTGGTTGAACCCTATCAGGTCGCGGCGGGTTCGGTGTGGCATTTTGACTTTTACCGTTTCAGCGATCCACGGGAATGGGAAGACGCGGGCTTTCGTGACATTTTTGCCAGCCCCGGACTCAAGCTGTGCGAATGGCCCCAGCAAGCCCAAGGCGTGATGCCCACGCCCGACCTGAGCCTTCACATCGATGTGACAGACGACGAACAACGCCGCGTCACCTTGCGCGCCCTCACCCCTGCCGCAGAGGCTTTGCTCGTATGACGACACTGAACCGACGCACTTTGCTCAAAAGCGGCGGCTTGGCCTTGCTCTTAAGCCAGGCAGACATTGCCTGGGGCGCCACCATTGTGGCGGTGCGGGTGTGGCCTGCCGCCGACTACACCCGCGTCACGATTGAGAGCGACACGGCCCTCAAAACCGTACCCTTGTTTGTGGCCAACCCACCGCGCTTGGCCGTGGACATTGAAGGCATTGAACTCAACCCAGCCCTGCGCGAACTGGTGGGCAAAGTGCGCTCGGACGACCCCTACATCACGGGTGTGCGGGTAGGCCAGTACACCAACAACACCGTGCGCTTGGTGCTCGATTTGCGCCGTATGGTCCAGCCGCAGGTGTTTAACCTCGCGCCCGTGCAAGCGGGCAATGCGCGCTACCAACACCGCTTGGTGTTGGACCTCTACCCCACCCAAGTGGCCGACCCGCTGGAGGCCTTGATTGCCGACAGACTCAACGGTGCCTCCCCCGCCAACAACGCACCGTCGATGACGGCGACACCCACGCCGCCGTCATCTTCCAAACTCACCACCCGTCCCGACCCGTTGGCCGATTTGATGGCCAGCCAAGACCGCAAGCCCCAGGCCTTGGCAACTGCGCCCGCAGCTTCTGCGACATCCTCGGCGTCGTCAGCCTCGGCCCCCATCACCACCGCTGCATCGGTGGCGGCGCACACATCGTCCGATTCCGAGCGCTTCATCATCGTGGCGCTCGACCCTGGCCATGGCGGCGAAGACCCGGGGGCGATTGGCCCGCGTGGCACCAAAGAAAAAGATGTGGTGCTGCAAATTGCCCACCGCATGCGCGAGCGCATCAACAACACCGTCATTGCAACCCGGCATGGCAATCTGCCCATGCGTGCCTTCTTAACGCGCGATGCCGACTTCTTTGTGCCCTTGCAGATGCGGGTGGAAAAAGCGCGCCGGGTGCAAGCCGATTTGTTTGTCAGCATCCATGCCGACGCGTTTCTGACACCCGATGCACGCGGGGCCAGCGTATTTGCCTTGAGCCAAGGTGCGGCATCGAGCGCACAAGCACGTTGGATGGCCAAACAAGAAAACCGCGCCGATTTGGTCGGCGGCCTGAACATCAAAACCCAAGACGCCACCGTGCAGCGCGCCTTGCTGGACATGAGCACCACAGCCCAAATCAACGACAGCCTGAAGCTGGGCAGCGAGATGCTGGGGCAGATTCGTCGCATCGGCAAACTGCACAAGCCGCATGTGGAGCAAGCGGGCTTTGCGGTGCTCAAAGCACCTGACATTCCCAGTGTGTTGGTGGAAACTGCCTTCATCAGCAACCCGGAAGAAGAGGCACGTTTGATCACCGATGCCTATCAAAACGAACTCGCCAATGCCTTGATGAAAAGCATTGAACGCTACTTCTCGCGTAACCCACCTTTGGCCCGCGCGCGCGCCAACACCTGACTGCTATGACAATCTCTCCTAGCCAGCCGCGCAACCCTTTGCATGGCATGACGCTTGAAAAAATCATCACCGAGCTGGCTGACTATTACGGCTGGGAAGGCTTGGGGGAACGCATCCACATCCGTTGCTTCACCCACGACCCTAGCGTCAATTCAAGTTTGAAGTTCTTGCGTAAAACCCCTTGGGCGCGTGAGAAGGTGGAGAGCTTGTATTTGTTCATGCTGCGCGATATGCGCCGCGCAGATCGAGCGGATTCGCACAGCGCTTAAAACATAGCGCCTCAGGGCTGCGGTTGACGTGAGGCTTTCCACGAGCCGTAAATGGCCAACAGCCCGGGCACCAAAATCATGGCCCAGATGATTTTTTCTAAATTGGCTTTGACCCAGCCAATATTGCCAAAGAAGTAGCCTGCGCTGACGATGCCGCCCACCCACAAAGCACCGCCTGTCACGTCATACAAGGTGAACTTGCGTCGCGTCATTTGCGCCACGCCCGCCACAAACGGCGCAAACGTACGCACAAAGGGCATAAAGCGTGCAGCCACCAAGGTCACGCCACCGTAACGCTCATAAAACGCGTGGGCCTGGTCAAAAGCGCGGCGGTTGAAAAACCGTGAGTCTTCCCACGCAAATACCTTGTGACCAAAGTAGCGCCCAATCGTGTAATTGGTTTGGTTGCCCGCCACCGCCGCCGTGAGCAACAAGGCCATGGACAAGGGGTAGTCCATCAAGCCCACACCACACATGGCGCCCACCACAAACAGCAGCGAGTCGCCCGGCAAGAACGGCATGACCACCAAACCCGTCTCCACAAAGATGATGAGAAACAGCAAGGCATACACCCACACGCCATAGGCTTGCACAAAGCTCTCCAGGTAGCGGTCAATGTGCAAGATGAAATCAATCAAGAAGGTAACAAGTTCCATGCGCTGCATTATCCCTGCCCGTAAAATCTGGCTGTGCACCCTGCGACCCAACCCCCACGCGCCATCCGCGAACTCCCCGACGAACTGATCAGCCAAATTGCGGCCGGTGAAGTGGTCGAACGCCCCGCCTCTGTCGTGCGCGAGTTGGTCGACAACGCGTTGGACGCTGGCGCCACGCAAATCACCGTGCGCTTGCTGGCCGGTGGCGTGCGACTCATCAGCGTGGAAGACAACGGCGTGGGTATTCCCGCCACCGAGTTGCCCGTGGCCTTGAAGCGCCATGCCACCAGCAAGATCACCAGCTTGAGCGAGTTGGAGTCGGTGGGCACCATGGGTTTTCGTGGTGAAGCGCTGGCAGCCATTCAATCGGTGTCAGAGCTGTCGGTGCTCTCACGCACCGCCACCCAAGACAGCGCCATGCTGCTCGATGGCCGCAGCGGTGAATTGCAACCTGCAGCGCGGGCCCAGGGCACCACGGTCGAGGTGAAAGAGCTGTTTTACAGCACCCCGGCTCGCCGCAAGTTTTTAAAAACCGACAACACCGAACTCGCACATTGCGTCGAAGCCGTGCGACGCCATGCCCTGACCCGCCCCGAAGTCGGGTTTGCCATTTGGCATGAAGGCAAACTGGTCGAGCAATGGCGTGCACAACCGAGCGAAGCCAGCGATGCCGCGCAAGCGCAAGCCGCCTTAGACCGCCGCTTGGCCGATGTGTTGGGGGACGATTTTTTACGTGACTCGGTCGCGGTCCATTACCAATCTGGCCATGTCACCGTGGTGGGACGCGCAGGCATTCCTGATGCCGCACGCTCACGCGCAGACCAACAGTTCTCTTACGTGAACGGTCGTTTTGTGCGTGACAAAGTGGTGACCCATGCCGCGCGCAGCGCCTACGAGGACGTGTTGCACGGCCATCGCCAACCGGTGTATGCGCTGTATGTGGACATCGACCCCACCCGCGTGGATGTGAATGTGCACCCAACCAAGATCGAGGTGCGCTTTCGAGACGGCCGTGAAGTGCACCAAGCTGTGCGCCATGCGGTGGAAAACGCGCTGGCCATTCCGCGTGCGGCCTTGCTGGCTGCCGCCAACCCATCATCAGGCGACGATGCTCCCAGCTTGAATTTGCGACCTGCTGCGACTACGTGGCCGCAAGCCCAATGGCAACAAGCCGCCATGCCGCTGACAGGCAACCGTGTGGACGATGTGAGCGCCTTGTGGCAATCGGCCACACCCCGCCCCTCGGTGATGGCGCAAGAGTCATCAGCCACCTTCGCCCCCACAACACCGTTTGCACAGCCTGCACCCTCGCCCCTTGCATCGGCCGAGGCAGACCACACCACGCCCACCACATGGCCGCTGGGCAAAGCACTGGCTCAACTACAAGGCGTGTACATCTTGGCCGAGAACGCCCAAGGCCTGGTGTTGGTCGACATGCACGCGGCGCATGAGCGCATCGTGTACGAACAGCTCAAAACACAAATTGATGCACAACGCATCGCCAGCCAACCGCTGCTGATTCCGGCCACTTTCCCCGCCACGGCGCAAGAAGTGGCCACCGCCGAAGCCTGTGCAGAAGCCCTGCACGAGCTCGGTTTGGAGATTTCCACCCTGTCGTCCAAAACCTTGGCCGTACGCGCCGTGCCCAACACCTTGGCACAAGGCGATGCCGTGGCGCTGGCTCGCAGCGTGTTGGCCGAGTTGTCACAACACGATGCCAGCACGGTGGTGCAACGCGCCCGCAACGAGCTGCTGGCCACCATGGCCTGCCATGGCGCTGTGCGTGCCAACCGCAAGCTCACCCTCGACGAAATGAACGCCCTCTTGCGTCAGATGGAGGTGACCGAACGCTCCGACCAATGCAATCACGGACGCCCCACTTGGCGTCAACTCAGCATGCGTGAGCTCGACGCGTTGTTCTTGCGTGGACGTTGAATGACGCAACCCATGTCCAATCGCCTCACGGTGGTGTTGCTGTCGTTGATGTTGGGCATTCAGCCCGTGACTTCTGATTTGTATTTGCCTGCCTTACCAGCCATCACGCAGGAATTGGGCGCGCAGGTCGGACAAGCGCATCTCACGCTCAGCGCCCTGTTGTTAGCCTTTGGCATCTCACAACTGTTTTGGGGACCGCTGTCGGACCGGTTCGGGCGACGCCCGGTGCTGTTGTGGGGGCTGACGGGGTACATCCTGGCTGGCACAGGTTGCGTCATGGCGCAGTCCATCGAAGCCTTGATTTTTTGGCGCGTTGTGCAAGGGGCCTCTATGGGTGCGGTGGTGATGTGTGGGCGCGCTGTGGTGCGTGATTTGTACACGCCGGATGTGGGCGCACGCGTGATGTCCAAAGCGCTCACTGGCCTGGGCTTCATTGCCTGCATCAGCTCCCCCTTGGGCGCCTGGCTCACCGACGCCTTGGGCTGGCACTATGCCCTGGCCATGCTGGTGCTGTTTGCCATCTGCACAATGCTGGGGGTGGGCCACGCTTTTCAGGAATCGGTGCGACACAAAAATGCCAATGCCTTGGCGCTGCGTGTTCTGGTCAAGACCTGGTGGCACATCGTGCGGCACCCGACCTTTGTGGCCTTCACCTGTTTGTCGATTTCAAGTTTTGCCGGCTTGTTTGTGTTTCTCACCACCTCGTCGTTTGTGTTCATTGGCATGCTGGGGCTCAGCCGCATCGAGTACGGCCTGTTGCTGGCTTCCATGTCCGGCGTGTACATCCTGGGTACGTTGTTGTGCCGACGTTTGCTGCCACGCTATGCCGTGCAAGGCTCGGTTGCCATAGGTGGCGCCTTAAGTTTTCTGGGCGGCGTTTGGATGCTGTGCGCCGCCTACCTCGGTTGGCACAGTGTGGCGGGGTTGATGACACCGTATTACCTGTTTGTGCTGGCGCATGGCATTCACCAACCTTGCGGGCAAAGCGGTGCCATTGGACCATTTCCCCATGCGGCCGGAGCAGCCTCAGCGCTGACTGGCTTTTCGATGATGGCCGTGGCTTTTGTGGTGGGCATGTGGCTTGGCGCGCATCTTGACGGCACGCTGTTTCCCATGGTGCAAGCCATTGCGTTTTCGAGCCTGTGCGTGGCATTGACGGCCTGGATTTTGGTGCGCCGCTATGGAGGCCCCGGTGTCTGATCGAGCAGGTCTTCACGCCATCGCCTTGGTGGGCCCGACGGCGAGCGGAAAAACGGCAGCGGCCTTGGCCATTGCGCAGCAGATGCCCGTGGAGATCATCAGCGTCGATTCGGCCTTGGTGTATCGCGGCATGGACATTGGAACGGCCAAGCCCAATGCGCAAGAGCTGGCCCAAGTGCCGCACCACTTGATCGACATTCGTGACCCGACGCAAGCCTACAGCGCCGCCGAGTTCACCCGCGATGCTACGTCGCTGATGGCGGAGATTCGTGGGCGCGGCAAGCTGCCCTTGTTGGTGGGTGGCACCATGCTCTACATCAAGGCCTTGCGTGACGGCATTGATGACTTGCCCACTGCGCAACCCGAGCTGCGCGCCGAGATCGAAGCGCAAGCGATGACCATCGGCTGGCCTGGCATGCATGCCGAGCTGGCCAAGGTCGACCCCATCACGGCGGCACGTTTGACGCCCAATGATTCGCAACGCATCTCGCGCGCCCTGGAAGTCTGGCGCGTGAGCGGCAAGCCTTTGTCGATGTGGTTCGCGCAAGCAGCCACGCAACGCGAAGCAGCCAGCACACCGCACATCCCCTTGATCTCTTTAGAACCACAAGACCGTGCGTGGCTGCATGCGCGCATTGCACAACGCTTTGAGGCCATGCTGGCTGCCGGTTTTTTAGACGAGATGCAGACCTTGCGTGCACGGGGCGACTTGCATCTGGAATTGCCCAGCATGCGCTGTGTGGGCTATCGACAAGCGTGGGAGTTGATGGACCAAGCACAAGCGCTTGGCACGCCTGTCGCGCAGATCGTGCCCCAGTTGAAAGAGCTGGGCATTGCGGCCACACGGCAGTTGGCCAAACGGCAAATCACCTGGTTGCGCAGCATGCAGGACCGGTGCATCGTGCCTTGCGACGCACCTGATGCCCTGGCCCAGACCTGGGCCACGCTGCAACGACTTATTGCAACGGGCCCTTGAAGGCCTCGGGCATGGGCAGCGGTATCACGGCAATGCCTTCGTCGATCAGGGCTTCGGTTTGTTCGGGCGTCGCTTGGCCTCGGATATTGCGTGCTGCAGCCTCACCGTAGTGCATCTTGCGGGCTTCTTCAGGAAAACTGTCACCCACGTCTTCGGTGTTGGCCACCACCTGGCGGACCGCCTTCATCAACGCAGCTTCTAACTGTGCGGGCTCGACATTCGCTGTTTCTTGAGGTGCGCTCAAGTTCAGGCGTGGTGCGCTGAGTTTTTTGATGATGGTGGTGTCTGCACACAAGGGGCACGCGACCAAACCACGGGCGAGCTGACTTTCAAAATCATCTTGCGACGCGAACCAGCCTTCAAAGCTGTGGTGGTGGCTGCACTGAAGGTCCAGAACTTTCATAACCTCAATTATCTAGCAAGCCATGCCAACGCGTGCATGGCTCACACCTTCTCTCACACGGTTTGCCAAGTCAAAGGCCAAGCACCACTGAGATGGTTTTGCAGCCACAGCAAACCTGTCAAGGTTTTGGCGTCGGTCAGTTGGCCATCACGCGACCAGGCCAACAGCTCATCCACGCTGGCAGAGAACACGTCCAGAAACTCACCCTCATCCAGCTGCCGCTCGCCCACCGTCAGGCCACGGGCAAACCAGATGTCGATGAACTCGGTGGAATAACTGATCACCGGATGCAACACGCCCGCATGGGCCCATTCTTTGGCACGGTAGCCGGTTTCTTCGAGCAGCTCGCGCTGGGCGCAGGCCAGACGATCCTCACCGGGATCGAGCTTGCCCGCTGGGAACTCGATCATCACTTGCTGAACGGGATAACGGTACTGACGTTCCATCACCAAACGGCCATCGTCCAAGATGGCAATGATCATCACCGCACCAGGGTGGATCACATACTCGCGCGTGGCGGTGCCGCCATTGGGCAGACGCACTTGGTCACGAAAAGCATGCAGAAAATGGCCTTTGAAGAGCTCCACATGGTCGAGTGGGTGTTCAATCAAATGGCTATCGTTGGGGGGAGAGTTGGTGTGTGTCATCATGAAAAAAGCCAGCTCAAGAGCTGGCTTTCTAAGAGCAGTACGTGCTTAAGTTCCCAAGGTGGTGACGATGGCGCGTGCGCACAAGGTCATCAAAGCGCCGGGTAACAAACCCAAGACCAACAACAAACCGCTGTTGATCAAGAGCACCACGCGCACATCTTTGCCAGCAAACACGGTGCTTGCTGTCAATGGTGCGTCAAAGTACATGACCTTGACCACGCGCAAGTAGTAGAACGCGGCCAACAAGGACATCATCACGGCATAGGTCGCCAAAGCGATGGCACCGGGTTGGTCAGAGGCCACCAAGGCTTGCAACACCGACAATTTGCCAGCAAAACCCACCATGGGTGGCACACCCGCCAATGAGAACATGCACAAAGCCATCACGCCTGCATACAAGGGGCTGCGTTGGTTGAGGCCGGCAAAGTCAGCGATTTCTTCGCTCTCAAAGCCTTCACGTGCCAGCAACATGATGATGCCGAACACTGCCAGTGTGGTGAGCACGTAAGTGACCACATAGAACATGGCCGAGCTGTAGGCATTCGCGGCGGCAGCGGTGTTGCCATTGACCACACCGGAGTACAAGCCAATCAGCACAAAACCCATTTGAGAAATGGTGGAGAACGCGATCATGCGTTTGAGGTTGGTTTGTGCAATACCGGCCAAGTTACCAATCAGCAACGAAGCCACAGACAACACGATCAGCATTTGCTGCCAGTCGATGGCCAGAGGCAACAAGCCTTCCACCAACAAGCGCATGGTCATCGCAAATGCCGCCAGCTTGTGAGCGCCACCAATCATCAGGGTCACCACGGTGGGGGCGCCTTGGTATACGTCAGGCACCCACATGTGAAATGGCACCACGCCAAACTTGAAGCCCAAACCGCACACCACAAACACCAAGCCAAGCACCAACACCTTGTGATTGATCTGGCCTGAAGACACGGCTTTGAACACCGTGCTGATGTCGAGCGAACCGGTGGCACCGTAGAGCATGGACATGCCGTAGAGCAAGAAGCCACTGCCCAAAGCACCCAAGACAAAGTACTTCATGGCTGCTTCAGACGCTGTGGCACTGTCACGACGCAAGGCCACCAAGGCGTAGCTGGACAGAGCCAGCAATTCGACGCCAAGGTACAGCACGAGGAAGTTGTTGCCCGAGATCATGACGTACATGCCCACCAGCGCAAACAGACCCAAGGTGAACAACTCGCCACCGTGTTTGAGCATGTCGCGGTCGATCGCATAAGGGCGACCGTAGACCACCGTCACAAACACAGCCAAAGTGGAGAAGCACTTGAGCCAGTTGCCCATGGGGTCAGACACCACCATATTGCCAAAGCTGTACACCGTGGTGCCGCTGCTGGCATCGTGAGCTTGCAACACAGCCACCACACCCATGGTCAACAAAGACAAGACATACGTCAGGGTACGGCGTGGCGATGTGACGAACAAGTCGAGCATCGCAATGACCATCGTCATCACCAGCAACAACAGCTCGGGATACAACGCGGCGAGGTTGAATTTTTCAATCATGGGGTCTATCCCTCTTTATTGGGGCAACTTAGAGATGGCCACGTGCTTGAGCAAATCAGCCACGGACACATCCATCACATCGGTAAAGGGCTTGGGGAACACACCCATGGCCAAGACAGCAATCGCCAACAAGGCCAACATCAAGAACTCGCGGCTGTTGATGTCTTCCAACGCTTTGACGTGGTCGTTGGCCACAGGGCCCAAGTACACGCGCTTGACCATCCACAAGGTGTAGGCGGCGCCAAAGATCAAGGCTGAAGCGGCGGTAAAGCCAATCCAGAAGTTGTATTTGATGGCACCCAAAATCACCATCCACTCGCCGACAAAACCTGCGGTGCCTGGCAAGCCACAGTTGGCCATGGCAAACAGCAAGGCGAAGGCGGCGAACTTGGGCATGGTGTTGACCACACCGCCGTAGCTGGCGATTTCACGTGAGTGCATGCGGTCGTACAAGACACCAATGGACAAGAACATGGCGCCAGACACAAAGCCGTGGGCAATCATTTGCACCAAGGCGCCTGACACACCGATGTCGTTGAAGATGAAAAAGCCCAAGGTCACAAAACCCATGTGGGCCACCGATGAATAAGCCACCAGCTTCTTCATGTCTTCTTGCACCATGGCCACCAAGCCCACATAGACCACAGCCACCAAGGACAAGGCAATCATGAGCCACGCAAATTCACGGGCTGCATCGGGCGCGATGGGCAGCGAGAAGCGCAAGAAGCCATAGGCACCGAGCTTCAACATGATCGCGGCCAGCACGGCAGAACCACCGGTGGGCGCTTCCACGTGCACATCAGGCAACCAGGTGTGCACAGGCCACATGGGCACTTTCACCGCGAACGCAGCGAAGAATGCAAAGAACAACAAGGTTTGGGCATTGGCTGCCAAGGGGAGCTTGTGCCAGGTGGCCAAGTCAAAGCTGCCACCCGATTGGGTGTACAGATAGATCAAGGCAATCAGCATCAACAAAGAACCGAGCAAGGTGTACAAGAAAAACTTGAACGCTGCATAGATTTTGTTAGGACCACCCCAGATACCGATGATCAGGTACATCGGAATCAGCGTGGCTTCAAAGAACACATAGAACAGCATGCCATCGATCGCGCTGAACACGCCAATCATCAAGCCGCTCAAGATCAGGAACGCGCCCATGTATTGGTTCACACGCTCGGTGATGACTTCCCAACCCGCGATCACCACGATCACGGTCATGAAAGCCGTCAACAAAACGAACCACAGCGACAAGCCGTCCACACCGAGGTTGTAGAACACATTGAAGCGTTCAATCCAAGGGGCTTTCTCGACAAATTGCATGGCCGAGCTGCTGACATCAAACCCGCTGTACAACGGCAGTGTGACAGCCAAGCTGACCAGCGCACCGATCAGCGCAATCCAGCGCACGGTCTTGACATGTTCGTCACGACCCAGGGCCAACAACACGACGCCAAACAGAATTGGCGTCCAAATGGCAAGGCTCAATAAACCCATTTTTTATTCTCCTTATTTGAGCCAGACGAACCAAGTCATCAGCACGAACATACCCAAGATCATCACCAAGGCATAGTTGTAGAGGTAGCCAGACTGCAGCTGACGCGTGAGCGATGACACCCAACCCACCAGTTTCCAGGATGCATTCACCACGCCACCTTCGATGATGGTTTGGTCGCCGCCCTTCCACAGGCCTGTTCCCAAAGCGCGTGCGCCGCGGGCCAAGATGTTTTCGTTGATCCAGTCCATGTAGTACTTGTTCTCAAACAAGACATAGAGCGGATGGAACACACGTTTGATCGCAGCAGGCACAGCTGGATTGATCATGTACATGTAGTAAGACGACACCACACCCGCCAGCGCCAACCAGAACGGCGCCGTGCTGAAGGCGTGCATGGCCATAGCCACAGCACCGTGGTACTCATGGGCCAACTCATGCATCACGGGGTGCTTGTCGGCGTTGATGAAGATTGCATCTTTGAAGAACTCGCCGTACAACAGCGGGTCAATCGTCAGATAACCAATCACCACCGAAGGAATGGCCAGCAACAGCAAAGGCACCGTCACCACCCAGGGCGACTCGTGAGGGCCGTGGTCATGCCCATGGTCGTCATGACCGTGGTGATCGTCGTGGTGCGCATCGGGGTTCTGGTCGTAACGCTCTTCACCGTGGAACACGAGGAAGTACATGCGGAACGAATAGAAGGCCGTCACAAACACACCGGCCAGTACAGCGAAATGCGCAAAGCCTGCACCTGGCAAGTGGCTCTCAGCCACGGCTTCGATGATGCTGTCTTTGGAATAGAAGCCTGAGAAGAACGGTGTGCCGATCAAGGCCAACGATCCCAACAAGGAGGTGATCCAGGTGATGGGCATGTACTTGCGCACGCCGCCCATCCAGCGAATGTCTTGGTTGTGGTGCATGCCCATGATGACGGAACCGGCACCAAGGAACAGCAAGGCTTTGAAGAATGCGTGGGTCATGAGGTGGAACACGGCCACCGAGTAAGCCGATGCGCCCAGGGCCACGGTCATGTAACCGAGTTGCGACAAGGTGGAATACGCCACCACGCGCTTGATGTCGTTTTGAATCAGCCCCAAGAAACCCATGAACAAGGCGGTGATGGCGCCGATGACCAAGATGAAGTTGAGGGCCGTGTCTGACAACTCAAACAAAGGCGACATGCGAGTCACCATGAAGATGCCAGCCGTCACCATGGTCGCTGCGTGAATCAGCGCGGAGATGGGGGTGGGGCCTTCCATGGAGTCAGGCAACCACACATGCAATGGGAATTGCGCCGACTTACCCATCGCGCCGATGAACAAGCAGATACAGATCACAGTCACCAACATCCAGTCGGTACCTGGGAAGGTGAGCGCACCCAACTCCCCTGCTTTGGCAAAGGCTTCGGTGTAGTTCAAGGTGCCGCCGTAGGCAGCAATCAAACCAATGCCCAAGATGAAGCCAAAGTCACCCACACGGTTGACCAAGAAGGCTTTCATGTTGGCGAAGATGGCGGTTGGCTTGTTAAACCAGAAACCGATCAACAGGTACGACACCAAGCCCACCGCTTCCCAACCGAAGAACAGTTGCAGCATGTTGTTGCTCATGACAAGCATCAACATCGAGAAGGTGAACAAAGAGATGTAGGAGAAGAAACGGTTGTAGCCCTCGTCCTCTTCCATGTAGCCAATGGTGTAGAGGTGAACCATCAAGGACACAAAGGTCACGACGCACATCATCATGGCGGTGAGGCCATCGATGAGGAAACCGATTTCCATCTTCAAATCACCCACCACCATCCAGGTGTAGAGGGTTTCATTGAAGCGTGCGCCGTCCAAAGCGACGCTTTGCAGCGTCATGGCAGACAACACGAAAGCAACGAACACACCCAGAATGGTCAAGGTGTGGGTCAGACGGCGGCCAATCCAGTTACCGCCAAAGCGGGTGCCGAACAAACCGGCCAGGGTAGAACCGACCAGGGGCGCCAGAGGCACAGCCAGCAATGTAGAAGCGTGAAGGGTTTGAGACATGATCTGTTAACCCTTGAGCGTGTTGAGTTCGTCCACATTGATGCTGGACTTGTTGCGGAACAACTGGACCAGAATCGCCAAGCCGATGGCCGACTCTGCAGCCGCCACGGTCAAGATGAAGAACACAAAGATTTGACCGTTCAAGTCGCCCAGGTAGTGCGAGAACGCCACGAAGTTCATATTCACCGCGAGCAACATCAACTCAATCGCCATCAACAAGACGATCAGGTTTTTGCGGTTCAAAAAAATACCAGTCACGGAGAGCGCGAACAAAATCGCACCCAAGGTGAGGTAATGGCCTAAGGTGATGCTCATGCTGATTTCTCCTCTTCAGCGGCGGGTGCGACAGGCGGCTTCACGGCTGCCATCTTCACCACGGTGACGCGGTCACGTGCTTTGACACGCACCTGGTCTGACGGGTTTTGGTATTTGCTGTCTTTGCGTGCACGCAGGGTCAGGGCGATGGCTGCAATCAAGGCCACCAACAAAATCAGCGCAGCCACTTGCACGGGGTAGAGATACTGGGTGTACAACAACACGCCCAACTCTTTGGTGTTGGAGACTTGCGCCACCACCACATGACCCACATCTGCTGCGGGTTGTGACGCGGTTTGCAACGCAGCAGAGGCTGCCTCAACCGCCGTTGATGCAGCGTCTGCGGGTGCTTGGGCAGACACGGCAGCAGGCATCACCAGCTGCGTTGCCGCTGGTTTGTGAGGCTCGCTGATGCGAAAGCCACCCAACAAGACAGCTGCCAACTCCAGAGCAATCACAGCGCCCATCGTGGCGGCCAGAGGAAAGTGTTTCCAAAAACCTTGGCGAATGCTGTCGATGTTGATATCCAACATCATCACCACAAACAAGAACAACACCATCACCGCCCCCACGTACACCAGCACGAGGGCGATGGAGAGGAATTCTGCTTGGAGCAGCATCCACACACCGGAGGCTTGGAAGAAAGCCAACACCAGGTACAACGCCGCATGCACGGGGTTGCGCGCCGTGATGACGCGGAAAGCCGCAAACAGCAAGACTGCTGAGAAGGCGTAGAAAAGAGCCGACTTCACATCCATAAGTACGTCCATCATCAAATCTTTCAACGGTATTTGGCGTCCGCAGCTTTGTTGGCTGCGATTTCGGGTTCGTAGCGGTCGCCCACTGCCAACAACATCTCTTTGGTGAAATACAAGTCACCGCGCTTTTCGCCGTGGTATTCAAAGATGTGGGTTTCAACAATCGAGTCGACCGGGCAGCTCTCTTCGCAGAAACCGCAGAAGATGCACTTGGTCAAATCGATGTCATAGCGGGTGGTGCGACGGCTGCCGTCCGCACGTTGGTCCGACTCGATGGTGATGGCCATCGCTGGGCACACGGCTTCGCACAGTTTGCAAGCGATGCAACGCTCTTCACCGTTTTCATAACGGCGCAAAGCATGCAAGCCACGAAAGCGAGGTGACAGCGGTGTCTTCTCTTCCGGAAACTGGATGGTGATGCTGCGCGAGAACATGTACTTGCCGGTTAGGGCCATGCCTTTGAACAGCTCGGTCAACAAGAAGCTCGACAAAAAGTCGCGCAACGAGAAAGGAGCGGAATGTGTAGTTGCGGTCATGACTTAATTCCAGATATTCCAAGGTGTTTGAATCCAAACACCCACCACCAACAACCAAACCAAGGTCACGGGAATGAACACCTTCCAACCCAAGCGCATGATTTGGTCATAGCGATAACGTGGGAACGTGGCACGCACCCACAAGAACATGGTCACGACCACGAAGGTCTTGATGCCTAACCAAATCCAGCCGGGGATGGCGTTGAACAAGGCGTTGTCGATGGGGGACAACCAGCCGCCCAAGAACATCACCACAGTGAGCATGGAGACCAAGATCATGTTGGCGTATTCGGCCAAGAAGAACATAGCGAACGACATGCCCGAGTACTCGATCATGTGGCCGGCCACGATTTCTGATTCACCTTCCACCACGTCAAACGGGTGACGGTTGGTTTCGGCCAAACCGGAGATGAAGTAAATCAAGAACACGGGCAGCAAAGGCAACCAGTTCCAAGACAAGAAGCTCAGGCCCTTGTCAGCCATCACGCCTTTGGCTTGACCCATCACGATGTCGCTCATGTTCAGGCTGTTGGACACCATCAGCACGATCACAAAGCAAAAGCCCATCGCGATTTCGTAACTCACCATTTGCGCTGAGGCGCGCATGGCGCCCAAGAATGCGTATTTGGAGTTCGAAGCCCAGCCCGCGATGATGACGCCGTACACCTCCAACGAGGTGATGGCCATCAAGAACAACAAGCCTGCGTTGACGTTGGCCAAAGCCACATCAGGACCGAATGGCACCACCGCCCAAGCGGCTAGCGCGGGCATGATGGTCATGATCGGGCCCAACAAGAACAAACCTGTGGAGGCTTGGGTGGGGATGATGATCTCTTTGGTCAACAGCTTGAGCGCATCGGCAATCGGCTGCAACAACCCACCAGGGCCTGTGCGGTTAGGGCCCTTGCGGATTTGGGTGTAACCAATGGCTTTGCGTTCCCACAAAGTCAGGTAAGCCACGCATCCGAGCAAAGGCAAGAGTACGGCCACGATCTTGAGCAAGGCCCACAGAACAGGCCACGCCAGTGTGGTCCACCACACATCGGGCAACAAGCCAAAGCCTGCGTTGTAAATGTTGTCAACCATCACAGGCCTCCTTGCAACTTGGCGTCAGCCGTGAGTTGCAGCGATGGTGCGCGACGCACCAAGCTGTCGAGTTGGTAAATCGCCGCAGAGGCAGGCTGACCTGCCGCTGGGCTCACGTCCACGCTGGCTGAGCATGCGTTGGACAGCAAGGCATGAACATCGGCAGGAATGGCTTGAGCGCGCACTTCGTCGATGGTCTCGAACTCGAAGCCTGGCAGATGGAGCATGGAGCCCAACACGCGCAAGACTTTCCATGCAGGACGTGTCTCGCCCAAAGGCTTGACCACACCGTGGAAGCTTTGTGCGCGACCTTCGGTGTTGATGAAAGTGCCCGCAGTCTCAGTGAAGGGCGAGATGGGCAACAGCACATCGCTGATGTCCATGTTCGCTTTGAAGGGCGACAAGGTGACGACCATTTCGGCTTGACCGATGGCTTGTGCCGCAGCTGCACCGTTGGCCGCGTCAAAGGCAGGTTCGGTGTTGAGCAACACCACGGCCTTCAAACCACCTGCCAACATTTGGCCTGCGTTTTGACCGCCCGCTTTTGGCACGGCCCCCACCACTTGAGCACCCACGGTGTTGGCAGCTTCGCCGAGGTAACCCACGGTCGCGCCCGTTTGTGCACCAATCCAGTTGGCCAAGCTCAGCAAGCTCGATGCTTTGGCATGATGCGCCGCTGCATTGCCCAACAAAATGGCTTTGCGCTCACCGCCCGTCAATGACTTGGCAATGGCTTGTGCCTCTGCGCTGTTGGCATTGCCCGCCACGGGTGCAGCTGCCCCCGTGATAGCGCCGACGGCCGCAGCAATGTCAGCCAAGGCTTGCACCCAGTTGGCGGCATCTGCCACCAAGGTGTTGGCCACAGGCATGGCCCAGTCGTAGGTTTGTGCGCTCAAGGCATTGACCTTGCCACCGTTGCGCACGGCTTGGCGCAGACGTTGGGCCAACAAAGGCTGGTCTTTACGCACGTTCGAGCCGATCACCAACACGCGTTGCAGCGTGGTGAGAGAAGCCACAGAAGTACCCAACCAACGGGCTTTGCCATCAGTTTGGAAGTCTGCAGCGCGCAAACGTGTGTCGATGTTTTGGCTACCCAAGCCGCGTGTCAGGCTCGCAGCCAAGAACAACTCTTCAGCCGTGCTGTGCGGGCTGGCCAAGGTGCCGATAGCTTGTGCGCCGTGCTGGGCTTTGACGCCTTGCAGGCCATTGGCCACGTATTCGAGGGCGGTTTGCCAGTCGACTTCTTTCCACTCGCCACCTTGCTTGAGCATGGGTGAGGTCAAGCGGTCCGCGCTGTCCAAAGCTTCGTAGCTGAAACGGTCACGGTCGGCAATCCAACATTCGTTGACGTCTTCGTTTTCCAACGGCACGACGCGCATGACTTTGTTGTTCTTGACTTGAACAATCAGGTTGGCACCAGTGGCATCGTGTGGGCTGACCGACTTGCGGCGGCCCAATTCCCACGTACGGGCGCTGTAACGGAAAGGCTTGCTGGTCAGTGCACCCACGGGACAGATGTCGATCATGTTGCCTGACAGCTCCGAGTCCACCGACTGACCCACAAAGGTTTCAATCTGTGCATGCTCACCACGGTGGGACATGCCCAACTCCATGATGCCGGCCACTTCTTGGCCAAAGCGCACGCAGCGTGTGCATTGGATACAGCGGCTCATCTCTTGCATGCTCACCAAAGGCCCCACGTCCTTGGGATTCACGACACGCTTTTCTTCTTCGTAGCGTGAGGTAGTGCCGCCATAGCCCACCGCCAAGTCTTGCAACTGGCATTCACCGCCTTGGTCGCAGATCGGGCAATCCAGCGGGTGGTTGATGAGCAAGAACTCCATCACCGACTTTTGGGCCTTGATGGCTTTGTCGCTTTGGGTGCGAACGATCATGCCTTGCGTCACAGGCGTGGCGCAAGCAGGCATAGGCTTAGGAGCCTTCTCCACATCGACCAAGCACATGCGGCAGTTGGCCGCGATGCTGAGTTTCTTGTGATAGCAAAAATGCGGAATGTAGGTGCCTGCCTTTTCAGCGGCATGCATGACCATGCAGCCCTCTTGGACCTCTACCTTTTTACCGTCGAGTTCGATTTCAATCATGGCACTTATCCGTCAAACGTACGCCGGGACCATGCAGGTCTTGTGCGTGATGTGGTGTTCAAATTCGTGGCGGAAATGCTTGATCATGCCGCGCACGGGCATGGCTGCTGCGTCTCCGAGGGCGCAAATCGTGCGACCCATGATGTTCTCGGCCACGTTGTCGAGCAAGGCCAAGTCGCTCTCGCGGCCCTCACCACGCTCAATGCGGTCGACCATGCGCCACAACCAGCCTGTGCCTTCGCGGCAAGGTGTGCATTGGCCACATGACTCGTGCATGTAGAAATAGCTCAAACGTTGCAGGCTCTTGACCATGCAGCGTGAGTCGTCCATCACGATCACCGCGCCCGAGCCCAACATGGAGCCTGCTTTGGCGATGCTGTCGTAATCCATGGTGCATTCCATGATCACGTTCGCAGGCAACACAGGCGCCGAAGAGCCACCAGGAATCACGGCCTTGAGCTGGCGGCCCTTACGGACGCCACCGGCCAATTCCAACAGTTTGGAGAACGGTGTGCCCATGGGGATTTCGTAGTTACCGGGACGCTCAACGTCACCGCTGACCGAGAAGATTTTGGTGCCACCGTTGTTGGGCTTGCCACATTCGAGGTAGGCCTGACCACCGTTGCGGATGATCCAAGGCACGGCCGCAAATGTTTCGGTGTTGTTGATGGTCGTGGGTTTGCCGTACAAACCAAAGCTCGCAGGGAACGGTGGTTTGAAACGCGGTTGGCCTTTTTTGCCTTCGAGCGACTCCAACAAAGCCGTTTCTTCACCGCAGATGTAGGCGCCAAAACCATGGGCCGCATGCAGTTGAAAGCTGAAGTTGGAGCCCATGATGTGGTCACCCAAGAAACCTGCTGCGCGGGCTTCTTCAAGAGCAGCCTCAAAACGCTCGTAGGTTTGGAAGATTTCGCCATGGATGTAGTTGTAGCCCACGCTGATGCCCATGGCATACGCGGCGATGGCCATGCCTTCGATCACGATGTGGGGGTTGTGCTGCAAGATCTCGCGGTCTTTGCATGTGCCGGGCTCGCCCTCGTCCGAGTTACAGACCAGATACTTTTGGCCGGGGAACTGACGCGGCATGAAGCTCCACTTCAAACCGGTAGGAAAGCCCGCACCACCGCGACCGCGTAGGCCAGATTCTTTGACCGTCGCAATGACTTGGTCTTGGGTCATGCCCGCCACACCCGTCTCGGGGTTGGGCGCGCTGCCGTCTTGACCCAAAATTTTGCGCAAGGCTTGGTAGCCGCCACGCGCCACATAGTCTTGCAGCGACCAGTTTTTGCCATCGAGACCCGCCAAGATTTGGGGGCCGATGTGGCGGTCGTGGAAACAGGTTTCCACTGCCGTGGTCTGGAATTGAGAAAGCACTTGTTGGAGGTTCATGCTCATTCCTTCACCGAACGCAAGCCTGCGACCAATTGGTCGATCTTGTCGTTGCTCATGTAGCTGCACATGGTGCGGTCGTTCACCAACAACACCGGCGCATCCGCGCAGGCACCCATGCACTCGCCGGGTTGCACCGTGAACACGCCGTCGGCGGTGGTTTCACCCACCTCGATGCCCAAGGTCTTGACCAAGTGCATCAAAGCGCCCTGCCCGTTGCGCAATTGGCATGGCAGATTGGTACACACGTTGATCTTGAACTTGCCAACGGGGTGTTGGTTGTACATGTTGTAGAAGGTGGTCACTTCGTGCACAGCCATCGGGGCCATGCCGAGCAACTCAGCAATCACGCGCTCGCTTTCGGCGCTCACATAGCCCTGCTCTTGCTGGGCAATGGACAAGCACGCCATGACGGCAGATTGCTTCTGGTCGTCTG
>Ga0228703_1000557_pt1 | contig 26347 bp, 25 predicted proteins | sample McNCre217_Aug_MG_3_FD_178020 | JGI IMG/M metagenome (GOLD analysis project Ga0228703, IMG submission 178020) | Freshwater microbial communities from McNutts Creek, Athens, Georgia, United States - 29-17_Aug_MG | ecosystem: Environmental > Aquatic > Freshwater > Creek | place: USA: Georgia...
AAACAACGCTTCGCGTCCGCCAGTAGAACCCCCTGCAAAGTAGGTTTTTTGTACACGCGCGGCATAGCGTCTTTGGATGATATTGACAGCGACATCGCGCGTTTTTTTAATCGCATCGGAAGAGAAATTTTTCAAGGCTTCATCATTAGCGCCAAAGGTGCCATCACGACTGCCATTGGCATTGGCCTGATGACCCGAGTCGCTACCAAAGGTCGCGTAGCCGCGTGCTAGAGGGGCTGGCTTATCAGCGGGACCTGCAGGCACATTACCTAGGCCATTTGCCAGTATGCCGTTGTAGCCACCACCGCCAAACATCAGAGCCTTGCTGTTCCAGTTAGAAGGCAGATTGACTTGGAACTTGATTTTGGGAGCCGTTGGATCAACTGGATTGATGTCGCCCAGCACCTTGCAGTACTCAGCCACCGTGGCTACGCCAGTGCCAGCGGTGGGAACAATAGCAGCACTTGTGACAACTGCGCCAGTGGTGGGTAGTCCTATTGCTTGTGGCGCAATCGCAATACCGTTCAGGTCAGCGCAGGCAGTCGGGCTGGAAGGTGGTGCTGGTAAATTGCTGGCGCAGCTGGCCGCAGTCAGAGCGGCAACAATTGCTGCTACATAAGCAACACTTCGTTGCATTGAAAATTTCATGATGTCTCCAGTGCCTTAATGTCAAACCAAAACTCTAAATTAACACAAGCAAGGCAACGAAAACGAGGGGCAAACCCTTAAACGTAAAAACGCACGCTAATCAAACTTAATTCCGGATTCTTTGATAACTTGCGCCCATCTTGTTTTTTCCGCACGCAGAAAATTAAGCAAAGCATCGGGTGAGCTGTTTCGAACTTCTGTACCTTGGGCAACTAGTCGATCTTTCATATCTTGCGTCGCCATGATTCGGCCGATTTCGGTATTGAGTTTCGCGACTACATCGTTGGGTGTTCCAGCGGGAGCAACAATGCCCTGGTAAGAGCCTGTTTCAAAACCAGGCAGTATGTCGGCAATGGTGGGTAATTCAGGTGCAGAACTTACTTTATGCAAACTTGATACCGCCAATCCCTTTATCCGTCCAGACTTGATGGTCGGATAAGTTGCCAACATTCCGTTCATGATGACATTGGATTGTCCGGCGGCAACATCAGCAACGGCTTGCGACCCACCTTTGTAAGGGATATAAGTCCATTGAATGCCTGTGCGCTGCGCAAATGCAATGCCCGCTAAATGCGGAGCACCACCTGTACCCGAAATCGCAAAATTTAATTTATTAGGATTGGCTTTGGCATAGTCGATCAATTCTTTCACGCTATTGACTGGAACAGAGGTGTGTACGCCAAGAACGTGCGGCGAATATGCAACCATGATCACGGGCGAAAAATCTTTGATGCCATCAAACGGCATATTGGCAAATACGCTTTGATTGATGGATAAAACACTCAAATCTGTCAAAAGTAAAGTGTGGCCATCGGCAGGCGCTTTAGCAACAAAGTCTGCTCCCACATTGCCTGTTGCGCCTGCTTTGTTTTCAACCACCACAGGCTGCCCCCATGCTTCAGTCAGTTTGATTCCAAGCGCACGCGCCAGAATATCAGAAGTACCACCCGGGGCAAAAGGAACAATGATCTTGATTGGCTTGCTGGGGTAAGACTGGGCGTAACAGTTCCAAGCTAGAAAAAAATTCAGTGCGATGGCTATGAACGCTATAGGAAATCTACTGATGATGCGATGGAGCATGGCTTGTCCTTTTTTTAGATAAGCAAAACCAAAATTTTCAAAAATGAAACAATCTTAATCATCTTCAGCAGAAGAAATGTTGGGGAAGAGAATTTCTGTATACCCAAATTTAGTGAAATCTCGCACACGCATGGGATAGAGTTTTCCAATCAAGTGATCACACTCATGCTGCACCACACGCGCATGAAAGCCACTGACAGTGCGGTCAATAGGCTGGCCATATTCATCAAAACCCGTGTAACGAATATTTGCCCATCTTGGCACTTCTCCCCGCAAACCAGGCACTGATAAGCAACCCTCCCAATCCAATTCCTCGGTGTCGCCAATCGGTGTGATCACTGGATTCAAAAGCACAGTTTTTGGAACCAAAGGACGATCGGGGTAGCGTGGATTGATGGCAGTACTACCGAATATCACCAACTGCAGGTTTACGCCAATTTGTGGCGCCGCTAAGCCAGCACCATTCACAGCAGCCATAGTTTCACGCATATCGGCAATTAAAGAATGTAACTCTGGCGTGTCAAAAGCAACAACGGGTTGCGCCATCTGCAATAAACGGGGATCTCCCATTTTGAGTATTTCTCGGATTGTCATGCTTGTCTGGGCTATTACTGGGGCTAAGCGATCTGTAGAAACTATTTAAGCTGAACTGAGTAGATAAAGTTGGCGAGTCTTTCCGCTAACACGCACACGCAAGCAGCCTATCTTCAATTAATTTATAACAATACTCTGATATGTATTTGGAGTGGCTTTATTGATCGCAGTAACAATTTCATTTATGCTCTTTTGAATCCTTGGCCAACTTGTAGTACTTAAAACAACAAGCGCGATTTGTCTTTGCGCCAAGTTTTGCTGATATTTAAGGTTTGTATCTGTAGTGACTAAGACCTCAAATCCACTGCTTTCTGCTATGGCCAATAGCTCTCCGTTTTTTAAAGTAGCCCAGCCGAGTTCATACGCTGTGGACACATAGTGCATTGCGATATGACTTCGTAGAGGAACGGGGGTTCCTTGATCAAACAATACTCTCAAGGCTAGAGAACGGCCATAGCGCTCTTGGCGGCATGCTCTAAAACGCTGCGAGCATGAACTAAAGCAACGCCAGGAAATAATTCAACAAACTCGTTAATAGTTATACCGTCTTCTAGGTTTTCAAATAAAGCAACAACTGGTACACGGGTGCCGCGAAACACCCAAGCGCCACTCACAAGCTCAGGGTTGATTTCTACAGCAGGGCAGGAGGTCCAGTCAATCATGTCTCAATGTTAATGACAGATTGAATTTAAATCAATCAAAAACTGGAGGCTCGAGCCGGAGTCGAACCGACCTACACGGATTTGCAATCCGGTGCATAACCGCTTTGCTATCGAGCCGTATGCTTTGACGAAAAAGGGAAGCTGGAGCTTCCCTTGTTTCTTATTTGGAGCGGGAAACGAGGCTCGAACTCGCGACCTCAACCTTGGCAAGGTTGCGCTCTACCAACTGAGCTATTCCCGCGTAAGAGAAAAATTATAGCAGAGATTTTTCCTGTTAGTGCTTGATGGCTTGCGCCTTCAAGTCGCCTTCTGTCGCAGGGGGTGTTGGTACCACCGCGATGTCGTCTGGCAAAGGTGTGGGCAAACGCTCCAGGGCAATTTCAAGCACTTTGTCGATCCACTTGACGGGCACGATTTCCAAGCCACTCTTCACGTTGTCTGGAATTTCTTGCAAGTCTTTTACGTTTTCTTCTGGTATCAACACGGTTTTGATGCCACCGCGCAATGCAGCCAAAAGCTTCTCTTTCAAACCACCAATCGCGGTGACTTCACCACGCAACGTGATCTCACCTGTCATCGCTACATCGGCACGCACAGGAATACCGGTGAGTGCAGATACCAAGGCGGTTGTCATGGCAGCGCCAGCACTTGGACCGTCTTTGGGGGTAGCGCCATCTGGCACGTGGATATGGATGTCACGCTTTTCTAGCAAGTCTTCGGTAATGCCTAAGACGCGTGCACGGCTGCGTACCACGGTGCGGGCAGCTTCGACGGACTCTTTCATCACGTCACCGAGTGAGCCTGTGCGCGTGATGGTGCCTTTACCGACCATGATGGCGGCTTCGATGGTGAGCAAATCACCACCAACTTCTGTCCACGCCAAGCCGACCACTTGTCCGACTTGGTTTTGTGCTTCGGCGCGGCCATATGTGTATTTGCGAACACCCAAAAAGTCGTTCAAGTTATCAGCCGTCACCACTACTTGCGGTTGCATTTGTTTGAGTAACAAAGCTTTGACGACTTTGCGGCAAATCTTGGACAACTCACGTTCTAGAGAACGCACACCAGCTTCGCGGGTGTAGTAGCGCACGATGTCGCGCACAGCGCCTTCTTCCACGTTGAGTTCGTGTTCTTTCACGCCATTGTTTTTCATCTGCTTGGGTAACAGATATTTCATGGCGATATGTGTTTTTTCGTCTTCGGTGTAGCCCGACAAGCGAATGACTTCCATACGGTCTAGCAAGGCGGGCGGAATATTCATCGAATTCGATGTCGCGACAAACATCACATCGCTCAAGTCGTAATCCACTTCTACGTAGTGGTCACCAAACTTGTTGTTTTGTTCGGGGTCTAGCACTTCGAGCAAAGCGCTAGAAGGGTCGCCACGGAAATCAGTGCCGAGTTTGTCGATTTCATCCAACAAGAACAATGGATTGCGCGTGCCGACTTTGGTCAAGCTTTGCAAAACTTTGCCTGGCATCGCGCCAATGTAGGTGCGGCGATGTCCTCGAATTTCGGCTTCATCACGCATACCGCCCAATGCCATGCGCACGTATTTGCGGCCTGTGGCTTTAGCAATAGACTGACCTAATGAGGTTTTACCGACACCAGGAGGGCCCACTAGACACAAGATGGGCGCTTTGACTTTGTCCACACGTTGTTGCACCGCTAAATACTCAAGAATGCGGTCTTTGACTTTATCCAAGCCGTAGTGGTCTTCGTTGAGCACGTTTTCTGCATTGCCCAAGTCGTGTTTGATTTTGGTTTTCTTGGCCCATGGCAATCCCACCAACACGTCGATGTAGTTGCGCACCACGGTGGCTTCGGCTGACATGGGCGACATGAGTTTGAGTTTTTTCAACTCAGCATCTGCTTTTTTGCGTGCTTCTTGCGGCATGCGGGCCGCTTTGATTTTTTTCTCGATCTCTTCGATGTCGGCGCCCTCTTCGCCTTCACCGAGTTCTTTTTGAATGGCTTTGACCTGCTCGTTCAAATAAAAATCACGCTGGTTTTTTTCCATTTGGCGCTTGACGCGGCCACGGATTTTTTTGTCGACATTCAAGATGTCGACTTCGCGCTCTAGTTGTTCGTAGAGGTTTTCTAAACGCTCTTTCACCGAAGACAAATCGAGCACGACTTGTTTGTTTTCTAACTTCAAAGGCAAGTGCGCAGCGATGGTGTCGGCCAAACGGCCTGCGTCATCAATGCTTGCGATGGACGTGAGAATTTCTGGTGGAATTTTTTTATTGAGTTTGACGTACTGGTCAAACTGTTGCATCACTGCGCGGCGCAGGGCTTCGACTTCGCTGCCCGTTTCTGCAGGCGCAACTTCGATGGGTGTGACGTGCGCAGTGAAGTGCGCTTCGCCATCTTCAATGCCGTCGACTTTGGCGCGTTGCTGGCCTTCAACCAATACTTTGACCGTGCCATCAGGCAACTTCAACATTTGCAAGATGGTGGAGACGCAACCCACCTGAAACATGTCGGTAACTTCGGGCTCGTCTTTGGCCGCGGCTTTTTGCGCAACCAACATGATGCGACGCTCGGCGGCCATGGCTGTTTCAAGCGCCTTGATGCTCTTTGGGCGTCCAACAAACAGTGGGATGACCATGTGCGGAAACACGACAACGTCGCGCAACGGCAAAAGCGGCAGTTCGATGGGAGTGGGTGGCAATGGGGGTTGTCCAGACATTTGGTCAGCCTTCCTGTGAAAAGGGGACAGGCCGCCGGCGCTGTCCCCATGTTTTTACGTTATGCCTTTTTGGCGGCCTCTCGGTACACCAGCAAGGGGGGTTTGTTCTCGTCGATGGTCGCTTCTTCGACCACCACTTTTTCAACATTACTTGAATTCGGTAATTCAAACATGGTGTCGATCAGCGATTGTTCAAGGATGGATCGCAGTCCGCGCGCACCAGTTTTACGGGCCAAGGCCTTTTTGGCGATGGCGCGCAGGGCTTCAGGACGCACTTCGAGCTCAGCGCCCTCCATGGCCAATAGCTTGGCGTATTGCTTGATGAGCGCGTTTTTGGGCTCGGTCAAGATTTGCACCAGCGTGTCTTCGGTCAATTCAGCAAGAGTCGCCACGACAGGCATACGTCCCACCAACTCGGGGATTAACCCGAATTTGATGATGTCTTGTGGCTCTACTTCACCAAAAACATCGGTCAAACTGCGGTTTTCTTTGCTTTTGACTGTCGCGCCAAAACCAATGCCAGACGCTTCGGTACGGCTTTCGATGACTTTTTCTAGCCCCGCAAAAGCGCCACCGCAGATGAACAAGATGTTGGTGGTATCGACCTGCAAGAAATCTTGGTTGGGATGTTTGCGCCCGCCTTGTGGCGGAATGCTAGCCATCGTGCCTTCGATCAGCTTGAGCAAGGCTTGTTGCACGCCCTCGCCCGACACGTCACGCGTGATCGAGGGGTTGTCAGATTTGCGGGAGATTTTGTCGATCTCGTCGATGTAGACGATGCCGCGTTGGGCGCGTTCTACGTCGTAATCGCAACTTTGCAACAGCTTTTGGATGATGTTTTCGACGTCTTCGCCCACATAGCCGGCTTCGGTCAAAGTGGTGGCGTCGGCCATCACAAAGGGCACATTGAGCATGCGGGCCATGGTTTGGGCCAGCAAGGTTTTGCCCGAACCTGTGGGGCCGATCAACAAGATGTTGCTCTTGGAGAGTTCGACGTCGTCTTTCTTCGCGCCCTCTTTGTGCTTAAGACGCTTGTAGTGGTTGTAGACCGCTACCGACAAAGCACGCTTGGCAGGTTCTTGGCCAATGACGTAGTTGTCTAGGTTGTTTTTGATCTCAGCTGGCGTGGGTAGTTCGCTGCGCTCTTTGGTGGCGTCTTCTAAGGCTGGTAACTCATCGCGGATGATGTCGTTACACAGATCGATACATTCGTCACAAATAAAGACCGAAGGCCCAGCGATGAGCTTTTTGACCTCGTGCTGGCTTTTGCCGCAAAACGAGCAGTAAAGTGTTTTTTCGCTGGAATTGCCTTTTTTGTCAGCCATGTAATTAATTCGCCAAAGTTGCGACTATGTTAACCGCGCTTGTCGATCACTTTGTCGATCAATCCGTATTCCTGTGACTCGGTGGCGCTCAGGTAGTAATCGCGCTCGGTATCGCGTTCGATTTTTTCCAAAGGCTGGCCTGTGCGCTCCGCCAAGATGCGGTTGAGTTGCTCGCGGGTTTTGAGGATTTCACGGGCGTGGATTTCGATTTCAGTGGCTTGGCCTTGGGTACCGCCCAAAGGCTGGTGGATCATGACCTTGGAATTGGGCAAGGAAAAACGCTTGCCCTTCTCACCAGCTGCCAACAAAAACGCGCCCATGCTGGCCGCCATGCCGATGCACAAAGTAGAGACATGGGGCTTGATGAAGTTCATCGTGTCGTAAATCGACATGCCCGCGCTCACCGAACCGCCGGGTGAGTTGATGTAGAGAGAAATGTCTTTGTCTGGGTTTTCGCTCTCTAAGAACAACAATTGCGCCACCACCAAGTTGGCGGTTTGGTCATTCACAGGACCCACCAAGAAAATCACGCGTTCTTTGAGCAAACGCGAGTAAATGTCGTAGGAACGCTCACCGCGGCCCGACTGTTCGATCACCATGGGCACCATGCCCAAGGCTTGAGTTTCTGAAGCGCTCATGTGGTTTCCTAGGGTGTATTTCACTGTTGGCCCATCAGTTCGTCGAAGGAAATGGTTTTTTCATTTACTTTGGCATGCGACATGATGTATTCGGTCACGTTGTTTTCGATGACCATGGCTTCGACTTCGCCCAAACGGCTCATATCGCTGTAGTACCAACGCACCACGTCGGCTGGCTTTTCGTAGCTAGACGCGAGTTCTTCGATGTGGGCTTTGATTTTTTCTGGGGTGGCTTGCAGGTTTTGCGCACGCACCAAGTCAGCGACTACCAAGCCCATGCGGACGCGCTTTTCGGCTTGTGGGCGGAACACGTCATCTGGAATAGGCGCTTTGTCAGCGTCTTTGATGCCACGGGCTTTCAAGTCTGCACGGGCGCCTTCGACCATACGGTCGACTTCAGACTGCACGCTGGATTTGGGTAAGTCCAACTCGGCTTTGTCGACCAAGGCTTGCAAGGCGGCTTGCTTGTTACGACCCATCAAACGCGATTTGACTTCGCGCTCCAAGTTGGCTTTGATGTCTTTGCGCAGACCTTCGACGCTGGCGTCTGACACGCCTAGTGATTTGGCCAATTCGTCCGTCACTTCAGGCAAATGGGCGGCTTCGAGCTTTTTCAAGGTGACCAAGAAATCGGCTTGCTTACCTGCCACGTCTTTACCGTGGTAGTCCTCTGGGAAGTTCAAGGGGAAAGTTTTGCTTTCGCCAAACTTCATGCCAAGCACTGCGTCTTCAAACTCTTTGAGCATCTGGCCTTCGCCGATCAAGAACTGGAAGGCTTCTGCCTTGCCGCCTTGGAAGGGTTCGCCATCGATCTTGCCTTCGAAGTCGATGGTGACGCGGTCGCCTTCTTGTGCAGGCGTTTCAGCACTGCGTTGGGCGAAAGTGCGGCGTTGCTTGCGCAGGATGTCAACGGTTTTGTCGATCGCGGCTTCAGTCACTTCGGACGAGATTTTTTCGATCTCGAGGGTCGACAAATCAGGCATCTTGACTTCGGGGAAGACTTCGAAGATAGCGTCGAAAGCCATTTCGCCTTCGGGCGCGCCTTCTTTTTCGCTGATGCGGGGCTGGCCCGCCACACGCAAATTGGCTTCGTTGGCAGCGGCTGTGAATACCTCGCCCACTTTGTCGTTCATGACTTCGTACTGCACTTGGTAGCCATAGCGCTGACCAATGATGTTCATCGGTACTTTGCCGGGACGGAAACCGTCCACCTTGACTTGGCGGGACAGGCGCTTCAAGCGTGAGTCCACTTCTTTGGCGATGACATCGACGGGCAACGTCAAGGTGATCTTGCGTTCCAGTTTGTCTAAGGTTTCTACGGTCACGGCCATCTTTTTCTCCTGAATTGGCATGGTTAGCAGCCTAGTCTCGAATGAACTGGCTGCTAAAAAATACAAGTGGTGCGCGGGGCGGGACTCGAACCCGCACAGTATTGCTACCGTCAGGACCTAAACCTGGTGCGTCTACCAATTTCGCCACCCGCGCATTTTTCTCAAAAACAATAACGGGCGGCCTGACGAGAGGCTGCCCGTTTGAAATCGGTCAACCTACGATTTTAGACGGCTTTTCGACCCGAAACCATGCCGCATACATAGCCGGTAAGGCGAGCAAGGTCAAAACCGTCGCCACGACCAGGCCGCCCATGATGGCGACCGCCATCGGTCCCCAAAATACGCTGCGGGTCAGCGGGATCATGGCCAGCACAGCCGCCGCTGCGGTCAGCACGATGGGGCGCAGTCGGCGCACAGCCGATTCGACAATCGCCTCCCAAGCTGGCACGCCGTTGGCGCGGTCCTGCTCGATTTGGTCGATCAAGATGACCGAATTGCGCTGGATCATGCCCATCAAGGCGATCACCCCGAGCAAGGCGACAAAGCCAAACGGCCTATCGAGCACCAACAAAGCGCCCGCCACGCCCGCAATGCCCAAGGGTCCGGTAATGAAGACCAATACCGCACGGCTAAAGCTTTGCAACTGCAACATCAGCAAAGTGAAGGTGATGAACAGCATGACGGGCATACCCGCTGAGATGGAACTCGAACCTTTGGAGCTTTCTTCCACCGCGCCAGCGACTTCGATGCGGTAGTTGGCGGTGTCGGTCTTGGCCCATTTGGCTTCCAAAGTTTTGAGTTGGGGCAATAGTTCTTTGGTGACGGTGGCGCCTTGTAGGCCTTCGATGATGTCGCACTGCACGGTGATGGCGTATTCACGGCCTTCACGCCACATCACGCCAGGCTCCCAAGTGAACACGGGTTTGATGATTTGCGTGGCAGGAATCATGCGACCTGTGCCAGTCGGCAAGTACGCGTTGGTCAAGTCGGTAATCGCATCACGTTCGTTGGCAGGCTGGCGCAACACAATGTCGATGAGCTTGTTGTCTTCACGGAATTGCTCGACGGTGGAACCCACCAACAAAGTACGCATGGCTTGCGCGATGGATTGGCTGGTCACGCCCAAGGCGCGGGCTTTGGCTTGGTCCACGTCGAGGCGGATGACTTTGACGTTTTCGTTCCAGTTGTCGTTGGTGCCACGGGTCGACGGGCTAGCGCGCATGGCGGCTTTGACTTCGTCGGCATGGGCGCGAAGCAACGCCGGGTCAGGCCCCATCACGCGAAACTGCACGGGGTATGGCACGGGCGGGCCATTGGGTAGGAGTTTGACGCGAGCTCGCGCTTCAGGAAACTCTTGCGCCAGCATGGCGGGCAAGGCAAGGCGCAAAGATTCGCGGCGCTTTAAATCTGCCGGTACCAAGATGAGTTGCGACACATTGGTCTGCGGGAACACTTGGTCCAAGGGCAAATAAAAACGCGGTACGCCAGAGCCGATCCAGGTGCTGACGGTTTGCACGCCCTCTTCTTTGAGTAAACGCTTCTCCACCGCTTGGGTGATTTTTTCGTTGGCTTTGAAAGACGTGCCTTCCGGGAACCACAGATCGACCAAGATTTCTGGTCGGCTCGAGTCTGGGAAAAACTGTTGCTGCACTTTGCCCATGCCGACCAAACCCAGCACAAACAAAAGCACGGTGATGCCGATCGCCTTCCAGCGGTATTCCACGCACCACGTCACGGCTTTGCGAAATTGCACATAGAAAGGGCTGTTGAACAGTTCCAACTCACCATCGTGGGTGTGACCGGGTTTGTCGCGCAACAAAAGCGTTCCCAAATACGGCACGAAATACACCGACACCCACCAGCTCAAAAGCAAGGCAATCACCGTCACCGCAAAGATAGCGTAGGTGTACTCGCCCACGGTGGACTTGGCCATGCCAATCGGCAAAAAGCCAGTGGCAGTAATCAAAGTGCCAGTGAGCATTGGCATCGCCGTCACTTCATAGGCAAAGGTGGCGGCGCGCACGCGGTCGTAGCCTTCTTCCATTTTGCGCACCATCATTTCAACCGCAATGATGGCGTCGTCTACTAACAAGCCCAAAGCGATGATGAGCGAGCCCAACGAGATTTTGTGCAGGCCAATGCCCCAGTAATCCATCGCCAAAAACGTCATGGCCAGCACCAAGGGAATGGTGATTGCCACCACAAGGCCTGGGCGCACATCGACATACCAACCGTAACGCCCGCCTTTATGAAGCCCGAGCGCGACAAAGCTGACTACCAACACAATCAGCACCGCTTCGATCAGCACGCGGACAAATTCACCCACCGAACGAGAAACGGCTTTGGGCTGGTCTTGCACTTGCACCAAGGTCACGCCAGCGGGCAAGGTTTGCTCAATACGCGCGGTAGCGGCTTGCAATGCCTTTCCAAGTTGAATGATGTCGCCGCCTTTGGCCATCGACACGCCTAGGCCGATGACTTCTTTGCCTTGGTGGTGCACTTTGACCGTGGGTGGGTCGACATAACCACGGGTCACATTGGCAATGTCACCCAGCTTGAATTGCTGGCCCGAACTGCCGCGAATCGGCATGGCCTTGAGTTCGGCCTCGGTGTCAAACTGACCGCCGATGCGGATTTGGAAAACATCCACAGGCGACTGCAAAGTGCCTGCGTTTTCCACCGCGTTCTCTTGGCCGAGTTGCGCCAAAACTGCGCTGAGGTCTAGCCCCATTTGAGCGAGTTTTTTCTGAGGGATTTCGACGAAGATTTTTTCGTCTTGCACACCAAACTGCTCGACTTTGGCCACATAGGGCACACGCAAGAGTTGCTGGCGCACGTCATCGGCAAAACGCTTGACTTCGGCGGGGGTGAAACCGGGTGCGTCCAGCGCGTAGATCACGCCAAACACATCACCAAATTCGTCATTGAAAAAAGGCCCTTGCACGCCTTGCGGCAAGGTGTAGCGGATATCACCAATTTTTTTGCGCACCGTGTACCAAACGTTGGGCACGTCCGCAGGTTTGGAATAGTCTTTGATCTGAAAAATGATCTGTGATTCACCGGGCTTGGAGTAGCTGCGGATCTTGTCGGCGAAGGGCACTTCTTGCAACGTGCGCTCGAGTTTGTCGGTGACCTGCTCGGCGACTTGTTGCGCCGTGGCACCAGGCCAATAGGTGCGCACGACCATCGCACGGAAGGTAAAGGGCGGATCTTCGTCTTGGCCAAGTTGGAAATAGGCAGCGATACCCAAAACCATCAGCACGACCATCAAGTAACGCGTTAAGGCGGGGTGTTCCAGCGCCCATTTGGAGAGGTTGAAGTCTTTCATCGTCGCCTCACTTCGGCGCTGCGAATACAGACACTTTTTGTCCGGGCGTCAACACATGCACGCCAGAGACAACCACTTGGTCTCCGTTGTTCAAGCCGCTATTGACTACGGCATCATTGCCGTCCGCAGTCGTCACATCAATGATGCGCGCTTGCACCGTCATGCTGGCGCTGTCGAGCAACCAGACTTGGGTTTTGCCGCCTTCGAAACGCAGAGCACTGGTAGGCAGTTTGACAATTTTCGAAGCAGCTAATTTGCCGCGCGGCAAGCTCACATTGACCGTGGCACCCAAGACAGCTTTGGCGCCGTCGGCCAACGCGGCTTTGACCAAAAACGTGCGGGTCACGGGGTCAGCGCTGGCGGAGACATCGCGCACTTTGGCGCTAAGTGTGGAGTCGTCGTTCCACAAACGCACTTGCAATGCATCACCTGTAGCGAAGTATTTCAACTTGTCTTCGGGCACCGAGAACCATACATCGCGTGGGCCATCGATAGCCAAACGCACCACAGGCTGACCGGCTGAGACCACTTGGCCGACGTTGGCATCTACCGAGGTCACTACGCCTGCCGCATCCGCCAGCAATCGGGTGTAAGACGACTGGTTACCCTGCACCGAGTTTTGGGCTTGCGCTTGTTGCCACTGGGCTTGGGCGGCTTTGTAAATAGAGTCACGACGTTCTAATTCAGCGGAGCTGATAAAGCCTTGGTCAAACAAGCCTTGGTAACGCTTGAGGTCGGCGGCGGCTAAGTCCCGGTTGGTTTGTGCGGAGGCGAGTTGCGCACTGGATGCGACGGCGGCCAGGCGGTAATCCATCGGGTCTAACTCGGCCAGCAATTGGCCTGCTTTGACGCGTTGTCCGATTTCCGCAGGGCGTTGTAGTAACTTGCCGTTGACGCGAAAGCCCAAGGCGGTTTCGACGCGGGCGCGCACCTCGCCTGAAAACTCAAATTCCATTGCCATGTCAGACTGCCCCACGGTCAAGACCTTGACGGCACGCACGGGCGCTTCAACAGGTTCTGGCTTGCCACAAGCGGCCAAAAGCAACACGCTCGAAAATAAAACAACAGCGAGACCGCTGGGCTTAGGGAAGTGCAACATGGGGAACCCGATAGATAATGACTGACTGGTCAGTAATATAGCGTATCGGTGTTTTCCCTGCTCGCCCTGCTGGCAAAAAGCGACAATGTTGGCCAAATACCCGCCCCCATGCAACAAGCCGCCATCGACCATTACGAAAACTTTCCTGTCGCCTCTTGGCTCTGCCCTGCCCGCCTGCGACCAGCCGTCGTGGCGATTTACCACTTTGCTCGGACTGCCGACGATTTGGCTGACGAAGGCGACGCAACCGCCCAGCAACGCCTGGACGATTTACGCCAATACCGCGCCGAGCTCGATTTGTGCCTGCGGGGTGAGGCCGCACAAGACCCGCGCTGGACGCAGGTGTTTGCCCGTTTGCAGTCTGCCGTACAGGCATTTGCTTTGCCCGCGCAACCCCTACTCGATCTGTTGTCAGCCTTCGAACAAGACGTGGCTTATAAGGGCGTCGGGCACCAATACCGCGACCGCGCTGAGTTGCTGGACTACTGCCGTCGCTCTGCCAACCCTGTCGGTCGATTGATGTTGCATTTGTATGGGGTGCGCGATGCGCAAAGTTGGGAGCAAAGCGACGCGATTTGTAGCGCCCTGCAATTGATCAACTTTTGGCAAGACCGCACGCGAGATCTGGAGCGGGGGCGCGACTATCTGCCGCAAGACAGCACGCTAGGCGCTGAGTTGCAATTTGCCCGCGCCCTGATGGCGCAGGGCGCACCGCTGGTGCACCGCGTGCCCGGACGGGCAGGATGGGAATTACGTGCGATGGTGCAAGGCGGGTTGTGCATTTTGGGCAAGGTAGACGCTTTGTACGCCAATGAAATTGCGCAACTCTCAAAGAAAGCCCAAGCATCACAACAGAGTGATGCACAGCATGACAGCGCAAATGATGCATCCCTAAAACTTCCAAGACCCGTGATCACAAAATGGGACATGGCTGGCATTGCTTGGAAGTGTTTGTGGATGTAGCTGCTTCACCTTGTAGGTTTGTGGATGGACTGGGTCTCACTTCGTATGTCAATTTCTGGGCTTAAGCAGTTGGTATCAGCGGCCCACTCCCAGCATTGATAATTCCCACCACATGACTCCCCAAGAATACGTCCAACAAAAAGCCGCGTCCTCAGGCAGTAGCTTTTATTACGCCTTCTTGTTTTTGCCAACGCAGCGCCGCAGTGCGATCACCGCGTTTTATGCGTTTTGCCGTGAAGTTGACGATGTGGTCGACGAAGTGACTGACCCAGGCGTCGCACAAACCAAACTGGCTTGGTGGCGCAATGAAGTACACCAGTCTTTTGCAGGAAAGCCGTCGCACCCTGTGATGCAAGCCTTGCAGCCCCTGTGCGCGGAGTTTGCGATTGAAGAACACAGTTTGCAGTCTGTGATTGAAGGCTGCGAGATGGACTTGAGCCAAACCCGCTACCTCGACTACCCTGCCCTCTCTCGCTATTGCCATTTGGTGGCGGGCGTGGTGGGCGAAGTCTCCGCCAAAATTTTTGGGCAGACCGACCCTGCCACCACCGCCTATGCCCATACGCTGGGGCAAGCGTTTCAGTTGACGAACATCATTCGTGACGTGGGCGAAGATGCTTTGCGCGGTCGTATTTACTTGCCGGTCTCTGAGTTGCAACAGTTCGACGTCAAAGCGCATGAGGTGCTCAACCGCGTTCCGTCGGAGCGCTTTATCGCTTTGATGCAGTTCCAAGCAGAACGCGCCCATAGCCTGTATGAGCAAGCTTTGGATTTGCTGCCCGCCCACGAATTCAAAGCCCAAAAGCCAGGACTGATGATGTCCAGCATTTACCGCACCTTGTTACGAGAGATTGAAGCCAAACAATTCCCGGTGTTGCAACAACGGGTGGCACTCACGCCCCTACGAAAGCTATGGCTTGCGTGGAAGATGCAGGCGCTTGGGCGGTTTTAAGCCTCTGTGAAAAAGTTAAGCATCATCGGCGCAGGTTGGTCGGGCTTAGCCTGTGCAGTAGCGGCTACCCAAGCGGGCTGGCAAGTCGAGCTGTTTGAAGCCGCCAAAGAGGCTGGTGGACGCGCACGCAGCTTGGAGCAAAACTTTGCGGGTGTTCCGCTAGACAACGGGCAGCATATTTTGTTGGGGGCTTACCGAGATACGCTTGCCTTGATGCGCACTGTCGGCGTGAATCCAGATGATGTGCTCCTGCGATTGCCCTTGGATTTGCGAACCGCTGATGGTTTGGGATTTAAGTTACCGAATGGCTTGTTAGGTGGGCATGCCAATAATTTTCTGCCGGCTTCTTTGCCGAATTCTTTGTCGGGGACTCTGGATGCATCTTGGAAACTTTTGGTCGGAGTTACTTTTGCGAAAGGCTGGAATGCCCGCGACAAATGGCGCTTGATGCAGGCTGGTTGGCGTTGGCAAGTGAGTGGCTTCACCTGCGATGCCACATGGTCTGTCCGTCAGCTTTGTGATGCTTCAAAACTCACACCAAACGTAGTGCAAGGTCTGATAGAGCCGCTCTGTCTGTCCGCACTCAATATGCCTTTGCAAAGCGCCAGTGCGGCAGTCTTTTTGCGGGTATTGCATGACGCGATGTTCAGCGGAATCGGTTCTTCTGACTTGCTGATTCCCAGAACCGATTTGGGCGCACTGTTTCCGCAGGCCTGTGTGAAGTGGTTGCGCCAGCGCGGTGCGCAAGTGCATTTGGGAAAGCGATTTACGCAAGACGATTTGGCGCAATGGCTTGCCGAGTCAGATGACGCTCAAACGACAAAGTTTTCACAAACACACATTGACCTAGATAGAAATGAACTTGGAAAGCAAATTGCCGCATCAGGAACAACTACCAAAAGCGCTTTGGTCATAGCCTGCCCTGCGTGGGAAGCAGCCCGCTTAACGCAAACGGTCGCGCCAACTTGGTCAGCTCAGGCCCAAGCGCTTTCGCATACCGCTATTGCCACGGTGTATTTGCAATGCCACGATGCTGGGTTTACTGGTTTGAACAGGCCGATGGTCGCCTTGCGCATGCACCCAAACGCTCCCGCACAATTTGTCTTCGATCGTGGTGCACTCTGCCAACAACACGGTTTACTCGCGGCGGTGGTCAGCGCGTCAGAAGGCGAGCGCGAACAAATCTCAACGCAAGTGCAAAAACAAGTGGCCGAGCAACTCGGCTTGAAGCAACTCAGCGTTGTTCAAACTGTCGTTGAAAAACGCGCAACGTTTGCGTGTTTGCCCAATACGTTTGAAGGCTCACACCACACAGGAGTCAAACCTGATATTTTTGTCGCCCCCAATATCTTTGCCTGTGGGGACTACGTGCGCGGCCCCTACCCCGCGACCTTAGAAGGCTCAGTTCGCTCAGGCTTGCAAGTAGTCCGCCACCTCGTTTAAGTGACGCACGGTCCAAGGCTGGGGCGAATCGTGCGTCCACGCATGGCCGTTTGGATTGATCCACACCGTGTGCAAGCCCGCTTCGCGTGCGCCCCACGCGTCGGCATGGGCGTCGTCGCCCACATGTAGCACTTGTTCAGGGTCTAGCGCCAAATGCGCGATGGCTAGTTGGTAAATTTTTGCATCTGGCTTTGCGACGCCTGCTTCGTGGGCTTTGAATGCCGCATGGAAGTAAGGTGCGGCGGGCGTGACAAACACATCGGCCGTGCCGTTGGAAATCGCAACTAGTCGGTATTTGGCAGACAGGCGAGCCAAGGCTTCTGCCACCCCGTCGTAGAGCGTGACGCGTTGCCTTGCGGCATTGAAAACCTCATAAGCTTTGTCGGCCAATTGCGGATCGTCGCCCGCTTGGCGCATGGTTTCGCGAATCACTTCGCACCGCAAAAAGCCCAAGTCATGGGCTTTTTTCGTGTGTTTTGCGACCACGCTTTGCCGAACGGCTTGTTTGACTTCTGCCTGCTGGGTCAAAGCTGCCGTTCTGGGCGTGTTGGCCAGTAACCAGTTGAGCAAGGCTTGCTCGGCACCTGCAATGGTGGGTGCGACGGGCCAGAGTGTGTCGTCAAGGTCTAGGGTAATCGCTTGGATATGTGATAGTGTTGGCATGTCTAGGCGAGAATACCGCATGCTTCAACCTCCCTTCGCCCAAGAGCCGCCATTTAGCCACGGCCAAACCCCGCGTACCGCTGTTTTGTTTTGCAACCTTGGCACGCCTGACGCCCCCACTGCAAGCGCCTTGCGCCGCTATTTGGGCGAATTTTTAAGCGACCACCGCGTGGTCGAAATCCCCCGTTTGGTGTGGATGCTGATCTTGCACGGCATTATTTTGCGCATCCGTCCCGCCAAATCGGCTTTGAAATACGCCAGTATTTGGACGGCGGAAGGCTCGCCGCTGAAGGTCTGGACAGAACGCCAAGCGCAAGCGCTTAACGCTGTATTCGCAAAGCGTGATGAGCAAGTGAGCGTGCGCTATGCCATGCGGTACGGCAATCCGTCGATGGCGTCACAACTCGACACCCTCAAGGCCGAGGGTTTTACCCGCGTGTTGGTGATGCCCGCTTATCCGCAATATTCAGGCACGACCACGGCCAGCGTGTTTGATGCGGTTTACACATGGGGGCAACGCACCCGTTTGTTGCCCGAGTTTCGGTTTATCAACCACTACCACGACCACCCTGACTACATCGCAGCTTTAGCGCAACAAGTGCGTGCGCATTGGGCTGAGCATGGCCAAGGCGAGCGTTTGGTCATGAGTTTTCATGGGGTGCCTGAGCGCACTTTGCATTTGGGTGACCCCTATCACTGCGAGTGCTACAAAACTGCACGCTTGCTGGGCGAGTCTTTGGGACTCGCCAAATCGCAATACATCGTGACCTTCCAATCGCGCTTTGGCAAAGCGAAATGGCTGGAACCCTATACCGAACCCACCTTGGTGGCGTTGGCGGAGCAAGGCGTGAAAAAAGTAGATTTGATCTGCCCTGGTTTCACCAGCGACTGCTTAGAAACCTTGGAAGAAATTGCCCAAGAAGCGCAAGAGGCTTTTATGCATGCTGGGGGCGAGCAGTTCCACTACATCCCTTGCTTGAACGACAACCCTGCTTGGATCGATGCGATGCATGCAATTGCGTCGGTGCATTTGGCGGGTTGGCCTTTGGGTGCGCCAGATGCACAGGCACTAGCAACTAGCAGGAGCGAAGCGGTCGCGCGCGGGGGCGTTTGACGTAAAGCGCTTTTTTTAAATACTGATGTGCTGTCTCTCATTCGCCTCTGAAGCACTAGAGACGAAGGGCACGCTCACTGGGGCTTGCTAGCGGAAGGCGCTGCAGGCGCAACTTGAGTTGCAGGAGACACGGTTGGCACCGAGCCAACTGAAGCTGCAGGTGTTGAAGACGAAGTTGAGGGCGAAAAAGTAACCGCAGGACGAACAACTGGCGCGGGGCTGGCAGGCGCCGTTGCTGGGGAATTTGTCAAGGTCGACTGGGCAGAAGAAGCTGCAGGAACTGCGCTAGGAGCGGCAGGCGCAACGCTTGAAGCTGCGTCGCTAGGCGCGGAAGCCGCAGGATCAGGCTGCTCAGAAGGTAGCACTTGGATAGGAGGCGGTGGCTCAGCAACAGGCGTCGATGCGGGTTGTTGCATCACAGCCGCCAAGCCCAAGGCGGCAACAAACAAAGCAATGATGTACCACAGAGAATTTTTACTCTTGGGCTTGTCTTCGCTGTCCAAGGCTGAGTTCGTAGATTTTTGAATCACAGTCGTTTCTAACGACGGCGATTTGAGATAAGGCTTCACAGCGGGAGATGCAATATCTTTGGGTGCAGCGTCGGTTTCGTGGCCAGTAGCGCCAGAAACTTCAGAAGAGGGTTTATCGCTCGCAGATGCGGAAGCATCCGCATGCACTTCATCACTGGTGTGGGATACGGCATCTACTGGGCCTGCTGCTACTTCTTCAGTCAATACCTCAGACTCTTCCACCACAAACACAGACTGTTCGGGCAAGCCCAAAATGCCACCGATTTTTTTAGCGGCGGTCATCTTGACGATGTCGCTGTAGAAAGAGCTAGTTCCGCCCTCTTCGATTTGTTTGACCTGCTTGTTAGACAAACAGGCGCGAGTGGCCAAATCGGCCAGGGTCCACCCCAATTCTTCTCGGCGCAAACGTAAGAGCGCGCCGTTGATTTGTGGAGTGTGGTTGTCCATTTACTTGACCAGCAAGAGTTCGCCTTTGATAGATGCGCCTTTTTGGACTGACAAGGTTTGATAGACCACATGGCCATCGACAGACGCAGACGAAGTCACGATCAACTCGTTACAGGTAGCTGTTCCAGAAAACTTGCCTTTGATATGCAAACTGCTGCAAGTGACAACGCCTTCAACTTGGCCACGTGCGCCAATGGTGAGTTCGTCGACTTGAATTTGACCGTTGAGTGCGCCTTCCACATGGATCGCGCCTTTGGCAGCGATTTCACCGCGGAATGAGAAGCCTTCACTTAGTATGGAAGGCTTGTTCGCGGTGGTGGTGATCATGTCCATCATGCTGCCTCTGGCAGCAGGAGCAGGCGATGGTGTGGGTACGGTATTTTCTGGGGCTTCTGACGCCATTTCTTCGTCCTCAACAGGATTTGTGATGGGTTCATCCGTCGGCGGATTAACGTTGCTGGTTTTGGATTTGTTGAACATATTGTGCCGTCCGAATAACTTTCTGGGGATTGACAGGATAACCGCCAATCAATATTTCTAAATGTAAATGCTTTCCTGTGGAAGACGATCCCGTATTGCCGATATTGCCGAGTACGGAATCAAGTGTCACCTTGTCGCCAAGCTTGACTTGCAAGTTGGCCATGTGCCCATACAAAGACTCTACCCCATTGGTATGACGCACCACCACGGTGTTGCCCAATTGGCTTTGAAACTCAGCCAGCACCACGACGCCAGGTTTGACGGGGTGCACTTTTTCCTCGCCCGTTTGGCTGAGCATGTCCACGCCCGTGTGGAAATGTGTTTGGCCGGTAATCGGGTGACGGCGAATGCCAAAGTCAGAAGACACGCTGTAATTGGGCACAGGCATGGAGCTCGGCAAGGAATACATCACCTCGCGCATACCGCGGTTGCTTGAAAGTTCCTCAGCCACTTTGCCGCGCAGTAAAGGGTTGTCCTTGACGTCGTCTTCGAGCGCATAGCCCCCATTGGCAGAGTTTTGCTGAATGATCTTGACGATTTTTTCGGTCAGACCAGAGGATTCGAGCTGTGACTTCATCGTCACGTTCTCTTGCGCCACGGCCACCATCGATGTATCAACGAAACGTCGGATGCTCATGTCACGATCACGGATGGTTTGGGCCAATGACACCATCTGCTCTTCCGACATGCTCAAGCGCTCCGGGTTGTCGTTATCCGACACGCTACTAAGCAATGCGCGATACACCTCTTCGTGCGAGCGCTCTAACTTAGCACGGCTGACCATCAAGCCAATGCTGGTAACCAACAAGACGCCGATCGAGATCAACATCACACCGGTAGCCAAAATGCCACCGCGGACTAGGAAGCTTTGAACGCGGGCACTGATATTGAGGTAGTGCAGATCGCCGTTTTGTTCCAAGATGATGCGCGCGTCTTCGTACTGGCGCGTCCATCCCTTGATGACCAATCCTGGCACCAAATGAATGCTTTGAAGAATTCGGTTAAACCGCATGACCCGCTGGTAAATTAAGCCGCAGGTGAAGCGCCGGCACCGACCTGAATCACAGGACCGTCAGCGCTTTGGCTGAGCGTACCTTCGATTTCGCCGCCCTTTTCGATTTCGATTTCGGCGTATTGCACTTTGCCTGCAATCTTGCCGGTGGCGCGCACGATCAAACTCTTTTCGCTGATGATGGTGTTGTGCAGCTGTCCACGCACGTCAATCACCTTGGCAGAGACGCGACCGGTGATGCGACCGGTTGGGCCAATCAGTACTTCTTCTGCGGTCAAGTCACCTTCGATCACGCCATTGATGATGGCCTTAGATGGGACGGTGAAAGTACCTTTGACGACAACGCCATCGCCGATAACGACGCTTTCGAGTGATTCTGATTGGTTAGACATATGGACTCCTTGCACAAAATTTTAGCAAACAAAGTACCAAAATCGTCTAATTGTTGATTTTTCTGTTGTTTAAATGTGAAAAAAAATCTATGCAAAGCAAAGACTTAGGTGAATTTCTGAAGGTGCTTCCTAATCCACGAACCACAAATTGAACTACAAATCCAAAACCAAGATGTCCGACTTCGCACGTGAGCAACAAGGCGTAAATTGGTCATTTGCGTCTTGTTCCTCAGGGGTGAGATACATATCGCGATGGTCAGGAGTCCCTTCCACGACCCGCGTCAAACATGTACCGCAAATCCCCTGTCCGCATGAAATAGGAACATCGAGCCCTGCACCATGCAGAGCGTCCAATACTGTTTGATCGGCAGCAACGGCGATTTCTTGACCGGTACTCGCCAATTTGACGGTAAATGCTGTGTCAGCCATGGGCTGCCTCCTTGTTGATGAATATCTGCGTTGGCGCCATTTTTTGAACCACTTATGGGGCAGTCTCGTGCGCCAACTCTTGTGCGAGCAATCGATCGATCACTCGGCGCGACTGCACGCCGCCGGCATCGATATTGAGTTTGAGCAATTCGCGCGTCGGGTGCGCCAGCAAATTCTTTTGTTGCAATTCGAGCATCTGCAGGTCTTCGGCAAATATCTTGCCTTGCCCTTCGCGGATGGAGGCCGTCAAAGCGGCGTCTTGCGGCTGGAATTTGCGCGCCATGCCCCAGAAATACCAAATCGAGGTTTCGGTCTCGGGGGTGATGAAGTCCACCACCACGCTATAGGCCTTGACCTTGTCTGGCGCGTGGTAACCGCCATGGCCCGCATGCGCCACACCCACCTCGATCATGACGTGGCTGGGCGGTGTGAAATGGCAAATCTGCCAACGATCCACCGGCACGTCGTCGGCCAACTTATTGCCCCGCAACGCCATCTTCCAAAAAGGCGGCGCGGTGATGTTCTCCATAAAGCGGCTGGTGGTAACGTGGTCGCCTTCGGTCTTGGTAACGCAAGGCACTTCGTCGATTTCCTTTTGTCCAATGCTGCTGGCGTGCACATAGGTCTCGTGCGTCAAGTCCATTAGGTTATCGACCATCAGGCGGTAATCACAGGCAATGTGATACAGCCCGCCGCCGTAGGCCCATTGCGGGTTGTCGAAAAACTCAAACTTCGGAATCAGATCTTCGCTGGCCTTGTCAGCCTGCCCCGGCCAGACCCAGACAAAGCCGTAGCGCTCGACCACCGGGAAACTGCGAATCGCCGGAAAGCCCCGCACGCGCTGACCGGGCATGGCGATGGTTTTGCCTTCGCACCCCATTTCGAGCCCGTGGTAGCCACAGACCAAGTTGCCGTCTTTGACAAACCCCAGCGAAAGTGGCGCACCACGGTGCGGACAAAAATCTTCCAAAGCGACCGCTTGACCTTGCGCGCCACGGTATAACACCATGCTCTCGCCGCAAATCTTGCGACCCAGCGGCTTGTCTTGGAAGTCGTCGGGCGTACATGCCACGTACCAAGCATTTTTTAGAAACATACCTACCCCTAGAAAAATTAAGCCCGCGCCACCCCAAGCAACTGGTCCAGTAACGCGGGTTGCGACGCCAGAGTTTCAGCAGAACTCTGATGCACCACCCGCCCTTGGTCCAACACCATCGCTTGGTTGCTGATCGCCAGAATCGCTTGCGGATGCTGCTCGACGATGATGGCCGACAAGCCCTCTTCCCGGGTGATGCGCGCAATCGCACGCAGCAACTCCTGCACGATGATGGGCGCCAGACCTTCAAGCGGTTCATCCAACAAAAGCAAGCGTGGATTCAGCACCAAAGCGCGTCCCACCGCCAACATTTGTTGCTCGCCACCCGACAACTGCGTGCCCAAATTGGTTTTACGTTCGGCCAAGCGGGGGAAGAGTTCGTAGACCCGCTCAGGTGTCCATGCCGCGTGGGCGCCTCTATCGGCGCGAACCGCCTGCGCCACTGCGGTCAAGTTTTCATGCACGGTGAGCGATTTAAAAATGCAACGCTCTTGCGGCACCCAGCCAATGCCCGCCTCCGCCCGCTGGAAAGACGCCAGCGTATGCAAAGGTTTGCCCGTCAAAAATATTCCCCCGCCGTGCTGACGTGTCGCGCCAGCGAGGGTGTCCATCAAAGTGGTTTTGCCCGTACCGTTTCGGCCCAGCAATGCCAAGGTTTCGCCTTCGGCCACGCTGAAACTGATGTTGTTCAGCACTACCGCTTCGCCGTAACCAGCGCTCAAGCCTTCCACACGCAACAGCTCAGACATGCGCGCCCTCCCCGTGTCCCAGGTACACCGCCTTGACTTGCGGGTCCTGGGCGATCGCTTCTGGCGTGCCCTCGGTCAGCACCGCGCCATTGACCAGCACGGTGATGCGATTGGCAAACTCGAACACCAAATCCATATCGTGCTCAATCAGCACCACCGATACATCAGCTGGCAAAGCTGAGACGGTATGCAAAAGCTCTTCGCGCTCACCCGCTGGAACGCCAGCTACAGGCTCGTCCAACAGCAAAACGCGCGGCTCGCAGGCCAGTGCAATCGCCATCTCCAGCAAACGGCGCTTGCCGTAAGGCATTTGTTCGGTGCGTTGGTGCATCACGTCGGTCAAGCGGAATTGCTCAAGCAACTGGCCGCAACGCTCGACCACCGATGCGTCTTGTCCTAAGGCTTGCCACCAGCGCGCGCCCATCCCGCGGTGCTGCGACACCACCATCGCCAAAGTCTCCAGCGGCGTCATGCCGTGAAAGAGCTGGTTGATCTGGAAGGTGCGCACCAAACCACGACGAACCCTTTGGTAGGGAGCCAGATGGGTGATGTCGGTGCCTTCCAAAGTGATGCGGCCTTCGCTTTGCGGCAAAACACCGGTAATCAGGTTGATGAGCGTGGTCTTGCCAGCGCCATTGGGGCCGATCAAGGCATGGCGGGCGCCCTGCGAGATCGACAGGTTCACGTGGTCGGTCGCGGTAATGCCGCCGAAGCGTTTGACCAATCCATGCGTTTGCAAAACGATTTTGTCGGCGGTCATGAGCGCCCCATCCATGTCCAAGGCTTGAACAAGCGTTCGCGCCCGACCATCACCAACACCACCAAAAACAGGCCCATCCAAAACGTCCAGTACTGGGGGGTGATGCTGGAAATCACATCGTGCATCAGCTTGAATACCACAGCACCGACTACGCCCCCATATAACCAGCCCACACCGCCGATCACTAAGATCAGCATCACATCGGCGGAGCGCTCCAGCGCGAAAACGTCGAGCGACGCAAATCCTGTCGTTTGCGCCATAAGCGCGCCAGCCGCGCCAGCCACGCCAGCCGCTATCGTGTAAGCCACCGCCAATCGGGCCGACACAGGCACGCCAATCGCCATCGCCCGCAAACGGTTGTCGCGCACGGCCATCAAGGTGGCACCAAAGGGCGAATGCACTAAACGGCGCGCCAAGAAAAATAGCACCAACAAAACTGCCAAGGAATACGTTGCAGCCACTTGGCCCATCAAGTCAAACTCAAAGCGTCCCAACACGGGGCCCATCATGACTCCTTGCAATCCGTCTGAGCCACCCGTCAAACCGTCAAACTTATTGGCCAATTCAAACAAGATCAACGCCATGCCTAAAGTGACCATCAAACGCGTCAAATCACTGCCGCGCAAAATCGTGGCCGAACACAATGCGCCCAACACGCAAGCAGCAGCCGTGCCGACCGCCAACCCGAGCAAGGGATCAGGATGTATCCACTTGGCAAACAAAGCCGCTGTGTAGGCACCAAATCCGAGAAACGATGCGTGGCCCAAAGACACGATGCCGCTGTAACCCAGCACCAAGTCGAGCGACACCGCAAACAGCGCCACGATGGCAATCTCGTTGATGATCAAGGCATGGTGCGGTAGGGTCCAAGGCGCAGCAAACGCCAAGAGCCATAGAACTGGTTCCCACCATTGCATGGCAGATTTCTTCAAGAGAGGCATTTGCAAGTTCGCCAAATCACTTCCCCCCTTGCCGCACAAACAAACCTTGCGGACGCCACATCAAAATCGCCAGCATCAAGGAATAGACGATGAACGCGCCTAACTTGGGCACGTAATATTTACCCGCCACATCGGCCACACCCAAGAGCAAAGCCGCCAGCAAAGGGCCCGTGATCGACGAGGTTCCGCCAACCGCCACCACGATCAAAAAGTACACCATGAACTTCAAGGGGAATGTGGGGTCCAGCCCTAGCACCTCAGCACCCAAAGCGCCCCCCAAACCTGCCAAACCAGAACCGACCGCAAAGGTCAAGGCGAACACCACGTTCACATTGATACCCATGCCCGCAGCCACCCGCGGGTCGTCCACACTCGCGCGCAAACGGCTGCCGAAACGGGTGGCGGACAACACATATTGCAAGCCCACCGTCAAAGCCGCACACACCGCGATGATGAACAAACGGTAGTGCCCCATGCCCAATTCCCAAGGCGTGCCCGTGCCCAACTCGGTACGGCCTTTGAGCCACTCCGGAAGTTGCATGATTTGCTGCTGGGAACCGACGAAGTAATCGACCGAGGCCACCGCCATAAAGGCCAATCCGATTGAAAACAAGACTTGGTCCAAATGCGGTTTGCGGTACATCGGGCGGTACAAGGTGCGCTCTAAAAAAGCGCCGAGTAAGGCCGTACCCGCAAATGCCAAAGGTAAACAGACCAAGAAAGGCACATCCAACCGCTGCATCAGCACGACGGTGAGGTAGCCCCCCACCATGGCAAACGCGCCGTGTGCGAGGTTGATGAAATTCATCAAGCCCATCGTCACCGACAGGCCTACCGCCAAAATGAAAAGCAGCATGCCATAGGCAATGCCGTCAAACAGAATCGTCACGGGGTCTTATTTGTTTTTGCCGGGGTCTTTGACGTCTTTGAGCGTTTCAAACTCTTGGTTGTAGAGCTGGCCGTTTACTTTTTCTACCTT
>Ga0228703_1000559_pt1 | contig 26305 bp, 21 predicted proteins | sample McNCre217_Aug_MG_3_FD_178020 | JGI IMG/M metagenome (GOLD analysis project Ga0228703, IMG submission 178020) | Freshwater microbial communities from McNutts Creek, Athens, Georgia, United States - 29-17_Aug_MG | ecosystem: Environmental > Aquatic > Freshwater > Creek | place: USA: Georgia...
ACCCACCGTGGCACTGGCATGCATACAAATGGCCGCCGCGGAGGCTACGTTGAGCGACTCCTCGCCCCCTGGCTGGGCAATTCGCACCGTCGTGCTGGCCAACTGGGCTACCTCGGGCGAAACGCCCTGCCCTTCGTGGCCAAAAATCCAGCCGCACGGGCTTGGCAATGGGGTTTTGGCACCCAAAGTGTGCAAAAACGGGCCTTGGTGCGAGCTGGTTGAGAGCCAGCCGATTCTCAGATCTGCCAATTGCTCGGGTTCGACCCCTTCAACCAAATGCAAACCGAAATGTGCGCCCATGGCCGAGCGTAAAACTTTAGGCGACCAGAGCGCCGCAGTGCCTTTGCGCGCTAAGACCTGCGTGAATCCAAATGCACTGGCACTGCGCAAGATCGAACCCACGTTTCCTGCGTCTTGAATTCGGTCTAAAAAGACGGTGGGTACGCCCTGTTGGATGTTGTTGGCACTATCTATTTCTGTTGAGCTCGGAATCGTCCAAACAAATCCCATCGTGCTGGCCGACTCTAAGCCACTGATCTCGCGGAACAAGGCGTCGGGTAGAACCGTGTTTTTTGAAGATGCTTTGGTCAGTTGCGGGTCTGCTTGGTCCCACGCAGTTTGCGTAAACACGGCTTGTTCAGGCACAAGACCACGGGTGAGCAAGGCACGGCACAGATGGTCACCTTCTAACCACACCCGGCCGTGTTTACGGTAGGCCGTGCTGTCTTGGGAGAGACGGCGCAGTTCTTTGACTAAGGGGTTGTCGCGCGAGGTGATTAAGTGCATCACAGCACCTGCGCCACGGGCGAAAAAGATTTGCGGTGCCAGGGGCTGGCACCAAACTCTTGTAGAGCAGCCAAATGCGCGGCAGTGCCATAGCCCTTGTGCAAATGGAAACCGTATTGCGGGTATTGGTCATGCATGGTCTCGCACAATCTGTCCCGGTGCACTTTGGCCAATATAGACGCAGCAGAAATAGCCTGTACTTTGCTGTCACCTTTCACGATGGCTTCAGCCAAGACATCGAGCACAGGGAGTTGGTTGCCATCGATCAGCACTTTGCTGGGTTTCAATCTGAGGCCATTGACCGCGCGTTGCATCGCTAAAAGCGTGGCTTGCAAAATATTGAGCGCATCGATTTCTTCGACCGACGCTTCAGCAATCGAGCAGCACAAAGCCTTAGCACGGATCTGGTCAAACAAACGCTCGCGCTTTAAAGCGGTGAGCTTCTTGGAGTCGGCCAAGCCCGGGATGGGATGTAAATCGTCCAATATGACAGCGGCGGCCACCACAGGCCCCGCCAAAGGACCACGCCCTGCCTCGTCCACACCAGCGATCAAACCGGGCGCGTCCCAAACCAAGGCGGTTTGTTCAGTGAGCAATGATTTTTTCGATCGCATCGGTCGCTAGCTGGGTGGTGTCCATTTTCAAACGGCTGTGCAAGGCCTCGAAACGGGCTTGCAAGGTGCGCACCGCGTCTGGGTGGGCGAGCCACTGCAATGTCTCGTCTGCCAAAGCTTCGGGGGTGGCAGCGTCTTGTAACAACTCAGGCACGGCAAAGTCCTGCAACAAAATATTGGGAAGTCCCACCCAAGGCTGGAGTTTTTTTCGCCGCATGATCTGCCAACTCAGCGCGTGCATGTTGTAGGCAATCACCATCGGGCGCTTGAACAAAGCGGCTTCTAAGGTCGCAGTCCCGCTGGCGATCAAAGTCACATCGCAGGCCGCCAACGCCGCATGCGATTGGCCTTCGCAGATCTGCAAACCTGGCACACCACCGATGTGCTGAACCATGGCTTGTAGGGTGGGCAGGAATGCGGGCAATGTAGGCAATATAAATTGCAGTCCCGGTTGACGGTTTGCCATGCGTTTGGCGGCCTTTAGAAACCGCAAGGCCAGGTAATCGATTTCAGATTTGCGGCTACCAGGGAGCAAAGCGACCAGCGTGGCGTCCAAGGGAATATTTAAAGCTTTTCTCGCAGCAGCGCGGTCTATCACTTGCGAGATTTTGTGCGCCAAAGGATGGCCCACATAAGTCGCGGCGATATTGTGGCGCTCTAACAGTTCGGTTTCAAACGGAAACACGCACAACACATGGTCCACGCTTTGGCGAATCGTCTCAACCCGCTCTGCTCGCCAAGCCCAGATCGATGGGCAGACGTAGTGGATAGTGGGAACCCCTTGCGCTTTAAGGTGCTTCGCTAAATCCAAATTGAAGTCGGGTGCATCGATACCAATGAATGCGCTGGGTGGTTTTTGTGTCCAACGCGCTTTGAGCTGGCGGCGAATGCCCACAATTTCACAGTAGTGCTTGAGGACCTCCACATAACCGCGCACGGCCAGCTTTTCATAGCCCCAGAGCGGTTTGAAACCCTGAGCCACCATTGCTGCGCCGCCAATGCCTTCTGATGCGAGTTGCGGCCATCTTTGCACCATGCCTTGCAACAACATGGCCGCCAACATATCGCCAGAGGCCTCGCCTGCCACCATTGCGAACGTTGTTGGCTGCATCATGGCCAAAGAATCAGCGAATGATTCCGCGTTGGGCAGAGGTGTGGTCGAGGAAGTCGAGCATCATCGCCACGTCGGGCGCGGACTCGGGCTTCTCATTGATTAGTTGGGCGATTTGCGCTTTGGCTTTATCAAGGGTCAAGTCTTCGCGGTACAAGGCCTTGTGCATCGCCTTGACAGCGCTGATGCGCTCCGGCGAAAAGCCTCTGCGACGCAAGCCTTCGAAGTTCATCGAGCGCGCCTCGGCTGGTTGGCCTTGGCACATCACGAAAGGTGGCAAATCGGCCAGCAACAAAGAGTGCATCGCCGTAAAACTGTGGGCACCGATACGCACAAACTGGTGCACCACGGTAAATCCACCCAATATCGCCCAATCCCCTACGTGGACATGGCCAGCGAGTTGGGCGCTATTGGCAAAAATGGTTTGGTTACCCACTTGGCAATCGTGCGCCAAATGGACGTAGGCCATGATCCAGTTATCGTCCCCCACGCGGGTGACGCCGACATCACCCGGCGAGCCAATATTGAAGGTACAAAACTCGCGAATGGTGTTGCGGTCGCCAATCACCAATTCGCACGGCTCGCCGTTGTACTTTTTGTCCTGAGGAATCGCACCCAAAGAGTTGAACTGGAAAATGCGGTTGTCTTTGCCGATAGTGGTGTGGCCTTCAATCACGCAATGCGCGCCGATGGTTGTGCCAGCGCCGACTTTGACGTGCGGCCCAATGATGCTGTAGGGACCGACTTGCACCGAGGCGTCCAACTGCGCCTTGGCGTCCACGAGGGCCGTCGGGTGAATCAAACTCATTTTGTAGCACTCGCGCTTAGGCAATCGTGCGCATGGTGCACATCAGACTCGCCTCGGTAGCGATATCTTCACCAACTTTGGCACAGGCATTGAATTTAAAAATGCCAGACTTATGGCGGTCTAGCGAGACTTCCAAAATCAATTGGTCGCCGGGTTCGACTGGACGCTTAAAGCGCGCACCGTCGATGCCCGCGAAGTAGTACACCGTTTTTTCATCAGGGACTTGACCCAACATGTCAAACGCCAAAATAGCAGCGGCTTGCGCCAAAGCCTCCAAAATCAACACGCCGGGCATCACAGGGCGATGCGGAAAATGCCCCAGAAAAAACGGCTCATTGATCGACACGTTTTTGATAGCTTTGATCGATTTGCCTTTGTCGATCTCCAGCACCCTGTCTACCAACAAAATGGGGTAGCGGTGCGGCAGCATTTTTAAGATTTGGTGGATATCTAAAGTCATTTTTTGGAGCTTTCAAAAGCGGTTTCTAGCGAACGGATGCGGTCTCGCAATCCGTGCAATTGCTTCAAGGTGGCGGCATTTTTTTCCCACGAAGCATTGTCGTCGATGGGAAACACGCCGCTGTAGTTGCCAGACTTGTGGATGGAGCGCATGACCACAGAAGCTGCCGAAATGTGCACGCTATCGGCCAATGTGAGGTGTCCCAACACAATCGCACCACCGCCGAGGGTGCAATGCGCGCCAATCACAGCGCTACCAGCAACACCAACACAACCTGCCATCGCCGTATGGTCACCCACTTGGACGTTGTGCCCAATTTGCACCAAGTTATCGAGTTTGACACCGTCGCCAATGACGGTGTCCTCCAAAGCGCCTCGGTCGATGCAAGAGTTAGCACCGATTTCGACATGGTTACCGATGCGAACCGCGCCGAGCTGTTCGATCTTTTCCCAGCGACCGTCAATAGGGGCGAAACCAAAACCATCTGCCCCCACCACTACACCTGCATGCAAGATGCAATGTTCACCAATAGAGCAATCTGCCCCTAGCGTGACGTGCGCTTTCAACCAAGACCCCGCGCCGATGCGGGCACCCTTTTCCACCACGCATAAAGGACCAATGCGGGCAGTTGGGTGAACGACTGCTTTGGGATGCACCACGGCACTGGGATGCACCAAAGGCTCATCGTCCTCAGCATCCTGTTGTTGACGCCACAGCTGGGTCACCTTCGCGAAATACAAGTAAGGATTGGGAGAAACGATGCAGGCCGAGCCCGCACGCACGAAAGATTGCATCTCAGGCGACACGATCACACAGCCCGCTTGGGTAGTAGCGAGCTGAGATCGGTAGAGAGGATTGCTAAGGAAGGCCAGCGAACTGGGCGTCGCAGTCTCTAGCGGGCTGATTTTTTGTACGGAGAAGTTGGGGTCGCCGTGAAGGCTGCCGCCGAGTTGTTCAATTAGTTGGCCAAGACGAATTGCCAAGGCTGATTACTTCGCGGCGTTGATAACCTTTAACACCTTGTCGGTGATGTCATGCTTGGGGTTGATATAGACAGCCTCTTGCAAAACCAGGTCGTATTTTTCAGACTCAGCCACTTGTTTGATCACGCGGTTGGCGCGCTCGAGTACCAACTGGAACTCTTCATTTTTACGGGCGTTCAACTCTTCTTGGAATTCACGGCGTTTGCGCTGAAATTCACGGTCTTGCTCACCCAGTTGTTTTTGGCGCGTGACCCGCTGAGATTCAGCCAGAGTGGGCGCTTCACGTTCAAATTTTTCGACGCCAGCTTTGAGCGAGGCACCAAATTCGTTGAGCTCTTTTTCGCGCTTGGAGAATTCTTGCTCCAACTTGGCCTGGGCTTGCTTGGCTGTATTGGCTTCTTTGAAAATGCGGTCGGTATTGATAAAACCGATACGAATTTCTTGGGCAGCCACGCTTACAGAGGCCGCGCCCAACATAGCGCTAAGAAGGAGGAAACTTAAAAACTTTTTCATCAGAATGATGTCCCGATTTGGAATTGCAATCTTTGGATTCTATCGCCAGTGAAGCTACGCACTGGTTTGGCCCAGGCAAAACGCAAGGGACCCATGGGGGAAACCCAGCTCAAACCAGCGCCTAAAGAGCTTCTGAACTGGCTGATCTGGATCGTATCGTGCTCACCGAATACGTTACCCATGTCATAGAAACCATAGAGGCGAAGCGTTCTGTCGTTGCCGGCTCCTGGGAACGGCATCAAGAATTCACTGTTAATAGTGACTTTCTTAGGACCGCCGACGACGATACCTGAAATATCGCGGGGACCTAATGTGCCTTGCTCGAAACCGCGAACAGAACCTAAACCGCCTGAGTAGTAGTTCTTGAAGATGGGGTAAGGCTGGTTTTGCAATCCTTTACCCAAACCGAAATCGGCATTGAATGCAAAGGTATATTGCTTTGTTAATGGCACATATTGTTGGTACTGCGTGCCCATACGAATGTAACGAGTATCACCAACAACACCCATATCGCTGTTGGCGCGCATGTATTTACCTGAAGACGGATTCAAATAACTATCGCGACCATCTCGGGCCCAACCCACAGACAGGGGAACCGTTTTGGTGGTGTACCCGAACGTATTGGCGTAGGCCAAGTAGGAAGCAGGCAGGTTTGTACCCGGCACGATTTCAGTTTGCTCCACACCCACACCTGTGAACACCCGGTCTAATTCGCTGAACGGTATTCCAAAATTCATCGCTACAGATTCAGAAATCAAACGATAGTCACCACCTTGCTCAACATAAGGTTTGCTGGAACGGTGCGAGAAAGAGAACGATCTAGATACACCGTCCTCCGTGAAATAAGGGTTGGTAGTACTAAACACGTAATACGTATTGAACTTACTGGTACTAATCTGTATACCTAAGTTTTGGCCAGAACCGAAAATATTGTCCTGCTGAATACCAAAACTCAAAGTGACTTTTTCTGCACTAGAAAAGCCTGCGCCGAGTGTCAGCATACCAGTAGGTTTTTCCACCACGCTGACATTCAGATCCACCTGATCCATCGTCGATGGGACCTCTTGGGTATCAACTTCAACGTCTTTGAAATAACCAAGGCGGTTCACCCGGTCCTTAGAGAGCTTAATCTTGTCACCGTCATACCAAGCCGATTCCATTTGACGGAACTCACGGCGCACGATTTGGTCGCGCGTGCGGTTATTACCCAAAATATTGATGCGGCGCACATAGGCGCGGCGTGAAGGGTCTGCGACTAAAACCAACTTGACCAAATTGGTGGAACGGTCAATTTCAGGTCGCACTTCTGTGCGGGCAAAAGCAAAACCGAAATTTCCAAAATAGTCGTTAAAGGCCTTGGTAGTCTTGGCAACATCGTCTGCGTTGTAAGGCTTACCAGCTTTAATTTGAATCAAAGACTTGAATTCATCGTCTTTTCCAAGGAAGTAACCTTCCATCGCCACTTCCGACACCACAAAACGATCGCCTTCTGTGATGTTCAAAGTGATGCTGATGTCTTGCTTGTTAGGCGAAATCGCCACTTGCGTTGAATCGACGCGGAACTCCAGAAAACCGCGCGATAAATACCAAGCACGCAAGGTCTCTAAATCTGCATTGAGTTTGGTGCGCGAATATCTGTCAGTTTTGGTGTACCAGCTCAACCAGTTGCCGGTGTTTTGGTCTAACTGATCAAGCAAAGTCGATTCTGAGAAAGTCTTGTTTCCCACAATGCGCATTTCTTTGATCTTTGCTAGATCACCTTCGATCACAGTGAAAGATAAATTGACACGGTTGCGCTCGGTTGGTGTGATGGTCGTGATGATTTCAGCACCATACAAACTGCGGTTGACATATTGACGCTTCAATTCTTGCTCGGCGCGATCGGCCAAGGCTTTGTCGAAAGGACGGCCTTCGGCCAATCCGATGTCGCGCAATGCTTTGCGCAAGACATCTTTGTCAAATTCTTTGGTACCAATGAAATCGACTTGCGCAATATTGGGACGCTCTTCGACGATCAACACCAACACATTTCCACTGACTTCAATCCGTACATCTTTGAACAATCCCAAAGCGAACAAACTGCGAATAGCAGCCGCGCCTTTTTCATCGGTGTAATCGTCACCTACACGCAAAGCGATGGAGGCAAACACAGTACCGGGCTCAACACGTTGCAAGCCCTCCACACGGATATCACCTACTTTGAATGGGTCTGCCGCCCATGCATGAAAAGCAAAAACAGACGCAACGCAACCCACCAAAATTTTCGATAGGGTTGAGCGACGAAATTGATAAAGAGGCTGGTTCATGAACAGGGAGTTAAACGACCCTTGAAGGGGGTTTGTCGGCTTGAAACAAGGCGAGCGTCACAGAAAGAATGCATGATACAACACGGACACAGGCAAAAACCCTGCCTACGAGGGTCATCCCGAGGTCCATTGACCCACACACGCATGTGCCAAGACACGTGTTTTTTCGTCCAATAGCAAAAGATCTTCTATGGTCCACATATTCGAAACCAATTGCGCGTTCAGGCAATGTTCATTGACATGGTGAATTTGGTCAAAGCGAATGCGCTTGTTTAAAAACGCCTCTACGGCCACTTCATTCGCGGCATTGAGTACAGCCGTGGTACCCAATGGTGCGCGCAATGCCTCCCACGCCAAGCTCAATCCCGCAAACCGCTCGCGATGGCCATGGTCATCTAGAGACTCAAAAGTCATATCAGCCAGCGCATGAAAATCCAAAGCTTGCGCGCCAGACACCATTCGCTCGGGAAAACTCAAGCCATAGGCAATCGGCACACGCATATCCGGTGTCCCTAACTGCGCGACAACGGAAGTATCTCGGTACTGGACCATCGAATGGATCACACTTTGCGGATGGATCACCACCTCTAATCTCTCTGGTGGCAAACCAAACAAATAACGCGCTTCGATCACTTCTAGCGCTTTGTTCATCATGGTGGCAGAGTCCACAGAAATTTTGCGACCCATCACCCAATTGGGATGCGCGCAAGCTTCTTCAGGCGTTACATCTTTGAGGCTCGCGACATCACGTCTGCGAAAAGGGCCGCCCGAAGCAGTGAGGATGATTTTTTCAACCCTGGCCTCCCAAGTACTTGCGTCTTCAGGCAATGACTGAAAAATAGCAGAGTGCTCGCTGTCAATTGGAATCAGCGTGGCGCCGCCTTCTTGCACCGCCTTCAAAAACACATCGGCGCCCACCACCAAAGCTTCTTTGTTTGCCAGCAACAAACGCTTGCCTGTTAGCGCCGCAGCAATGCACGCCTTAAGACCTGCAGCACCCACAATAGCTGCCATCACGCTATCGACTTGCGGATGTGATGCCACTTCTTCCAAAGCTTTGGAACCAGATTGCACAGGAATTCCAAGGCCAAGTGCATCTAATTTTTCTTGCAATTGCTTGGCGGCATCAGCATGGGCCATCACCACCATAGAGGGTTTAAATTGCACACACTGTTGCAACATCAGGTCAACCTGAGTCGCTCCCGTCAATGAAAATACTTCAAACCGATTAGGGTGACGAGCAATGACATCCAAGGTGTTCACACCGATGGACCCCGTAGATCCCAAAATAGTGATGCGCTGAAGTTGTGCGTTATTCAACTTTGTCATAGAACAGATTGAGACAACATCATGGCCAAAGGTAAGGTGGGTAATAAAGCATCGACACGGTCCAATACGCCACCATGGCCTGGCAACAATTGGCTACTGTCTTTCACGCACGCAGTGCGCTTGACCATGGACTCCACCAAGTCACCCAACACACTCATTGCCGTCAGAAAAGTAATGGATACTAAAAAATAAACCCATCCATGTGCATACAACAAACTGTAAATACTGGGGCTGTCAAACATGGCCATTTGGTCAACCCACACCCAAGCAAAGGCCAATATCCAAACAGCGCATACACCACCCCAAACACCTTCCCAGCTTTTGCTAGGGCTCAAACTGGGTGCTAGTTTTCTTCGACCGAATGCCCTGCCCGCAAAGTATGCAGCGATATCAGCGATCCACACCAATACAAAAACAGACAACATGAAGTTGATGCCCACGCGCTTGGCTTGAAAAATGGCCAACCAACAAAGCCACAGCGCGAGCGTTCCGCCAACTAATTTGATGGCGATGTGAACCGAACCCCAAGCCACTAGGCCAGCACGCAACATCCAAGCACCCGCTAGTACCCATAGGGCACCAGCACCTGCCCATACATTGGGTGTGGCGTGAAGCGGTAATTCAAATAATTTCCAAGAACCTAAACAAAGCGCTACGCATAACGCGCCAAGTCCCAGGGACCGCGCCATTCCCAACCCCATCAATCGACCCCATTCCCAAGCACCCGCGGCAATTAGTACCAAGGTCAGCCAAGCCAGCGGTTCAGGGGAATCGGCAAAGAAAGCAGGCAAAAAAATTGCCAACAAAACCAAAGCCGTGATGATGCGAAGCTTGAGCATGCAGCCTAGTCTTAGACCGCCATAATTTCTTGTTCTTTGCTCGCCACAACTTTGTCGATATCTGCAATGTGTTTGTCAGTGACTTTTTGAATATCTGCTTCTGCGCGTTTTTGCTCGTCTTCAGAAGCGAGTTTGTCTTTGACTAATTTTTTAACGGCCTCATTTGCGTCGCGGCGTAAATTACGCACAGCAATTTTTGCGTTTTCGCCTTCGGTGCGGACAACTTTAGTCAATTCTTTGCGACGCTCCTCGGACATAGGTGGCATCGGTACGCGAATCAACTCGCCCATAGACGAGGGATTGAGACCTAAATCGCTGTCACGAATCGCTTTTTCGATTTTGGCTGCCATGGATTTTTCCCAAGGCTGCACGCTGACTGTGCGCGCATCCAACAATGACACGTTAGCCACTTGGCTCAAAGGCACCATGGCGCCGTAATAGTCGACTTGTACGTTGTCTAGCAATGCAGGGCTAGCACGGCCAGTACGAATTTTGGTGAGGTTGTTGGAAAAAGAAGCGATCGACATATCCATTTTGGATTCAGCCGTTTTTTTAATGTCTGCAATGCTCATCATTTACTCCAGATGCAAGTTCGATTAGACATGGACCAATGTGCCTTCGTCTTCCCCCAGCACTACGCGCCGCAGTGCACCATTTTTGAAGATAGAAAACACTTTGATAGGCAACTTTTGGTCGCGGCACAAAGCAAATGCCGTGGCATCCATGATGCCGAGATTTTGACCGATCGCGTCATCAAAACTCAATTGGCTGTAACGCTTGGCTGCAGGGTCTTTTTTAGGGTCTGCGGTGTAGACACCATCGACCTTGGTGGCTTTCAAAACTATTTCTGCGCCGATTTCCGCGCCGCGCAATGCTGCCGCTGTATCTGTTGTAAAAAATGGGTTGCCCGTACCAGCAGCAAAGATAACGACCTTGCCCTCTTCTAAATACTGCAAGGCTTTGGGGCGTACATAAGGCTCAACCACTTGGTCAATCGCAATCGCCGACATAACGCGGGCGGTCAAGCCTGCTTTATTCATGGTGTCAGCCAAAGCCAATGAGTTCATCACGGTGGCCAACATTCCCATGTAATCCGCAGTCGCGCGATCCATACCTACAGCACCGCCTGCAACACCTCTAAAAATATTTCCGCCTCCAATGACGATTGCGACTTCAACACCTAAGTTGATGACCTCTGACACTTCACCGACGATACGTACGATGGTGGCGCGGTTGATACCAAACGCATCATCCCCCATCAATGCTTCACCCGAGAGTTTGAGCAAGATACGTTTATAGGCCGGTTGGGGTTGGGTCATATAAAAATCCTAGGTAGTGGCAAATTTGTATGGTTGGACCAGTCGTAAAAAAGGGGGCCATTGCCCCCTTTTCCATTACGCTGATTGTTTAGCGGCAGCGACTTGGGCGGCCACTTCGGCGGCAAAGTCGTCCACCTTCTTCTCAATTCCCTCGCCCACCACATACAGGGTGAAAGATTTCACCGAGGTATTAGCAGACTTGAGCATTTGCTCCACCGTTTGCTTGTCGTTCTTCACAAAGGGTTGGTTAAACAAAGACACTTCTTTGAGATATTTTTGGACAGATCCTTCAATCATCTTGTTGGCGATGTCAGCTGGTTTGCCTGACTCTGCTGCTTTAGCAGTCGCAACTGAACGCTCTTTTTCAATCAGTTCAGCAGGAACGTCAGCGCTGGTCAATGACACTGGCTTCATGGCGGCCACGTGCATGGCAACGTCTTTAGCAGCAGTTTCAGCACCTTCGTATTCAACGACCACACCAATGCGTGTTCCGTGCAAGTATGCGCTCAAGCCGTTAGCGCCCTCGAAACGCTTGAAGCGACGGAAACTCATGTTTTCACCGATCTTGCCAATCAAGCCTTTGCGCACATCTTCCAAAGTAGGGCCGAAGCCGTCTTGGCTGTAAGACAAAGCGCCCATAGCCTCCACGTTGGCGGGGTTGTGTTCGACGATTAATTTGGCAGCGGCTTGCGCCATGGCCAAGAAACTGTCGTTCTTGGTAACAAAGTCTGTTTCGCAGTTAACTTCTAACAAAGCGCCTTTGTTGCCTGCCAGAAAACTAGTGATAACACCTTCAGCAGTCACGCGGCTAGATGCCTTGCCCGCTTTGCTTCCGAGTTTTACGCGCAACAACTCCTCTGCTTTGGCCATGTCGCCATCGGCCTCAGTCAAAGCTTTTTTGCACTCCATCATGGGAGCGTCTGTTTTGCCCCTCAATTCAGCAACCATGCTTGCGGTAATTGCAGCCATGTATTTCTCCGTATCAATAAATAGTTTGTGTATTGGGTTTCAGTTATGAAAAAGGGGCTAACGTGAGCCCCTTTTAAAAATCAAGCTCTTGGTTACTCTGCCACTTCAACGAATTCGTCAGCGCTCTCAGCAGCCACCGCTTTGACAACGTCATTCACAGCGTTTGCACGGCCTTCCAAAATCGCATCGGCAATGCCGCGTGCATACAAGGTCACAGCCTTGGATGAGTCGTCGTTACCTGGAATGATGTAGTCGATGCCTTCTGGGGAATGGTTAGAGTCCACCACACCGATCAATGGGATACCCAATTTTTTGGCTTCCAAAATCGCAATTTTGTGATAACCCACGTCGATCACAAAAATCGCGTCAGGCAGTGTTGCCATGTCTTGGATACCACCGATGTCTTTTTCCAGCTTCTCCAACTCGCGCTGGAACATCAACTGTTCTTTTTTAGACAAAGCGTCCAGACCCGCTTCTTGCTGGATCTTCATGTCTTTCAAACGCTTGATAGATGTTTTGACCGTTTTGAAGTTGGTCAACATGCCACCCAACCAACGCTGGTCGACATAAGGAACGCCAGCGCGCTTGGCTTCAGCCGCGACGATTTCGCGGGATTGGCGCTTGGTACCGACCATCAAAATGGTTCCGCGGTTGGCGGACAACTGCTTGGCAAACTTAGCAGCCTCTTGGAACATCGGTAAAGATTTTTCCAAGTTGATGATGTGAATTTTGTTGCGATGTCCAAAAATGAACGGTGACATTTTTGGGTTCCAGAAACGGGTTTGGTGTCCAAAATGGACGCCGGCTTCTAGCATTTCGCGCATAGTGACTGACATAGATGTACTCCAAAGGTTAGGTCTAAAATGCAGTTCTTGATTACTACAAGATTTCTAAAAAGAGTACTTATAGGAACACCTTGAATGAACTGATTCGAGGATTGGCTTCTTGAATAAGCACACTAAAGTGGTGCTTCATTCGCAAAACCCGCAAATTCTAACATAGTCAACGAGAGCAATACCCATGAAAATCGCCGTGATCGGTGCTGGGGTGGTGGGAATCACCACCGCCTACGAACTTGCCATGCAAGGCCATGAGGTGAAAGTCTTCGAACGCAACAGTTCCGTAGCACAAGAATGTAGTTTTGCGAATGCTGGCGTGATTTCCCCTGGATATGTCACCCCATGGGCTAAACCAGGCATGGCTTGGTCAGTACTTTCGCAGTTGGGCAGAAAAAATGCCCCGGTGCGAATTTCTGGTCTTGGCTTTGCTGAAATGGTGTGGCTTACTAAGTGGTGGCGGGCTTGCGATAGCAAGACCTTCACGCGCAACCGAAAAAACCTCCTGGAGCTCTCTCTGTACAGCCAACAGAGGATGCAAGAACTCACTAAACGCTTGCATCTAGACCATGACCGCTCTCAGGGCTATATGGTGCTATTGCGTGGTGAGCGTGAACGCAAATTGCTGCAAGCTTCGATAGAGCTCATGCGCGCTGAAGGGCTAGATCTAAAAGTTCTGTCGCCAACTGAGGCCTGCGAGATGGAGCCAGCACTCAATACCGCTGAGACAAAACTTCTAGAGGCCATCTACTTTCCCCACGACGAAGTTGGTAATTGCCGTGAATTTGCTTACTTATTGAAAAAAGAAGCTGAAGATTTAGGAGTTGAATTCGAACTCAATGCCAACGTGCAACATCTCACACCAGAACAACCGCACACTATTCGCCTCTCTGCGCAAGACAAAGGGCAAAAGTTTGATGCAGTGATCGCATGCACGGGCCTTGCCAGCGCAGAACTCCTCAAGCCACTTGGTATCAAAATTCCATTGATGGCCGTGCATGGTTATTCCTTCAGCGCTGCAGTACGTGAGCCTTTGGACGCACCTCGCAGTGGGGTCATGGATGAGAGATACAAAATTTCTATCACCCGCTTAGGTCAACGCGTTCGCGTATCGGGTTCGGCAGAAATTGGCGGCGATCCTAAAAAGCACCGCGAGCAAAGCATCAAAACATTGTTCGATGTATTAAACGATTGGTTCCCAGGCGCTGCGCGCACGCAAGAAAATGTACAGATCTGGAAAGGTTCGCGACCCATGTTGCCCGATGGACCTCCTTTGGTCGGCCCCAGCGGCGTCAAAGGCGTATGGCTCAACTTAGGACATGGATCTAGTGGTTGGGCGCTCTCTTGCGGTAGCGCAAAAGCCCTTGCCGACATGGTGTCACAGCACCGTGCAGAAATTGATTTGCAGGGCTTTGACTACCAGCGACTGAAGTGATTACTTTCTAGGCTTTCGGCTTTTAGGGCCAGCACTCTTTTTCATACCCGCCTTGCCATTGGCCTTGGAAGCGCCGCGTAACTTAGAAGATTTCTCTGCTTCTCTCACGAAGGTTTTTTTGGCTGAAGATTTGAACTTCGCTGCATCCGCCTCGGATTTATCTTTCACAAAACGTGCGGTTAACTCCTCGTCATCTCGCACCAATCTAAAGTCGATCTTGCGGCCATCTAAATCCACACGGCTGACTTGAACACGCACACGCGACCCAATGGCATAACGGATACCAGAACGCTCACCGCGCAACTCTTGCCGCGCCTCATCGAATCGAAAGTATTCCCCACCGAGTTCCGTGATGTGGACCAATCCCTCTACATACATCGCATCCAAAGTCACGAACAAGCCAAAGCCAGTCGCAGAGGACACCACGCCGCTGTACTCTTCGCCCAAATGCTCGCGCATGTATTTGCACTTCAGCCATGCTTCCACATCACGGCTGGCCTCATCCGCACGACGTTCATTGGCACTGCAATGCAAGCCCGCGGCCTCCCAAGCTTGCTGGTCAGCCGTGGTTTTTACTTTGATGGAAGGTGTTGTTTCTGGTTGACGCACTTTAGAAGCCAAACGTCGCGCCAATTTTGCGTGTGCCTCGCCAGGGGTCGGCAAAGCTGGCAGTTGGTAGCGTCTTTTTTCTAAGATGGCCTTGATAACTCGGTGCACCAATAAATCTGGGTAGCGACGGATAGGGCTGGTGAAGTGCGTATAGGCCTCAAACGCTAAGCCAAAGTGGCCGCTGTTGAAGGGCGTGTAAATGGCTTGCTGCATAGAGCGCAGCAACATGGAGTGGATTTGCAAAGCGTCAGGGCGCTCTTTGGTCGCCTCCGCAATGGCTTGAAACTCTGCGGGTTTGGGGTTGTCGGAAATATTCATTCCGACGCCAGTTGCCTTCAAGTAATTTCGCAGCGTCTCTTTTTTTTCTGGCGTAGGGCCTTCATGCACGCGAAACAAGCCAGGGTTCTTGCTTTGCAAAATAAAGTCTGCGCTACACACATTGGCAGCGAGCATGGCTTCTTCGATTAATTTGTGCGCATCATTGCGAACACGTGGAACGATTTTTTCAATGCGTCCGCTGTCATCACAGACGATTTGCGTTTCAGTCGTTTCAAAATCGATCGCGCCTCTGGCTTTGCGCGCTTGCAATAAAGCACCATAAACATCGTGCAAATGGATCAAATCGTTGACGCGTTCTTTTCTGCGCGCGGCCTCGGGACCACGCGTATTCGCCAAAATAGCAGCGACTTCGGTGTAAGTGAAACGCGCATGGCTGAACATCACAGCTGGATAAAACTGGTAAGCATGCACCTCACCTAAGGTAGTGATCAACATATCGCACACCATGCACAAGCGTTCAACCTCCGGATTGAGCGAACACAGGCCGTTGGATAGTTTCTCAGGCAACATGGGAATCACGCGGCGTGGGAAATAAACGCTTGTCGCGCGGTCGTAGGCATCGATATCGATCGCACTGCCAGTCTCTACATAGTGACTCACATCTGCAATGGCAACCAATAAACGCCAGCCTTTTGAACGACCAACTTTGACTGGCTCGCAATACACCGCATCGTCGAAATCGCGCGCGTCTTCACCATCAATCGTTACCAACGGAATATCGGTTAGGTCAACACGGTTCTTTTTGTCTTGGAGCCTGACTTTGTCAGGCAATCCTCTGGCGAGCGCTAAACACGCTTCAGAAAACTCATGGGGCACGCCGTATTTGCGCACCGCAATTTCGATCTCCATGCCGGGGTCATCGACTTCGCCCAACACTTCTTTGATGCGTCCTACGGGTTGGCCATACAAACTTGGCGGTTCTGTTAATTCAACCACCACCACTTGCCCCACTGTGGCACGTGCTGTCGCTCCTTTGGGAATCAAAACATCTTGGCCGTAGCGTTTATCTTCGGGTGCAACTAACCAAACACCGCTTTCCTGTAAAAGTCTGCCGATGATGGGCTGCGTGGAGCGCTCCAAAATCTCGACCACACGGCCTTCAGAACGACCTTTTCGGTCAAACCGCACCACACGCGCCTTGACCCGATCGCGATGTAAAACAGCGCGCATCTCGTTCGGAGGTAAATAAATATCTGGCAAGCCATCATCACGTTGCACAAAGCCATGACCGTCGCGATGACCCGATACAGTGCCTTCAAACTCTTCCAGTAAACCACTGGTTGGTGAGGTATGTTTGATAGAATCCCTTTCTTTCCTGAAAGCCCAGGTGGCGGAATTGGTAGACGCACTAGTTTCAGGTACTAGCGAGTAACTTCGTGGGGGTTCGAGTCCCTTCCTGGGCACCAATCCTAAATGATTTACGCGTCAAATTGGCAACGCAATCAGGTCGTGGCCTTGCGTTGAAACAACCTTTGCGCGGGTAAATTCCCCAACTTTTAAAACCTTGCTGATCTTCTCAGAAGGTAGCAAACGCACCACGCCATCGATCTCTGGCGCTTCTGCGTAACTTCTTCCAACACCGCCTTTTCTGCCGGCGGCTGGGGCTGAATCTACCAACACTTGCAAGGTGTCCCCCACTCTTTGCGTGAGTTTTTTCACTGACACTTCTTCCGCCACCTTCATGAACTGAGCGGTGCGTTCTTCTCTCAAAGCCTGAGGCAGCATGCCAGGGATTTGGTTAGCCGTTGCACCCTCTACTGGGCTGTATGCAAAGCAACCAGCACGGTCAATTTTGGCTTCACGCATAAAGTCGAGCAAATGCGCAAATTCTTCTTCCGTTTCGCCAGGAAAGCCTGCAATAAAAGTGCTACGAATGACGATTTGCGGGCACATTTCACGCCATCGCTGAATGCGCTCTAAGTTTTTTTCACCACTGGCAGGTCGCTTCATGCGCTTCAAGACGTCGGGGTGGCTGTGTTGAAAAGGGACATCTAAATAGGGAAGCACATGACCAGTAGCCATCAACGGGATGATGTCGTCAACGCTGGGATAAGGATAAACATAGTGCAAACGAACCCAAGCACCATAACTCTGAGCAATGTCGCCCAAAGCTTTGGCTAGTTCTAGCGTTTTGGTTTTAATGGGCTTGCCATCCCAAAACCCCGTGCGGTATTGCACATCGACACCATAGGCAGAGGTATCTTGGCTGATCACCAACAACTCCTTGACGCCACTTTCAAACAAAGCATGCGCTTCTTTCAAAACGTCACCAATTGGGCGACTGACTAAGTCACCGCGCATGGATGGAATGATGCAAAACGTACAGCGATGGTTACAACCTTCGCTGATTTTGAGATAGGCGTAATGCTTGGGGGTGAGTTTGACGCCAGTGTCTATGTTGAGAGGAGGTATGAGATCAACAAATGCATCGTGGGGTTTAGGCAAATGCTGGTGCACAGCATCCATCACTTCTTGCGTGGCGTGCGGTCCTGTAACTGCAAGCACACTGGGGTGCAAGGCACGCACCATGTTGCTACCGTCCGTGTTAGATCTTGCGCCCAAACACCCAGTGACGATCACTTTACCGTTGGCGTTCAAAGCTTCGCCAATCGTGTCTAAGCTTTCTTTGACTGCGTCATCGATAAAACCGCAGGTGTTCACAATCACCAAATCAGCACCCTCAAAAGTTTTTGAGGTTTGATAGCCTTGTGCGCTTAATTGCGTCAATATGAGCTCAGAGTCTGTCAACGCCTTGGGACAGCCCAAGCTCACAAAACCCACTTTGGGGATGTGTGCCGTATTCATACTCTGTGGGATGGGAAAAATTGGTAGGCGCGATTGGACTCGAACCAACGACCCCCACCATGTCAAGGTGGTGCTCTAACCAGCTGAGCTACGCGCCTAAATGTCCGAAGCATGAAGTGTATCAGACTCTAACGTCGTCTTGCGTTGCGTACACCTTTGACTTCTGCAATGAGCCCCAAAACTTTGTTGAGTTTGCGTGTATCGAAGACTTCCACAGTAAAAGTCATCCAGGCCACTTCTTTGATCGATTGGGTTTGCACCCCCACCACATTCATTTTTTCTTTCGCAAACACTTCAGAAATATCTCTCAGCAAGCCTTGTCTATCGAAAGCTTCAATGGAGACGTCGACTTGGTAAGCCAATGGCTGTGCAACTTTGGCGTTGCCCCATGTGACTTCAATAACTCGGTCAGGGCTTTTTCGTTCAATTTGTGCAAAATTGGCGCAATCCTCACGGTGAATACTCACACCTTTACCTCTGGTCACAAATCCTTTGATCTCATCAGGAGGTGCTGGCTTGCAACATTTGGCAAGTTGCGTCATCAACGAATCCATGCCCACCACCAAAACACCACCGTTCTCTGAAGGCTTGGTGGGTTTTGATTTTTTTAGCAGGATGTAGTCGTCTGGTGTGACAGCAGGAACTGCGTTAGGTCTTAAAAACTGCTCGATCGCCCTTAATGAAAATTCTTCCTTGCCAACGGATTCAAACAAAGCTTCCGACGATTTAAATCCAAGATGGCTGGAAAGCTCCTCTAAATTGGTGCTCGATTTGCCTTCGCGTTGCAATAATTTCTCGACCGCATCGCGGCCCTTGGAAACCGTCTCTTGTAAAACCTGTGCATTGAACCAAGCGCGCACCTTGGCACGCGCTCTGGAGCTCACTAAAAACCCCAACTCAGGGTTAAGCCAGTCCCTTGAAGGACCCCCTTCTTTCAAGGCAGTGATGGAAACAGTTTGTCCGTTTTTAAGTACCGTATTGAGAGGCACCATGGCGCCGTCGATATGCGCTCCACGGCAACGATGCCCTAAGTTGGTATGCAAGGTGTAGGCGAAATCAATAGGTGTCGCACCTTCCGGTAGTTCGACCACTGCCGCCTCAGGGGTCAGCACATAAATTCGATCGGGGGCAATCTGTGCATCTTGTTTGCTGTGAGACGGATTGTTAGTAGATTGCGAGTTAGCAGACGCCATCTCTCGCTCCCACGCCAGCAATTGGCGCATGACGGCAATCTTGGCGTCATAGGCGCCAGTAGCTGACACACCCGAATACCCTTTTTTTCCCGCTTCTTTATAAGCCCAGTGCGCAGCCACGCCATGTTCTGCGTGGTCGTGCATATCTTGGGTTCTGATTTGAATCTCAATGGCTTTTTGCTGCGCGTCACGCACCACCGTGTGTAGCGACTGGTAGCCATTTGATTTAGGGCGTGCGATGTAGTCGTTGAACTCCTCCACCATGGGGACATATTGGCTGTGCACCCAACTCAGTGCGGCATAACAGTTAGGAACCGTATCTACCAAGATACGAAAAGCCCGAATATCCAGCACCCTGTCAAACCCAACACCTTTGTCACGCATTTTTTTAACAATGCTGTAGATGTGTTTGGGTCGACCATAGACTTTTGCAGCAATACCTTGGTCTTTTAATCCTTGAACAATGGATGCGCACGTAGATGCGATGTAGCTCTCGCGCTCTGTACGTTTTTCATCCAACCATTGCGCGACTTGCCGGTAGGTGTCAGGATCGGTAAATCTGAATGAAAGATCTTCTAATTCCCATTTAATTTGCCAAATACCCAAACGGTTGGCCAGCGGTGCAAAAACCTGCAACGATTCCTGTGCCAATCCACTAGGTAACGGTTTTTTCACTACCGAGTAATAGCGTAAGGTTTGTAGCCTAGACGCCAGTCGTAGCATCACCACACGCAAATCTCTTGAAAACGCCAGCAACATTTTGCGTACGTTCTCGACACCAAGATCTGGTTGCGCCTCCTCGCTAGCTGACTGTCGAGCTTGCCTTTGAATACGAATCAGCCGCGATGTTTCTATCGCCAAAGCCGCAAAACTTGCACCGAAGGCCTTAGCGATGACTTCTTCTGGCTTAGCAAGGTGGTCGCAGGCATAGACCAAATAACAAGCAGCCTGCATATCTTGGGAGTCACCCATCTGGGCCAGCATCTGCACCATCGCGTCGGCATGCGCAAGCACATCCTCGCCACTGTCAAAGGTGCTACCTTCTAATAGTGGTTGGGCAAAATTCCTAGCTTTTTGTAAAACCCCGTCGTCCATGCCAAGTTTTTAAATTCGAAAACCTCATAATGTCACAAGTTTTTTATTATTTTCAAAAAGGGTTCTAAAAATGTCTCAATTACAACTTGCAGGTAAAACAGCGCTAGTCACTGGTTCCACCAGTGGCATTGGATTAGGCCTCGCGATCGCACTTGCCAAAGAAGGCGCCAATATTGTGATGAATGGCTTTGGTGATGTAGCAGGCCCCAAAGCAGAAATTGAAGCCTGCAAGGTCAAAGTGGCACACCACCCTGCCGATATGAGCAAATCCAGTGATATTCAAGACATGATGGAATTTGCCAAAAAAGAATTTGGTGGCGTAGATATTTTGGTCAATAACGCAGGCATTCAGCATGTAGCCTCGGTCGAAAATTTTCCTGTTGAGAAATGGGACGCCATCATTGCCATTAACCTCACCAGCGCATTTCATACCTCGCGTTTAGCAATTCCTTACATGCGACAAAAAAACTGGGGCCGCATCATCAATATTGCATCGGTGCATGGCTTGGTAGCGTCTGCCAATAAATCTGCCTATGTAGCTGCCAAGCATGGCATCGTGGGATTGACCAAAGTCACGGCACTTGAAAACGCAACTACTGGTGTGACATGCAACGCAATATGTCCTGGCTGGGTTCTCACGCCCTTGGTACAAAAACAAGTCGACGCCAAAGCAGCTGATTTAAAAATCTCCAATGAAGAAGCCACTAAGCTTTTGCTGGGAGAGAAAGAGCCATCGATGCAATTCACAACGCCAGCAGAACTCGGTGCCTTAGCAGTGTTCATGTGCTCGAAGGCTGCAGACAATGTGCGTGGCGTTGCATGGAATATGGATGGTGGTTGGGCAGCGCAATAAGTAATAATTAAATACTCAATTACTTAATTTTTAACCTATAATTAACCATAAAGGTAAAACAAATGTTAACTTAGCGGAATGAAACGCACCCCTCCCACCAAAGAAACGTCTAAGTTCGCAGAACGCCTTAGATCCGCCCTCAAAGAGGCCGGCATTCGCCCCTCCGCCACCGTCGTTGCGAACGAATTCAATTTACGTTATTGGGGTGACGGCATCACTTCCCATGCGGCTCGCAATTGGTTAATGGGTGTTTCCGTTCCCAAGCAAGACAAGTTACTAATCTTGTGCAAGTGGCTCAAAATTTCGCCGGAGGGTTTGCTTTTTGGTACTCCCCCTTCTAAGTCGCTTGACAAAAATATTGCAGAAGACAAGCTCAACCTCATAGACCAGCAACTCATTGTCAAATATTTGTTGCTCCAGTGTGAGCAAAAACGCATCGTGCGCGAGATTGTGGATGGCTTGGTCGCCCTTCACCCCCAAAATCAATAGATCAGCACTACAGCTCTGGCTTCCATACTCAGGCCCTCACCTACAGGGCCCATTTTTTCGGCAGTTTTGGCTTTTACATTGACCTGATTCGGGTTTAAGTCCAAAGCCTGAGCAACCCGCTCACACATGGCCGGAATAAAGCTGGCCAACTTAGGGGCTTGTGCAATCACGGTCGCATCAATATTGCCAATCGCATAACCATTGGCTTTTAGTAGTTCTCCTACTCTTTGCAAAAGAACCCAAGAGTCAGCGCCCTTGAATTGCACATCGGTATCAGGAAAGTGTTTGCCAATATCACCTAGAGTAGCGGCGCCAATCAAGGCATCCGTGATCGCGTGCAGCAATACGTCCGCGTCTGAATGTCCTAATAAACCGTGCGTATGCGGAATGTGTACGCCGCCTATGACCAAGGGACGGCCAACTACCAGTGCATGCGTGTCCCAGCCCTCACCGATTCGAAATTTAGCGTGTTCCATGCAACGGATTGTTTCTCATATGAAAAATAGCTTCTGCCAGAGCAAAGTCTTGCGGAAAAGTTACTTTGAAATTGTGGCTATCACAGGCGACTAGTAAAGGGTGCAAACCCATGGACTCTATAGCAGACGATTCATCGGTCACCGATGCCCCTGCTTGTTCAATGGCAAGTTTCAATGTGCCGATTCGAAACATTTGTGGGGTTTGGGCTAGCCATTTATCTACGCGTGTCACCGTACTGGCTACGCGATTGTGGTCTGCAGATTTCAGGGTATCGGCCAAAGGTTGCGCTAGAAGACCACCCACTGGGTCTTGCGCTACTGCATCTATCAAACCCTCAATGTGTTGCGGGGTAATCAAGCAGCGTGCTGCGTCATGTACTAGTACCCAGTCATCGGGTTTGGCATCGTGTACGAGAAGTTCATTAAGACCTGCCAACACGCTATCAGAACGCTGCGCCCCACCAACTTCTGCCACTCGGAATTTTGAAATACCAAATTTGGGGATCAGCCCCACCAAGACTTTGTCATCGGGGGCGACCACAACTAAGCCTTGCTGAATACGCGCCACAGCTTGGAAAGCTCGCAAGGTATGGATCACCATCGGAATTCCTGCGATATCGCGATATTGCTTAGGCTCAACCGATCCAGCACGCGCACCACTGCCCGCACAAGGAATCAATGCATACATCTGATGCGTTGTTGCTGGGGGGTGAGACATGGTGTCATTCTAGAATCAACCCAATGCACCTGCCATCTTTGAGTACCGGCAAACGATTTGCCATTGATCGCCCTATTGGCTCGGCCGATGCACTATGGCTTGCTAAATTAGGCGTTCAAGAGAAATCCAAACACACCCAAGTCGCCATCGTCACGGCAGACGCTGCGGACGCACACCGTTTGCAAGACGAAATATCTTTCTTTGCACCAGAAGTGCGTTGTGTGCTTTTTCCAGATTGGGAAACTCTGCCTTACGACAGCTTTTCGCCACACCAAGATTTGATCAGCGAACGCTTGGCGACCTTGTGGCGAATTTCTCAAGGCGATGCAGATCTCATTTTGATTCCAGCGACCACTGCGCTATATAGGCTCGCGCCGCCATCTTTCTTGGCGGGTTACACGTTCGAATTCAAAGTCAAACAATCCCTCAATGAAGCCAAGTTCAAAGAACAACTGAGTTTGGCAGGCTACAGCCATGTCACCCAAGTGGTCAGCCCTGGTGAATACGCAGTTCGCGGTGGCTTGATCGATTTGTTCCCCATGGGGTCTCTGGTTCCCTACCGTGTCGATTTATTCGACAACGAAATCGATTCCATCCGCACCTTTGACCCTGACAGCCAACGTAGCCTGTACCCCGTGCCTGAAGTGCGATTGCTACCTGGGCGAGAGTTTCCGATGGACCAAGATGCGCGTACGCTTTTTCGCAAACGCTGGCGTGAGTTGCTAGAAGGTGACCCAACCAAAAGCCGCATTTACAAAGACATTGGAAACGGCGTTGCGACTGCAGGCATTGAGTATTACTTACCCCTGTTTTTTGAAGAAACAGCTACCGTTTTCAATTACCTCAGCCCTTCCGCCATCGTAGTGCTGCATGGTGAGTTAGAACCTGTTTTTCAACGTTTTTGGCAAGACACGCAAGAGCGTTACCGGTTGGTACAAGGCGACCCAGAACGACCTGCACTGGCTCCTAACAGTCTGTTTTTGAGCGCAGAACAGTTTTTTACAACGGCCAACCAACACGCGCAACTAGCTTTGCGTCCTTACAACGCCGCCAGCAGCGAAAACACTTTCGCACAATCCTTACCAGATTTGATGGTGATGCGGGGCGCAACCGACCCGCTAGAGCGTTTAGAGCATTACGCCAAAAACACTGCCCACCGCTTGCTTATCTTGGCGGAAAGCGATGGACGTCGCGAAAGCCTTTTAGATTTCTTGAGAGCCAGCGAACTCAGCCCAGTTGTCTTTGACTCCTTAAAAGACTTCGAAAAATCCCAAGAAAAAATTGGTATTGCGACTTCCCACCTTCAAGTGGGGTTTAGCTGGCTAGAAACCGGCATCGACTTCATCACAGAAACAGAGCTGTTCGCCATTGCGCCTGCTGCGCGCAGGAGAAAAAAGCAAGAACAGGTCAGCGATGTTGAAGCCCTGATCAAAGATTTATCAGAACTCAATGTAGGCGACCCTGTCGTGCATAACGCCCACGGCATCGGTCGCTACCGTGGCTTGATCAATATGGATTTAGGTGAAAAAACGCAAGAAGGACTTCCCGTTTTACAAGAGTTCTTGCACTTGGAATACGCTGACCAAGCTGTTTTGTATGTGCCCGTCAGTCAGTTGCATTTGATCGGTCGCTACACGGGTGTGAGCGCAGATGAAGCGACCTTGCACAAACTCGGCTCGGCCCAATGGGACAAGGCCAAACGTCGCGCAGCAGAGCAAGTGCGCGATGCTGCGGCTGAATTGCTCAATATCTACGCGCGTCGTGCTGCTCGGGTTGGACACCCGTTTCGCTATTCTCCGCAAGACTACGAAACCTTTGCTAACGATTTCGGGTTTGACGAAACTGCTGACCAACGCGCTGCCATCCATGCGGTGATCCAAGACATGATCAGTCCGCGCCCCATGGACAGATTGGTATGCGGGGATGTGGGTTTTGGCAAAACCGAAGTCGCTCTGCGTGCAGCATTCGTGGCCGTCACAGGTGGCAAACAGGTGGCATTTTTAGCGCCGACCACCTTGCTTGCAGAACAACACTTTCAAACGCTGACAGACCGTTTTAGTAAGTGGCCCATCAAAATTGCGGAAATGAGTCGCTTTCGTTCTGCCAAAGAAATTAGCTTGGCGGCCAAAGGGTTGGCCGATGGGCAAATCGACATCGTGGTGGGTACGCATAAGCTCTTGAGCGAGAGCGTCAAGTTCAAAGACTTAGGGCTGTTAATCATTGACGAAGAACATCGATTTGGTGTCCGCCACAAAGAGGCCATGAAAGCTATTCGTGCAGAAGTCGATGTATTGACACTCACCGCTACCCCCATCCCGCGCACTTTAGGCATGGCCCTCGAGGGATTACGCGACCTAAGCGTGATCGCAACTGCACCCCAAAGACGCCTTGCGATCAAAACTTTTGTTCGTACAGAAGGCAACGGCGTCATTCGTGAAGCTGTCTTGCGTGAACTCAAACGCGGCGGTCAGTGTTACTTTTTACACAACGAAGTCGACACCATCGAGAATCGTCGCGCGCGCTTGGAAGAACTTTTACCCGAAGCACGCATTGCCATTGCCCACGGGCAGATGCCAGAGCGCGAGTTGGAGCGTGTCATGCGTGACTTTGTTGCGCAACGCTACAACCTATTACTTTGTTCCACCATCATTGAAACTGGCATTGACGTGCCAACGGCCAACACCATCATCATGAGCCGCGCAGACAAATTCGGCTTGGCCCAGTTACACCAATTGCGCGGTCGCGTGGGTCGTAGCCACCACCAAGCCTATGCTTACTTGATGGTGCCAGACATTGAATCACTCACCAAACAAGCCACACAAAGACTGGATGCCATTCAACAAATGGAAGAACTGGGCTCTGGTTTTTATTTGGCCATGCATGATCTAGAGATTCGAGGTGCTGGCGAAGTGCTGGGTGAGAGTCAAAGCGGCAATATGCTGGAAGTCGGTTTTCAGCTCTACAACGAGATGTTGAGCGAAGCCGTTCGCGCTCTGAAGAATGGGGAAGAACCCGACCTGCTCAGCCCACTCAGTGCGACCACCGAAGTTAATTTACATGCACCCGCATTACTACCCAATGATTATTGTGGCGATGTGCATTTGAGACTCTCTTTCTACAAGAAGTTAGCGATTGCGAAAACATCAGACCAGATTGATGGCTTGCTCGAGGAATTGGTTGATCGGTTTGGAAAACTACCGACACAAGCCCAAACGCTTATCGATGTCCACCGCTTACGCGTCAAAGCGCGTGACTACGGCGTGACCAAGGTAGATGCGACACCCCATGTGACCATCATCAGCTTCAAACCTAATCCGCCGTTCGACGCCATGCGCATCATTGAATTGGTTCAAAAGAACAAACACATCAAACTGGCTGGCAATGACAGACTGCGCATCGAACGTGAACTTCCAGAACCCA
>Ga0228703_1000562_pt1 | contig 26220 bp, 31 predicted proteins | sample McNCre217_Aug_MG_3_FD_178020 | JGI IMG/M metagenome (GOLD analysis project Ga0228703, IMG submission 178020) | Freshwater microbial communities from McNutts Creek, Athens, Georgia, United States - 29-17_Aug_MG | ecosystem: Environmental > Aquatic > Freshwater > Creek | place: USA: Georgia...
GATCGCGCAGTGGCACGGCAATGCCGCGGTAGCTCATGTCCAGTTGCTGCTCGGAGATGGAATAGTCTTGGGCGCGAATGCGCGCCATTTCGAGGCGCATGCGGTCTTTGTGGGTGATCGAGTGCGAAGTGAAGGGCTTGAGCTCATGGGTGGCCAGCCAAGTGTCGACAGCAGTCTCACCTTGCATGGCCAACATCAGCATGCCTGCAGCCGTGACCTGCGCGGGCACGCGTGCACCTAGCACGAAGCCTGTGTTCATGGCGCGGTTGGTGCCATTGCGAGCGACGTACACAATGTCCGAACCGTCGAGCACGCTCACATAGGAAATCTCTTGCGTGCCTGCGGTGAGGCGTTGCAAAAACGGTTGCACGATGCGCGGCAAGCGGGCCGATTCCAGATACGACTGCCCCAAACGCATCACCCGTGGTGTGAGCCAAAACAACTTGCCGTCGGTGGCCACATATCCGAGGTGAGCGAGGGTGAGCAAATAGCGCCGTGCGGCAGTGCGCGTCAGGCCACAGCGCTGCCCGGCTTGGGTGGCGCTTAGGCGCGGATGGGCGTCATCAAAGGTTTCGATGATCGACAGGCCTTTCTCCAGCCCAGCAATCCAATTTTTCTTATCCAATGGCACGGGTGTTGTCATGGTTCGAATGGTGACCGAGCGCAGAAGGTGTCTCTTCTAGGACTTTCCCTTGAAACGTTCGATAATCGCTCATCAATGTTCGTTAATCGCACTTTTTCTGAAAATAAAGCCTTTCTGGAATCATTAAATGCGTAAAGTTCGGCACTGAATTGGTTTTGTGAGCGATTAGCGAGCAAATCGGCTGTTCTGAACATCAACCCCGTTAGGAGACATTCATGCAAAAACGTTTCGCCCTCAAACTGGCTGCCGCCTGCGCATTCGCTGCCGTGGCTGGTTTGTCGCACGCTCAACAAACCATCAAGATTGCCAACATTGTTGAGTTGTCTGGCCCAGGTACGACAGCCGGCACGTTGTTTAAAAACGGTGTTGAGCTTGCCGTGAAAGAGATCAACGAAGCCGGTGGCATTTTGGGTAAAAAGATCGAAAGCTCCACCGTGGACACCCAAACCAACCCAGGCGTGGCCAAGGGCTTGACGCAAAAAGCGGTGGACGATGGCGTGTTGGCCATTTTTGGCCCCGTGTATTCAGGCTCCATCATGGTGTCCATGGCCGAGAGCAAGCGCGGCGAAGTGCCTAACTTCACCGGCGGTGAAGCTGCTTCCATCACGGCTCAAGGCAACCCCTATGTGTTTCGCACGGCCTTTGGTCAGAGCACTTCGTTCCCCAAAGTCGCCAAGTACATCAACACCAAAGCCAAAACCTTGGCGGTGATTTATGTGAACAACGACTTTGGCAAAGGCGGTCGCGACACCATCACCAAATTGTTGGATGGCAGTCCCACCAAGATCGTGGCAGACATTTCCACCGATGCAGGCCAAGTGGACTTTTCAGCTGCCGTGCTCAAAGCCAAACAAAGCAATGCTGACGCTATCTTTGCTTACACCAACGAAGAAGAATCCGCCCGCTTGTTGCGTGAGCTGAAAAAGCAAGGCTGGAACAAGCCTGTGATTGGCGAGACCACGTTGACCGGGCAAAAAGTGATTGAGCTCGCAGGCGACGCCGCCAACGGCGCTGTGGCCCACGTGGGCTTGACGGTGGACGCGCCCATTCCTGAAATGCTCAAGTTCAAGGCCAAGTACTACCAAGCCTATGGCAGCATCTCGGATCACAACGGCATCAAGGGCTACACCAGCGTGTACGTCTTGAAGGCTGCGATTGAAAAGGCTGGCAAGCTGGACCGCAAAGCCGTGGCCCAAGCCCTGCACGGCATTCATGTCAGTGCTAAAAAATACCCTGGCGTGATCATGGATGTGAGCTTTGATGACAAGGGCGACTTGGATCGCGAAAGCTTCTTGGTGGAAGTCAAGAACGGCCGCCAAGTGGTGACGGCTACCTTGCCCGCATTGAACGCGAAGAAGTAATTCAACACTCAAGGCACGCCAGTGGGGTGCCTTTTTTTATGAGCGTTTTGACATGACCGACTTTTTACAACTTTTCTTCAGTGGCCTGGCCACCGGCAGCATTTATGCGCTGGCTGCTTTGGGCTTTACCCTGCTGTGGCAAGCCTCGGGCACCATCAACTTCGCCCAAGGCGAGTTTGTGATGCTGCCAGCCTTCATGATGCTGGGCTTTTTGGCGGCCGGTTTTCCACTGGTGCTGAGCTTTGTCGCCAGTTGTGTGTTGTCGGTCATCGTGCTGGGCTGGTTGTTCAAGCGCGGCGTGGTCGACCCCCTGTTCAAATACGGCATGATGCCGATCGTTGTGGCCACCATTGGTCTGTCGATTGCCATGCGCAACGCCGTGCGTGCGGGCTACAGCGCCGAACCACAGCCTTTTCCCAATTTGTTCCCCGATGAGGTGTACAACCTTTTCGGTGTCACTGTTTCGGCCACCGACATCGGCACCTTTGTGTTCGCGATTGCTCTGGTGTTGGTGACACAAGCTTTCTTGGCCAAGACCGTCACCGGGCGCGCCATGCAAGCGGTGGCACAAAACACCGAGAGCGCCTCGGTGCTGGGCATCAATGTGCCGCGCATGATTTTCTACACCTTTGCCATCAACGCCGTGTTGGCAGCTGCTGCAGCGATCTTAGTGACGCCGACTTATCTGGCCAAGTTTGACATGGGCGCGTCCTTGGGCAACAAGGCGTTCTTTGCTGCCATCATCGGCGGCTTCAACAACTCGCGCGGTGCGCTGTTGGGCGGCGTGATTGTGGGGGTGTGCGAGAACTTGGCTGCGGCCTATATTTCGCCCGCCTACAAAGACGCGGTGGCGCTGATCATTTTCATGGTCGTGATTTTGTTCAAACCCCAAGGTCTGTTGGGTAAAAAAGTGGAGCGCAAAGTATGAAGAAGCTCGGACTCCTTGCTGGGCTGCTGGGCTTGGCGGCCTGCATTTTTGTGCCCACTCTGCTCAAAAGCCATGGCATTTACTTGTTCACCTACTGGTTGATTTATGTGATCGCCACCATGGGCTTGAACCTCACGATTGGCTATGCCGGTCAAAAGTCGCTCGGTCATGCGGCCTTCTTTGGTATTGGTGCCTACACCGTGGCCGTGATGATGCAAGCAGGCTACAGCTTTTGGCTGGGCATGCCGCTGGCGGCCTTAGGCTGCTTTGTGGTCGGTTTGGCCCTGGGCTTTCCGGCGCTGCGCGTGCAAACCATTTACTTGGCGTTTGCCACACTTGGCTTCAACACCGCCGTGTGGTTGGTGATGCGCAACGAAGAGTGGCTCACGGGCGGTACCTTTGGCATCAACAACATTGCCCGCCCCGAAGCTTTCGGTGTGAGCTTTGACGGCAATCTGTCGTACTACTACTTGGTGTTGGCTTTTGCCGTCGTGCTGGGCTTGCTCTTGTGGGGCCTGCTCAGCTCGCCCTGGGGCAAAGCCTTCACAGCTTTGCGCGACAACCCCATCCGTGCCGAGAGCCTGGGTGTGGACATCCGTGGTTACACCTTGCTGAGTTTTGCCATCGGTGCGGCCTATGCGGGCATTGCCGGTGGTTTGTTTGGCTCCTTGGTCCAGTTCATCGACCCAGCACCGTTCACAGTGGAAGCCTCCATCATGATGTACCTGATGGTGGTGGTGGGTGGTCCTGGTTATTTCTTGGGGCCGTTGGTGGGTGCCGCGGTGGGCGTGATCTTGCCCGAGTGGTTGCGCTTTGCGCAGGCTTGGTATTTGTTTGTGTTCGGCGCTGCGGTGGTGATGCTGATGATTTGGCTGCCCGATGGTTTGCTGAGCATTCCAGACCGCATCCGTGCCAAGCGTCAGTCGCGTGAGGCCTCTGCTGCCAGAGCTGCCAATGGCACATCAGGAGTCAAAGCATGACGAATTCAAGCATTCAACCCGTTCTCAAAGTCACCGACTTGAAGAAGGCCTATGGTGCCATTCAAGCCGTGGGCGGCGTGTCGTTCGAGGTGCGTCCCGGTGAAATCTTTGGCGTCATCGGCCCCAACGGTTCCGGCAAAACCACCTTGTTCAACAGCATGTTGGGCCAAATTACCCCTGACACCGGCAAGATTGAGCTCAATGGCCAAGACGTGACCCAGCTGGGGCCCTTGGAGCTCAATCGCTTGGGCGTGGGCCGCACCTTCCAAACCTTGCAGGTGTTTGGCAAGATGACCGTGCGCGACAACTTGATCGTTGCCGCGCAAGAGCATCAAGGCAGCATGTTCAGCCGTATGTTTGCACCCGGGGACTCCAACTTGGGCGCCAAGGCCGATGCCTTGATTGACCAGTTCCACATCAAACATGTGGCCGACAAAAAAGCAGGCGAGCTGAGCTACGGCCAACAAAAGTTGGTGGACATTGCGATGGCCTTCATGAGCGAGCCCGACTTGGTGTTGCTCGACGAACCCTGCGCGGGTGTGAACCCATCTTTGGTAGGTGGCATCAGCACTTTGTTGAAAGACTTGAACAAAACCCGCAAGGGCAGTTTTGTGGTGATTGAGCACAACATGGACTTTGTGATGGACCTGTGCCACCGCATCATGGTGATGGTGGAAGGTAAGGTGATGGCCATTGGCACACCGGCCGAGATTCGCGCCAACAAACAAGTGCTCGACGCTTACTTAGGGGATTGATCATGAGCGCACAACACACCAACGCAACACCCTGTATTGAGTTTGACGATGTGGTGGCGGGTTACAAAGATTTCATGATCTTGAACAACCTGTCGTTTTCTGTGCCCAAGGGCTCCATCACCTTGCTGATTGGTCCCAACGGTGCAGGTAAATCGACCGTGCTCAAGACCTTGTTTGGCCTGCTCACGCCGCGCCAAGGCAAGATCCGTTTGGATGGCGACGACATCACTGGCGCCACTCAAAAAGACTTGCTTGCCCGTGGCATTGCTTTTGTGCCACAAGGACGCAACCTGTTTGGTCAACTCTCGGTCTACGAAAACCTAGAACTCGGTGGCATCACGCTGGGCATGAAGACCACCCATGCACGCATTCCTGAGGTGTTGGAATTTTTCCCACGCGTCAAAGAACGCATGAACTCTTTGGCCTCGTCGCTCTCAGGTGGTGAGCAAAAGCAACTCGAAATTGGGCGCGCCTTGTTGTTGCGTCCCAAGGTCTTGCTGATTGACGAGCCATCGATTGGTTTGTCTCCCATGGTGGTGCAAGACGTGTTCAAGTTGCTGCGCAAATTGGCCGACCAAGGCACGACCGTGTTGATGGTGGAGCAAAATGTGAAAAGCGCGCTGAAGTACTCGGACGACGCCATTGCGCTCGAATCAGGCCGTTTGGTGTTGCACAAATCAGCCGCTGAAATTTTGGCGGATCCGCAAATGGAACGTTTGTTCTTGGGTGGTGCCCACACCACCACAGCCGCCACGGCCACACCTGTTTGATTTTTGAAGAAGACCTTTGCATGAGCACTACCTTGACCTCTCCCGCTGACCGTGAGTCGATTGCCGACGGCCCCAACCCCCTGGGCATGGAGGGTATTGAGTTCATCGAATACGCCACCTCCAAACCTCAGGCCTTGGGCCAAGTGCTGGAGATGATGGGCTTTCGCCCGGTGGCGCGTCATCGTTCACGCGAGGTCATGCTCTATCGTCAAGGCGATGTGAACGTCATCGTCAACGCTCACGAAGCAGGCATGGCCCACAGCGTGGCGCCGAGCGAAAAGCCGGTGATTGCGGCCATTGCCTTGCGTGTGCGCGATGCGGCGGCGGCCTACAAGCGTGCGCTCAATCGCGGCGCATGGGCCGTGCCCACCCGTGTGGAAGTGATGGAGCTGAATATTCCTGCCGTACACGGCGTGGGGTCGAGCCGCATTTACTTTGTCGACCGTTGCAAAGAGTTTTCCATTTACGACGTCGACTTCACTCCTATCCCCGGCGTCGACCAACACCCACCGGCCACGGCTGGTTTGCGCTTGTTTGGGTTGGTGCAATACATTGGCAACGACCGGGCCGAAGATTGGACCGAGTTCTACCACGAGCTGTTTGGCTTTGAGGCCTTGGGCACGGGCGAGCACTTCGGCATCTTGCCCAAGGGGCGCATCTTGCGCAGCCCTTGTCACAGCTTTTACTTGCAGCTGATTGAGCCTGAGCCCGGCGTGCTGGCCGTGGACGAGGAAGAGCGCTTCCACCGGGTGGGATTGGGCACCGATGACGTGTTGAAGGCCGTCAATGCCTTACGCGAGCGTGGGGTTGAGTTTGTCGAATCGAAAGGCGTTCACGTGCAAGACAAGGGCGCGCTCACCCGCACCTGGTTGGGCACCTTGAGCTTTGAGCTGGTTCACAACGTGAAGGCGTGAGCATGAGCCAATTTCAAGGAACCATGGATGACTTCGGGATGGACACCATCTCGCTGGCTGGCCCCTTAGAAGCCAAACTCAAAGCCATCCGCGATGCCGGGTTCAGCCAAGTGATGTTGTCCGCCCGCGATGTGGTCGGGCATCCTGATGGCTTAGAAGCCGCCGTACAGGCAGTAAAAAACAGTGGCTTGCGCGTCACCGGTTTTCAAGTGCTGCGCGACTTTGAGGGCTTGAGCGGCCACTTGCACGAGTACAAAATCGACATTGCCAAGAGCATGCTCGAAATGTGTGCCGCACTCGGCTCCAAGGTGTTGCTGGTGTGTTCGTCGACCTCTGTGCATGCCACACAAGACATTGACCACCTCGCCGCAGACTTGCGCAAACTCGCCATGCTGGCTGTGCCTTTGGGCATCAAGGTGGCGTATGAAGGTTTGTCGTGGGGGCGCACCATCAATGAGTTCACCACGGCTTGGGATGTGGTGTTTCGCGCCGATGCGCCGAACTTAGGCATTGGCCTTGATTCGTTCCACATGCTGGCCACCCAAACCTCCTTGGATGAGTTGGACATCCTGGACCCGGAGAAAATTTTCTTGGTCCAGTTGGCCGACTTCATGTGGCAAAAAATCCATTCGGTCGAAGAACGCATCAGCACCGCGCGCCAGTTCCGTGTTTTCCCCGGCGAAGGCGTGCACAGTGAGCAGACAGCCGATTTGGTGACACGTCTCTACAAGCTGGGTTATCGCGGTGACTACAGCTTTGAGGTCTTCAACGACGACTACCAACAACTGCCGTTGCCCACCGTGGCCGCGCGCGCCTGGAAGTCAGCGCAATGGTTGGGTGAAGACGTGTTGCGCCGCTCGGTGCCCATGCCCAACCAAATTCGTTTGAAGCGTTCGCGCTAATTTCAACGGCGTGTTGCGATGGGGCATATGTTTGACTTGGTCACCTCAGACCCTCAGCATGCGTTCAGTGAACGCGCGCTGGTGGCTGCGATGCTGCGTCAAGAAGCAACCTTGGCCCAAGCGCAGACCAATTTGGGTTTGATGGCCACGCATGATGCGCAGTCCATCATCAGCACCTGCAAGGTGGATTTATTCGATGTGCCCCACATCATCCGAGACAGCCGATTGACCGCATCCAGCGTCATCGGTGAACCGCCCATCATTAAAAGCTTGCGCGACTCGGTACGCTTGTTCAACCCTCAAGCAGCAGCCGCTGTTTACCGTGTGGGTCATGCGCAAGATTTACTCGACAACGCCCTGGCTTTGCTCACGCAAGATGTGCTGTTGACTTTACACAACGATGTGATGGTTCGCAGCCAGTGTGCTGGTGCGGCTGCGTTGCTGCAGTCTTGGCAGCGCGTGGAGTTGGCTGCGGGGCAAGCTTTGGGCGTGCGCTTGAGCTTGCGTGACGATGATGCAGATTTCCCCTTGGCCGATGTGCAACAAGAAGTCGCCAAGCTCTTGGGCCTGGCCGTGACCTCGGTGTCTGCGCGCGAAGCCTGGATGTCCTTGGGGGCTGAGCTCGGCGTGCTGGCTTTGTGTGCCCAACGCATGACAGCACTGCAAGGTGTGGGTGCAGGGCAGGCGCCATCGCGTACGCCGCTGTGGGTGGCGCAATGGCTCACCGAGTTGTCCACTTCGACTGGCGCGGGCGAGGGGCGGCGTGATTTTTGGCAAGCAGAGTTTCCGCTTTGGTCCACCTTGGTGATTCACGCGGTTCAGAGCGTGCGCCTCATCCCTCTCAAATAAAACCAGATAGATGTCCAGATTCAGGGTTTGCCCTGTGTTCTGTGCGCTTGGTTGTTGGTCTGAGCTAAAGATAAGTATACTTACAATATAGACCTCGTCCAAGATGAGGCGCCTACGGTTAAACATGACCCATGGTTTGGCGAGAGACGCACACCTAAGCTCAGAACTGAAAAGGAACTCACCATGCAAGAACTTGGCCGCCTCGAAGACTTGCCGCAGGACTACCGCGACGATCTGAAAAACCTCAACCTTGTTCCCTTGTGGCCTAGCTTGCGTGCCGTGTTGCCACCGAAGGTGCCGACGCGCCAGACCCAACCCACGTGTTGGGCTTACAAAGACATCAAGCCCTTGTTGCTCAAAGCGGGCAACTTGACGCCAATCGAAAAAGCCGAGCGCCGCGTGTTGGTGTTGGCCAACCCAGGTCATGGTTTGGAGAATATGAAAGCCAGCGCAGCGATGTATCTGGGCATGCAACTTTTGCTGCCCGGTGAGTGGGCCCCCAGCCATCGCCATACCCCCAATGCGGTGCGCATGATTGTGGAAGGCGAGGGTGCGTACACCACGGTGGATGGCGAGAAATGTCCCATGAGCCGTGGTGATTTGATCTTGACGCCCACCGGTCTGTGGCACGAGCACGGCCACGATGGCACAGACCCCGTGGTCTGGCTCGATGTGCTGGACTTGCCATTGGTGTATTACATGGAGGCGAGCTATCACATCAATGGTGAACGCCAAACCGTGGCGCCTGGTCGAGGCGACAAGCAATACGCCCGCGGCGGTGTGGCACCGACTTACGTGTTCGAGCGCAGCAAGAAGGCCTATCCCATGTTGCGTTATGCATGGACCGATGCCAAAGCCGCACTCGAATCCATGGCGGCGGACAACCCTGCGCAAGACACCGTGCAAGTTACCTATATCAACCCAGAAACAGGCGGCGATGCGGAAAACATCTTGGGCTTTTACGCGCTCATGCTGCGCCCTGGTCAAACATTGCGCTTACCTGCCCGTTCACCTGCGCAGGTGTTCCACATCATTGAAGGTCAGGTTGAAGCCCACATCGTCGACAGCACCTTCCGCATGATCGAAGCAGACACCTGTTGTGCACCGGGCTACGAAGCCGTCACCTTGAAAAACCTCAATGCCCAACAAGCTGCGTTTGTGTTCATTGCTGATGAGTCGCCTTTACACCGCAAACTCGGCGTGTACGAGAACCGCGGTTAATTTTTTGAAACACACACACCACATGACCTCTTATCTTTTCCATCCACCTGCTGTTCAGTCACTCGCTATTCGCGGCAAAACCGAGCGTTTTCCCATTAACCGTTTGTTCTTTGTGGGCCGTAACTACCACGCGCATGCTGTTGAGATGGGCAAGCCCGTCGACAAATCAGTGGAGCGCCCGTTCTATTTCACCAAGGCCCCGCAGACCTTGGTGGACTGCGGCGCAACCGTCGCCTACCCACCTGAAACCAAAAACTACCACTTTGAAATGGAAATGGTGGTGGCCATCGGCAAAGCCGGTTTTCGTGTCAGTCAAGAAAACGCCCACGAGGTGATTTACGGCTACGCCGCGGGCCTAGACATGACACGCCGTGACTTGCAATTGGTCGCGCGTGACAAAGGGCGTCCTTGGGATTTGGGCAAAGATGTGGAACAGTCTTCTGTCTGTACGGAGATCGTGCCCATGCCCGGCGAGATCATCGACCACGGGGCGATTGCGTTGGAAGTCAATGGTGAAACCAAGCAGTCTTCCAACGTCGACAAGTTGATTTGGAATGTGCGCGAAATCATCGCCGACCTGTCTTTGTTCTACCACCTGCAACCAGGTGACTTGATTTACACCGGCACCCCAGAAGGTGTGAGCGCGGTATTGCCAGGTGACAAGATCACGGGCCGTGTGGCAGGCGTGGCCGAAGTTGCGCTAACCGTTGGCGCAGCAGAATAATTTGGATGGAATCGATGAAACTCTATAACTTTTTCCGCAGCGGCACCTCGCATCGTTTGCGCATTGCCCTCAATCTCAAAGGCATCGCCACTGATTACGTGGCGATTGACTTACGCGTAGAAGAACATTTGAAAGACGCCTTTAAATCGGTCAACCCTCAGCAGTTCGTACCAGCGTTGGACACCGGTGAACACGTGTTGATTCAATCCCCCGCCATCATTGAGTGGCTGGAAGAAAAATACCCCACACCTGCGTTGTTGCCCTCTGATGCGAACGATCGTGCCCATGTGCGCGCTTTGGCTGCCATTGTGGGTTGCGACATTCACCCCATCAACAACCGCCGCATTTTGGAAACCCTGCGCAAACAATTTGGCGCCAATGAAGACGCCATCAATGCTTGGTGCGGCACTTGGATCAGCGATGGCTTCAACGCCATTGAGGCTTTGTTGCGCGCTGACACACGGCGTGGCGCTTTTTGCTTTGGCAACACGCCGACTTTGGCCGATGTCTATTTGATTCCTCAAATTGAAAGCTCACGCCGCTTTAAAGTGGACCTGACGCAATGGCCTTGCATCGCCGCTGTGGAGGCCGCGTGCATGCAGCTTGATGCGTTCAAACAAGCTGCGCCCATGCAACAACCCGATGCAAGCTGATGGTGGCTGATCAGCCATTGCTCATTTTTTCAATCTCAACTTTTCAAGGCCTTCTATGAAATTTGTACAAACCACTTTGGCTGCATGCGTTGTGGCTGCTGTCACCAGCTTGGGCACTTCTGTGTTGGCACAAACCGCTGCGACCTTTCCCAGCAAACCCGTCAACATCGTCACTGCTTTTGCAGCAGGCAGCGGTCCTGATGCCGTGTTGCGACAGGTGTCTGAAAAACTATCTAAGTTGTGGAACCAACCGGTGACTATCACCAACAAACCTGGCGGTGGTGGCTTCATCGCCATCGATGCCACTCAGCGCATGCCTGCGGACGGCTACACCTTGTTGCAACTCGACAGCGAGCACTTGGCTGCGCTGCCGCATTTGTACAAATCCAAAGGTTTTGTCACCCTCAATACCTTTGATCCTGTGGCACCTTTGTTCCGCACGCCCTTCTTGGTCACGGTCGCCACCGATTCCAAGTGGCAGAACATGAAAGACCTGATCGGTGCCGCCAAGGCTGAACCCAACAAGGTGAGTTTCGGCTCTTGGGGCATCGGAAGCCCTGGGCATTTGGGTGGCGAGCAGTTGGAATTGGCCACCGGGATTGAGATGACCCATGTGGCCTACCGCGAGGTCTCACAGCTGTACACCTCGGTGGGCGCAGGCGATATTCAGTGGAGCTTTGCAAGCATTCCATCGAGCCAAGGTGTGTTCAAGGCCGGCAAGATTCGCTACATCGCAGTGGCCGCTGCCAAGCGGTTGCCGCAAATGCCCGAAGTTCCCACGGTGGCCGAGTCAGGTGGTCCTGCTGGTTTTGATGTGAACTCGTTTGTGGTGTTGGTGTCACCCAAAGGCATTGCCAATGACGTGAAAGCCAAGATCAATGCCGACGTGCTCAAAGTCTTGGCTGACCCTGAGGTCAAAGCCCGCTACAACACCTTCGCGTTTGAGACCATCACCTGGTCAGCCGACGACATTCGTAAAAATGCCGAAGCCAAGAGCAAGATTTACGATCAGTTGGTCAAGCGCAAAAACATCAGCTTGGACTGATGCGATAACCAGTGATGGATCGGAACTTCGGCTTTTTCGTGGACAAAAAGCCCAAGTCCGATGCTGCACAGCCAAATGAAGGCGCAAAGTCCTAAGGCGGTGTTGGCACTGGTGAATTGACTGCTGTTCCACATCACGCTGAACACCACGATCAAGCCAAAGTGCGTCAGAAACTGCGCATACGCACTGTTGGCCATGCGGTGCACCACGCGCTTGGTGGGCGTCCAGTGGGGCGAACCTTTGGGACGAATCACCAGCCAAACAGCAGTGGCCAAAGCCAGGCTCAGGCGACTGCGGTACTCCAGCCACAAGGCCAGTACAGCCAGGGCGGCCAGACCCCAAAACATAGTCGCATCACCCCGTGAGCGCTTGGCCCAAGCGGCCAATGCACCCAGGCCATAAGCACCAAAGAAATAGAGAGCCCAGTTGTCGAGCGCAGGAATGCGGTTGAGCCACAGCATCGACGCCGCGCACAAGGCTGCCACGCACCAAGACAATGCACGTGTTGAGCGCAGGGCGAAGGTCATCAGTACCAGCAGCACATACAACTGAAAGTCGATGGCCACGTACCACACACCGCTCGAAAGCGCGGGGTAATCCAGCAGCGATGACAGCAGCAACACATGCGCGCCAATCTGTCCGAACGTGGGTGCATCGGGTAACCAATCACCGTCAATGGCAGGACGAACCAAAGCAACGACGATGCTGATCAACATCAGCACCAACAGGTAAATAGGCACCAAGCGCACATAGCGTTTGAAGATGCTTGTCAGAGGATGGCTCAATGTGCGCGCACCTACAGACTGCGCAGCCAGGAAGCCGCTGACTACCAAGAACACCTGAACCGCAATGCGTGCATGATCGTAAATACCTTCGATCAGCACAGGCCAAGCAGTGCGCATGGCTTTGGCCATGGGACCGTAAGCGCAGAGGTGATGCCACACAATCAGTTGCGCTGCAATGACCTTGAAAATATCGACAGTGAAAGAACGTTGAAACACACGAACCTTGTCTTGCTCAGCGGGGCAGCCAGCCTCCGCGCGCGTTTTAATCTTTGGGGCGGAAGCTGATGATCAGCGGTGAATGCACGCGACCATCGGTGTCGCGTGGCAAGACCTCGGTCTTGTCGATTGCTTTGAGCACAGCGTTGTCCCAAGCTGCGTTGCCACTGGACTTGACCAATTTGCGTCCGACGATGGTGCCGTCTGGCGCGCAGCGCACCTCGACTTCAGCGGGGGTATTGCCCACCACATCTTCGGTGAACGTGATGTTGGGTTTGATTTTGGCGCGGATACGACCGCCATAACTGTCGGAGGGTCCCGAGGCGCGTTGTGCTGTGCCGGTGGCATTCTCGTCACCTGTAGCACCTGCCAGTCCAGCGATGCGTTTCATGTTTTCTTTGCGAATCGCATCCAGCTTTTTGGCCTCGTCGGCGGCTTGTTTGGCATCTTTTTGCTCTTGTAGCTTTTTGGCTTCTTTGTCTTTGCGTTCTTTGTCGTGACGTTCTTTAAGCTTGCGCTCTTCCTCTTCGCGCTTGGCGTCGAGTTTGCGCTTTTCTTCGTCCGCCTTGAGCTTGGCTTTTTTCTCTTCCGCTTTTTTGAGCTCGGCTTTCTTCAGCTCTTCTTCTTTGCGGCGTTGCGCTTCCTTTTGCTCTTGCAGTTTTTTGTCTTCTTCGAGTTGCTTGCGGCGCTTGGCCAGAGCGATGTCGGCCTCACGATCTGGTGCGGGCGGCGGTGGCTTGACAGCCTGTTTAGACACAGGAGGTGGGGGAGGTGGAGGTGGGGCCGGTGGCTCTACCTCGACGGGCTTAGGCGCAGCCGCTTGCGGAATGGCAGACCACAACTCGGCTTCGACCGACAGGCTGTTGTCTTGCTTCCATTGAATGCCTGCCGTCAAGGCCACCATCAGCAAGAAATGCACAAACAAGGACGCACCCAGCGAACGCCCCGTGCCTGGCGGCGGGGGCGGCGCAAACTCTAGATGCTTGGTTTGGGCGTTCATGACTCAGGCGATGTGCAGCAACGGCGTTTATTCAGACAGTTGCACGGACAAACCCACGCGCTGCACGCCTGCGCGTTGCAGCGTGTCCATGGCCTTGACCACGGTCTCGTATTTGATGGTGCGATCGGCCGAGATCACCACGGGTCCTTGCGCAGCTTCGCCTTGTAAATTGCTCACATCACGCGCCAAGGTGGTGAGCGAACTGCTTTGTGATTTGGTCACGGTGCCTGTGCTTTTGAGGGTGATTTTTTCGTCTTTGCTGATTTCGACATGAATCACTTGATCAGGCACGCTGGCTGCTTTGCCCACGCTGGGCAAATCAATCACGCTGGGGGAGATCAGCGGTGCGGTGACCATGAAGATGATCAGCAGGACCAACATCACATCGATGAAAGGCACCATGTTGATGTCGTTCATGGCGCGGCGGCCACGACCGGAGCGAGGGGCAATAGAGGCCATGTGGAGCTCCGTGCTCAGTGGGCCATCGTGCTGGCGCTGACATTGCGCTGCAAGATGTTGCTGAACTCTTCAATGAAGGTTTCCAACTTGATCGACACGCGGTCAATGTCGCGCGAGAAACGGTTGTAGGCCAACACGGCGGGAATGGCGGCGAACAAACCAATGGCAGTTGCCACCAGGGCTTCCGCAATGCCCGGGGCCACTTTGGCCAGTGTGACTTGTTGCATGCCTGCCAAACCAGTGAAGGCGTGCATGATGCCCCAAACCGTGCCGAACAAACCGACATAAGGTGACACCGAGCCCACAGATGCCAACAAAGACAAGTTGGATTCAATCGCATCCATCTCGCGTTGGTAGCTGGCGCGCATTGCGCGGCGCGCACCGTCCATCAGCGCACTGCTGTCGTTGATGCGGCGTTCGCGCAGTTTTTGGTACTCGCGCATGCCGCTGGCAAAAATGCGCTCCATCGGGCCTGAACTCTTGGCATTTTGGGCGGCGGCGGCAAACAGCTCGTTCAAGCTGGTGCCAGACCAAAAGTCGCGCTCGAACTCGTCGTTCAAGGCTTTGACGCGGTTGATGGCAATGATTTTGCGAAAGATCGCCGTCCAGCTGGTGATCGACACCCCCAGCAGCAGCAGCACCACAACCTGAACAACCCAACTCGCGTTGAGCAACAAATGGATGATGGAAAAGTCTTGTGTCATGTCAGGCGTTCCAATACAGAGGAGGGGATTCTCGCAGGCTTCATGCTGGCTGCATCGACCCAGCCGATGCGAATTGTGCCTTCGCACAGCAAGGTGTCGCCCAGCCAAGCTTGTTGGGCAATCACGAGGCTGGCGCGGCCACCCTCGGCCAGTGTGGCGGTGACGCGCAATTGGTCGTCGAGCTTGGCAGGGCGGTGGTATTTCACAGAGGTTTCGCTGACCACAAACATGCCGCCGGTGCTCTCACGCAGCGCGTGTTGGCCCACGCCCAAAGCACGCAGCCATTCAGTGCGGGCACGCTCAAAGAACTTGAGGTAGTTGGCGTAGAAGACGATGCCACCGGCATCGGTGTCTTCCCAGTAAACCCGGATCGGATGTTCAAACACAGTGCGCATGGTTCAGCCCAGCAAAGTTTGTAAACGCGCAATCGCCGCTTGCAACTCGGGCAGCGAGCGCGCTGTGGAGAAACGCACAAAGCGTGAGGTGTCGGCGTGGCCAAAGTCACGCCCGGGGGTGATGGCCAGGTTGGCTTGATTCATCACCTCGAATGCAAAATCCCAGCTGCCCGTGACACCCAGCTTGTCTGCAGCAGTTGTGCAGTCGGCCCACGCATAAAACGCGCCATCGGGCATGACGGGCACATGCAGGCCCAAGGCGTTGAGTGCGGGGACAAAGTAGTCGCGCCGGGCTTTGAACTCAGCGCGACGGCGCTCGTACTCAGCAATGCTGGTGGCTTCAAAGCAAGCGAGTGCTGCATGTTGCGCCACGGTGCTGGCACAGATGAACAAGTTTTGCGCCAAGCGCTCCATCACTGGGACCAGCGCATCGGGCACCACCAACCAGCCCAAGCGCCAACCGGTCATGTTGAAGTACTTGCTGAAGCTGTTGATGCTGATGATTTGGTCGTCGATCCCCAATGCCGATTGGCCAAACTGTTCGTCGTAACTCAGGCCCAAATAAATTTCATCAATCAGCGTGGTGCCACCGCGTTGCGACACCTCATGGTGAATGGCACGCAATTCGTCGGGATGGATGGAGGTGCCGGTGGGGTTGGAGGGTGAAGCCAACAGCACGCCACGTGTGTGCGCGTTCCAATGGCTGCGCACCTGCTCGGCGCTGAGCTGAAAGCGCTCTGCTGCGGTGGTGGGCACCAAGACCGCACGACCTTCTGCGGCGCTCACAAAGTGGCGGTTGCAGGGGTAGCTCGGGTCGGGCATCAGCACTTCGTCGCCCGCTTCAATCAAGGCCAAGCAGGCCAGTTGCAAAGCCGCCGATGCACCTGCAGTGACAACGATGCGACGCGCTGGCACGTTCACGCCAAAGCGTGTGCTGTACCAAGCGCTGATGCGTTCGCGCAATGCAGGGATGCCTAAGGCGGGGGTGTATTGCGTGATGCCGTCATGCACGGCGCGTGCAGCTGCTTCTTGCACCAGAGGTGGTGCAGTGAAATCAGGCTCGCCGATGTTCAAGAAGATCATCGGCATATCGGTATGGGTCACCAAGGCGGCGCGTTCAGCAGCGGCTTTGGCCACCTCCATCACATAGAAAGGTTCGATGCGTTGGGCGCGCTGGGCAATCTTTATCATCCGGCGCTGATCAGTTTTGAATTTTGCCTTTGGCGCGATCGGCTTGCACTTCGTTGGCGCGCAGTTGAGGCGCTAAACCGTTGAGCACGCCGTTCACATACTTGTGGCCATCGGTGCCCCCAAAAGATTTGGCCAGTTCGATGTATTCATTGAGCACCACGCGCCAAGGCACGTCGATGCAGTGCTGAAACTCATAAACACCCATCCACATCACCGCGTGTTCGATGGGGGAAATTTCGTCCAGCTTGCGATCGAGCAGAGGCTCAATCAGCGCATCCAACACTTCGCGTTGCTCGATGCAGCCGTACAGCAAGGCGTCGTAATGCACTGAGTCAGATTTGTGAAAACCGCTCAAGTCGCGCGTGAACACATCGATGTCGGCGGCTTCGTTTTGACCGACCAGAAATTGGTAAAGGCCTTGCAGTGCAAACTCACGCGAGCGGCTGCGGCCCGATTTGGCCGAGCTTTTACGCGGCGCTTTGTCGTCTGTTTTGGCAGCGCCAGATTCCGACGGTGTGTGGTGACCTTCGCTCATGCCAGCTGCTCCAACAGCAAGGCCATTTCCACAGCCACGCGTGCGGCGTCGCGACCTTTGTCGGTTTGACGGGCCACGGCTTGCTCCAAATTCTCAGTCGTGAGGATGGCGTTGGCAATTGGCACGTGGTAGTCCATGCCGACACGGGTGACGCCAGCGCCGGATTCGTTGGCCACCAATTCAAAGTGGTAGGTCTCGCCGCGGATGATGCAGCCCAAGGCGATCAAGGCGCTGAACGGTTCTGGGTCTTCAATTTGCGCCAGTGCGGCCAAAGCCAAAGGCACTTCGAGCGCGCCGGGCACATGCACATGGGTGATGCGGTCATCGGCCACGCCCATGGCTTTGAGCTCGGCGATGCAGGCGGTGGCCAGTGCGTTGGTGATGTCGTCATTGAAGCGCGCTTGGACGATGCCAATTTTCAAAGCGCTGCCGTCGAGTGTGGTGGTGGAGCCGAGGTTGGAGACAAACATGGTTTTTATTCTTTGCTGGTTTTATTCTTTGGAGAGGTAGCCCGTGATTTCAAGCCCGTAGCCGGTCATGCTGGGCATGCGGCGTGGGTTGCCCATGAGGCGCATTTTGTGCACGCCGCAGTCGCGCAAAATTTGCGCGCCCACGCCGTAGCTGCGCAGATCCATGCGGCCGCGTTCGGGGCCGTGGGCTGAGCGGGCTGTGCCGTCAAATTGATTGAGCAACTGTTGGCCGCTTTCTCCGCAGTTGAGCAACACGACCACGCCTGTGCCTTCTGCGTGGATGCGTGCCAAGGCCGCATCTAAACCCCAGGAGTGCATGACACGGTTGGGTTCGAGGGCATCGAGCACCGACAGGGGCTCGTGCACGCGGGCCAGCACCTCGGCGTCTGCGCCCCATGTGCCTTTGACGAGAGCCATGTGCACATCGCCGCTGGTCATGTCTTTGTAGGCGTTGGCGGTGAACTCGCCGTGCGCGGTGTGCATGGTGCGCGAGCTGACTTTGTGCACCAGCGATTCGTTGCGGCTGCGGTAGGCAATCAGGTCAGCGATGGTGCCAATCTTCAAGCCGTGTTCGGCGGCGAAGAGTTGCAAATCAGGCAAGCGAGCCATGGTGCCGTCGTCTTTCATGATTTCGCAAATCACGGAAGAGGGCGAGCAACCGGCCATCGCGGCCAAGTCGCAACCGGCTTCGGTGTGGCCAGCGCGCATCAGCACGCCGCCGTCTACCGCTTGTAGTGGAAACACGTGGCCGGGTTGCACCAAGTCGGTGGGCTTTGTGGCTTTGGCCACGGCCACTTCGATGGTGCGCGAACGGTCAGCGGCAGAGATGCCGGTGGTCACGCCCTCGGCGGCTTCGATGGACACGGTGAACGCGGTGCTATAGACCGTGCCGTTGCGTGCAGCCATGGGGGGCAGCTTCAAGTATTCGCAGCGCTCGCGGGTGAGTGTGAGACAAATCAGGCCACGGCCAAAACGGGCCATGAAGTTGATCGCTTCGGGGGTGACGTGGTCAGATGCCAGCACCAAATCGCCTTCATTCTCGCGGTCTTCTTCGTCCACCAAGATGACGATGCGACCAGCCTTCATATCGGCCACGATGTCTTCAACGGGAGAGATGGCCACAGGCGTCAAACCTTGGGGTGTGGGGGTGCTCATGTGTTTGCTTTCAAGGAGACGGCGTTGCCCAGCGAGGCGTCGACACGCAACATGCGTTCGACGTAGCGGGCGACGGTGTCAATTTCGAGGTTCACCGTGCTGCCCGCCTTGAGCGAGCCCAAGGCAGTGTGGTCCACGGTGTGAGGAATGAGGTTGATGCTGACTTCGCAGCCGCGCAAAGCCAGGGGGCCATCGGCGTTGAAAAAGTCTTGTACCTTGTTCACCGTCAGGCTCACACCATTGATGGTGATTGAGCCTTTGTAGGCCAAGTACTTGGCGAGGTCGGTCGGGGCCATGATGCGCAGCTCCCAGCTTTCGCCGATTTGTGCAAAGTGGCTCACATGGCCAATCCCGTCCACATGGCCCGAGACGATGTGGCCACCCAAACGGTCATGGGCGCGCAAAGCTTTTTCAAGGTTGACCCGGCCGAGCTCAGACAAACCACTGGTGCGCGCCAATGATTCAGCCGAGATGTCAATCGTGAAGGTGTGGGAGGGGAGGTCGAAACTGGTGACGGTCATGCAAGCGCCGTTGAGCGCGATGCTGTCCCCCAGTGCGACGTCGTCGAGATACCCAGCAGGCGTTTCAATGGTGAGACGCTTGCCGTGGCTTAAAGAGCTACCCAGGTCGTGGACAGCGGTGATGCGCCCCACGCCGGTGATGATTCCGGTGAACATGGGCGGTATTTTCGCAGGTTTACAGCCTGCTTACCGCGCCAGACGGGCCAATATCCTTAAATCGGGCCCGATTTGTGTCACTTCGTGAAACGACAAAGGTTGTGCAGCATCCAGTGAAGTGAACGGTCCCAGGTTGGTCATGCCCCGGCCTTGCCCCATCAATTTGGGTGCGAGGTAGGTCAGCAACTCGTCCACCAAGCCTTCGCGCAGCAACGAGCCATTGAGTTTGTGGCCGGCTTCCACATGCACTTCGTTGATGTGTTTGGTCCCCAGATCTTTGAGCATGGCAGCGAGGTCGACCTTGCCTGAAGGGTTGGGCAAGCAGACCACTTGCGCACCTTGGGCCTCTAACGCTTGGCGGCGCACGGCGTTGTCCACCGCACAGTAAATCCACACCGGGCGTTGCGGTGTGAACAGCTTGGCTGTGGGGGGGGTTTCGAGTTGGCTGTCCATCACCACCAGCGTGGGCTGGCGTGGGGTCGGCACGGCGCGCACGTCGAGTTGGGGGTCATCTTCCAGCACTGTGCCAATGCCTGTGAGCACAGCGCACGCACGCGCACGCCAAGCGTGGCCGTCATCGCGTGCGGCAGAAGATGTGATCCACTGACTGGCACCGTTCTCGAGTGCAGTTTGGCCATCGAGGGAGGCTGCAATTTTCATGCGTACCCAGGGTGTGCCTTGGGTCATGCGTTTGAAAAAGCCGATGTTGAGTTCGTGTGCTTCTGTACTGTGCAAACCCACCTCGACCTGTAGGCCCGCCGCGCGCAAGCGAGCGATGCCTTGGCCTGCCACCTGAGGGTTGGGGTCTTCCAAGGCCACCACCACACGGGCCAAGCCAGCTTGAATCAGCGCATCGCAACAGGGACCGGTGCGGCCTTGGTGGCTGCAGGGCTCGAGCGTCACATACGCCGTGGCGCCTCGGACATCGTTGTTTTTAGCTTGCGCATCACGCAAAGCCATGACCTCGGCATGGGCCTGGCCCGAGCGCTGGGTGTGGCCGCTGCCCAGCACCACGCCGTTGGCATTGACGATGACACAGCCGACCCGAGGGTTAGGCGAGGTGAGGTAGAGCGCGTCATGTGCCAAGCCCAAGGCCTGCTGCATGAAAACTGTGTCTATGGGAGAAGAACTCATGACGGAATGTGATGCTTTATGCAATTTGAACGTACACATGTTTGCCAAGCACATTGGCAGCTGCTTCGATTTGATCAAGCTTGGAGGCGTGACGCAAGTCAAACAGGCGGTCCACCTGTGGCATATGCCAACCCAATCGTCTGGCGAGTTCAGCCTTTTTAATCCCTTGCTCAGTCATGGCTTGGTACACCCCCAGTTTGGCGCATTCAAGCGCCGAGGGACGCACAGTTTTTTGCCTGCTGGTCGGTTGGCTTGGAGTCGGTAAAGGCTTGCGCGCATCGACATAAAAAGACAAGCCTGTTTCCAGTGCGTCCACAGCGTTCAGCAATGCTTCTTCTTTGTTGCGGCCAAAGGTGATGGCTTCAGGCACATCGACAAACGTGACCAAGACAGTTCCGTTGTCAGATGTGAGTGTCACGGGGTAATCAAACATATGTCATTCCTTTACTTCAAGCCAAGCTGTCGTTTGATGGCTGCTTCCAGCCCTTTGCCCAATTCGGTGGTTCCGTGCATTGGCAGAGTGGACTGCTTGCCGTTGAGAAAAACTTTGAGATGAGAGCCTTTTCCGGGCTGAAACGTTGCGCCTTGTTGCGCTAACCACTTCTTGAGTTGCTTGGAATTCATAATAACAGAAGTGTTGTGTTTCTGAGCTATCGTCCCCAACACTGCGCCACTGTTTGACTGGCACCTTGCACGCCGCGAACGCCCAAGTGGTTGACAGTTAAGGTGCCGCAAACATCGGCCACTTGTGGGCCTTGTGGCGTCGCACTCAGGGTGTAGCTTTGCGCGCTGCTGACCACGCTCATCTTGTAGCGTTGTCCCTCCATTTGGAGCACGCTGGTTGGCACATCGGTCGCGAGGGGGTAGTTGCCGTTGGCGCTGGCCGCACGCTCCATCCAGTGGGCGGCTTGCAGCAAGGCCGTGCGTGCTTGCGCGCGTTGACTGCGCAAGATCAAGTCTTGGTAGCTGGGCCATGCCAAGCTGGCCAGCAGAGCCGCGCAGGCCAGAGCGATGAGCAGTTCAATCAAGGTGAAGCCTTGTGATATGCGTGCGTGTGGCATGGTGTGTTCAGTCATGCAACACATGCCAACTTCGCCATTGGCCTGTGGACGCGGTGTCGTTGTCGCGCGTCCAAATGGCTTGCAGCACGGTGCTGCTGCCAGGCATGACGCCATGGGTCAATGCCGTGATGCGATACACAAAGCTTGCGCTGGGGCTGGTGGTGTTGGTGCGAGGAAAGATTTCCACCCAATACCAAGCGGTGTTGCTGTCATCAAGGCTGTCGGCCCCGCGCACAGTCATGGCGGTGGCGATTTGTGTTTTCCAGTAGCTGGCTTCGGCTGCATGGGCATTCAACGAGTTGGGGGCACAAATGCCTGCGTTGCATGGGGCACCGCTGGCCGTCAAGCGTTGGCGCAGCAAGTCGTAGTCGCTGAGTGCGTTGGGGAAGAACGCGTGGGTCTGGGTGGCATCGCCCGCCGTGTGACGCAGGTTGGCGGTTGCATCGCTGCTGCTAGGGTTGCCCACAATGTCAGCGATTGCCACACGCAGCACAGCCTGAGCTTTGTGCTGGGTGCGCAGCAAGTCGGCTTCGGCGTTGAGCAAGTGACCGTTGATCCACACGTTACGCCAGGCCAGCAACGCCGCCATGCTGGTAAGTGCGAGCATGACCAGCACCGTGGGCAGCGATAAACCATGTGGATTTGTGTTGTGCTTCACAGCATGACTCCCACGCGGTTGCGTAGCGTGATGACGCGCTTGAAGACGCGTCGCATGCGACCATCGACAGGCAGTGTCTCCCCTTGGCAACCTGTTTCACTGGCGTTGGACGAGATGTTGTGCACGGCAGCAACACTGGCCACCCGCACGCACACCTCAATGGCCAAGATCTGTGCCATGTCACTGACTTGGTCTGCTGTTTTCCACTGGATGGTTTGTATGTTCGGGTTGGCTTGGGCGTAGCGCAGCTGAAAATCTTCCACGCCTTCGGCCAGGGCTTGGTAGGTGCTGCCGACAAGGTTGAGGTCTTTGCAGCTCAGCTCTTTGTTGGTGTTGAGTTTGTAGTCGTTGCGCACGCTGGTGTGGTTGCTGTGGGTGTTGCCTTGACAGTCCACGGCGTCCAGCGCATGCCAATGGCCCAAGGTGAGGCTCTCCACATATTTGCTGCCATTGATGCCGGCCACTGCAGCTTGGCCTACGTCCTCGGTGGTCGATACCTCGACGCTGAAGTGGTCCGCGTTGCTGCTGGGTAAGAGATAGACCGCTCCTGCCATCAGTGCCTGTTCGCGGATGTTGCGCAAGACCACACGTGCATTGGCGTGCATGGCATCGGCAGCCGCCATGGCACGCCAAGTATTTGCGCTGGTCGCATAGCTGGCGGTGGCCGCCGCGATGACGAGCAGGCCCAAGCTCAGACCGATCAACAACTCGGGCAAGGTGTAGCCATGTGATGCAGACATAGGGCGGGTGATGCGTCTCATCGATCAGGCCTGAAGAACAAACGCCAGCAGCTCATGCCAGCGGGGCAGGGCGGTGAGCCAGAGGCTGTGTCGGTGCGGTAGCTTTCAAGGACATCCTTCCAAGCGATGACGATGCCCCACCCACCTGAGCTGCCCGCTAAGGCAAACACGGCGGCATCGCCTGCTGGGAGTTGGGTTTGTAGTGCATATTGCAATTGCTGCAGATCCCAGGCTGCGAGTTCGGCACGTGTGCAAGCCCTTGTGCTGCAGTCTGTGGTGGTGTTTGTTGTGAGGGCGCCCCATGTTTTGGCGTACACCACCCGCTGTGGGGCATTCAGCTGCATGCGTTCAGCCAAGTCATCGGCGATGCCCATGGCCACGAAGCGCATGAGTTGCTGGCGTTGCTGTGCCAAGGCCTGCTGGTGCAACCACAACAAGCCCAAGATGCCGAAGGTGAGCACAAGCAAGGCGATCAACGCTTCCATCAAGGCCACGCCTTGTGGTGGGCGGTTCAACTGCATGATTCACCTGACTGCCAGCGCAAACGGCTGGCGCTGTTCACGCACACGACGCTGGCGATGTTGGTGGCGATGTTTTGCCGCAATTTGATGACCCACCGATCGCCCACGGTACCCAAGTCACCGCGAGCGTTGATGGTGAGGGGGGTTGACTTGCTGAATGTGATCTGTAGTGCTGTTTGCACCTGCGAGGTCTGCAGCACGGCTTGGTTGTTTTTGGTCACCAGCTGCCAACCGCAGCTCCAGTCGTTGTCGGCCGCGCTGCTCCATGCGCAATCGCGCAAGCGCACGATTTGCACATCTTCGCCGCCTTGCAGTGCGCGGATGCGTGCGCTTTGGAGATCGTTCATCAGTTGATCGCGTGCAGCTTCCACGCGGCTGCGTTCTTGTGTTTGCTGCCAGTTGGGAATCGCCAGTGCCAACAAGACGCTGAGTAATCCCATGCACACCAAGAGCTCAACCAACGTGAAGCCTTGCAATGAGCGTGTGTGGGGAATAAAAAAACCTAGCGATTGCATGCTGCAAATGCTAGGTTTGAGCGAACTCTCGGCGTTTTGCCGAAACTCGAAAACTACTTGCGAACTTCGTCCACCAAGCTCTTGAAATCGTCAATGTCTTCAAAGCTGCGGTACACGCTGGCAAAGCGGATGTAGGCAACCTTGTCGAGTTTTTTGAGTTCGCGCATCACCAACTCGCCAATGCGAGTGGAGGGCACTTCGCGTTGACCTAAACCCAGCAATTTTTCTTCAATGCGCTCAATTGCGTTGTCGACTTGTTCTGTACTCACCGGGCGCTTGCGCAATGCCAGGCCCATGGACTCTAGAAGTTTTTCGCGTTTGTATTCAATGCGACGCCCGTCTTTTTTGACGATGTTGGGAAAGCTCACATCCGCGCGCTCGTAGGTGGTGTAGCGTTTTTCACAGGCCCCACATTGACGACGGCGACGGATGGAGTCGCCGTCTTCGGACATGCGGGTCTCGACGACTTGGGTTTCTAGGTGACCGCAGAAGGGACATTTCATGTTTTGTTCTCTCTTTTGGTTTTTGTATTGCGGTGCTTTTGTGTGTTTCTTTTTTTGCTGGGCTCGCTGAGGGCATTTGGTATTGGCCGCTTCCTCATACTGGGGTACCAGAAATCGTCAGCGGCCAATACCAAACCCCCTCAGTCTGCGTCATGCGTTGCTTCGCTCGCGCATTTCACTCGAGCCCATCCTCGGCAAAGTTGCAAAGCAACGAGCGAACTATTTCTAAGCTCAAACAGCGCGGGTTGTAGGTGCGGCGGGCGATGATTTCTGGTACCCCAGCATGAAGAGTCCGCCGTGCCTGCAACCCGTGCCCTCTCCGGAGAGAACCCCTCACGAATACAAACAACCAAAAACAAAACCCCCGACACAAAGGACGGGGGTTTTATACGAAGTTACTTGTAAACAGGAAACTTAGCAGTCAGCGCATGCACCTTGGCACGCACCGCCGCAATGTTCGCTTCATCGTGCGGGTTGTCCAACACGTCAGCAATCAAGTTGGCCGTGATGCGCGCTTCTTCGTCTTTGAACCCACGTGTGGTCATTGCAGGGGTGCCAATACGCACACCGCTGGTGACGAATGGCTTTTCTGGGTCGTTCGGGATGGCGTTCTTGTTGATTGTCATGTGGGCCGCACCCAAAGCCGCTTCGGCTTCTTTGCCAGTGATCTTCTTGGAGCGCAGATCCACCAACATCACGTGGCTTTGTGTGCCGCCGCTGACGATGCGCAGGCCGCGCGCCGTGAGTGTTTCAGCCACGATCTTGGCGTTCTTCACCACTTGGGCTTGGTAGGCTTTGAATTCAGGCTGCATGGCTTCTTTGAACGCCACCGCCTTGGCAGCAATCACGTGCATCAAAGGACCGCCTTGCAGGCCAGGGAAGATGGCGCTGTTGATGGCTTTTTCGTGCTCGGCCTTCATCAAGATGATGCCGCCGCGTGGACCACGCAAGCTCTTGTGGGTGGTGGAGGTCACCACGTCTGCGTGAGGCACAGGGTTAGGGTACTCGCCTGCGGCAATCAGACCTGCATAGTGAGCCATGTCGACCATGAAGATGGCGCCAACTTCTTTGGCAATCTTGGCGAAGCGTGCCCAGTCGATGTGCAAGCTATAGGCCGAGGCGCCCGCCACGATGAGCTTGGGCTTGTGTTCGCGGGCTTTGGCTTCCATCGCTTCGTAGTCGATGGCCTCTTTGCTGTCCAAGCCGTAGGACACCACGTTGAACCACTTGCCCGACATGTTCAGGGCCATGCCGTGGGTCAAGTGACCGCCTTCAGCCAAGCTCATGCCCATGATGGTGTCGCCAGGCTTTAAGAACGCGAGGAACACGGCTTCGTTGGCCGAGGCGCCGCAATGCGGTTGCACGTTGGCAGCGTCTGCGCCGAAGATGGTTTTGATGCGGTCGATGGCCAGTTGCTCGGCCACGTCCACGTTTTCGCAGCCGCCGTAATAGCGCTTGCCGGGGTAGCCTTCGGCGTATTTGTTGGTCAGTTGCGAGCCTTGGGCTTGCATGACGGCAGGCGAGGCGTAGTTTTCGCTGGCGATCAGCTCAATGTGATGCTCTTGGCGGGCGTTCTCAGCCTGAATGGCGGCCCAGAGTTCGGGATCGGTGTGTTCGATCGTGATGTTGCGGTTGTACATACTGGCAGTCCTAGAAAAAGGTGGTGTCCCGGCTATAACCCAAAAGTTAGCGGCAGGGCTGCCCAGGCGAACGGCAAAACACCTCTTAAGGTAGAGGCTGCGCGCTTCCCAGTGGT
>Ga0228703_1000564_pt1 | contig 26153 bp, 28 predicted proteins | sample McNCre217_Aug_MG_3_FD_178020 | JGI IMG/M metagenome (GOLD analysis project Ga0228703, IMG submission 178020) | Freshwater microbial communities from McNutts Creek, Athens, Georgia, United States - 29-17_Aug_MG | ecosystem: Environmental > Aquatic > Freshwater > Creek | place: USA: Georgia...
CACATCGATGAAAGTGAATTCGCTTTGCACTTTCGCCCTCGGAGGCGTAGTATTTGAAGAAGGTAATTGACAACCTGCTGAGCCTAATCTGGCAAATTCACACTAAAAAGAATCAATCTAGAAGTGTGTCTTCAAGAAGGCTCATCTGGAAGTTAGCAACACACCCCACAAAGGGCGGTGGCTCAATTGGTAGAGCAACGGTCTCCAACACCGTCGGTTGCAGGTTCGAGTCCTGTCCGCCCTGCGAAAAGTTTCACAAAAATGTTTTACCCCAAAACTGAGGAACGGTAATGGCAGAAGTTTATGAGACTCCATCTGAGGATGTAGTCGAGAACGCCAAGGCGGCTAAGGCCTCCAAGCGCAACGTATTCGCGCGCGTTATCTTGTTCTTCACCCAGGTGATTGGCGAGCTCAAGAAGGTAACCACCCCTACTTATAAAGAGCTAGTGAACTACACCCTCGTTGTGCTTGCGTTCGTTACCATCGTGATGCTTCTCATCACCGGTCTCGACTGGGCCTTCTTGGCTGCCGTTACTTTCACCTTTGCTGGCTAACAAACCAGTTTCTGCCGCAAGGCGAGTTTTACCAACCGATAGGAAATGCACGTGAGTGATCTAGAGCGCGACGAAATCGAAGCACTGGCTCAGATTGAAGACGCAGCGGCGGACGCCGTTATTGCTGAGGCCGACGCCGATTTGGCAGACCTCGCACTTGACGCTGCCGCGGAGCTTGAGCAGGACCTTGAGCTTGAAGAGGCAATCGCAGAGGTTCAGGCTGAGAAGGCTGCAGACGCAGACCTAACCGAAGAGGGTGGCCCAGTTGCCGTTTCTTCTGAAGAGGCCACCGATGAGGATGCAAACGCAGCCGAGTCGGTTGAGGAAGACCCTTACCGTGCCTTCCGCGAAGAGCTTCGCAGCCAGCCTGGCAAGTGGTACGTAATCCACAGCTACGCAGGTTACGAGAAGCGTGTGAAGCAGAACATCGAGACTCGTAAGCAGTCTCTAGATGGCGGCGATGAGATCTACGCCATCGAAGTTCCAATGGAAGACACCGTTGAAATCAAGAACGGTCAGCGAAAGCTGGTAACCAAGGTTCGCATCCCTGGTTACGTGCTAATCCGTATGGACATGACCGAAGACTCGTGGGACCTAGTTCGCCACACCCCAGCCGTGACTGGCTTTGTTGGCAACTCTCAGTTCCCAAGCCCACTGCGCCCTGCAGAGGCTTTTGAGATGCTCAAGGTCACCGTTGTGCTTCCTGAGGAAGAGGCCGTTAAGGCTGGCTTCAAGGGTGTTGCCGTTAAGGGCAAGGGCAAGAACGTACCTATCGTTACCAACTTCAAGCTGGGCGAGAGCATCATGATCAAGGACGGCTCGTTTGCCGGCCTACCTGGCACCATCAGCGAAATCAAGCCAGAGAGCGGCAAGCTCACTGTTCTTGTTTCGCTCTTCGAGCGTGAAACCCCGGTTGAGCTTGGCTTCGACCAGGTTGGTCCGCTCAACTAACTAGATTTCCACCCAACTAAAGGAAAAATCAAATGGCACCGAAGAAGAAGATCACCGGCATGATCAAGCTGCAGATCCAGGCGGGCGCTGCTAACCCAGCTCCTCCAATTGGTCCTGCACTGGGTCAGCACGGTGTAAACATCATGGAGTTCTGCAAGGCGTACAACGACGCAACTGCCGACCAAAAAGGCAACGTTGTTCCTGTAGAAATCACTGTTTACGAAGACCGTTCGTTCACTTTCGTTCTAAAGACCCCACCAGCAGCCGAGCTAATCAAGAAGGCAGCCGGAGTTCAGAAGGGCTCGAGCACCCCTCACACCGTGAAGGTTGCAAAGCTTACTCAGGACCAGGTCCGCAAGATCGCTGAGAGCAAGATGTCTGACCTAAACGCCAACGACATCGATGCAGCAGCAAAGATCATCGCTGGAACCGCCCGCAGCATGGGCATCACCGTAGAGGCATAAGACACTTCGTCTTAGCACTACAAACCCGCAAATAGTCGTGGGAGAACCCCGCTGGTTCGAAGACCACAACTGTGACCTAACGGCTCGCAAGAGCCAAAAAGAAAAGGAATAACAGCATGCCAAAGCGTTCAAAGGCTTACAACGAAGCCGCCGCAAAGATTCAGGCAGGTAAGTTTTACACTCCTGCAGAGGCAGTAACTCTAATCAAGGAGACTGGCTCAAAGAAGTTCGACTCAACCATTGAGGTTGCTATTAAGTTGGGTGTAGACCCTCGTAAAGCAGACCAGATGATCCGTGGCACCGTATCGCTGCCAAACGGAACTGGTAAGACCGCACGCGTAATCGTATTCGCCACCGGTGCAGCAGCTGAGGCTGCAGTTGCCGCTGGTGCAGACGAGGTTGGCGGCGACGAGCTGATCGAGAAGGTTGCAGCCGGATGGGTTGACTTTGACTCGGCAGTTTCCACCCCTGAGCTCATGGGTAAGGTTGGCCGCTTGGGTAAGGTTCTAGGTCCTCGTAACCTAATGCCAAACCCTAAGACCGGAACCGTAACTCCAGATGTTGCAAAGGCCGTAACCGACATCAAGGGCGGAAAGATCGACTTCCGCGTTGACAAGCAGGCTAACCTGCACTTCATCATTGGTAAGGCTTCGTTCACCAAGGAGCAGCTAGGCGAGAACCTAGCGGCAGCTCTAGACGAGGTTCTACGTTTGAAGCCAAGCAGCAGCAAGGGCAAGTACATGCTCAAGGCCAGCGTTGCAACCACCTTCGGCCCTGGTATCCCACTGGACACCAACGTGACCAAGGTTGAATTCTAAGAATTCATTTTGAGGGGGCTGGGCTTAACGGCCCAGCCCCTTTATTCTTTTCTCTTGTCGCTAGAGTCGACAGGATACTTCTAGTAACACCAGTCGAGGGGCGGGATATTGTCACAACACGCATTTGGCGCAGCAACACTGCTTGATCCAAAGGACCCAATGGGATTGCGTTCAAGCGCACCCCTGCTAGATGCTTGGATTCGTGACATGGAAACCGACAGGTCTCCGTTCCAAATCCCTGGCCACAAGGGCCGCACCGACCTCACAGGTGCCGTTGTGGATGGCGACATCCCAGTTCTTCCGGGTAACCATACCCACCGAATCTCACCCAGCCTGATCCTTGAAGCCGAAGCCATGGCGGCGGCTCTCTGGGGCGCGGACCTGTGCCGCTTCGGTGTAAACGGGTCGAGTGGCTCCAACCACGCTGCCGTGATGGCAGTTGCCGGTCCGGGCGACAAAGTTATCGTTAGCCGAACACTGCACAAGAGCGTTCTTGTCGGTTTGGTGTACGCGGGCGTGACCCCGATCTGGGTTCGCCCGGAAATCAACCCGGCAACCGGCCTTCCCGAGTACCTACCAAGCAGCAGACTCGAGGCAGTGCTCGCAGAGCACCCAGACGCCAAGGCCGTGCTGATTGGCGAGCCAAGCTACGTGGGCACCATGAGCAACATTCCAAGGCTGGCTAAGGTTACCCACGCCCATGGAATTCCGCTTGTTGTGGACGCCGCTTGGGCCGCACATTTTGGCTTCCACCCTGCACTGCCAAACCACCCAATGTTCGAGGGCGCTGACATCGTTGTAACCAGCGCGCACAAAACTCTGCCGTCGTATTCGCAGGCTTCTTTCGTACTGGTTAAGGGCGACTACGTTGACCTACCTCGCTTCAACAAGATGTTCGACAGCACTCAAACCACATCTATGTCTGGTCGCATCCTGGCATCCATCGATGCTGCCCGCGCGCTGCTTGCCCGCCACGGTGAAGAACTAATTGGCCCGGTAATCGAGGCAACCAAGCGCGGACGCGACGAACTTCGCGCAGCCGGTATCGGTGTCATCGATGGCGAGTACATCGACCCGCTCAAGCTTGTGATTCTGTTGGCTGGCACAGGGGCAGACGGCAATGTTGTTGAGGCCGAACTTTTGGCCGCCAACATCGATGTGGAGATGGCCAATAAGGACCTGATCATTCCGATGATTACGTTTGCGGACACTCCCGACCGAATCCAAGACCTGATTCGCAGAATCATTCGCAGCGTGAACGAGAACCGCGGCGAGCCACGTGAAATCTCGGTTGCTGCATCCTTTAGCATCGAGCCGGAAGTTGTGGTAACTCCACGCGAGGCCTTTTTTAGCAGCTACGAGGTTGTGGACAGTTCGGTTGCGGTTGGCCGAGTTAGCGCGGAGATGATCTGCCCTTACCCTCCAGGCGTTCCGGTGTTGTCTCCAGGTGAGTTGATTACCCAGGCTGCGCTCGACGCTTTGTTCAAGGCTCGTGATTCCGGAACTAGAATCGCGTTTGTGGCGGACCCCACGTTGAAGACGCTGAAGGTGCTGCCTAACTAGGCTTTTGTGCGCGGAGTGCGAAACAACATAAATCCGCCTGCAGCCACAAGTGCCATGCCCAGCCAGAGCGAATCATTCAAGATGTGAGTTGCGGCTAGCACAAGCACAATCACGCCCAGAGCGATTGTGAAAACACCCAGGAGCCAAACCGGGTTGATGCCGGCAACCTTTGATTTCTTTGGTGCTGGCACCGGCTCAAGTTCGCTGTGACAGTAACGGCAGAGGTTTGCCTCATTGCGAACAAACTCGGCACAGCGAGGGCATTTGCGCCTGCCTGGCAGGTTTTCTTCGGGAGTTGGAAGCGCAGCCACCACAACACCCATCACCAGCGATGTAGCAATGAGGCTGAGCCAGAAATAGCTGAACCAGCTCTTGTTTTTGGTAACGGCGGCACGCGCAACAAACACGGCGCTTAGCGTGTTTACCGTGAGCAGTGAGACCGCACTGGGCAGCCAGGACTGTAGGTCTGAAATCAGCGTGGACGCGATATTTTGAGACAACTTTTCCCCCGATAGTTGTTAGAGCGAACCCAAAACGGCGTTTAGGTCTTCCAGGGTTGGCGGCTCCGCACCGGCACGCTCGCAGGTAATGCTGGCTGCCACCCCGGCAACGCGAACAAACTCGGTGAGCGCATCGTTGCTCAGGTTGGTTAGGCGGTCGAACGCGTCCGATCCGAGTGCGTCTACATCGCTCAACTGACCCAGCAGATTGGCGCAGAAAGTGTCGCCGGCGCCCACGGTGTCAACCACATTGATTCTTCGGCTTGGCACGTTGATGCGAAAGCCACCAGTTCGGTAAATAGATACGCCTTCGCTTCCGCGAGTCACAAAAACCACACGTCCCGAGTCGCCAATCCAAGAGGTGACAATTTCATCGATGCGGGACTGGAAGTTTGCTGCACTGTCGTCTAGCTGGTAAAGCCACTGGATGTCTTCGTCGCTGGCCTTGATGATGTGGCTGAACTCGTTTACTCGTTCAACGCGGACACGTTCCTTTTCGGGTTCAAAACCGAGTGCCGGACGCATGTTGATGTCGTGGCTGATGGTCACGGAGTTCTGGTGGAAATGCGTCTTTGCCCAGGCCTCAATCACGTGGTTGCCCGGCTCCATTGCCATGGTGAGGCACCCAAACTGAATGGCGGTGGCGTGCAGGTTTTCTAGGTCCACGTCGGTAGGCAGTTCGTCCGGAGTCCAACCCCAGTCGGCTGTTCCGTTCACATAAAAGCTATAACTCGGCACGCCCTGGGAGTCGATTGCCACAACCACGAGAGTGCTGAGCTCATCTGTGTGTATTGCGTGGTCAAGGCCAACGTGGTTAGCCTCAAGTTTGTCTTTGATGATCTTGCCAAAGCGGTCGTTGCTGAGGCGCGCCAAGAACTGCTGCTTGGTGCCTCTGCGGGCCAAAGCGATGGAAACGTTGGCGTTAGCTCCACCAACGATGGCGTTGTAGGAACCTGGCTGGTAGCGGTTCTCGATGAGGTCAATGAGGGCTTCGCCGATTACAAGGATCATGCCTAAAAAGATACCGCTTTTCGGGGCTTGGGCTGAGATCCGGTTTGGTGTGACCAGATTTTAGATTCGGCTCGATTTCCAATACAGGGGGTATCGCGGGTAATGAGTGGTTATCAACGGTAAAAGGTGAAAAACTAGATACTTACGAACGAGGAGCATCACCCAATGAAGTTTTGGCTACGCGCAGCACTAGCAGCAACCGCAGCAACCGCCCTGGCGGCAACACTGGCGGGATGTTCCGCGCCTAAGCCCGAGCCTACGAATGCGGCTTTCGTTCCCCACATCGCTGTGATTCTTGGAACCGAGTCTCCGTCTTACGCAGCCACACTTAAGGCCGCGGCCGAATCTGCAGCCAAGGAGTTTGGGGCCATCCTGGAGTGGCACGACGAAACCCTAAATGGCACGGCAGCCCAACAGAACAAGCTGCTGAACAAACTGGCGGCCAAGCAGGTTGAAGGTTACATCTTGATGCCCATCGATGATTCGGTTCAGCCTTACAACGACCTAGCCGCAAGCACCAAAGCAGACGTTGTGAACTTAGACAGCCACGTGCCAACCCTCGACAAGGTTTTTGCCAACATCTTCGATGACTCGAACACCGGTGGAATCAAGTTGGCCGATGCGATTGCAAATTCCATTGGCTACAAGAAGGGCGGTTCATACGAAATCGCACTTGGCGTGGTCAATCCAGACGATCAGGTAACGAAAGTTCGATTGGCCGGCTTCAACTATGAAATCGATGCCAAGTACCCTGGAATTAAAGTTGTGGCCACCGCAATCTCGCACAACAAGCCAGGCAAGGCAGCCACGCAGGTTGCGAGCGTGTTCGCCAAGAACCCTAAGCTGGCAGGTTTTGTTGCAATGGACTCTTTCACCGCAACCGCTGCAGCGGCTCTCGTTCAGCAGCAGAATCTGCGCGTTCCACTCGTGGCCTACGACGCAGAACCTGACCACGTTGCGCTGCTCAAAAAGGGAATCTTCACGGACTTGATTTCTCAAAACCCTGGCCAGAAGATTCGTCTAGCCATCCAGTTAATCGCCGCTCACCAGCTAACGGGAGCTTTGCCGCAGATGCGTGATCAGATGTTTGAGAGCGTAATCATCGATGGAAGTAGTTCTAAAGCCGACCTAAAGAAGTACACTTACCTGCCCGCCAACTAGGGAGTGCTTTGAGCTTTCACGGGTGTAGCCTGAAGCCATGAATACAACCAAAGCAGACCGCTTTGCCAAGGATCGTTTGGCCATTGCCATTCCGCTACTTGGTGTTGCAGTGATGTGGCTCGCATTTTTGCTGGCTCAGTACACCGACCTTTTTGTTGCAAACCCGTGGCAGAGTGCGAACGGCGGCTACGACGTGTCTCTAGAGTCCGTGCATCCGTCCACCTACATCTTCCTAGCCGGAATTGCTGCTGTGGCAGTTTCGTCGGTCTGGGCTAAGAGTCTTGCCGCAAACGCTGGCGACACAAATCTCGCTAAGGCCGCCCACGGATTCACCATCATTGCGGTGATTGCCAGCCTCATCATCGGTGTGGTTTACGGTTTTGGGCAATTCGGTTCGGCCTTTGGCAACGCACCAGCTGGCGTTAACCACAACGAGTTGGTTCGCATCCTTGGTGTTTACGTACCGATTCTGCTGGACGCGGGACTACTTGTGTTTGTAATCCTCAAGGCCTTCGTTGGTCACAAGGAGCAAGAAAATGACTAATCAAACAGCCGCACAGGCGCGCAGATCACTCAGCCTCGGTTATTCAGTACCAATCATCGGTGGGGCATTAGCCATTGTTTTCGGCCTGATCGTTTATGACCTGACCCGAACCGAACTCGACGTGTGGATCTGGGTGATAATTCAGGCCATTCTCGGAACCGCTCTGGTTTTGGGAACCCGGCTCAGCACCCGGGCTCACCATTATTCGCTCGCTCGCGAGAAGCAAGTTGGCGCCACCAAGGGCGCCCGAAACCTAAACTTCATCCTGGGCATAATCTGGAGCGTTGTGGTTGGCATAATGAGTTTCGCCTTTGCAAGCACCGCAGTGAACAAACTGCAGACTTGGCCAGCCGTGCCGGTTGGTAGTGGAACCGACATGAAGAACCCTATGCCAGTGATTCACGCTGTGACTCTGGAGAGTTTTTTGGGTGACTTCCTCTCAGCTTTCGCACTTTTGGTGCTGGTTGTGGTTGGCGTTTACCTGCTGATCATTGAACGCACCCGGGAGCCAGAAGTTTCCCCGGGAGCCAAAAGTATCTAGGTAGCTTGGCTTCAAACCAGGTTGGCTCACAGGCAATCTCGCTCCACCAAGTAAGGATGTATTTTGAAGTTCAACGCCAAAGCGCTGCTTTTTGACAACGATGGCGTGCTGGTTGATTCGCACCAAGCCGCGAAGGAAGCGTGGACCGAGTGGGCCTCCGAATTTGCCCCCGGATGGGATTGGGACGCCCCTGAGAATGCCGGCGTTCGCGCCGAAGACAAGGTTCGTCAGCTAGTTCCAGCGGAGAAGTTTGCACAAGCAAATGACCGAATTAATCAACTTGAGCAAGACACTGCCCACGAAACCGTTGCGCTCGGGGGAGCAGTGGCACTCACCAACTCGCTCGCGGCTGGAATCTGGACCGTGTGCACCAGTGCCAACGTAAACCTCGGCAAGGCACGGCTCCAGGCCGCTGGAATTCCGGTGCCTGCCGAACTGGTAACCGCAAACGACGTTGCCCAGGGCAAGCCGTTCCCAGACCCCTACCTGCTCGGTGCCGAAAGGTTAGGCGTTGACCCAGAGAACTGTGTGGTGTTTGAAGACGCGGCGGCGGGCGTGCAAGCTGCCATCGATGCGGGGGTTGGCCTTGTGGTTGGTGTCTCTGAACGCGCTATAGACACCGATGCGGACATCGTGGTCAAGGACCTTTCGGGAATCACCTTTGACGGTGAAGAGTTATACATTCCAGACAACAATCGCTTGCGATAGGAGATAAAAATGGCTGAAGTTACTTATTACGGTGCTGACTGGTGCCGCGACTGCCGACGCAGCAAGGCTCTTATGGATGCTGCTGGTGTGGCTTACGAAACCAAAGACGTTGAGCAGAGCGCGGAACTAGCAGCCGAAGCCGAGGGAATTGCTGGTCGCAAGAACATTCCGGTGATCGTGTTCGCCGATGGTGAGTTCCTGGTGGAGCCATCTGACCCTGATTTGAGCGAGGCACTAGCCAAGCGCGGACTTCTGGGCTAGGCTTAACTCCGTTACACTTTCGTAACAAAAAAGTCGTTTGCAGCACATTCACTTTTATTGGCCCGGCATAAGTTGACCGGATCCCATGATGTGCCAGTCTTTTCCTTTTTAAGAGCTTGCCGATTGCAGGCGTTTTACTTATGTGGGTCTAGCGCAGTTCGACTTTAAAGAACCGTGCGCCGGGTGCTACTCCCATGCGGCCCACATAACTCAAAAGGAAACAAAACCATGCCTAAATTCGGCAGCAATCCGTCGCGCCCTGGTGGCGCAGACCGCAAACCACGCCACGGCAAGACTGGAGCCCCTCAGGGTTCGGGTCACGCTTCGGGTGGATTCAAAGATCGTGAAGACGGCCGCGGAGGCCGTTCTCCTCAGCGTCAGGCCTTCTTTGAGGCCAAGACCGGCGATGACCGTGGACCACGTCGCGATTTTGGCGACCGTGACTCCCGTCCAGCCCGCGATGACCGTGGTGGCCGCCCAGGCGACCGCGACTCTCGTCCGGCTGGCCGCAGCTACGGCGACCGCGACAACCGCGGCGCTCCAGCACGTGGTGGCGAGCGTCGTTTCGACGACCGCGGACCACGCCGTGACTTTGGTGACCGTGACTCCCGTCCAGCCCGCGATGACCGCGGTGGTTCGGACGACCGTCGTAAAGACTGGTCGCCACGCACCGAGCGTCCAGCTGGTCGCGGCGGAGACCGCCCGGCAGGTCGTAGCTTTGGAGACCGCGATGACCGCGGCCCACGTCGCGAGTTCGGTGACCGCGACTCCCGTCCATCGCGCCCATCTTTTGGCAACCGCGATGACCGCGGTCCTCGCCGTGACTTTGGTGACCGCGACTCTCGTCCGGCTCGCCCTTCGTTCGGCGACCGCGACGACCGTCCACGTCGTGACTTTGGCGACCGCTCGGACCGCCCACGCTTTGGTGACCGCGATGACCGTCGCGGTGGAGGCCGTAGCTTCGATGGCGACCGCCGTCCAGACCGCGCAGACCGCGTAGAGCGTGACCGCAGCCGCGACAACAGCTTCAACGAGCGTCGCAGCAGCACCCCGAACAAGAAGGCTTTCTTTGAAGACGAGGTACTAGAGCGTCTAGAGAGCGCAAAGACCGAAGATGTGGTCATCGCTGCCAGCTTTGAAGAAATGGGACTACACGAACGTCTAGTTACCGCACTTCAGGGCATGGGCGCTGAGACTCCGTTCCCAATCCAGGCTGCAACCATTCCGGCTGCAATCGGTGGAAGCGACGTTCTTGGTCGCGGTAAGACCGGTTCGGGTAAGACCATCGCGTTCACTGTTCCGATTGTGACCAAGTTGGTTGCCGGCGGATCGGTTCCTCGCAAGCCAAACAAGCCACGCGCACTAATTCTTGCTCCAACCCGAGAGCTTGCAGACCAGATTGACCGCACCGCTAGCCAGCTTGCGCGCGCCGTTGGTTTCTACACCACCACCATTTACGGAGGTGTACCTCAGCGCAAGCAGGAGATCGCACTTAGCCGTGGCGTAGACATCCTGGTTGCAACCCCTGGTCGTCTTGAGGACCTAATGGCTCAGCGCATTGTTGACCTAAGTGAGTGCGAAACCATCGTTATCGACGAGGCCGACCACATGTGCGACCTTGGCTTCATCGAAGGCGTTCGCCGCATCATGAAAGCCACCGGAGATAGCCAGAAGTTGCTTTTCAGCGCAACCCTTGACCGCGAAGTTGACGCGCTAGTGAAGGAATTCCTTCCTAACCCGTTCACCTACGAGGTTCCAAACGAAGCTAACGACACCGCGAACATTGTTCACCGCGTGCTTGTTATGGATGACCGCGACCGCAGCCCAGTGTTGCTTCGCCTAGTTCAGGGTGCCGAGAAGGCGCTTATCTTTGTGCGTACCAAGGCAACTGCCGAGAGCCTGAGCGAAAGCCTCACCGAGGCTGGAGTTCCTGCTGCTCGTCTACACGGTGACCTCAACCAGAGTCAGCGAAACCGCAACCTTGAGCGCTTTGTTCGTGGCCAGGTTCGCGTTCTAGTTGCAACTGACGTAGCCGCTCGCGGTATCCACGTTGACGATGTTGCGCTGGTTATCCAGCTTGACCCACCACTGGAGTACAAGACCTACCTGCACCGTGCCGGTCGTACCGGTCGGGCTGGCAAGGAAGGAACCGTGGTTACCATGATTCCTCGTCAGCGTCGTCGTCGTATCGAAGACCTGCTTCACCGCGCAGAGCGTGATGGACTCTTCACCGATGTTTGGCCAGACCACGAGCTGCTAGAGCAGCTTGCCGGTCCAATCGCTCCACCTCCTGCAGTTGAGGTCCTTGACTTCGGCAACGGTGGCGGCGGACGTGGTGGAGACCGCGGCGGTCGTGGAGGAGATCGCGGTGGCCGTGGCGGCGACCGTGGACCTCGCAAGGGCAACTACGGCGGCAGTGGCAAGGGCCGTTGGGCAGACCGCCCAGCTGGCGAAGACCGCCCACGCAAGAAGCGTTTCAACGACTAATCTGCTTGCAGACTGAGTTATCGGTGGCGCAGGATCCTCACGGGTCTTGCGCCACTGCCAATTCACGGGTAGTCTTGTAAGTAGCCAAAGACCGCCGGTTTCGGACGCAGGCAAATCATGATTGTAAATCTCAGATTTACTCCCATGTTTTGATTGTGACCGACGAAGGATCGCAGTAAATGCGGCATCCAGCGCAGGTGTATGAAGTTTCTTTTCGTGTTTTCACGACGATGCTCCGTGCCCTTGCGCCGGAGCCTTTTTTATTGCCCAGAGATTTTCTGGTTCCTGGGGCTACCGGCAAAATAATCATCCAAGGAGTGCCATGGCGAACAAGGAAGCGACCGTCGCCGAGCTTACAGAGAAGTTCTCAAGCTCGACCGCGATTTTGCTAACCGAGTACCGCGGACTCACTGTGGCTCAGCTCAAGGAGCTGCGCCGTTCAATCAGTGCTGACGCAACTTACGCCGTAGCAAAGAACACCCTTCTCAAGATTGCAGCTGCAAAAGCTGGCGTGACCGCATTTGACGGTCAGCTAGTTGGACCATCGGCAATCGCATTCGTTTCTGGAGACCCAGTAAACGTTGCAAAGAGCTTGCGTGACTTTGCTAAGGCAAACCCTCTGCTTGTTGTTAAGAGCGGTTACCTAGACGGTAAGCCTCTAAACGCAGACGAGGTTAAGAAGCTTGCTGATCTCGAGACCCGTGAAGTTCTGTTGGCTAAGGCCGCAGGCGTATTCAAGGCCTCGCTATTCAAGGCTGCTTACGTATTCAACGCTCCGCTTGCACAGGCCGTCCGCACCGTGGACGCACTGCGCGCGAAGCAAGAATCAAACTAAACACACCTTTTTACACAAACACCATTCAGGAGAAATCAAATGGCAAAGTTGACCACTGACCAGCTCATCGAAGCTTTCAAGGAGCTATCGCTAATCGAGCTAAGCGACTTCGTTAAGAAGTTCGAAGAAGTATTCGAAGTAACCGCTGCTGCACCTGTTGCAGTTGCTGCTGCTGCTGCACCTGGTGCTGCTGCAGAGGCTGCAGAAGAGAAGGACTCGTTCGACGTAGTTCTTGAGGCTGCTGGCGACCAGAAGATCCAGGTTATCAAGGAAGTTCGCGCACTGACCAACCTAGGTCTAGGCGAGGCAAAGGCCGTTGTTGACGGCGCTCCTGCAACCGTTCTTGAGGGCGCAAACAAGGAGACCGCTGAGAAGGCAAAGGCTGCTCTAGAGGCTGCCGGCGCAAAGGTAACCCTTAAGTAGTCTTCTCTACTTCTTTCGAGACCCGTCCTGTTCGCAGGGCGGGTTTCGTGTTTAACCCCGTGTTACGCCCGGCCAAGTTAGCCGCTTGGTTTGTTGCATCGATGGAGGTTAGCCTTTACCCATGGCATACGTTCTCATAAACCACGGATGGACCAACACCCGACAAAGGGGCCACTGGCAACGCTCGCTGGCCGCAGACCTCCGTAATGCCGGCCACCAGGTGTTTTACCCGCAGTATCCCAACACTCAGCAACCCAGCTTTGCCGAGTGGTCCGCACTGTTGCAGGCGGAACTGGAACTGCTGTTGGAGACTCGTGCCGCCGCCTCTGGTGAGGCGGCAACCGCTGAGGTGATTGTGATCGGCCACTCGCTGGGTTGCGTGAACTTCATCAAGGCGGCACTGCAGGGAAACCTGTCCAGTGTGGGGCTGGGGCAAGAGGCAACGTCCAGCACTGGACCTCTGGTGGACCGAGTGCTGTTTGTGGCTCCACCGGGACCCGAGAAAATTGACACTCTTCCCGATTTCGCCGTTGAGGCGACTGCTGCGGAAATAAGCCAAGCTCTAAACGCAGTTGCGGGTTCCGTGACTCTGGTGGGAAGCGACAACGACCCTTGGTCGCCGCGCGGAATCCAGGCCACTTACGGCGATCCGTTGGGTTTGCAGGCCGTTGTTATTCCTGGTGCCAAACACCTTTCAAGCAGCGATGGTTGGAGCTCGTGGCAAGGCGTTTCTAACTGGGTTAACGACTCACGGAGTGACCTCAAAGTTCGATAGCTAGTAAAAGTCTCGAAGGTATTATGGCAAGTTGAAAAGGCCAGCCGAATGGCTAGGCTGGCACTATGAGAATCTTGCTTATTGGTGCCGGTGGAGTTGGAGACGCAATCGCTAAGGTTGCTGCTCGCAGAGACTTTTACGAGGCGCTAGTTGTTTCCGACTACGATCTTTCACGCGCAGAGGCAACCATCGACTGGATTGCACAAAAGCACGGGCCTGAGGTGTCGGGCAAATTCACCGCAGCCAAAATTGACGCCAGCAGCGCTGCCAACGTTACCGAAATGATTCGCCAGTACGAGATCACCCACGTGGTGAACGCCGTTGAGCCAAAGTTTGTTCCAACCATATTCAGCGGTACCTTCACCGCCGGAGCAAACTACGTGGACATGGCCATGAGCCTGAGTGAGCCACATCCAGAAGACCCATTCCACAAGCCTGGTATCAAGCTTGGAGACTCCCAGTTTGCAGTGAACGAGCAGTGGGAACGTGCCGGACTTTTGGCACTGGTTGGTGCCGGTGTTGAACCTGGCCTAAGCAATATTTTTGCTCGCTACGCGGCCGAATACCTTTTCACAGAAATCGACGAAATTGGCACCCGTGACGGAGCTAACCTTGTGGTTCGCGACGAGGATGGCAACGAGATTTTCGCTCCTAGTTTCAGCATCTGGACCACAATCGAAGAGTGCTTGAACCCACCGGTGATTTATGAAGAAGGCAAGGGTTGGTTCACCACCGCGCCATTCAGTGAGCCAGAGATTTTCGAGTTCCCCGAGGGCATCGGCGCTGTTGAGTGCGTGAACGTGGAGCACGAAGAAGTGACCATGCTCCCTCGCACCATCAAAGCAAATCGTGTGACCTTCAAGTATGGGCTGGGTAGGGAATTCATCGATGTCTTGAAGACTCTTCACATGTTGGGATTAGATCGCACAAAGTCGGTTCGCGTGCGTTCCAGTCAAGGTCCGGTAGACGTTGCACCGCGCGACGTGGTTGCCGCCGTGCTGCCAGACCCGGCCAAGATTGGGCCGTACATGGAGGGCAAGACCTGCGCAGGTGTGCTCGTGACCGGAAAGGATCAGGACGGCCGCGACCGCGCCACTTATCTGTATCACGTGATCGACAACAAGTTTGCAGTGGACGAATACGAGAGCCAGTGCGTGGTTCTGCAGACAGCGTTTGTGCCAGTTTGCGCGCTCGAACTGATTGCTAACGGCAGTTGGAAGGGTGAAGGCGTGCTTGGCCCAGACTCGTTCGATGCCAAGCCGTTCCTCGAACTTTTCAGCAGCACTCAGGCATACGACCAGAAGTGGGTTTCGCAGGAGCGTTTGCCTGCCAGCCCGCTACGTCACCCTTAGCGATTGGGCCCTCGGGTAGGGTCTAAATCAAAAGAAAGGCGCCAGCTTGGCAGACTACGACGTGGTAGTTATCGGCTCCGGTTTCGGGGGTTCGGTGGCTGCCTTGCGTCTGACCGAAAAGGGCTATCGCGTTCTGGTGCTTGAGGCCGGTGCTCGCTTTGCCGACACCGACTTTGCCAAGACTTCATGGAGCTTGAAACGGTTCCTGTTCTTCCCGCGCTTGGGATTGCTTGGTATCCAAAGAATCGACCTACTCAAAAACGTGATGGTCATGAGCGGGGCCGGAGTTGGCGGCGGTTCGCTGGTTTACGCAAACACGCTCTACCGGCCATCGAAGCAGTTCTTTGAAACTGGAAGCTGGGTTGGGGTGACCGATTGGCAAACCCAGTTGGAGCCGTATTACCGTCAGGCAGAAGCCATGCTCGGCGTGGTCACCAATCCTTTCGAAAGTCCCAGCGATGTTGCCATTCGCAAGGTGGGGGAGCGCCTAGGATTCGGGCACACTTACACCCCAACACCCGTGGGAGTTTACTTTGGGCAAGGCGCGGGAGTTTCGGCGGCGGACCCATTCTTTGGCGGTGCCGGCCCCGAGCGGGCTGGCTGCACAAACTGCGGCGAGTGCATGACGGGTTGCCGCCACAACGCCAAAAACACCCTTGTAAAGAACTATCTTTATCTGGCCGAGAAGGCTGGTGCAGAGGTGGCGGCCCTCACCACTGTCACAGATTTTGAACGGGTACCCATCGATGATGGTTCGGAACAAAAGCAAGTGTGGCAGATCTCAACCCGCGCAACCGCTCGCGGAGGTTGGACCTCACTCAAGGGCCGGTCGGCAACCATCACAGCGGATCAAATTGTGGTTGCCGCGGGTGCGCTCGGCACCGCCAAGTTGCTTCAAAGGGTTCGCGACGCGGGTCACCTGCCAGGTATAAGTGATGCGCTCGGAGCCAACACTCGAACCAACTCCGAGAGTTTGCTCGGCGTGGTTTCGAATGACAAAAATCTTGACTTCAGCGTTGGCAGCGCAATCACCAGCAGCATCTATCCGGCGTCTGACACCCACATTGAACCGGTGCGGTAAGGCAAGGGCAGCAACTTCATGGCTGGGCTTCAGAGCATCATGGCTTCGGGCAGCAACCCTAGGAAGCCTCTGGAGCAGCAGGGTCCAAACCCGTTGCGGCTGCTCGGTGCAACCCTGCGGAACTTGATCCGCCTTCCTAAGTTTTACAACCTGCGCCACTGGAGTGAACGCACGCTCATTCTGTTGGTCATGCAAAGCCGCGATAACTCTCTGACCACCTACCTAAAGCGCACAGTTCTAGGCGGCAGAAAACTCACCAGCCGCCAGGGTCACGGTGAGGAGAATCCTTCGTGGGTTCCGGCCGGCCACGTGTTCGCTCGGGAACTCGCCAAAGACATCGATGGCACACCCGGCGCCGTAACCACAGAGGCGTTTGGCATTCCGATGACTGCCCACTTCCTCGGTGGCGCAACCATCTCGGCCACAGCGGAAACCGGTGTTGTGGACGGCTACCTGCGGGTACACGGAGTTCCAGGACTGCACATTTTTGACGGCAGCACGCTGAGCGCCAACCCGGGTGTGAATCCATCGTTGAGCATTACAGCTCAGGCGGAGTGGGCCTGCGCGCATTGGCCAAACCTGGGACAAGAGGATTTGCGACCAGAGCTTGGTCAGCCGTTCAAGCTGATTGCGCCAGTTGCACCGGCTAAACCTGCGGTTGCCGCTACGGCAGCTGGGCGGCTAAGGTTGCCGCTTTGGCCAACCGATGGCGCTGCTCAATAGCCTGGCCCCAATAAGTGGCAGCCACAATCAGCGCGGCTCCGATTGCGCCTAAGGCACCCATTGCCTCTCCGCCAATAACCACGGCCAATACAGTTGCCCAAACCGGTTCCGTGCCCAGCAACAGGCTGGTGCGGCTTGCGGAGGTGTGCTTGATTCCCCAGTTGAGCCCGATGAATCCAAAAGCCGTGCAGAACACCGCCAAGAATGCCATGAGCCACCAGTCGTAACCGCTGTAGTGCATCGCCGTGTTCAAGGTTTCCGCCGGGTTGTATAAAAACATGATCAGCCCAGAAGTTGTGAGTTGCAACATTGTTAGGTTCACCGGCGACACTGGCTGCACCTCAACCTTTTGGCCAACCTGCGAAAGCCTGCCAACCGCCACAATGTGCACCGTGCGGAATAGTGCGGCAAAAACCATTAAGAGGTCACCGATGTTTGGTTGCACAAACCCATTGCCGGTGATGAGCAAAACCATGCCGATCATCACAACGGTGGTGGCCACAAAGAACTTACCTGGAAGCCAACTCTTGCGCCAGGCGCTCTCCAAAATGGGTGTGAGCAAGATGCTCACGCTGATGATTAGGCCAGCGTTTGTGCTCGAGGTGATAGAAGTGCCGGAGGTCTCGAATGACATAACCAGAACCTGGCTGGAACCAAATACCAGCCCCATCCAGAGTTCTTTTTTGGTGATCTTTTGACGACCACGAAGCCAGTAGAGCGCAATCAGAGCGGCACCAATCAGAAAGCGCAGCGAGAGGATGCTGGTCCAAGCGCCGTCCTGGCTCAGCTGTTTCATCACCACGTAGCTGCCACCCCAAACGGCAGCAACGCTGAGCAGCATGATGTCGCCGGCGTTGATTCCGACTTTAGGGGTTCCTGCTTTGCTCGCCTTGGCCACTAGCGCAACCGCGCGGGCAGAATTTTGTCTAAGCGACCCTGACTTACTGCGGCACCAAGAATCACAACGACACCACCCAAAAGCTGGTTCCAGGTGATGGCCTCGTGAAGCAAAAGCGCACCTGCAATTACGGCAACAACAGGGGATAGGTAAGTCACAGAGTTGGCGATCGCGCTGCCGGCAAGGTTCATAAGTTGGTAGTACCAGATGTAGGCAAAGCCAGTGCCAACCACTCCAAGTGCCAGCATTCCGGCCAGAGAGGCCATCGATGGAGCAGCGGTGAAAAGCGGGCCCGAAAGGTAGAGCGGAAGCAGGGTGAGTCCCGCCAGCAAAACCTGCGCCGAAACCTGAACTCCTGCGTCTAGCTTTAATGGGCTGATGTAGCGGCGAGCGTATGGCCCACCAAATCCGTAGAGCGAGACCGCACCGATCAGAGCTAGTACTGCCCAAGGGTCGTTGTTGCCTAGTCCGTTCCAGACTGCAAGTACTGTGAGCACTCCGATGAGGCCAACGCCGAGGCCGAGTAGTACTTTGGCCCGGGGGGTTTCCTCGCGGAACACCGAAAGAATCACAATGATGGTGGCGATGGGGGTTGTGGCGTTCATGATGCCGGCAAAGGCACTGGTCACGTGCTGTTCGGCAAAAGCAAAAAGGACAGACGGAATGGAGTTCATGAAGAACTGCAGGATGAAAAGCTTTAGCCAAACGCCAGGCTGGGTTGGCCACTTTTTGCGCTGCAGAATAGCGATGAGGGCCATTGGAATTCCGCCAAGCGCCATGCGCCAAAACGCAACACCGATTGGGCTTAGGAACTCGTTACCCAGTGCGATGAACAGGAACGAACCGCCCCAAACAATGCCTACCGTTAGGTAAAGGCCAAGCCAGGAGCCGCTCTGCTTTGTCATTCTGCCAGCCTATCAATTTGGTTCCTTTCATTCACGGTTCCGAAACGCGAAGGCCACGCCGCGTTCACCACTTTTCACTATCGTCCAATCGGAGGTTACTAATGGCAAAAAACGTTTTGATCATCGGTGGTGGTGTGATTGGAACCATGCACGCATGGCGTCTCATCAAGCACGGTTTCCAGGTGACCCAGATTGAGCGTGATTCTGTGCCGGTGAGTGCATCGGTGAGGAATTTTGGGCTGGTCTGGGTGGGTGGAAGGCTCAAGGGTGATGAACTCCAAGAGGCGCTAGTGGCGCGAGAACTTTGGGGAGAGTTAGCCAACGACAACCCAGGGCTCTATTTTCGAGGAAACGGCTCACTCACCGTGGCTCGCAGCCAAGAAGAACTAAACGTGCTTGAACAGAGCATTGAGCTTCCTGACGCCGCCGAACGCGGTTGGACGCTGTTAGACGCGGCCGAGACAAAGAAGTTGAATCCTGCTTTGCGAGGTTCATTCAAAGCCGCTCTACACTGTTCGCTTGACGCGGCGGTTGAGCCCAATCAGGTTCTTACCAGCATCCGCCAACACCTGCTTTCCGGATCTGGTTACACCTGGGTTCCCAACACCGAAATCGTTGATGTGATCGAGACCACAAACGGCCCGGTAGCCATTTCCTCAACCGGACGAGTTTTCGAAGGCGACTTTGCCATTGTGTGTCCTGGGGCAGAACACAAACGCCTGTTTGGTGATCAGCTAGCCGAGGAACCGATTCGCAAGGTGCGATTGCAGATGATGAGCACCGCGCCTCTTGGCGAAAACCTCACCACTAGCATTGCCGACGGCGACTCGCTTCGCTATTACCCGGCTTACGACGTTCCTGCCTTGCGGAAGTTGCCACCGCAATCTCCGCTTGCTCAGGCCGCAAAGCTGCAACTTCTCATGGTTCAGCGAGTAGACGGAACGCTAACTATTGGCGACACACACGAATACGAAGAGCCTTTTGACTTTGCCTTGCGCGAGCCTGAGTACCAACACCTGGCAGAAGTGGCAAGTGACATTCTGGGTCGCAGAATCCCAGAGATTGTGAGGCGTTGGGATGGCGTTTACAGCCAGCGCACAGACGGCGCAATCTGCGAGCGCCTGCGGGTTTCGCCCACCATCGTTGTGGTCACCGGTCCCGGTGGCCGCGGCAACTCACTTTCCCCCGCAATTGCACAGAGCACTCTTAGAGAAGTAGGTCTGGTATGAGAATCCAAATGATCGCGTTTGACGTAGCCGGCACCACCGTAATTGATGACGGACTGGTGATTCGCGCCTTTGAGAAAGCCTTCGGTTTTGCGGTTCCACTGCAGTGGGAAGAACACGCCGAGGAATGGACCCAGTACGCCAAAGAGACCATGGGTCAATCCAAGATCGAGGTTTTCACCGCGCTGCTAGGCCGCGATGACCTTGCCCAGCAAGCGAACGCGGCCTTTGAGGGCGCCTATCTGGACTTGGTTCTCACCGAGGGCATCGATGAAATGCCAGGCGCGGGTGAGCTTTTGGCAGATCTCAAGGCTGCCGGTTTCGCCACGGCGCTCACCACTGGTTTTAGTCGCAACACACTTAACGCCATCATCAAGAAGCTAGGTTGGCAAGACCTGATTAGTGCCACCGTGACTCCACCGGAAGTTGGTGCCGGCCGCCCAAGCCCAAGAATGCTTGAGAAGGTTGCAGCAGATTTAGGGGTAACTAACCCGGAGGCCTGCGTTGTGGTTGGAGACACCGTAAGCGATGTGGAAGCTGGCCTTGCATTTGGCGCTGGAGTGGTGATTGGTGTTTTGTCAGGGGCGCACGATAGCGTTGCGCTTCTTGGTGCAGGGGCGACATCTGTTGTTAACTCCGTGGCCGACTTGCGGACCCTGCTGTTGGCCGAAACTTTATAACGGATTTATAAAGGCTTTGCCTAAAAGTCACCAATCGATTCCCCGCTGGTTCATTTAGTTTCCTTTGCTTTTAGCGGGTCGGCATAAAGCCCGACTTTTCTAAAAAGGAGAAATCAATGAACTTGAAGCGCGTAATCGCAGCGGCCGCAGCCGCAGCTGTCGCTCTTGGTATGACCGTTGCCGTGGCCACCCCGTCTACCGCAGCCGTTAACTACTGCAAGGCGACCAACCTAAAGACTGCCGGCGGAATGGATGCACTTGTCAAGGCAGCCAAGAAGGAAGGCCAGCTAAACGTAATCACCCTTCCTCGCGACTGGGCAAACTATGGCGAGGCCATGGACCTATTCAGCAAGGCATTCGGAATCAAGATCAACGACGATAACCCAGACGGTTCGTCGGCTTACGAAATCCAGACCATCCAGACCGCTCCTGCTGCAAAGCAGCCAGACGTGGTTGACATCGGTGTTGCCGCTCTAAACGGCGTAACCGGTGCTGGTCGCCCATCGCTGTTTGCAAACTACAAGGTTGCAACCTTCAACCACATTCCAGCTGACTGGAAGGACGCCGGCGGCGCTTGGTACGGAGACTACCAGGGCATCATCGCACTGGCTTACGACTCTTCTGTTAGCCCAGCACCAACCAAGATCTCTGACCTAACCAACCCTGCTTACAAGGGAATGGTTGCTCTAGGTGGAGACCCTTCGGGCGCACAGCAGGCATTCATGTCTGTGTTTGCTGCTTCGGTTGCTAAGGGTGGCTCGGCTACCAACATCCAGCCTGGTATCGACTTCTTCAAGGACCTAAAGAAGAGCGGAAACTTCACCAGCGTTGTTGCAAATGGTGAGAACTATGTTTCTGGTGCTTACAAGATCTCGCTCAGCTGGAACTTCAACGGCCCAGGTGCAATCGCTTCTGCTAAGGCAGCTGGCAAGACCCTTAAGTATGTAATCCCAACTGACGCAGTTCTAGCGGGAACCCCTTACATCCAGGCAATCAACAAGAAGGCCCCTCACTGTGCAGCTGCACGTCTTTGGGAAGAGTTCCTTTACTCGGAGAACAAGGGCAAGCTGAGCAGTCAGCTAACCAAGGCTGACCTAAAGCTTTCGGGCAGCAAGTTGTTTGCAAAGATCATGGGTGGCCAGAATATCTTTGTTCTAGGTGGCGCAACCCCAATCAACAAAGACGCAATGATCAAAGCTAAGAAGATTGTGAACGGCCCTGCGGGACTAAACATCCCTAAGGGTGCAAAGATCATCCAGCCAAACCCAGACCAGCAGGATGCCGCTAAGAAGCTCGTAGTAGCTCAGTGGCCAACCCTCTAAATGAGTCGCATTGAGGTAACTCACCTCGACCGTAAGGGCACCCCAAACTGGGGTGCCCTTACGGGCAGACTCCTGGGTCTGATTCTCGGACTGGCGCCACTGCTGGTATTCATGTCCGTGTTCTTCTTCTGGCCTTTATGGAACGTGCTCTGGACATCGTTTCAAGACAACTACGGCAAGTTTAGTTTTGAAAACTATGGCGAAGTCTTCCAAGAGCCGTACCTGACCGCGTTCAAAAACAGTATCGGTTTGGGCTTGATCTCAGCGGTCACGTCGTCGATTCCTGGCGCCATTCTGGCGTACCTAATCGAGAGCCGAGGAGGCGAGCGTCTGCGTCGCCTTGTTGCGTCCGTGTCCAGTGTTCTAGCAAACACTGGAGGAGTTCCTCTTGCATTCATGTTTATCGCCGCATTTGGCATGGAAGGATCAGCAACGCTTTTCCTGAAACTTCTGGGCATCAACATTTACTCGGGTGATTTCACCCTGTTCTCATTCGCCGGAATTGTTTTTGTTTACACCTACTTCCAAATCCCAATGATGGTGATCGTGTTTTCTCCGGCCATCCACGGAATCCGAAACGAGTGGCAGGAGGCCGCCCGCAGCCTAGGTGCCAGCCGCTTGCAGTTCTGGAAAAACATTGGGCTTCCGCTGATTTTCCCAAGCTTCATCGCCGCGTTCCTTCTGCTCTTTGCCAGCGCATTCTCGGCGTTCGCTACCGCCCGTGCCATGAGCTCGGGAACCATCGCACTGGTTCCTCTAATGATTGGAAACCTGGTAGACGGCAACGTGCTGGCCGAGCAAATGAACTTGGGCAAGGCCCTGGCAATGGGAATGGTTATCGTCTCTGCCTTGGCCATGATTCCATACCTGGTGATTCAGCGCCGAGCAGCAAGGTGGCAAAAGTGAGAAGGCTTAGACTCGGCTCAATTCCCCTCTACATAGCCGTTGCTATCTCGGGAATCTACGTTTTACTGCCGTTGCTTTCAGCCGGCGAGTTTTCGTTGCGCCAACCAGCCACCCACAACTACGGATTAGAACATTACAACTGGTTCATTGAAAACCCAGACTTTGTCCACTACCTCTGGCTGTCTCTCGGTTTGGCGCTGGGGGCTGCGGCAATTCTGTTAGTCCTTCTGGTTCCCACCGCTATTTGGCTGAACCTGGGCGGCTCCAACGTTAGAGGTCTAGTTGAGTTCCTGACACTGCTACCCCTGGTGATTCCGGTTGTAGCCTTGGCCATTGGGGCGCAGACCTCTCTTCCTGAGTTCGCCCAGACCAACGAGTTCGTGCTTTCTTTCATGTACGCCATTTTGGCCATGCCATACGCGTATCGCACCCTAGACACTGGGCTAAAGGCCGTGCCGCTCAAGACCATCACCGAGGCGGCAAGAGGTCTTGGCGCCGGTTGGTTACGCACCATCGTTCTGGTTGTCACCCCGGTTGTGAGAAGCACGGTGCTCAGCGCCTTGTTCATGACCCTAGCGCTCTCGCTTGGTGAGTTCACCCTCACATCATTGTTGCACTGGGACACCTTCACCACCTGGGTCACCACCATGTCTCAATCGAACATTCTGGGAGCTATCGCGCTAAGCGTGTTCTCGCTAGTTGGAGTTTTTGTTTTGCTGATGTTGATTGGCCTCTTTGTGAAGCCGGCATCAAACCAAGTGTCGTTGGAGGAAGAGTAAATGGGATCACCGCTAAGACTTGAAGGCGTAACCCGCCGGTTTAAGGACACAGTTGCGCTGAGCAACCTAGACATCGATGTTGCGGCTGGCGAGTTAGTTGCCCTGCTTGGTCCGTCTGGCTGCGGCAAAACCACAGCGCTTAGGATTATTGCCGGACTGGACCGGGCTGATACCGGCCAGGTGTGGGTCAACAACAAACAGATCGACAAACTGCCGGCTCACAAGCGCAACATGGGCATGGTGTTTCAGAGCTACTCGCTATTCCCAAACTTAAATGCAGAAGAGAACGTGGCCTTTGGGCTCAAGATGCGAGGAACCTCAAAGTCTCAACGCCGCGATCGGGCGCAAGAGCTGCTCGCGCTGGTTGGGCTGGCCAATCACGCCAAGCGTTTCACGCACCAACTATCGGGAGGCCAGCAGCAGCGTGTGGCTCTTGCTCGTGCCTTGGCGTTTGAGCCGGACGTTTTGCTGCTAGACGAGCCGCTAAGCGCTCTAGACGCCAAGGTTCGCGCCAACCTAAGAGACGAGATTCGCTCGTTGCAGGTGAAAACTGGAACCACCACCATCTTTGTGACCCACGACCAAGAAGAAGCCATGTCCATGAGCGACCGCGTGGCCGTGATGAACGCAGGCAAGATTGCCCAAATCGCTGCGCCAGACGTGCTCTACCATGACCCCGCAGACGAGTTCGTGGCCGGCTTCGTTGGCCAGATGAACCGCATTCCGGCCGAACCTGTTAAAGACAAGGTTCGGGTTCTAGACACATTAGTGGGCGTGCGTTCAATTCATGAGTTCCAGCGCGTTGACTTGGTTGCACTGGTTCGCCCCGAAGCCCTGTCTGTTGTTCAATCGGCGGCTGGCAACAGCAAGGTGGTGGCCAGGAGCTTCCTCGGGCCAATGTCCAAGGTGCTTCTGCAGAGCAATACCGGTCACGAGTTCCAGGCGGTAATGACCAGCGAACAGAGCGCTAGCCTGCAGAGCGGAGACACGGTTCAGGTTGCCGTGAAGCAGGGCGACTACCTGGTGGTGCCAGCGTGATGGAACAGTTCACCCACAAGCTTTCGTTGCCATTTTCCCGCACTCAGGCAGCCAACGGAATGGCGCGCACCACTCTTCAAGTTTCTCAGGGCGAGGCACCCGTGGGAGAGTCTCCAACTAGCCTGGAGGGCGTGCAAGTAACGCCGCTGGCCACCTTCATCCACCTATCGGACCTGCACATTTGCGACACCCAGTCACCCGCCCGCGTTGAGTTTCTTGATCGCTACGCAGACCCCGACTACGAGAGCCGAGCAATCATCGACTATGTGGGAACCTACCGCCCGCAAGAGTTCCTCACGCTTCAAGTACTGGAAGCCATGGTGCAGTCGGCAAATGACATCACAGCCGGACCGTTGCTTGGTGCAGGCATCGATGGAGTTTTGATTACCGGAGACGTTATAGACAACGGCCAGGCAAACGAGCTGAGTTGGTATAAGCGCCTGTTGGAGGGCGGCAGCGTTGCCCAGCAGAGTGGCAACCCAGAGGTCATCGAGGCATCTCACACCACCCACCCAAATTTCACGGACGAACACTTCTACAAGCCAGACTCGGGGTCAGACCAGCGCACCGCCAAGCTATTTGGAATGGTTCCGCTACCCGGATTGGTAGCCGCCGCACATGCTGAGTTCAACGCAACTGGCCTCAAGCACAAATGGTTTGCTATTCACGGCAACCATGACGCCATGCTGCAGGGTACGGTTCGTCCAAACCTAGAAATCCAAGACTTTGTCACTGGTAATCAGAAACTGAATGCCATCATCGATGGAGCTTCGATTGAAGCTGTGTTTGCACCGTTTACCGAGGTTGGACCGGCAAGCTACCCGCCGGTGGATTTGATGACCACTGTTCAGGTCACGCCGGATAGCCATCGCAGATTCATCGCCATGGATGACTGGGTGAACACGCACCTGGATTGCGACCACGACCACGGACTTAGTCGGGGCACCAAAGTGGCCTACTGGACTCGCGACTTTGGCAACGTGCGAGTCATCGCCCTAGACACGGTGAACGAGTGGAGCGGTTGGCAGGGTTGCGTTGACCGCAAACAATTCGCGTGGCTGCAAGATGTGCTGGAAGATTCCAAAGACAAGTACGTGGTGCTCACATCGCATCACCCACTCACAGATCTGTTCAACGGCTTTGCGCCTGAGGGTGTTGAGGCGCCGGCACTGGAGGCGGAGGTTCGTGAGCTTCTTGGTAACTACCCAAACATTGTGCTCTGGGTTTCGGGTCACGTGCACGATCACAATATCGACTTTGCCAAGGCCCCAAAGGGCAAGCACGGTTTCTGGCAGATTCGCACCGGTTCTCACATGGACTGGCCTCAGCAGTCTCGAGTTATTGAGCTGGCAAAGACCAGCGATGGCCGAATCGCCATTGGAACAGTAGTCTTCAACCACGCCGGCGCTGCAGTGCTAAACCTGAATGACCTAGCCAACGCGGGGGACCAGGAACTCAAAGACCCGCTTTTCCTAGCCGGGGTTTCACGCATTCTTTCTGCAAACGACTGGCAGCGCTTCGATGGCTCCAACTCGCTTGAGGTTCTTGAGGGTAAGCCCGCAGACCGCAACGCTTGGTTGTGGCTGCCAGACCCGCTGGCCTAGGCCGATTTGGCCTTCTGTTCTCAAGTGCCGCGTTGCGTATTGA
>Ga0228703_1000565_pt1 | contig 26119 bp, 23 predicted proteins | sample McNCre217_Aug_MG_3_FD_178020 | JGI IMG/M metagenome (GOLD analysis project Ga0228703, IMG submission 178020) | Freshwater microbial communities from McNutts Creek, Athens, Georgia, United States - 29-17_Aug_MG | ecosystem: Environmental > Aquatic > Freshwater > Creek | place: USA: Georgia...
AGAACGCGGCTGTTTTGCCGGTGCCGGTTTGCGCGGCGCCCATCACGTCTTGGCCAGTCAGAACCACGGGAATGGCCTGGGCTTGGATGGGGGTCATGGATTCGTAGCCCATTTCGGCTACGGCACGCGCCAGCGTAGGCGCCAATTGCAATTGAGAGAATGATGTTGTCATGTGGCCCGTATTGTCGCATTCTGAGCGGATGCGGCTTGCAGCGTGCTTTGGTTTTGCTGAACGAGTTTTCGTATTAAAAATAGAATGATTTATCAGATTTAGTTAAATATGCATTACACTTAAGTTCCATTTTTTAAGGGAATAAACAATGAAATTTGTAAAGTTTGCGGTGGTTTTGTCATTGGTAGTGCTCGCTGGTTGTTCTACTATTTTCAAGGGAACAGACCAAGTCCTGACGATCACATCTGAGCCAGATGGCGCTGATGTTCGTGTCGATGGCAAATTAGTTGGCCAAACACCTGTGTCTTACAAGGCGCCCAAGAACAAAGTGGACTCCATTCGCATTGAAAAAGATGGTTACAAGCCTGAAGTTTTTGCTGTGGAAAAAAAGTACGACACATTCACATTGCTGAGCACATTCTGGGACTTGAGCACAACCGACCTGATTTCAGGTGCCGCTTATGAATACCAACCCAGTTCTTTCCACTACAAACTTCGCAAAGAAGACAAAAAGTGAGAAGCTGATTTCGGTTATCTAAACCGAAATCTTGAAGATGAAATACGTTCATTCGTACTCATCAACTTTTACGAAATCAAGAGGTCTGAACGCATTAGCTTGATTGATTCATTGACCCACCTTCTCTCTGCTCATTACAAAATAGAGCCGAACGAAGCAAGGGGCAAACTGGTTTCAATCGTATCTACAAGCAGATCACCTATTGAACTTCTTCAAAAGATTAATGAGCATTTTCAAAACAAAAGCCTCCAGTAAGCGGAGGCTTTTTTGTTTGTTTCTTTGCTTTGTGGGGAGCGCCCAAGCGGACATTCACTCCAATACGGGTGTGAGTCCATACTGGGCAAGACTGCTACACGCAAACGAAGGCGTAAGTTCAGTTGTCTCGAATGAGTTCTTCGTTGCGCCCAATGGGCGTTTTGATTTACAAGCTGAGCAAGATACGTTCATCTCGCTTTTATCGACAGATGCCGTTTACCAAGTCGCTTGTAACTTTCCGGCTCGATACAAGTGGATTAAAAGCCAGAAGCTCACAAGCGTAGATTTCGATCTAAAGACGTGCGCTGACCTAGTTCAATTCCGAAAAGGGTTTCAGCAGAAAGACTTTTATCTTGGCTATGTAACTGAATTTCTCGACTCTCCCGCGTCCGCATTCGGCCACTTGATGCTTGTTTTTTCTGACCCAAAAGTTCCACAAGAACTTGCGGACGTGATTCACTTCGCAGCAGACAGCAAAGGAGAAAAAGGGCTGAGCTACATAGTCAACGGACTTTCTGGGGGATTTCGTGGTTACTACGTGCGAGATCCGTTTTTTAAGAAAGCCAACGAATACTTGGTTGTTGAGCAACGAGCGATCCATTTGTTCAAAATAGAACTTACGCAAGACCAAATTGAAAATCTCGTTTTACATCTCTATGAGTTACGCAAGGCAGAGTTCAAGTATTACTTTATTGATGAAAACTGTGCCTATCAACTTGCAGGCTTTTTGGATGTCGCCGTTCCAGAGGAGAGTTACAGACTTTCTCCTAACCAGCCCGTTTTACCCATGGATGTCGTTCGACGGAATCGAAACCGCATCAGCCAACACCTATCACTGGCGCCAACACATAAGCGAGTTAATGCGATCGCCTCGACACTGACAGCTTCAGAGCTCTCAGAGGTTAAGGCTGTTTTGAGTCAGCAGGTCGCACCAAATCCCGATAGTACAGATGCTGTAAAAGAGCTAATAGCACTTCAATATCAGTACGCTTTTCGACGCGCTAAAAAGCCGTATCCAAACCATACAGAAGTCGATTTACTGGATTTCAAAAAATCAACAAACATCGTCGAATTGGATGATCCATTGGATCGATCGACTCGAAAAGTCGGCCTCTCAACAGGAGTGGTGTCGACGGCTGGTCAGTACGTGGCAAGAATTGAAATTGACCCATTAGGCACTGTTGGAAATGAAAGCTTAAAAAATAAAGAGTCTCAACTGGAGGTTATGACTACTTCGCTAGATGTGGCAAACAGTCGGTTTAAGTTAAATGAGCTCAAGCTATTGAAAATCAAATCTACACCTAATGCTCTTGGACTCAATAACCCGTGGTCCTGGGGGCTTGGCCTCTCAATGAATAGATACAACCCTCGTGGTGAATTGGGTAAGGAGGCGGAGCTTAGTACAGGTAAGACATTCATCCTGCATCGTTTCCGGGCAGAACTCGGTGCCGGTCTAGGTGCTCAAAATCTCCAAGGCACTCAGCTCTTCATCAGTCCAAAAGTCTCTGCTTACTATCAGTTCAGTGAGGGTGTTAATGCTGGCGTTTCCTTTGAAGATAAAAAACTGCCCACAGAGACATACAGCATTTCAACGGCATTTATCACACTGGATGGATGGACGCTAAAAAGGCGAGGACTAGGACGGGGAAATTACGAAACCTCGTTGAGTTTTAGCTGGCCTCTGTGAAGAGGGTTGCCCCGCAAACAAGCACCCTAGAAATTGGTTTAGCCCTGCGTAACGCCGCTGCGTTTGAGCTGAGAGGCCAGCTCGCTGAGGATTTTGTACACGTCACCCGCAGGCGCGTTCCACCGCTTCACCACTTCACCCTGCACCTGCACCACAGCCGTGTCGCCACGGGCTGCGGGGCCTGTGAGCGCTTGCGCAGGCCCCATGGCCAACACGTTGTCCACCGTGCTTTTGAGCAGCGCCTCCGTCAGCGGGCGCATCAGCTCGGGCGGCACGCCTGCGCTGCGCCATGCGTCTTGCGCAATGCCTTGCAACACCACGGTGAAGTTGCTGCTGAACACGGCAGCTGCGTGGTACAGCGGCTTGTCGGCGCTGGCTATCTCGAAGCAACGCCCGCCAATCGCGGTGAGTGCTGTGTTCAACCACGCCAGCGCAAGCGCATCCCCCTCTAGCCCGCAAGGTGTGCCTGCAAACTGGCGCACGCCTGTCTCAGGAGACGCAAAGTTGAGCACGGGGTGAGCACTGACCACATGGCAGCCCAAGGCTTGCAGGGGCTGCAACACGGCTGCACTTAAAAAGCCACTGTTATGAAACACGGTTGAGCCCGCCAACTTGGCGCCCAGCGCATCCGCCAAGGCCTGCGCGGCTACGCCCACTTGGGCATCGGGCACGCTGAGCAGCCATACATCGGCAGCGCGCATCTGGGCTAACTCAGCCACGGGCTGGCCTGCACCCACAAACTGCGCGGCTTGCTCGGCGCTGCTAAAACTGCGCGAATACAGGTCTTGCACCTGCACTTGCGCGTGCCGATGTAACAAGGCCGCGAGGGTTTGACCCACGCGGCCGCAACCGATGACGTTGAATGTCTTCAATTAAGTCTTGGGCAGTGTGACGCCCACTTGGCCTTGGTACTTACCACCACGGTCTTTGTAGCTGGTTTCGCACACATCGTCTTTGTCGCTCTCGAAGAACAACACTTGGGCACAGCCCTCGCCTGCGTAAATCTTGGCGGGCAGTGGTGTGGTGTTGGAGAACTCCAAGGTCACATAGCCTTCCCACTCGGGCTCGAATGGCGTGACGTTGACGATGATGCCGCAGCGGGCATAGGTGCTCTTGCCCAAACACACGGTCAACACGTTGCGAGGAATACGGAAATACTCCACCGTGCGGGCCAGCGCAAAGCTGTTGGGAGGGATGATGCACACATCAGACTCGATATCCACAAAGCTTTTGGGATCAAAGTTTTTCGGGTCCACCACCGTGCTGTAGATGTTGGTGAACACCTTGAACTCGGGCGCGCAGCGGATGTCGTAGCCGTAGCTGCTGGTGCCATAGCTGACGATTTTTTCGCCCGCAGCGTTTTGACGAATTTGGCCGGGTTCGAAGGGTTCGATCATGCCGTGCTGTTCAGCCATGCGGCGGATCCATTTGTCGCTCTTGATGCTCATCGTTCAACCTTTGATTAGGGTTTGTATTTTAGACACTGTCACCTCGCGGACTGTGGGCGGTGTCAATACCCTGAACTATCGCATACGATGATTTTTGAGACAGCCAGCGCGATTCACGCATCAAAAAAATCATCTAGGAGACACGATGAAACGCCGCACCCTCTTACAGGCCGCGCCTTGGCTTTTAGGCTTACCCGCAGCCATTCAAGCACAAGCGCCCTACCCCAACAAAGCCATTCGCTACATCGTGCCCGTCGCGGCAGGTGGCGGTTCGGACATGATTGGTCGCACCTTTTGTGAACGCTTGGGGCGCGTGTTGAATCAAACCGTGGTGGTGGACAACCAAAGCGGTGGCGGTGGCGTGATTGCCTCACAAACCACAGCCCGATCTGCGCCCGATGGCTACACCTTGATGCAAGGCTATGTGGCCACACACGCCACAGCGCCTGCCACGCGCAAACTGTCTTACGACCCCATCAAAGACTTCACCCCCATCGGCATGATTGGCAGCACGCCTAATGTGCTGGTGGTCAATGCCGCGCTACCTGTGACCGATGTGAAATCGTTCATCGAATACACCAAGAAGAACATGGGCAAAGTGTCTTATGGCTCTGCAGGTGCGGGCTCGCTCACGCACCTGACGGCTGAGCTGTTCAAAGCCCAAACCAACACCTTCATGGTGCACATTCCTTATCGCGGCATTGCGCCCGCCACCACCGACTTGATTGCGGGACAAACTCAAGCCATGTTCCCAGGCTTGGCCGCTGCACTGCCGCACATTCGCAATGGTCGCTTGCGCGCCTTAGCGGTGACGGGCAGCCAACGCCACCCAGCCCTCAAAGACGTGCCCACCATGGAAGAAGCAGGCCTCAAAGGTTTTGATGCACAACAGTGGTACGGCGTGGTCGGCCCCGCAGGCATGCCAGCGCCCTTGGTGACGCAACTCAACAACGCCATGGCCCAAGTACTGGCCATGCCCGACTTGCGCGACAAGCTCAGCGCCGAAGCGGTTGAACTCGCCCCCATGACGCCTGCACAATTTGGCGAGTACATGAAGCAAGACTTGGCGCGCTGGAGCACTCTGGCGCGCGAACGCAACATCAACCTAGACAACTGATTTTTAGAACAGAAACGGAACCCACATGACAGTCAACACCGCCGTTGCGGCAGACCACCACGCTCCCGCCATCACGGCACAGCTTGCACACTTCGTCTCACAACACCCCACGCAAGGCTGGACGGATGCGGTCGAGCACGAAGCACACCGCACCTTTTTGAATTGGTTGGGTTGCGCAATTGGCGCAGCCAACCATGAGGCCGTCGATGCCGCCTTGGCCGCGGTGCAAATGCTCGCACCCGCACCACAAGCCACACTGGCTGGCCGCAAAGAGCGCGTGGACATGGCCAATGCCGCCCTCATCAACGGCATCTCGTCACACACGTTTGACTTTGACGACACCCATCTCAAAACCATCATCCATCCCGCAGGCCCAGTGGCCTCTGCGGTGATGGCGCTGGCCGAACACCAAAACAGCTCGGGCCGCCAAGTGATTGACGCCATCGTGTTGGGCATTGACGTGGCTTGCCGCATGGGCAACTTGGTGTACCCCGAGCACTACGACCGCGGCTGGCACATCACGGGCTCCACTGGCACGCTGGGCGCAGCCGCTGCTTGCGCACGCTTGCTGAGCTTGAACGAACAACAAACCACCATGGCCTTGGGCATTGCGGCATCACAGCCGATTGGCTTGCGCGAACAGTTTGGCACCATGACCAAACCCTTCCACCCAGGTGGTGCCGCACGTGCCGGTTTGATGGCCGCACTGATGGCGCAACACGGATTCACCTCCAGCGCACGCTCACTCGAAGCACCACGCGGCTGGGCACAAGTGGTGTCCACCAAATACGACTGGCGCGAGGCGCAAGACGAATTGGGCAAACGGTTCGAGATCAGCTTCAACGCCTACAAACCCTTTGCTTGCGGCATCGTGATTCACCCCAGCATCGATGCTTGCGCCCAGTTGCGCGAGCAAGGTGTAAAGCCCGAAGACGTGACCCGCATTGACTTGCGCGTGCACCCACTGGTGCTAGAGCTGACAGGCAAGAAGACCCCCCAAGACGGTTTGCAGGGCAAGTTCAGCGTGTACCACGGCTGTGCGGTGGGTTTGATTTTTGGCCGTGCAGGCGAAGAAGAGTTCTCTGACCACATCGTGCGCCGCGAAGACGTGGTGACCTTGCGCGACAAAGTCAACGCCGTGGTCGATCCATCGGTGCGCGAAGAAAGTGTGTACGTCACCGCGCACCTAAAAGATGGTCGGACAGTGGACGTGCATGTGGAGCACGCCATTGGTTCACTGCAACGCCCCATGACCGACGCCATGCTGGAGCGCAAGTTCCACGACTTGTCCGACCCCATCTTGGGTGCGGAGCGCAGCAAGCAAATCATCCAAGCCTGCTGGAACTTGAGCAAGGCAGCCAACTTGAAAGACTTGTTGTCTCTGCTCAAGCCTTAATCTTGCTCGCAATACTTTTGGAATGTTTGCTTGAGTGCATGTAGCCAGTGGTTCTTTTGCACCTCACTGGCGAAGCTGGCTTCAAAACTGTTTTGAGCCAACACATAGGCCTGCTGCGCGGTGAGCCCCGTGGCTTCAAAGGTTTGCAAGAAGTTCTCGTTCATGTAGCCACCAAAGTAGGCAGGATCGTCGGAGTTGATGGTCACGCACAGGCCCGCGTCTAGCAGTTGGCCGATGTTGTGGTTTTTCAAATCGGGGAACACGCACAGCTTTTGATTCGACAGCGGGCACACGGTGAGCGGTGTGCGGTCTTTGGCCAAGCGGGCCATGAGTGCGGCGTCGTGCACGGCTTGCACGCCATGGTCGATGCGCTCGACGTGCAACACATCCAAGGCACTCCACATGTAGGCAGGCGGCCCTTCCTCGCCCGCATGGGCGACAAGGTGTAAGCCGTGTGCGTGCGCCAAGGCAAACACGTTTTTGAATTTCTCGGGCGGGTGACCCACTTCGCTGGAATCCAAACCCACGCCAATGAATTTGTCTTTGAACGGCAAAGCCTCATTGAAGGTTTGCAGTGCTGCCTCTTCACTCAGGTGGCGTAAGAAGCACAAGATGAGCTGCGCACTCACGCCCAGTTGCGTTTGTGCATCCGTACACGCGCGGTGCAAGCCGTTGATGACGGTGGCCATGGACACGCCGCGCTCGGTGTGGGTTTGTGGGTCAAAGAAGATTTCTGCGTGCACCACGTTGTCGGCTTTGGCGCGTTGCAAATAGGCCCAAGCCATGTCGTAAAAATCTTGCTCGTGCAACAACACACTCGCGCCCGCGTAGTAGATGTCGAGGAAGCTTTGCAGGTTGGTGAAGGCATAGGCCGCACGCAAGGTTTCTACATTTGCATAAGGCAACTTCACACCATTGCGCTCGGCCAGCGCAAAGATGAGTTCAGGCTCCAATGAACCCTCGATATGAATATGCAGCTCGGCCTTGGGCATCTCGCGCAAGAGCTGAGGCAAATGGTGGGGGGCAACGGCGTGAACTTTGAACATGAGGCTTTCTCCTTGCGAGGCTTCATGCTAACCAAGAAAATCCTGAGTCAATAAAAAAGACCACCCGAGGGTGGTCTTTTGATGACATCACACTTGATTAGAAGTGATATTCAGCTTTGACGAAAGGCGTTTTCGCGAATGCGCCTGGATTACCGGAGGCTGAGTATGGGTTGCCAAACTTGTTTTTCCAGTATTCATAACCAGCACCAAGTTTGAATGTGTTTTTGGATGCGCCAACCGATGCGCTAACGTCATACATCAAAGAACCATTGAAATGGGTTTCTTTGGCTGTGTCGTAGCCACCTTCGTCTTTGCCTTTCGAAGCAATGATGTCAGCCCAACCTTCAAAACTCAAGTTGGTGATGCCTGTGGGAACACCCCACGCAAAACTCAAATCTGCGTGGTTTTGATAGTGATAACGGCCTGATGAGAAGCTATTACGACTTCCATTGGGATCGTTACTTTCGTTCAGCAACAACAGGCTGACATCAAAGAAACCTTGTTTCACGTTCATCATGAAAGTTGGGCCAACGACCAACATACGCTTCTTAGAACCGTATGAATCATTTTTTGTATTCCAGTCGAAGCCAGCTGTCACGCCAACATTTTTAGCGGGGCCAAATGCATAGCTGTTACCTGTGATTTTTTGCAAATCAAACAAACGGCGGTAAACAACATAAACCTCTTGAGCACCACCGCCCGAAGTATTCGTACCCGGGTTTTCGGAGTTGGATTGCAACAAATCAGCATTGAAAAAGTTTTGGCCGTACTTGTCGCCGCTGACATTCTTGAATGAATAAATGTTTTTAGTGATGTTGGTTGAACCAAAGGGCTCGGCATATTTCGTACCCGTGGTGAAGGCCAACGACGTATCGCTCCAATCAGCAGCTTGCACACCAACTGCCGCAGCAGCCAATGCAATGAGGGCAATTTTCTTTTTCATTTCAATTTCCTTCTAAGTTAAAAATAGGGATTACTTCGCGCCTGGCACTTTGCCTTCCACGCCTTTGACGTAGAAGTTGATGCCGCTCAAGAACTTGTCGTCAGCGACTTGGTCTTTCTTCAACACTTCTTTGCCAGCGTTGTCGACCAAGGGGCCTTTCCAAATAGCGAAGCTGCCATCGGTCAAACCTTTTTTCACTTCGTCAATCTTGGCTTTGGTTTCTGCAGGCACATCTTCAGCGATAGACACGATGTCAATCGCGCCGTCTTTCACGCCAGACCAAGTGTGGCCACCGCCTGTCCACTTGCCTTCGAGTGCGTCACGTGTGGCCTTGATGTAGTAAGGACCCCAGTTGATGACGGCTGAAGCCAAGTGAGCTTTGGGGCCGTAGGCGGTCATGTCAGAGTCCCAACCGAAGGCGCGCTTGCCTTTGTCTTGGGCTGTTTTCAACACAGCAGGAGAGTCGGTGTTTTGGAACAAGATGTCTGCGCCGCCGTTGATCAGCGATGTGGCAGCTTCGGTCTCTTTCGGTGGGTTGAACCACTCGTTGACCCACACCACTTTGGTCTTGACTTTGGGGTTGCTCGATTGCGCGCCCAAGGTGAAGCTGTTGATGTTGCGAATGACTTCAGGAATTGGGATAGAGGCCACCACACCCAAGGTATTGCTCTTGGTCATCTTGCCTGCAATCACGCCAGCCATGTACGCGCCTTCGTAGGTGCGGCTGTCGTAGGTGCGCATGTTGGCAGCTTGTTTGTAGCCTGTGGCGTGCTCGAACTTCACATCGGGTGTGTCCGCCGCCACTTTGAGCATGGGCTCCATGTAGCCAAAGGTGGTGCCAAACACCAGCTTATTGCCTTGGCCAACCATGTCGCGAATGACGCGTTCTGCGTCAGCAGACTCAGGCACGTTTTCAACGAACGAGGTTTGAATCTTGTCGCCAAATTCTTTCTCAAGGGCTTTGCGTGCGTTGTCATGTGCAAACGTCCAGCCGCCGTCGCCCACAGGGCCAACGTAGGCGAATGCGATTTTCAAAGGCTCGGCCTTGGCTGCAGCGGCAGGCGCCTCAGCGGGTTTGGCTTCTTCTTTTTTGCCGCAGCCCACCAACACGGCGGCAGATACTGCGGTCAAGGCTGCGGCTTGCAACCAACGACGTTTGAACAGATTAGTCATGAAAACCCCTTCATAAAGAAAACAAAAAAGTGAACAAATTATCAGCCTGGATAAAACGGTTTACCAATCGAAGCAGGCATGTTTACCCTGAGCCAGCGCGGATTTTTAGAAATCAACGCCAACACCACAATGGTGGCCACATACGGCAGCATGCTCAAAAACTGGCTGGGCACATCCACGCCCGTGGCCTGTAAATGAAACTGCAGCATGGTCACACCGCCGAACAAATAAGCACCAAGCAATACACGTGCCGGGCGCCATGTGGCAAACGTGGTGAGGGCCAAAGCAATCCAGCCTTTGCCTGCAATCATGCCCTCCACCCACAGCGGTGTGTAAATGATGGAGATGTAGGCACCCGCCAAACCACACAGCGCACCACCGACCACCACCGCCAGCAAACGGATGCGACGCACGGGGTAGCCCAGTGCATGGGCTGATTCGGGTGATTCACCCACGGCACGCAAAACCAATCCCGAACGTGTTCGGTAGAGGAAATAAATCAATCCTAAAGTTAGCGCAATCGCACCATAAACCAGTGGGTGGTGTTTGAACAATGCAGAACCTAACCAAGGAATATCGGCCAAATAAGGCACTTCAAACTGCATGCGTTCTGGCAACTTGGCCTGCACATAGCTTGTTCCAACAAAGGCCGAGAAACCGCCGCCAAACAAACTCAGCGCCAGGCCCGTGGCGTATTGGTTGGTGTTCATCCAAATCACCAACACGCCAAACAGCGCGGCCATCACAGCACCTGCGCCCATGCCCGCCAAAAAGCCCAACGTGTCGCTGCCCGTGGTGGCCACGGTGGCAAAGCCAGCAATGGCAGCGCACAGCATCATGCCCTCAGCGCCTAAGTTGACGATGCCCGCTTTTTCGTTGATCAACAACCCGAGCGAAGCCAGCGCCAAAACAGTGCCCGCATTCATGGTGGCGGCCCACAAGAGTGCGTAAGTCTCCATCACAGTGCCTCCGCAGAATTTGGATTGGCTGCGCGGGAAACCCAACGCACGCGGTATTGCATCAAGGTGTCACACGCCAACAGCGTGAACAACAACAAGCCTTGAAACACGCCCGTCAGTGAACGGGGTAAGCCAAGGCGCGACTGCGCCAACTCACCACCGATATAAAACATGCTCATCAGCACAGCCGACAGCACCATGCCCACCGGATGCAAGCGCCCTACAAAGGCCACGATGATGGCCGCAAAGCCATAGCCCACTGGCACAAACGGCGTGAGCTGACGCAGCGGCCCCGCTACCTCTAATGCGCCCGCCAAACCAGCGGCGGCACCCGAAGAGAGCAGCGCCAACCACAGGGCCTTGCGTGACGAGAAGCCCGCATAACGCGCCGCATCAGGCGCCAAGCCGCCTACTTGCTGCGCAAAGCCTGCGTGCGTGCGAAACAAAAACACCCACAGCGCGCCCACGCCTGCCAGCGCCAGCAACACACCGATGTTCACCCGCGTGCCGCTGATGAGCTTGGGGATGTGTGTGATGGCATCAAAGGTTTTGGTTTGCGGGAAGTTGTAGCCCAGTGGGTCTTTCCACGGGCCGTAGACCAAGAAGTTGAGCAGCATGATGGCCACATACACCAGCATGAGGCTGACCAAAATTTCGCTGGCATGAAAGCGGTCGCGCAAGAACGCAGTGATGCCCGCCCACACCATGCCGCCCGCAATACCTGCGAGCAAGATGAGCACCCAAAAGCCAGCGCCGGTGTTGGCATCCGCCGACAGCGCCATGCCAGAGGCAAACACCGCGCCCATGACGAACTGCCCTTCCGCACCGATGTTCCACACGTTGGAACGAAAGCACACGGCCAACCCCAAGGCAATCAGCAACAACGGCGTGGCCTTGACCATCAACTCGGACAAGGCATACACGCTCTTGATGGGTTCCCAAAAGAACACCTGCAAGCCACGCACCGGGTCTTTGCCCAAGGCGACAAACAAAATCACGCCTAACACCACCGTGATGGCTAGTGCCAGCAAGGGTGAGGCATAGCGCCACAGCTTAGACGGCTGGGCACGCGGCTCAAGACGTAGCATGGTTCACCTCCTGCTTTGCAGCGGGTGCATCCCACAAGCCACTCATCCACGCGCCGATGCGCGACACATTGGCCTCCTCGCGTGTGAGCGCGGGCGACAAGCGTCCCTCGGCCATCACATGTAAACGGTCTGACAGCTCTAACAATTCGTCCAACTCCTCACTCACCACCAACACGGCGCAGCCTGCATCACGCAGGGCCAGCAGTGCAGCGCGTATTTGCGCAGCAGCGCCCACGTCCACACCCCATGTGGGTTGCGACACGATGAGCAACTTGGGCGCAGCTTCTATCTCGCGGCCTACCAAAAATTTTTGCAAATTGCCACCCGACAACGAACGCGCCGCCGCATCGGGGCCGCCCGCTTTCACTTGGTATTTGGCAATGATGTTGACCGCTTGGGTGTGTAGCGTGTTTAGGTTGAGCCAACCCAAAGCACCGGCTGCACCGCTAGACGCTACCGCATCATGGCGCGTCAGCAACAGGTTTTGCGCGAGGCTCAAGCTAGGCACGGCGCCACGGCCTAGGCGTTCCTCTGGGACAAAGTGCAGCCCGAGGTCACGGCGTTGGTCCGGATTGAGTTGCCCCATGGCTTGGCCACTGAGTTGAATGCTCTCAGTCGCCGCACGCATGTCTTCGCCCGACAAAGCAAACAGCAGCTCGCGCTGGCCGTTGCCCGACACACCGGCAATGCCCACCACCTCGCCTGCGCGGACTTGCAGGTTCACACCATTCAGATCCACACCAAACGGGTCATCGGCTTGCAGACGCAGGTCGCGCACACTCAACACGGCAGCGCCGGGCTGGTGGTCGCGCACGTGCAGCTCGGGTGGCAAGCTGCCAATCATCAGTTGGCTCAGCGAGGCATTGGTTTCTTGGCGCGGGTCGCACACGCCGGTCACGCGGCCTGCACGCATCACCGTGCAAGCGGTGCACAGCGCACGAATTTCGTGCAGCTTGTGGCTGATGTACAAAATGCTGCGGCCCTCAGACGCCAGTTGACGCAACACCACAAAGAGCTTCTCAACCGCTTGCGGCGTGAGCACCGAGGTGGGCTCATCCAAGATGAGCAGCTGCGGGTTGGTCAACAAAGCGCGGATGATTTCCACGCGCTGCATCTCGCCCACACCCAGCGTGTGCACGGGACGCGCGGGATCAATGTCAAGGCCGTATTGCGCGGCGATGTCGGTGATGCGTTGCGTCACCTCGGCCAAGCTCAAAGATTTGTCGAGGCCCAGCCACACGTTCTCGGCCACGCTCAAGGTGTCAAACAAGCTGAAGTGTTGAAACACCATGCTGATGCCTAGACGGCGCGCCTCTTGCGGGTTGCGGATGTTGACCACTTCGCCGTTGAAACGAATTTCGCCCGCATCGGGCTTGACCGCGCCGTAGATGATTTTCATCAGCGTGGATTTGCCTGCACCGTTTTCGCCCAACACGGCGTGAATTTCGCCGGGCTGCACCGTCAAGGTCACGGCATCGTTGGCCACCACAGCGGGGTAACGCTTGGTGATGTGGGCAAGTTGCAGTCGGGGTTGGGTCATTGCACAAATGAAGAAACGCGAAAGAAGGGCTTAGGTTAGCAGCACAAGCTTTACCTCTTCAGATAAACCTCTGCTTGATAATCCATCAATGAGCAAAACTATTATCTACACTCAGAAGGTCGAGTTTGGTGACTGCGACCCTGCACGCATTGTTTGGTTTCCTAATTATTTCCGTTGGATCGATGCCGCCTCGCGCAACTTCTTTGTGCAGTGCGGCGTGCCACCTTGGCATGAAACCGAAAAAACATTGGGCATTTTGGGTACGCCCATCGTCGACACGCATGCGCGTTTCATCAACACCGCCAGTTACGGCGATGTGTTGGACATTCACGTGACGATCACCGAGTGGCGCACTAAAAGCTTTGTAACCCAGTACCAAATTCGCCGTGGTGATGACCTCATCATGGCGTGCGATGAAGTGCGCATCTTTGCGGCGCACCGCGCTGCCGTAGGCAACCCAGAGCCAGGTATTCGCGCGGTGCCCATTCCACCATCCATTCGCAGCTTGTGCGAATGAACGCTTAAAGCACCAAGATAGCGCGGAAATCGTTCACGTTGGTGTGCGTGGGGCCGGTGACCACCAAGTTGCCCACAGTCTCAAAGAAACCGTAGGCATCGTTTCGGTCTAAGCAGTCGGTGGCTTTCACCCCTTGAGCCACAGCGCGAGCCAAGGTGTCGGGCGTGACCAGCGCACCTGCGTTGTCTTCGATGCCGTCAATGCCATCGGTGTCTGCCGCAATGGCCCACACACCGTCTTGCGCTTGCAAGGCAATGGCCAAGCCCAAACAAAACTCACCGGCGCGACCGCCGCGTCCTTTGGGTGTGCCTGCCGCTTGGGGGCGAATGGTGACGGTGGTTTCGCCACCGCTGAGGATGACGCAAGGTTTTTGGAACGGCCCTTTGCCGTGTGCTGATGCACGTGCCAGCGCGGCGTGGACCTTGCCCACTTCGCGTGATTCGCCTTCCAACTCGTCACTGAGCACATAGGCATTCAGACCTGCGGCGCGGGCCACTTCGGCCGCGGCTTCGAGCGACTGTTGAGGCGTGGCAATCAGGCGCACGGGTTGCTTGTCCCACGCGGGACTGGGCTTGGGCGTTTCGAGTACGCCTGCTTTCAGGGCAGCTTCAATGGCCGCAGGCACTTCTATCTTGTAGCGTTGCAGAATAGCCCACGCATCGGCACAGGTCGTCACATCCGGCACCGTGGGACCGCTGGCAATGACCGAAGGATCGTCGCCCGGCACATCGCTGATGGTCAGCGTCACCACTTGCGCAGGTGCGCATGCGGTAGCCAAGCGGCCACCTTTGATGCGCGAGAGGTGCTTGCGCAAACAGTTCATTTCACCAATGCCAGCACCACTGTTGAGCAAGTCTTGGTTGATGCGTTGCTTGTCTTTCAGCGTCAAGCCATCGGCTGGCAGCGTGAGCAGCGCAGAGCCGCCACCGGAAATTAAAAACAACACCAAGTCGTCTTCGGTCAGCCCTTGGGTCAGTTGCAAGATGCGCTCGGCAGCGGCAAGTCCGGCCGCATCGGGCACGGGGTGGGATGCCTCGACCACCTCAATGCGCTCAGGCAAGCCTGAGGGGCGTGGCGGTGTGTGGTGGTAGCGTGTGACCACAAGGCCAGACAACGGTTTGTCCGCTGGCCACAGCGCTTCCACGGCTTGCGCCATGGCGCCGCCCGCTTTGCCTGCACCCAACACCACCGTGCGGCCTTTGGGCGGTGCTGGCAAATGGAGCGCCGTGTTGTGCAGAGGCAGTGCGCGGTGCACCGCTGCATCGTAGAGCTGGCGTAGGAAAGCTTCGGGGTCAATTCGTGGATCAATCATCTGCGTATCCTAGCGCCAGCGTGCAACATCAAGTCAGCCAAGCCTTGAGCGAAGCCGCCACTTTCTCAGCCGAGATGCCGTAGCGGTCATGCAAGGTGGGCAATGCCCCTGCGTCGAGGAACGCATCAGGCAGACCCAACATGCGGAACTTGGCAGGGGCCGCACCTTCGCGCAACAACAAGCCCGCCACCGCTTCACCCAAACCACCAATCACTGAGTGGTTCTCAGCCACCACCACCAAACGACCAGGCTTGCGCACTTCGGCCAAGATGGTGGCTTCGTCGAGCGGCTTGATGGTGGGGCAATGCAACACCGCCACGTTGATGTTGTCGGCTTCGAGTTGTTTGGCCACTTCGAGTGTGCGCATGGTCATGAAGCCGCTGGAAATCACCAGCACATCATTGCCTTCGCGCAGCATCTTGGCTTTGCCCAACTCGAACTTGTAGTTGTATTCGTCCAGCACCAGCGGCACGTTGCCGCGTAACAAGCGCATGTACACAGGGCCTTGGTGAGCGGCGATTTGTGGCACGGCTTGCTCGATGTCGAGCGCGTCGCAAGGGTCCACCACAGTGAGGCCCGGAATGGCGCGCATCATGGCCAAATCTTCAGTGGCTTGGTGGCTAGGACCGTAGCCGGTGGTGAGGCCGGGCAAGGCGCAGCAAATTTTCACGTTCAAGTTTTCTTCGGCGATCACTTGGTGGATGAAGTCATACGCACGGCGTGTGCCAAACACGGCATAGGTCGTGGCAAATGGCACCAAGCCTGTTTTGGCCATGCCGCCCGCTGCGCCCATGAGCAACTGCTCGGCCATGCCCATTTGGAAAAAGCGCTCGGGGTAGGCCTGTGCAAACAGGTGCAAGTCGGTGTACTTGGCCAAGTCGGCGGTCATGCCCACCACTTCGGGGTGGCTAGCCGCGTATTCCACCAAGGCTTTGCCAAAGGGGGCGGCTTGCACGCGCTGGCCTTCGCTCGCGATGGAGGCAATCATGGCCGAGGTGGTCAGCCGAGGTTTTTTTTCAGTCACAGAACTCATGTCTTCTCCGAATTTGTTAGGGACGGTTGGCGTCCAACACTTCCAAGGCTTGTTGCCACTCAGGTGGGTCAACGCGGATGAAGTGGTTTTTCTCACGTGTTTCTAGGAAAGGCACACCTTTGCCCATCAAGGTGTCGCACAAAATCACGCGAGGTTTGGCATCGGTCAAAGCACGGGCGGTGTCAAACGCACGCAGCACGGCAGGCAAGTGGTTGCCGTCGACGCGTTGCACATGCCAGCCAAACGAAGCCCATTTATCGGCCAGTGGCTCGAACCCCATGATCTTGCTGGATTGACCATCGGCTTGTTGGTTGTTGATGTCCACCATGCAAATCAAGTTGCCCAAACCGTGATGGGCGGCAGACATAGCAGCCTCCCATGTAGAGCCTTCGTCGAGCTCACCGTCGGACATGGAGTTGTACACAAAGGCTTTGCTGCCTTGGTGGCGCAAGCCCAAAGCGATGCCTACGCCAATGGGTAGGCCTTGACCCAAAGAGCCACCCGAAATTTCCATGCCCGGTGTGTACGTGGCCATGCCCGACATGGGCAAGCGGCTGTCATCGCTGCCGTAGGTTTCGAGTTCGGACTCGGGGATGATGCCCGCCTCGATCATCGCGGCGTAGTGCGCAATCGCGTAGTGGCCATGCGAGAGCAAGAAGCGGTCGCGCCCTTCCCACTCGGGGTCTTCGGGCTTGAACTTCATGGCGTGGCCATAGGCCACCGCCAACACATCGGCATAGCCCAAGGCTTGGCCCACATAGCCTTGGCCTTGTACCTCGCCCATGCGCACCGCATAGCGGCGGATACGCCAAGCGCAGCTGGCAATTTCTTGAAGAGTACTCATAGGTCTTAGTCAATCAAAGTGAATCAACGCAAGGTCAGCCAAGGCAAGTAGGCAAAACCGAGCAACAGCGCGATAGCCACCGCGTAGAAAGGAATCAACTCCATCACCACATCACCAATGCGCACTTTGGCAATGGAGCTGGTGATGAACAACGTGGTGCCAATCGGCGGGTGGTACAGGCCAATGGACAAGTTCACGATCATCATGATGCCCAGCTGAATGGTGTCCATGCCCACGGCTGATGCGAGTGGCACAAACATCGGCGTGAGCAACAACACAGCAGCAGGCAAGTCGATGAACATGCCGGTGGCCAACATGATGAGGTTCATCGCCAAGATGATGAGCCAAGGCTCTTGCAAAGTTTCTTTGGCGTACAACGTGAAAGCAGCAGGCAACTGTTCGTAGGTGACGATCCAACCCACCACGCTTGACGCCATGATGATGAGCAAGACCACACCAGTGGAGATACCAGCCTCAACGGCGGCAGACTTCAACTTGCTCATGTCCAAATCACGGTAGACCAAGCCCGACACTACCAAGGCGTACAAGGTAGACATCACGCTCACCTCAGTGGGTGTGGCAATGCCAAAGCGCAAGAAGATGATGATGAGCACAGGCATCGCCAGTGCGGGACCAGCATGCAACAACTGGTGCATGAATGCGCCCCACTCAAACGGTGTGGTGTCGCGCGGGAAGTTGCGACGACGCCCCTGCACGTAGCACACCAGCATGAAGCCGCCGCACATCAAGAGACCAGGCAAGATGCCCGCCACAAACAAAGCACCAATGGATGCACCTGACACCAAGGCATACACAATCATCGGAATCGACGGTGGAATCAAGATGTCAATCGTGGCGGCTGCCGCCAAGGTGCCCGCCGCAAACGGTGCGGGATAACCGAGCTTTTTGAGCCAAGGAATCAACATCGAACCAATGGCTGACGCATCGGCCACCGCAGAGCCCGACACGCCACCAAAGATGGTGGACGACAACACGCCCACTTGCGCAGGGCCGCCGTGCACGCGACCAATCATCATGGTGAGCAAGTTGACCAAGCTCTGACCCAAACGACCGCTGACCATCAGCGCGCCCGTCATCATGAAAAACGGAATCGCGATCAACGGAAAACTTTGCGTTTGCGTGAGCATTTGCTCCACCGCCAAGTGCACAGGTACACGGTCAATGATGAGCAAACCCGCGACAGACGCCAACACCAGCGAATGCGCGATTGGAATAGAGAACAGCGCCGCAGCGATGAACAAAGCAATGATGAGAAGTGTCATATCCGATCTCCGCAGGACCGCTCCAAGGAGAGCGGAGCCCCCTCGGGGGGCAGTGAATACACCAAGTGATGAACGTGGGGGCTCATGTATCGGCTCCAATTTCGTTGTGTTCTTCACCGCGCCACACTTGGGGCAAACGGCACAGCGTGACGATGGCAAGCATCACAAACCCAAGCAGCAAACAGCCCACGCTCACTGAGCCTGGTACTTGCATGATGGGCGAACGCTCGTCCGCAGCAATTTCAAACACGGGCCAAGCGGCATAGGCCAAACCCAAATACAAACCTGCCACCACCAAGGATGCGCCGGTTAGTACCCAGCGGCGAGCCGCGCCGAGTTTTTGTGTCAACAACACCACGGCAATGTGAGAACCATGTTGTGCGGCAATGACCACACCCGACATGATCATCCAAGGGAACATCAGCTCGGGCAGTTCAGACGCCCATGACAGACTGGTGCCCGCGGCATAGCGCAAACACACGTTCACACTGAGGATGACAAACACCACGGACAACGTGATGTACAGCACCGTGTGACACCACCAAGAGATGACCGAGTCGATCGCTTTGAAGAAAGGATTCATGGCAACACCTTGCGGGCCCGCTGATGCAGCGAACCCTGGTTGAAGAACAATTAACGAGCGGCTTGCACCACGCGTGTCACGAAGTCACCAATGGGGCCAGAGGTCCACTTGGTGTAAACAGCGGCTGATGCATCCACAAACGCTTTGCGGTCGATGGTGTCAATCTGTGCGCCTTTGCTCTTGAGTTCGGCCACCAATTTGTCGTCCACTTCTTTGTTCAAGCGACGTTGCAATTGGGTGGCTTCAGCAGCGGCTTCGGTCACCACTTTTTGGTCAGCAGGCGTCATGCGGTCCCAGGTGCGCTTGCTCATCAAGAACGGGGTGGACTCGTACTTGTGGCCCGACAAGGAGATGTACTTTTGCACTTCGTACAGCTTGGCTGAAGCGATGTTGGTCAGTGGGTTTTCTTGGCCATCGACCACGCCTTGCTGCAGGGCGACATACAACTCAGAGAACTTGATTTGTTGTGCATCGGCACCCATGGCTTGCATGATGTCCACAGTGACTGCGTCTGGTGGCGTGCGCATCTTCAGGCCCTTCATGTCGGCAGGCGACTTGATGGGGCGCTTGCTGTTGGACATTTGGCGAATGCCGTTGTCCCACAAGCCCAACAACACCATGCCTTTGGCAGCAGTCTTGTCACCCAACTCTTTCCCAATCGGGCCGTCCATCACTTCCCAAGCTTTTTGCACGTTGGCAAACAAGAAGGGCATGCCCAAGGCAGCGTACTCAGGCACCACCGACGACACCGCGCCTTGGCTGTTGGCCGAGAAGTCCAAGGTGCCAGAGCGCAAGGCTGTGACCATCGCTGCGTCGTCACCCAACTGGGCCGAGTGCGCCACTTGAATTTCTACGCGGCCATTGGTTTTGGCTTTGACGGTTTCAGCAAACTTCACAGCGGCCACATGACGAGGGTTGTCGGGTGGATTGCCGTGGGCCATGGTCAGCTTGACGGTTTGAGCCGATGCAAAGCCAGTGACGGCAAGCAAAGCAGTGGCCAGTACGGTGCGACGAATAAGAGAAGTCGTTTTCATGGTTTTGTCTCCTGTGGTTTTAATAAAGGGTCTTTGCCCGGGTGATCAGTGAATCAGCATGCCACCGTTCACGTCGAGCGTGACACCGGTGCAGTACTTCGACAAGTCGCTGGCGAGGAACACCACGCAGCCAGCCACGTCATTGGGTTCACCGATGTGACCCAAGGGAATGCCGTCCAAGATGGCTTGGCGTTTGTCTTCAGGGATCTTGCCTTTGTTGATGTCGGTGGCGATGAGACCAGGCGTCACGCAGTTGACGCGGATGTTGTTGCCACCGTATTCGCGGGCCATGGCACGCGCCAAACCGAGTACACCCGCTTTGGCTGCTGAGTAGTGAGGGCCACCCAAAATGCCGCCGCCACGTTGAGCAGACACAGAAGAAATACACACGATAGAACCACTGTTTTGCGCAATCATCAATGGCAACACCGCTTGCGAAGCGTAGAGCGTGCCACGCAGGCTCACGTCCAAGATGCGGTCGTAGTCGCTGCCGGTGATGTCCAAAAACTTCACGGGTTGTGTGATGCCAGCGTTGTTGACCAAGATGTCGATGCGACCGTACTTGGCTTTGATTTGAGCCACAGCCGCTTCACATGACGCTTTGTCAGTCACGTTGGCCACCAGCCCTAAGTGCTCTGCACCGAGTTGGGTAGCCGCAGCTTGTGGGTTGGCCACTTCCAAATCGAGAATCACGACTTTGGCGCCTTGCGCCGCCATCATGCGAGCGGTGGCAAAACCCAAACCGTTTAAACCTGCACCGCCGGTGATGACGGCAACTTTGTCTTTGAGCAGCATGCGTGTCTCCTTTTAATTGCACTGCGTTGATCGAGTGGCGTGATTGTTGGCAGGCTTTTGCATGAAGACAAACGATATAAACTCACCCATGATTTAATTTCATTCAACCATGATCCCCCCACTCGCCGCCCTGCAAGCCTTTGAAACCATCGCCCGCCGCAAGAGCTTTGCGCTGGCCGCCGAAGAGCTGCACCTGACGCCGTCAGCCGTCAGCCACCAAGTCGCCAAGCTCGAAGGTTTGCTGCATGTGCGCTTGTTTGAGCGTTCGGCCCGTGGCGTGGAAATGACGCCCGCTGGCCAGCAATACCTGCAGCGCGTGGCCAGCGCCTTGGGCGCCATCAACGCCGCCACCGAAGACTTGCGCCACGGTGTGCAAGACACGCTGTATGTGCACAGCAGTCCTAGCTTTGCCAGCCTATGGCTGATGCCGCGCATTGCCCGTTTTGCCGATCGGTATCCCAATATTTCGCTCATGCTGTCGGCCTCGCATGTGCATTCAGACTTCCAGCTCGGGCAAATGGACATCGACATTCGCTATGGCATGCCCAACTGGCCCAACCTCGAAGTCGAAGCCATCTTCACCGAGCGCATCATGCCGCTGGCCAGCCCAGAGTTCATCCGCACCCATGCCCTGCACGAACCTGCTGACTTGATGCGCGTGCCACTGATTCAGTCCAGTGTGAGCGTGGTGCAATGGCCCGATTGGTTCACCCGCTTTGGCGGCGACTTGCGCCCAGAACGCATGGGCCTGCGCTTTGACCGCGCCATGATGAGCTTGGACGCCGCCGTGCAAAAACTCGGCGTGGCACTGGAGAGCTCAAGCGTTGGTCAGTCCCTGATTGACAGCGGCAAGTTGCAACCCGTGTTTGAAGAACAACTCAGCCTCGAAGTGCAAGCGCACTTCATGGTCTATCCCGCACGACACGCGTCGCGGCCTGAGGTGAAGAGTTTTGTGGAATGGCTGAGACAGGAAGCGACCCTCACCAAAGGTTGAATTCAGTTCATCTAAACCTGAATATTCATCGCTTGCGCTCATGTATGCAGATGGGAAAAATCCATCGCCATGACGCACACACACCCACAACAAGCCCTGGCCCACGCCATCCGTTTTCTCTCGATTGACGCCATCGTCAAAGCCCAAGAAGGCCACCAAGGCGTGCCACTGGGCATGGCCGAAATTGCCACCGCGCTGTACACGCGCCACCTCAAGTTCCACCCGCAAGACGCGGGTTGGTTTGACCGTGACCGCGTGGTGCTGTCCAACGGGCATGGCTCCATGCTCTTGTATTCGCTGCTGCACCTGACGGGTTATCCAGCGTTTCCCATCGAAGAAGTGCAGCGCTTTCGCGTGTTGGGCTCTGTGTGTGAAGGCCACCCAGAGCGCCCGCACGACCAACCTAATGGCATTGAAGTGACCACCGGCCCGCTGGGCCAAGGCATTGCCAACGCGTTTGGTATGGCCGTGGCCGAGGCCTACTTGAACGCCCGCTTTGGCAAGGACTTGGTCAACCACTTCACCTACGCGTTTGTGGGCGACGGTTGCCTGCAAGAAGGCGTGGGACAAGAAATGATTTCATTGGCAGGCCATTTGCAATTAGGCAAGCTCGTGCTGCTGTGGGACGACAACCAAATCACCGACGACGGCAGCACCGACTTGTCCATCAGCGAGAACGTGGCCGAGCGCTTCCGCGTGGCGGGCTGGCATGTGGTGGAGCTGGATGGCCACGACATTGACGCCGTGTCTGCTGCACTCGATGCTGCGCGGCTTGACCCACGCCCTTCCATGCTGGCCTGTCGCACCGTGATCGCCAAAGGCATTGCACGCTTGCAAGGCCAACGCGGCGGTCACAGTGGTCGCTTGTTTGAAGAAGACGCCCAAGCCGCACGCGACATGCTGGGCTGGACGCATGGTCCGTTTGAAATTCCTGCGGACGTGCAGCAAGCCTGGCACGCAGCAGGTCAGCGCAGCGCGGCCGAACACCAAGCTTGGCAAGCCCGCGTGGCCGCACTGCCCGCTGCCGAGCGTGCCGAGTTTGAACGCGTCATGCGCGGCGAGCTGCCCGCGCAATGGCAACAAGTGCTGATGGACTACAAACACAAAGCATTGAGTGCACCACCCGCGCCGAGCGGCATCTTCATCTCCGCGGAAATCAACGACCTGCTCACCCCCGTGTTGCCCGAGCGCATGGTGGGCTGCGCCGACCTAGAAGCGCCCACCAGCCACAAGCGTGGCTTGACGGCTTTCAACGCGCAAGACCGCGCAGGCTCGTATGTGCACTGCGGCGTGCGCGAGCATGTGATGGGCTCCATGGCCAACGGCATGGCCGCACACGGCGGCGTGATTCCGCTGTCGGTCACCTACCTCGCGTTTGCCGACTACGAGCGCCCCGCCATGCGCATGGCCGCGCTCATGGGCTTGCCTGTGAAGTTTGTGTTCAGCCACGACAGCATTGGCATTGGCCGCAACGGCCCGACACACCAGCCGGTGGAAATCATCGCTTCGCTGCGTGCCATGCCCAATATGTGGGTGATGCGCCCGGCCGATGCTGTGGAAGCTGCCGAGTGTTGGGAGCTGGCATTGGCACATCAAAACGGCCCTGTAAGCATGGTGTTTGCACGTCAGTCTTTGCCTCTGGTGCGCCACGCACACACCGCCGACAACCTCACACGCCGAGGCGCTTATGTGTTGCACGAAGCGGCCTGCGGTCCGCGTCAAGTGACCTTGCTGGCCACCGGCTCTGAAGTATTGCTGGCCGTGCAAGCACGCGAGCAGCTCGAAGCCGCAGGCGTGGGCGCGGCGGTGGTGTCCATGCCATGCTGGGAATTGTTCAACGCGCAAGATGCCGCCTACAAGCGCAGTGTGTTGGGCAACGGTGTGCGCGTGGGTATTGAGGCTGCTGTGCGTCAAGGCTGGGATGCTTACCTTGGCATCGACGGCGGTTTTGTCGGCATGACCGGCTTTGGTGCTTCTGGCCCTGCTGATGAACTCTACAAACTATTCAACATCACGCCCGATGCGGTGGTGGCCCAAGCTCGCCGCTTGTTGGCAGCTTGATGCACATCGTTGAATAAAACCCAAACATCCTCATGAAAATTGTTTTCTTAGACCGCGACACTATCTCGCCCGACACCACATTACGTGCCCCGTCATTCACACACGAATGGGTGCAACACAACCGCACCACCGCAGACCAAGCCCCTGCACGCATTGCCGATGCCGACATCGTCATCGTCAACAAGGTCAAGCTCCCTGCCGAGGTCTTGGCACAAGCGCCCAAGCTCAAACTGGTTGCGGTGGCCGCCACAGGCACCGACAACATCGACCTGCAAGCCTGCCAACAACGCGGCATCCTGGTGAGTAATGTGCGCAACTACGCCAAGCACACCGTACCCGAGCACACCTTTGCGCTCATCTTCGCTTTGCGCCGCAGCATCTGCGCCTACCACGATGCGGTGAAGGCCGGGCGTTGGCAAGAAGCGGCGCAGTTTTGCTTCTTCGATTACCCCATTCGCGACCTCGCAGGCTCGACGCTCGGCGTGATTGGCGATGGTGTATTGGGTCAAGCTGTGGCCACGATTGGCCGCGCTTTGGGTATGCGCGTGCTGTTTGCAGCACACAAGGGCCGCAGCGGTCAGGGAAGCATGTACACCCCGTTTGACGAGGTGCTGAAACAAGCCGACATCCTCACCCTGCACTGCCCGCTCAACGCCAACACACGCCACATGATTGGTACGGCCGAGTTTGCACAAATGACACGCAAGCCTTTGCTCATCAACACCGGGCGCGGTGGCTTGGTGGACGAAGCCGCCGTGGGCCCTGCGCTGCAAGCCGGTCACATTTCAGGTGCGGCATTTGATGTGACGAGTGTGGAGCCACCGCCAGCAGACCACCCGTTCATGGCACTGCTGGACAGACCCGACTTCATCCTCACCCCGCACGTGGCGTGGGCGAGTGCCGAGGCTATTCAGGCTTTGGCTGATCAGCTCATCGACAACGTGGAAGCGTTTGTGCGCGGCGCACCGGCGAACGCAGTGGCACCCAAGGCCTAAAAAACAGATGATGGGTTGACGCGCGAGTCAAAGGCTTGCGTGTCTTCCGTAAAATCAACGCACTGCAAAAGCCCGGGATGCGCGGCAACGTGGTGCTCGCCCAAACTGGGGACTCGGCCACGACTTGTTTCATTGTTTTTTAGGACAAGTCCATGACCACCTTGCTCATCCACCGCGCCCGCTGCATCGCCACACAAGACGATGCCAACACCGAACTGAATGACGCCTCGCTGCTGCTGCGCGATGGCCGCATTGAACGCATCATTCCCGCAGGTGAAAACATCGACGAGCTACTAACGCAAGTTGATGAAGTGATTGACGCCCGCCGCCACGTGGTGGTGCCCGGCCTCATCAACACGCACCACCACATGGTGCAAAGTCTCACGCGTGCGGTGCCGCAGGTGCAAAACGCCGAGCTGTTCAGCTGGCTCAAAGGGCTGTACCCGATTTGGGCAGGCCTCACGCCTGAGATGGTGCTGGTGTCTAACCAAGTGGCCATGGCCGAGCTGCTGCTGAGTGGCTGCACCACCAGCAGCGACCACTTGTACATCTACCCCAACGGCGTGCGACTGGACGACAGCATTGAAGCCGCGCACACCATTGGTATGCGCTTTACGGCCACCCGCGGCAGCATGAGCGTGGGCGAATCACAAGGCGGCCTGCCACCCGACCGCGTGGTGGAAAAAGAAGCCTTCATCCTCAAAGAAACTCAACGCCTGATTGAGACCTATCACGACGCCAGCTATGGCGCGATGACGCATGTGGCCGTGGCCCCCTGCTCGCCCTTCAGCGTGAGCCAAGACCTCATGCGCGAAGCCGCCAAATTGGCCCGCGCGCACAAGGTGCGCCTGCACACGCACTTGGCCGAGAACGACCACGACATTGCGTACACCAAAGAGAAATTCAACTGCACCCCCGCGCAATACGCTGAAGACCTCGGCTGGGTAGGCGCCGATGTGTGGCACGCCCACTGCGTGAAGCTGGACGCCGAAGGCACGTATTTGTTTGCACGCACGCGCACCGGCATTGCCCACTGCCCGTGCAGCAATATGCGATTGGCCAGCGGCATCTTGCCCCTGCGCAAAATGCTAGACGCCGGAGTGCCGATTGGCCTTGGCGTAGACGGCAGTGCCAGTAACGATGCGGCGCACTTGTTGAACGAAGCTCGTCAAGCCATGCTGCTGGCACGCGTGGGCCGCGCGCTGGACGCCCCGCGCGTCGATAACGGACACACCGTGTTTGGCTGCGACCTTGGGCCCTCCGACATGACACCCCGCGACGCCCTGCGCCTAGCCACACGCGGCGGCGCAGAAGTACTGGGCCGCGC
>Ga0228703_1000570_pt1 | contig 26018 bp, 25 predicted proteins | sample McNCre217_Aug_MG_3_FD_178020 | JGI IMG/M metagenome (GOLD analysis project Ga0228703, IMG submission 178020) | Freshwater microbial communities from McNutts Creek, Athens, Georgia, United States - 29-17_Aug_MG | ecosystem: Environmental > Aquatic > Freshwater > Creek | place: USA: Georgia...
GCGAAGTTGTGCGGGTCGATCACTTCCCAGCCCAGGACCTACTAATCGTGAAGGTGGGCGAACGTGAGGTTATGCTTCCGTTCGTGGCAGCCATCGTGCCTAATGTCGACATCAAAGCCGGCGTAGTCACTGTTACTCCACCAGTAGGACTTTTCGAGGACGTCCTTCCCGAGTTGGCCACACCTGAGCCAGCGAACTCGGAAGGCGACGAGGCAGACGCTGAAGAGTCGTCCCAAACTGAAGCCTCAGCCGAATAGGGTTTTGCAATGCGCATCGATGCCATCAGCATTTTTCCCGACTACTTTGCAGCCCTAGATCTTTCCCTGCTGGGGAAGGCGCGGGACAAGGGCTTGATCCAGTTCAAGGCTCACAATCTCCGCGATTGGACCTTCGACAAACACCACACAGTTGACGACACCCCTTACGGCGGCGGTGCCGGCATGTTGATGAAGCCTGAGCCTTGGGGTTTGGCCCTGGATGAGGTGCTCGGTGTCGATGAGAAACCTGAGACCGTGGCCGATGCGACTGTCATTTTTACCTCACCAGCGGGCGAAGTTTTCAACCAGCAATTAGCCTACGAACTCGCTCAGGAAGAGCGGATCGTTTTCGCCTGTGGCAGGTACGAGGGAATCGATCAGCGCGTTGTTGATTACGCATCCACCCGCGCCAAGGTTCGTTTGATTTCCATCGGTGACTACGTGCTGAACGGTGGAGAAGTCGCTGCAATTGCCATGACCGAGGCGATTGTGCGCCTCATTCCTGGCGTCATCGGAAACGCCGATTCACTAACCGAGGAGAGCCACTCGGGTGAGGGTCTGCTTGAGTATCCGTCATACACCAAGCCTGCAAGCTGGCGCGGACTCGATGTTCCAGAGGTTTTGTTGAGCGGCAATCACGCTGCAATTGCCGCCTGGCGCTATCAGCAACAACTGGATCGAACTCGGCTAGTAAGACCCGATTTGCTAACTCCAGACACCCAAATTTAGAGCGGTCTTTGCCTGCCTGCCCAAACTGTGGCAAGATAGAGAGGTTGAACTAATCACTCATGAGCTCTGCCGCAGGGGAGCCGGACAGTTCAAAATCTTTTCCTTTATCTTGTATGAGACCTGCGCGCTGATACAGAAAGTGTTCAGAAATGCACATTCTTGACGTAGTAGACGCAGCCAGCCTGCGCAGTGACATCCCAGCTTTCCGCGTTGGAGACAACGTGAAGGTTCACGTAAACATCATCGAAGGTAACCGCAGCCGTGTTCAGGTTTTCCAGGGCGTAGTAATCCGTCGCTCGGGTCACGGCGTTCGCGAGACCTTCACTGTTCGCAAGGTTTCCTTCCAGGTCGGTGTGGAGCGTACTTTCCCAGTTCACTCCCCAGTTATCGACAAGATCGAGCTAGTAAGCCGTGGTGACGTTCGTCGCGCCAAGCTTTACTACCTGCGCGACCTGCGCGGTAAGGCCGCAAAGATTCGCGAGCTTCGCGAGAACGTTTAGTCTTTCTAAGCCCATCCCAAGGATGGCTTGCTAAACTTCCAACATGTCGAACACCGGTCTTCCCGATTCCTCAGTCACAACTGGGGGACAGGAAGGCCGGTTTCGCAATTTCAAGGGACTGAACAAAATTAGAAACAGTCGATTCATGAAAAACCCAATTGTGCGCATCCTGGTGGACGTACTGGGTATTTTGCTGACGGCACTCGTGCTTTCGCTGCTGATCAAGACTTTCCTGATCCGTTCGTTCTACATCCCGTCTGGCTCGATGCTAAACACGTTGCAGATCAACGACCGCATCGTAGTAAACGAACTGGTGCCAAATGTAATCCCGCTCGAGCGCGGCGATGTGGTGGTTTTCCGCGATCCTGGAGGCTGGCTGGGTCCAGTCACCAAGAATCCGGTTCCGTTTACCACTCAGGTCACCGACTGGCTTCTCAGTTCCTTTGGGGTAATTGCACCTGACAGTGACGTGCACCTTGTGAAGCGAGTAATCGGCGTGCCAGGCGATCACGTGGTTTGCTGCACTGCCAACGGGCACCTTTCGATAAACGGGAAGGCAATCACCGAGCCTTACATTGCAAATGGCCAGAGCCCAAGCGACATTAAGTTCAATGTCACCGTGCCCGCCGACTCCTATTGGGTGATGGGCGACAACCGCGGAAATTCCGAGGATTCCCGCTACCACCTGGATCTTCCCAGCAAGGGTTTCGTGAATAAGAGTTTTGTGGTCGGACGTGCGGTGCTGGTCTCGTGGCCTTTCGCGCATTTCAACTGGCTAGACAACTACGCAAGTGTCTTCAAAGACGTACCCAAACCTTAGCCTCGAGCAGTCTTTATTCGATGCGGGCACCGAGATTGTCATCGGCATCGATGAGGTGGGCCGAGGATCCTTATTTGGACCGGTGGCTGTTGGCATTGCGGTACTTTCAAGAGATCGGCACTCGGGTACCAACGATTGGCCGGCAAGACTTGCCGATTCAAAGCTCATTTCTCAGTCCATTCGCGAGAGCCTGTTTGAACCAGTATCCGATTGGGTGGAAGCCCACTCGGTTGGTATGGCATCCGCTGCAGAAATTGATCGTGATGGCATTATTGCGTCCTTGGCCTTAGCCGCCAGGAGGGCTATTGAAACCTTGCCTTCGGAGGTTAGGGCGAGGGTCGCAGGCAATCCCGATGCAGCGTTTGCGATCCTTGACGGTTCGCACAACTGGCTTGGCTCGGCGCTTGGGCCGGTGCGTTCCATGGTGCAGACAAAGGCTGACCGAGACTGCGTGAGCGTGGCAGCCGCATCGGTGCTAGCCAAGGTGGAGCGAGACAACTTGATGATTTCGATTGCGGCTGCAGATCCGCGGGTTGAGCCCTATGGAATAGCGGGGAATAAGGGTTACTCCTCGGCAACTCACCTCGACGCTCTGCGTCGCCTGGGCCCGTTAGAGTTGCACCGTAAAACCTGGCTGGGCAAAATTTTGGGGGATTCGAGCCTCTTTTAGGTTCTAAACTGAAATCGATGGACGAAAACGAATACGACGAGCTGGATCGTCAAGCCGAGTTAGCACTATTGCGTGAGTTTCGCGATGTTCTGGCTACGTTCAAGTATTTGGTAGAGACCGAGCGACGACTGTACCTGGCAAACGAGGTTGACTTCCGCCGGGTGGATACTCCCGCAGACTTTTACTTCGAGCTGGCCCTGAACGACGTCTGGGTGTGGGACATCAACCGCCAGGACCGGTTTATTAAGCAGGTTCGGGTCAGAACCTTCAAGGACGTCAACATTGAGGAGCTGGAAGGTAACAACTTCCAACTTCCTAAAGACCTTTCAGTCGGCGAGTAATCCACAGATTCGCTTTTAGGGGCCTTTCAGCTCCCCACCTTTTTTCATGCTTGAGGCATGACATCAAACAGACAGTGGCTTGGTCGCTACGGTGAAGACCGGGCCTGCGATTACCTCTCCAAACTCGGCTATCAAATCGTCGAGCGCAATGCTAGAAGCAGAGACGGTGAGTTGGACATCGTTGCAACCGATGGGCCAACGTTGGTATTTGTCGAAGTCAAGACTCGCAGTTCCAGACACTCGGGTCATCCCTTTCAGGCCATAACCCCGCTCAAGATTGCCCGAATTCGTCGCCTTGCAGCGGGCTGGTGTGCCAGCCGGCAGCTGCCCAACTCTCAGGTCAGATTCGACGCAATTTCGGTGTTAGTGCAGGGTGGTCAGGTTGCCATCGAACACCTGCGTCAGGTGGCCTAATGCCACTCGCAATCAGCAACTCAATCAGCCTGCAGGGGCTGGAAGGCAGAGTCGTGTGTGTTGAGGTGGACATCAGTGCGCAGCTGCCAGCATTTGTCCTGGTCGGGCTGCCGGATGCTTCACTAAGCGAGTCCACCGCCAGGGTGCGAGCAGCCTGCAGCAACAGCGGGTTCCAATTCCCGTCGCAAAAGATCCTGGTCAATCTGTCACCGGCTTCCGTTCCTAAATCTGGTTCAGGCTTTGATCTGGCAATAGCCATTGGCGTACTTGCCGCCATGGGAGTTGTCCCAATTCAAAAGCTGGGCGGCATGTGTTTCATTGGCGAGCTGGCCCTCGATGGCAAAGTGCAGCCAATCTTGGGTGTCTTGCCTATGCTCTTGGCTGCACGACGTTCAGGCCTAAATGTTGTCGTCGTGCCGGAGGCAAATCTGGCCGAGGCCATGCTTGTCGAGGGAATCGAAGTGATGGGCTGTCGGTCACTGCTCCAGCTGGTCAGGTATTTGAAGGGCGAGGGCGGGCTTTGTTTAGAAATTCCACAGGCAAATGCAGAAAGCACCCCCTCAGCCACACCACAGTTGCTCGATCTAAACCAAGTTGTTGGGCAGGACGAGGCTGTAGCTGGCCTGTTGGTGGCTGCGGCCGGAGGGCACCATATTTCCATGATTGGCGCGCCAGGGTCGGGCAAGACCATGTTGGCCGAACGGCTGCCTACTATCCTGCCCAGACTGTCAGTTGAGGAGTCGCTCGAAGTCGCCGCAATAGAGAGCATCGTCGGAGTTGCCAAGTTGACCGAGGGGCTTTCGCTGCAGCCTCGATTCCAGGCGCCTCATCACAGTGCCTCGGTGGCCGCCATTATCGGCGGCGGCAACTCTCTTCCCAAGCCTGGAGCAGTTTCTCGCGCTCACCATGGCGTGCTATTCCTCGATGAAGCCCCCGAATTTCAGGTGAATGTGTTGGAGGCCCTTAGAGAGTCTTTGGAATCGGGCCGAGTTCAGGTAAATCGCAGTGCCGGTTCGGCGGTTTTCCCAGCTGAATTTCAACTGGTTTTGGCTGCCAATCCCTGCCCCTGTGGCAACTTCGGTGTTCTGGGCAAGGACTGCAAGTGTGGCGTGCTAAGGCGTCGTCGCTATGGCGCAAGGCTTTCCGGGCCGCTGCGCGACCGCATAGACATTCGGCTCGAGATTCAGCCGATCAGTGTTGCAGCGGCCGCGGGTTTACCAAGTGGTTCCCTAACCAGTCAGCAGGCTATGGAAAAGGTCTCAAACGCTAGGGCGGCAGCTGCGGTGCGCCTGAAGCCACTTGGCTACTCTCGAAATGCTCAGATGCCTGGGCCAATCTTGAAAGCTCATTTCAACCCTGGTCGTAAAGCGATCGCCCAATTGGATCGAAACCTAGCTGCTGGCAGAACAAGCATGCGTGGCTACGACCGATGTCTTCGAGTTGCTTGGACAATCGCCGATCTAGAGGGAGCGGGGAGTCCAACAGCCGAACACGTATTTCAAGCCGTAACCCTGAGGGGCCCGGATCAACTGATGGGAGAGGAATGACGCTGTTCGAGATTGATGAACTAAGCCAGGTAGAAAAGGTGATGCTGCCAGATTCGAGTTCAACACCCGCATCAGTGCTGGCAGCCGCGGCGCTAAGTCAGCTGTGTGAACCGGGCGACACATTTATGGGCAAACTTTTCGAGCACTTGGGTTCTGAAAAACTGCTAAACGCGCTTGTCGCAAGGCTAGAAGCTGGCCAAATGGACAACGTTCTAGGCCGACAATTTGTAGCCGAACTAGAGGAAGAGTATCGGACCCTTTTCATAGTCCTATGGAATAACGCCATGGACCGCTGGCTGCAACGGCTCAGCAAGACAGAAGTAATTGATGCGGTGGTTCAGCTGGCCGAACTAGGCGGAAAACTCCTTAGTTGGCAGTGCGATGACTACCCTCGAAACCTCCATGATCTGCAAGCCGGCCGGCCTCCAGCGCTTTGGTTATTGGGAAATCCCGAACTGCTGGCAGACCTGCCCCGAATCTCGGTGGTGGGAACCAGGAGTTCAAACCGCTACGGAACAACTGCGGCCGCAGATCTGGCAGCGGTTGCGGTTCAAAACCGAATTGTCACTGTTTCTGGTGGTGCCCTTGGAATCGACTCGGTGATTCACCATTCGACCCTTGTTTTGGAAGGTGACACCATTGCGATTTTGGCCGGCGGGCTGGCAAACCTTTATCCTCGATCAAATCTAGATCTGCTCAAGCGAATTTCCCGTTCCGGTTTGCTGCTGGCCGAGCAGCCCCCAGCTGTGAGGGTCTCCAAGTGGAGATTTCTGATGCGTAATCGGTTGATCGCGGCAATTGGCGATGCCACAGTAGTGGTTCAGGCCGGACGCACCTCGGGCGCACTGAGCACAGCAAAGCACGCAGTTTCAATCGCTAGACCAGTGGCTGTGGTGCCCGGCCCCATCGACAGTGCCTTTTCGGTCGGCTGCCACGATTTTCTCAACGAGCACCTTGGAGAGGTTCAACTACTGGCTCGTCCGCAAGCTCTGCCCGATCTGGTAAAAATGCCGGCACTGGGTACCGCAGACACTGCAGGGTTGGGCAATCTTGAAAAGCGAGCCTTAGATACATTCACCGACAAGCCAATGGAGGCCTGGGAGGTACAGCGCCTAGCGGGACTTACCGTAAAAGAAACTCAGATTGCACTCGGATCGCTTCAACTATCAGGGCACGTCGAAAGAGCCGGAACACGCTATGTCAGCTGCTGGAAATAGGCTATAACCATGATCAATCTGGACCAATACCTAGTGGAACGATTCATCGTTTACTTGGATCGGGCCAAGGGTTATTCGGTCAATACTCAACGCGCCTATCAAAGCGACCTAAACGAACTGGTTGCTTATCTGACAGAACACGGTATTGAATCGACTGATCAGTTGGAAATTGAGGCTATTCGCGACTGGCTTTACTCCGTTTCTGAGGCCGGTGCAGCAAAAAGCACGGTGGCACGGAAAAGCGCCTCCGTTAGAGCGTTCACCTCCTGGCTGGAACGGCAGGGCTGGCTTGGCTCTGACCCCGGTCTCAGATTGAAAACCCCTAAATCCTCGCGCACCCTGCCGAAAGTGGTGAGCCGCGAGGTGCTCTCGGATGTTTTTGGCAAGCTGGAATCGGCCGCCGAGACCCAGAGTGCTGAGAAACTGTTAGACCTTTTGGTGGTTGAGCTGCTCTATGCAACAGGAATGCGCGTAAGCGAATTGGTAGGCATCAACCTTGCCGACATCGACTACTCGAGACACCTGATTTTAGTCACTGGAAAAGGCGACAAACAGCGGATGGTTCCCTTTGGTCAGCCTGCAGCGGTGGCCCTGGAGCGTTGGATCCGCCATGGGCGCCCAAAACTCCAGCGGGAAACTTCCGATGATGCACTGCTCCTGAATTCTCGGGGTCAGCGTCTGGGCGTAAGAGTTGCCTATGGCATTGTGGCCACCATTTTGGCCCAAACACCGATGGGTGCGGCGGGGCCGCACGCCTTGCGCCATTCGGCTGCTACCCACCTGCTCGACGGTGGCGCCGATCTCAGGGCAGTTCAGGAGCTGCTCGGTCATTCGAGCCTGGGGACAACACAGATTTACACGCACGTCAGTGTTGAAAGGTTGAAGCAGGGCTATCAGACGGCTCACCCTAGGGCCTAGTGGGCAGGTATCAGCACACTTGGCGGTAGACCTCCGGTTAGCACCAGTGGCGATAGATAACGGCCGTAGCTCCGCAACGAATAATGTAGGCAAATCAAAGGTTCGCAGTGCGAGTGGTACCCTCGGCCACAGACAGATCCGATGATCTGTCCCGTAACGACTCTGTCACCCACTTTGAGTGAAGAACACACGGGTTCGAGTGCACTGCGTAGGCTCGGGCTGTGTTGAATGGTGAGCACTGGCTTGCCCGCCACCACACCGACGAAAGCTACCGTTCCATCCGATGGAGAGAGTATGGACTGCTGCTCCCAAACCAAATAGTCAATGCCCCGATGTCCGGATGAGTAGTCGGAATTGGGCGAACGAAATCCGGCCATTAGATGTGCAGGATTTGCCACCGGTGGTCGCCATTGTGGTTGATTCTGACCGCTGGCCATCGTGAGCACCGCAGCAATCAGTTTGGTCAAAAGAAGTGTTTGCACCAGTCAAGAATGACAATCGTTTGCGATGGTCCTACCTAGCAACAACTTTCATGCTGAAACTGGGCCAAAAACCAAGGCCGATAACGCCGATATCGCTGGCAAATAGGCCTATTTGACTAGTAGACTTAACGACAGCGGTATGAGCCTTGGTATTCCTTGGCTTAGACCGACTTCGCGCGTTGATTAACGTTTAGCCAACTCAGTCCAAATTATTTGGTCTGGCTATGCGCAACGCCAGGTTTGCGGCAATCCTGCACGCAAAATTAACTGAGTGGCGCAGTATTGCGCCGAAAGGAGTACGACTATGCCAGTCGTAACTATCCGCCAGCTGCTAGACAGCGGTGTTCACTTCGGTCACCAGACCCGTCGTTGGAACCCAAAGATGCGTCGTTTCATCCTTACTGACCGTTCGGGCATCTACATCATCGACCTACAGAAGTCGCTAACCCACATCGACCGCGCTTACGAGTTCGTCAAGGACACCGTTGCACACGGCGGCACCATTCTTTTCGTTGGTACCAAGAAGCAGGCTCAGGAAGCAATCGCCGAGCAGGCTCTTCGCGTTGGCCAGCCATACATCAACGAGCGCTGGTTGGGTGGTCTGCTGACCAACTTCGGCACTGTTCAGAAGCGTCTTGCCCGCCTAAAGGAACTTGAGGTCATGGACTTCAACGACGCCAACAAGGCTGGCCTAACCAAGAAGGAACTTCTCATTCTTCGTCGCGAGAAGGACAAGCTGGAGAAGACCCTTGGCGGTATCCGCAACGTAAACAAGACCCCTTCGGCAATCTGGGTTGTTGACACCAACAAGGAACACCTTGCAATCACCGAGGCTAAGAAGCTTGGCATCCCTGTAATCGGTATCCTCGACACCAACTGTGACCCAGACGAGGTCACCATCGGTATTCCTGGAAACGACGACGCAATCCGCTCGGTTGCACTGCTAACTCGCGTTATTGCAGACGCAGTAGCCGAGGGTCTCATCGCTCGTCACAGCAAGCCAGAAGAGGCTGCAGAGCCACTGGCTGAGTGGGAGCGCGAACTTTTGGAGCAGTCAAACGCTGCTACCGCAGAGGCCGCAGCACCAGCTGTAGCCGCTGAAGCACCAGCCGCAACCGAGGTTGCAGCAGAGAAGGAAGCTAAGTAAACATGGCAAACTACACCGCCGCAGATGTTAAGGCCCTGCGCGACCGCAGTGGCGCAGGCATGATGGACTGCAAGAACGCACTTGACGAGGCCGAGGGCAACGTTGACAAGGCGCTTGAAGTTCTTCGTCTAAAGGGACTCAAGGGCGTTACCAAGCGCGAGGGTCGCACCACCAGCAACGGTCTTGTTGTTGCACGTGTCGAAGGTGGCGTTGGCACCATGATCGAGCTCGCTTGCGAGACCGACTTCGTTGCCAAGGCTGAGAAGTTCATCGCGCTAGCAGACAAGATTGCCGATGCAGCAGTTGCCGCAAACGCCGAGAACCTAGAGCAGGCTCTTGCCGCTCCTCTGGATGGCCGCACCGTAGCCGACGTAATCAACGACGAGGCTGCAATCATGGGCGAGAAGGTCGAACTTCGTCGCATCGCGGTTGTCAAGGATGCAGGCGTAGACGCTTACCTACACCGCACCAGCAAGGACCTACCTCCTCAGGTTGGCGTTCTCGTTGCTTACTCGGGTGCAGATGCAGACACCGCTCACGATGTGGCAGTACACATCGCAGCATTCAGCCCAACCGTGCTTCACCGCGATGAGGTTCCTGCAGAGACCGTTGAGACCGAGCGTCGCATCGTTGCAGAGACCGCTCGTAACGAGGGCAAGCCAGAGGCAGCACTGCCTAAGATCGTTGAGGGTCGTGTGAACGGCTTCTTCAAGGAGAACGTGCTGCTCGAGCAGGACTTCGCCAAGGACAACAAGCTGTCGGTTGGCAAGGTACTTGAGAACGCGGGCGTTACCGTTTCGTCGTTCGTACGCTTCCGCGTAGGCGCCTAAGCAAAAACCTACGAAAGCCCCCGTCTATAAGGCGGGGGCTTTCGTCTTGCTCGCCTAAACTATACGTTGGGGAATCACGCCAAAAGGAGTTATGCATGGAGCACAAGCGCAGAGTACTGCTAAAGCTTTCGGGTGAGGCCTTTGGTGGCGGAACTCTAGGTGTAAACCCAGATATTGTGAGCCAGGTTGCCAGCGCTATTGCCGAAGGCACCAAGTATGCCGAGGTTGCCATCGTTGTTGGTGGCGGCAATTTCTTCCGCGGCGCAGAGCTCAGTCAGCGTGGCATGGAGCGCTCACGCGCCGATTACATGGGAATGCTAGGCACCGTAATGAACGCCCTAGCCCTGCAGGATTTTCTAGAGCAGGCCGGAGTTGATGTCCGCGTGCAGTCTGCAATCGCAATGAGCCAGGTCGCCGAGCCTTACCTTCCGCTTCGTGCCATTCGCCACATGGAAAAAGGCCGCGTCGTGGTCTTCGGTGCCGGCGCGGGCCTGCCTTACTTCAGCACCGACACCGTGGCCGCTCAGCGCGCGCTCGAGATCAAAGCGGACGAGGTGTTGGTGGCCAAGAATGGTGTGGACGGCGTATACACGGCCGACCCCAAGAAGGACCCAACCGCCGTAAAGCTGGACACCATTAGCTACCAGGATGCACTGGTTCGTGGTCTCAAGGTGGTAGACGCCACCGCATTTAGCCTTTGCATGGACAACAAGATGCCAATGCGTGTCTTCGGCATGGAAGGCAACAACATCACTGAGGCAATCAAGGGCGCCAAGATCGGCACTCTGGTTACTGCCTAAGCATCATTAGGCTCGACTTAAACTTTAGAAAATAGGAGAAACCATGATCAGCGAGATTCTCAGCAGCACCGGCGAGAAGATGGATAAAGCCGTTGAAGCCACCAAGGACGACTTCGCAACGGTTCGTACCGGTCGTGCCAACCCACAGATGTTCCAGAACGTCATGGTCGATTACTACGGCACCGGTACACCTCTTGGCCAGCTTGGTAGCATGACCAACCAGGAAGCTCGCACCATCATGATCACCCCTTACGACAAGAGTGCGCTCCTGGCCATCGAAAAGGCAATCCGTGACATGCCAAACCTGGGCGCCTCGCCAAACAACGATGGCAATGTCATTCGCGTAACCTTGCCAGACCTCACCGAGGAGCGTCGCAAAGAGTACGTCAAACTAGTGCGCACCAAGGCAGAGGACCACCGAGTTGCAGTTCGTAACATTCGTCGCAAGGCTAAGGACGAGTTGGACGCAATGAAGAAAGACGGCCTTGCCGGAGAAGACGAACTGTCCCGCGCCGAAAAAGAACTCGAGGCCGTCACCAAGGTTCGCATCGATGCAATTGACGATGCACTGAAGACCAAGGAAGCGGAACTGCTAAAGGTCTAGCCGCCTAAAGTTCGCAATCATGACCGTTCCAGCAGCCAGCCCTGAAGCAGGTGGCCGATCTCTAAAGAAGTCGGTCATTGTTGGGCTGCTGCTGGGCGCGGCATTCTTAGCTTCAATCCTGATTTACCCACCGGCATTTATGGTGCTTGCCGCCGTGGCTGCAGGTTCTGGGGCATGGGAGTTGTCCAGTGCCCTGCGCACGCAGGGCTGGCACGTTCCCAGAATCCCGGTTACTGTCGGTTCGGTAATAATAATGCCGGTCACCTTTTTCGGTGGTCCAGTTGCTCAGTGGCTGTGCGCGCTCTCTACAGTGGCATCGCTCATTTTGTGGCGCATATTCCAGGTTCTCTGGGATAAGGCTGCGCGGGGTCGCACTTTCAGACAAACCCTTCTCGACTTTGGTGCTTCGGCCTTTGTCGTTATTTATCTGCCGCTGATGACCAGTTTTGCCGTGTTGATCTTGCACATGCCAAAGCACGGCCAGGGTTGGGTTGTGACCTACGTCACCACTGTTGCGATGATCGATACCTTCGGCTACTTGGTTGGGCGCAAGCTTGGCCATTTCAAAATCGCTCCCGGTGTCAGCCCAAAGAAAACGCTGGAAGGCCTTCTAGGCTCAATTGCCGGTGGCGCCGCAGCGGCGATCATAGGTTCTCTGGTGCTGCATCGAAGCATCTGGTTTGCTCTGCTTTTCGCAGGAGCCATGCTCCTCGCGGCGGTATTCGGAGACTTGGCCGAGTCGCTCATCAAACGTGACCTGGGCGTAAAAGACATGAGCAGCTGGCTTCCCGGTCACGGGGGAGTGATGGATCGACTCGACTCTATTTTGCCTGCGACCCTCATCGCCTACATTTTGCTAAGCCTTCCGCTTCCTTTCTAAACTGGACTCCTAATGCAAGCTAATTTCAAGCGCGTAGCCACCGATGAAGAGGGCTATGACCCGGCTCAGGTAGATGAGATGATCGGTCTGGCGCGTACCCAATTCGCCGACCCGAGTTCCAGGGTGCTGCGGGCCGCCGTGCTGCGCACCAGTCAGTTTCGATTGGTCAAGGGTGGCTACGAGATTGGCGCCGTAGACGCTGCTCTTGACCGGCTAGACGATGCCTTTGCTGCCAACGAGGCCAAGCGACTCCTGGCGAAACGCGGGCATCAGGGTGCGCAACTGCACCTTGACGAAATGAAAAAGCTCATTCTCGGCCGGATTGATCGTCCGAAATCTCATAGATTTGACGCTGCAAGCCTGTTCCACAAGGGCTATTCAAAGCGACAGGTAGATGCCGTCGCCGACCTGATAGCCCAGGCCCTGAATGGAGACAACGAACTCGCGATCTCCTACCTTCGTCAGGTGGTCTTCAGTCCTCGCTGGGGTGGTTATCAAGAGAATCAGGTTGATGCCTACATCGATAAGGCTGTCGAATTCCTGCAGCTTTCTAGAGGCATCCTTTAGGTATTGCGGCATTTGCCTTAAACTGAAGTTTGGTCAGTTTGACCCGTCAATTTCCGAAATGGGGTGAGTCATGGGTCGTCACGAAGCTTATATCCCCACCGTCGGTGAGAAAACAAATGTTGCGCTAGATCGTTGGCTTGCCAGCAAAAACATTCGCCGACCCCGCCTTCCGAAGGTTGCAAAGCGCAAGTTTCTGCCAATTCATGCCTTCTTCTGGGTGCTGGGTATGGTTATCGTCTGTGCAGTGGATCCCTACGCTGGAAATTTGGCTGCCGCCTATGCCGTGGATTTCAGCAATCAATCAAATGACCCCAATGGTCAATCCATCGATGTCATCACCCCGACGACCGTTTCGTTTGCTCGCGGTGGCTTCAACATCATTGCCGGTTCATCACTGACCGGCCTCTACGTTGCCGATGCCGGAACTCCGGATGCCGGCACAGCCCAAGCCTTTGCCCACACGCTTACAGCTCAGCTTGCTTGGGGGCAGGATCAGTATTCGTGCCTGGTCAAACTTTGGGACCGGGAATCGCATTGGAACGCGCTGGCAGCAAATAGCAACTCCGGAGCCTACGGCATCCCGCAGGCGTTACCGGGCTCCAAAATGGCTTCTGAAGGTCAGGACTGGGCCACTAACCCGCAGACGCAGATTCGATGGGGTGTCAAGTACATCGCCGGTAGGTACCACACGCCTTGCACCGCCCTGGTACATTCCAACAATTACGGATGGTACTAGGTGGGCCGCAGTAACCGCCCTCGCGGAGCCAAGAAGCGCGCGGATGAAACCGAGTTGGACATCAGTCTGCTCCGGGTGGGTTATCGGCGTACCGAGAACCGCAGGGGCATCGATTACACCATTCAGCCGACCAATGGGCGCAGCGAGGATCAGAGCAAAACCTGGATTTGTCCGAACTGCAATGTGACCATTAGGCAGGGCACCAATCACCTGGTGGTTTGGGATGAAGGGCTTGGTGTTCAAACCAGGCGCCATTTCCACACCAACTGTTGGAAATCTTTTTCGGGGATCCTAGGATGACTCAGGTTGAAATCCGCTCCGCGGTTGAATTGCCTGTGGAGCGCAGGGCCTTCACGCTCGATACCGTCGACGGTGAACAACTGGTGGCCGAACTGGCGCTGCCGGTTGGAAAACCCCCGAGAGCGACCCTGATCTGCCTGCACCCATTGCCCACCCACGGCGGCTTCATGGAGTCTCATGTGCTTCGTAAGGCATCAAATCGACTTCCATTCCTGGCCGACGTTGCCGTACTGCGCTTCAACACTCGGGGCACCGAATCGGTACAGGGCAAAAGCACCGGCAGCTTCGATGGGGGAGTGTCCGAGCGCTACGACCTTGAGGCCGCTGTGTCCTGGGCGGTCGCACAGGGCCTGCCCAATCGCTGGTTGCTGGGCTGGAGCTTCGGAACTGAACTCAGCCTAAAGTACGGTGTCGACCAGGACGTAGCGGGTGCAATTCTGCTCTCGCCTCCGCTGCATCGTGCTAGTCAAGCCGACCTGGAGCGTTGGAATCACGTAGACAAGCGCGTCATCGGCATCGTTCCGGAGTTTGACGACTATCTAAAGCCAGACGAAGCCGTTCAGGGCTTTGCCATAATGCGTCGATTTGAACAGATAAACATAGCCGGCGGTAAGCACCTGTGGGTGGGGGAAGACCAGGTCACCAGCGTGCTGAATGAGATCGTCAAGGTTGTTGCACCGTGGGCGTATCCGCTGCCAAAGGTTGTTGAGCTGCCCTAAAGCCAAAGTGCTAGAGCTCGTTTTGGTGAGGCATCACGATCTGTCGGATTATCAAGATGATAGATGCCGCAATTGGAATAGCCACCAGGGCACCGAGAACACCTAGTAGCGTTCCGCCGGCCAGAGCGGCCACAACAACAACTGCACCTGGCACAGCAACTGCCTTGCTCATAACTCTAGGGCTGATAACGTATGCCTCAATTTGCATGTAAATGAGGTAGTAGACGGCGACAATAAGTGCCAGACCGGGATTTTGGCCCAGGGCAACCAGGCTGATTATGGTTGCCGCGGTAAGGCTGCCAACCAGCGGAATGAGCGCGAGCAAGAACGAAATGGCCGCCAAAACGCCCGCATATGGCACTCCGACGATGAGCATGAAAATGAATCCTAGAGTTGCGTTCACCGTGGCGATAGAAACCTGACCGATCACGTAGCGGCCTACTGCCTGAGCGATCTGCTCGCTGATGTCCACGAATCTGGATCTACGCGAGGCTGGTACGAGCGCCTGAATGAATCGCTTGAAGCCGTTCATGGAGGCCATGAAATACAGGCTTAGAATGCAGACGATTATTGTCCCGGTTACTCCGTTGACGATGCTCAGGCCAACCTGGACCACGCCTCCAAGCATGCTAGGCCAGTTGCCAGAATCGGCTAGGAAGCTTCCGGTGGCGCTCAAGGCGCCCGAAATTACCCCGCCGAGGTGATGGTCTAGCGACACCACGAAAGGAATCTTTTCGAAGCCGGCCAGGAGCTTGGGAGTGTTTTGAATGAAATGCGCACTCTGAGATATGAGTGATGGCAGGAAGCTGACCAAAATTACGGTCACCAGTGCCACGACGGTAGTGACCACGGCGGTGATTGCCAGCGGGCGCTTTAGGCCCTTGTGCTCTAGGAATGCGACGATTGGGTCGAGTCCGAGAGCGATAAAGATTGATGCGAAAACGTAGGTTATAACCGTCGCAACGGTAACCAGCATGTTGCCGATGAGCAACGCGGTAAGGACCCCGAGTCCGCCAAGAAGACCGATCTGAAAAGCGTTGGATACCTTGATTGGGCTACTTGACATGGTGTGAACCTATTCGCTGGTCTGCTTGTCGACCTTATACGCCGAATCTACTAGCGCCTTCAGGTTTTTCAGATAAACCGACACGGCATCGCGTTCGGTCTGGATGCTCTGCAACTTAGCCTCAGCGTCTCGCAACTGAACCGCTGTCTTTAGGGTCGCTTCACTCATGATGTTGCGAGCTTCCGATTCGGCCTGAGCGATTAGCGCCTCAGACTTGGCCTTGGCGTTGTCGGTAATTGTTTTTGTAATCGATCTAGCGGCGGCCTCTAGCGTTTCGGCTTCGAGGCGAGCGGCGTTAGCGCGGGTTAGGGCGATGGCCAACTGCTGATTTGCATCGTCCAGGTATCGCTGAGTAGTGGCGACGGCTTCTTGGTGCTTGCGCAGGTACTCTGCCTCCGCATCGGCACGGCGTGCGGTGATCTCTAGTTCGAGGTCGATGCGAGCCTGTTCACCGATGAGCTCCTCAGCGCGAGCCATGTCCAACTCTCGAGTGTTGTCTCGCAGCGCCAGCAGCTTACGCTCTGCCAAATCGCGTTCGGTCTTGGTCTTTAGGGTCTCGGCATCGCGTCGGGCAGCCGCGCGAATCTTGGCCACCTCGGTTGCGGTTGCACCGCGAATCGCTCCAGCATCGCGATTGGCTTCATCGATGATGAAGGCGGCACGATCACGGGCTTGCTTCTGCAGGTCGTCGATCTCTACTCGACCCTGACTCATCATGCGGTCGGTGCGTCGTTGAGCCTCGGCAACTAGGGCGTCGTAATAGCCCTTTGCCTCTCCGTGCAATTCTTCAATCTGGGCGTGGGTTTCCGACAGGATTCGGTTTCGCTCGGCGGTAGCCTCGCCAAGAAGCCGGGCCGACATTTCCTCTGAGGTGCTCAGGATGAGCGCTGCCTTGGCGCCAACGCCGGCGTAGGAAGGTTCTCCAACTTCCTTCAACTGGGCGGTTGCCGCTGCCAGCGAGCTGTTCGTCTCACGAAGCTCGGCGGCCAGCTGAGCGTTCTGCGCAGAAAGAGTCAGGAGTTCGCGTCTCAAGTCGCGGATTGCATCGTCGACGGCACCCTTGTCGTAGCCGCGCAGTGCGGTAGGGAAGTCACCATCTACGTTTGACAAATCGGTGCTCCTGACGCTTTCGGTAGACTAATGTTCGGGTAATTCAACCCGTGGCAAGTTTACCTTGAATGGATTTCAGATGCGTTTTTTGACTGCAGCCATTCTCTTTGTCATGTCTATGTTGCTGCTCTTGGTAGGTATCGCAGAACGTACTGTTTGGCTTCCTCCGGCCGCTTACGTGGAGTCAGTCCACATCGGTGGCAAGACTCCGCTAAATGTGATCACCCACAGCGCGCTGAGTCAATACCCCGGAAATCCAGAGCTGACCGTATACGGAGATCGTCAGGTTTACGTTGCTGTTGGCCGCAACACCGATGTCAATGCCTGGGTCGGTTCTACAAGCCACACGGTGGTTGGGCGAGCCGGCAAGGCAAAGCACGGTCACGGCCTTGCGGGAACTGCGTCGTCGGGAAATGGCCTTCGCACCAACCCTGCCGGTAGCGACCTTTGGCGTACCGAAGTCACTGGCTCGATGAGCGTAAGAACCTCCATCGATGTAAGCGATAGCGCATCGGTACTTATTGCCAGCGACGGAATATCTTTGGCCCCGCAAGACGTCACACTCACCTGGCCTATCGTGTTCGATTCGACTCCAAGCGGAATTTTGATCATTGTTGGTGCAATTTTCCTGTTTGCGGCGGTCATCGTGAACTTCTGGGCCTGGTACACGCTTCGTCGTGACAGAGGGCCTCGCCGCCGGACTCCCAAGGCGCCACAGGGTCCACGTACCAGGAGGCGACGTAGTTCAGTTGCCACCCCGCAGCGTGGACGTCGCAGTGCTCGGAATTTCACGGCAACGGTTGCCGGCGGTTTGATCCTGGCAAGCCTCTCTGGATGTGCCAGCATCTTCCCAAACTCTGGCAGTACTCCAAAAACCAGTGACACCTCAGCCAAGCAGCTTACAAAGGCTGCTCCGCCCGTTGTCACCGAGAGCCAGTTGCACACCATCATCGCTCGGGTTGCCGAGTCCGTTGCGAAAGCCGACGCCAGCAAGAGTGTTCAGGTGCTACAGGGTCGAATGGCCGGACCGGCGCTTAATGCCCGTGCCGCCTACTACAAGCTTCAGGCTGCAACTAAATATGCAGCCCCGCTGGCTCCAATTGGCTTCAAGCACATCACCTTTGCCTTGCCGGCTGCCGAGAACAGCTGGCCTAGAGTTGTCATGGCTGTGACTTCCAATGGGCTCAAGAACGAACTTCCACAGATGTTGGTTCTCGAGCAGGCCGGTCCGCGCGAGCAATACCAGGTTTGGTACGACATTAACATGCTTCCTGGGGTCAAGACTCCGATGGTGGCCTCTGCCAAGGTTGGTGCGATTCCGGTTTCAGCGGACTCGCTTTTCCTCAAGATTGCACCCAAGGCTCTGCCAACAGCATTCGGAAACCTCATCGATTTGGGTCAGTCCAGCCTGAGTGCTCCGATGTTCAACATCACCAACGATGAGTTCTACAAGCAGGTTGCAGCTTCGGTGGCTCAGCAAAAGGCCAGCCTGACCAAGGCAACTTTGACGGTTACTCACTCACTTGGAAACGATAATGTGCTCAGTCTGGCCACCGTCGGCTCGGGTGCGATGGTTGCGGTTTACCTAAACGACACCTACGTAATCAAGCCAAAGGACCGCACCCAAGCCGTGGCCGTGACCGGCATGGAGAAGAAGCTTCTCGGTGCTTCCGGAAGCACCACGGGAATCAAGTCGGTTTACGGCACGATGCTGCTCTTTTACGTTCCTGCTGTCACCTCGAGCGACAAGATAAAGACACTCGGTGCAGCGCAGTTCCTAATCAGCATTAAGGCACTCTAATGGCAGAACCAACCTCGGCAGCATTCAGGGGAGCACTAGACCTTTCCAGCCTCTTGAAGCCAGCCACCCCTGCAACACCCGCCACCGCACCGAATGCAACGGTTGGCGAACGGCCCGAGGCTCCTGGTAGCGAACTGCGAGTTCCCAGCCTTGTGATGGACGTCACTCAAGATAAACTTGCCAGCTACGTCAGGCTCTCGGAGCGGGTGCCGGTGATTGTTGAGTTCACCACGGTTCGCATGGAGTCGAGCGTCAGTCTCAGCCAGAAACTGGTCGAGGACGTTACTCGTCGCAATGGCGAAATCATCTTGCTACGCATGGATGGCGATCACAGTTCCGAAATGGTGACCGCATTCCAACTGCAGTCGCTTCCCGCAGTTGCTGGTTTGCTTCGCGGTTCTCCTGTTCCCATGTTCGTGGGCGATCAACCCGCAGATGTGATTGCCCAGGTTATCGACAAAATCATCGAACTTGCTCATCAGAATGGCATTTCTGAAAAGGCGATCGCAGATGAGACGGCGGAAATCGCAAAGCCAAAGCTGCCACCGAGACACCAGGCGGCTTATGACGCCATCGAGGCTGAGAACTACGATCAGGCAATTGCCGAATTTGAGGCAGCGCTCAATGAAGCTCCGGCGGATGCAATTGCGGCAACCGGGCTGGCGCAAGCAAAGTTGCTCAAGCGAACCGACAAACTTGACCTGCAGCAGGTTTTGGAGTCGCCAGCCAAGACCCTTTCGGACGTGCTGCTGAAGGCAGATGCTTTGGCGCTAATCGGACATTTTGAAAAGTCTTTTCAGGCCATTCTTGACACCTTCGAAGTGGCGAGCAAGGAAGACCGCGACGTGTTGCGCACCCATCTGCTAGAACTCTTCAAGGTTGCCGGGGCAAACAATCCAGCGATACCCGCTGCTCGAACTAGGCTAACCAACCTGTTGTTTTAAAAGTTTTGGCCCCGGAGTGAACCCGGGGCCAAAACTTTCAATAGCTATTCTGCCTTTGTCTTCTTAGCCTTTTTAGCCTTCGGGGCTGGTTTCGCTGGCTTGAAGTAGAGCGCAGCCAGTGGTGGCACCGTGATTTCGGCGCTGAACGGCTGGCCGTGAGTTCCTGCGTCAGTAACAACAATCTTGCCCATGTTGCCCACACCCGAACCGCCGAACTCTTCGGCATCGGTGTTCAGAATCTCTAGCCACTCTCCATCGCGGGGGAAGCCGAGGCGGAAGAAACCGTGGGGCTGGCCGGAAAAGTTGACGACCACCACGATTGGTTCACCATCGTCGTCGTAGCGAACGAACGAGACCGTGTTCTGATCGGCATTGCCCCCGTCGATCCACTGGAATCCGCGGTGGTCATGGTCCTGCTGCCAGAGCGGAGCGTTTTCTAGGTAGATCCGGTTCAGGGTAGCCACCATCGACTGGATGCTCTGGTGACTTGGCTGCTCCAAAATCCACCAGTCCAGGCCACGCTCAGAGGACCACTCGCTGAGTTGAGCAAACTCACTTCCCATAAACAGCAGTTGCTTGCCCGGATGCGCCCACATGTAGGCCAAGAAGGCTCGAAGGTTGGCCAACTGCTGCCAACGATCTCCGGGCATTTTGGCCAGTAGGGCACCCTTGCCGTGCACAACTTCATCGTGGCTGATTGGCAGCACAAACTTTTCGTCATACGCGTAAAGCATCGAGAACGTGAGTTCGCCGTGGTGGAACTTGCGGTACATCGGGTCTTTCTCGATGTATTGCAGAGTGTCGTGCATCCAACCCATGTTCCACTTGAAGCCGAAGCCAAGACCGCCACCGTCAGTTGGCGCGCTCACGCCACCCCAGGAGGTGCTCTCTTCGGCGATCATCATCACACCAGGGTTGCGCTTGTAGACCGTAGCGTTGGTCTCTTGCATGAACTTGATGGCATCGATGTTTTCGCGACCGCCGTACTGATTGGGCAGCCACTGGCCCTCTTCGCGAGAGTAGTCGAGGTAGAGCATCGACGCCACGGCGTCAACGCGGAGGGCATCGACGTGGAATTCTTCGATCCAGTAGGAGGCGTTGGCCACGAGGAAATTGCGCACTTCGTGACGACCAAAGTCGAAGATGAAGGTGCCCCAGTCCGGGTGCTCACCACGACGTGGGTCATCGTGTTCGTAAAGTGGGCGACCGTCGAATCTACCGAGGGCCCACTCATCCTTGGGGAAGTGGGCTGGAACCCAGTCCATGATCACACCGATGTTGTTTTCGTGGAGCTTATCGATGAGGTAGCGGAGGTCGTCTGGGGTTCCAAATCGGCTGGTCGGCGCGTAGTAGCCGGTGACCTGATAACCCCAGGACGGCGCATACGGGTGCTCGGCCAGCGGCATGAACTCAACGTGGGTGAAACCGAGCTGCTTGACATATGGAATCAGCTCGTCGGCGAGGCTGCGGTAGTTAAGGCCCTCACGCCAAGATCCGGCGTGAAGCTCGTAGATGCTCATCGGAGACTTCAGGGCATCGCGCTTGCTGCGAGCATCCAACCAAGCCTTGTCCGCCCACTGGTATTCGCTGTGGGTGACAATCGACGCGGTGGCGGGCGGCAGCTCAGTTTGCCTGGCCAGCGGATCAATCTTGGTAACCCAGTGTCCATCCTTGGTCAGGATCTCGTACTTGTATTTGGTGCCCACTCCGATGCCCGGAATGTAAAGCTCCCAGACGCCGCTGGAGCCCATGACGCGCATCGAATAGGCAACACCGTTCCATGAGTTGAAGTCGCCAACTACTCGTACCGCCTGCGCGTTTGGCGCCCAAACCGCGAATCTGACTCCATCGACCTTGCCCATAGTGCTTTCGTAGCTCTGCAGGTGCGATCCAAGTGCCTGCCAAAGCTCTTCGTGGCGTCCCTCAGAGATTAGGTGAAGGTCTAGCTCACCGATGGTTGGGAGGTAGTGGTACGGGTCGTCCATTTCCCAGACGTTGCCGTCATCATAGGTGGCGTGGATTCGATAATTCGGAACGTGACTGGTGGCCAGAGCTGCCTCCCAGATTCCGTTTTCTACGTGACTGAGTTCAATGGCCAATCCGCTTTCGAGCACAGCCTGAACCGACTTGGCAAGCGGCTTGAGTGTGCGGATTGCAACACCGCCCTCAATCATGTGAGCACCGAGGATTGCGTGTGGATCGTGGTAGGAGCCAACGCTTACTCGCCAGAGAACGTGGCTTTCTAACTTAGGCGCCGCAACGCTTGCTGGGGTTTTCTTAGCCATGATTATCCCTTTAGTTGTGTTCTACGCGAAGAATGTGGACTGGTTCGGCAAAGGCATCGAGCTTGACGTAGTTGTGTTCGCCCCACTGCCAACTGTTGCCTGTGATCTGGTCTGTAACCGTGAATCTGGAACCGTATGGCAGGCCCAACTTCCCAAGATCCAGATGAATGGTGGATTCGCGAACTGCGTGGGGATCGGTGCTTGCAACCACGATGATGGTGTTTGCTTCACCACTTGGCGAGTGCTCTGCCGCAATGTGCTTGCTGAAGCAAAGCACCGCGCTATCGTCGCTGCCTTGGATTTCCAGGTTGCGCAACTGCTCGAGCGCCGGGTTTTCTTTGCGAATTTGGTTCAAGCGCGTGATGTACGGAGCGATTGATTTTCCGGCGGCCTCCATGGCCTTCCAATCGCGGGGGCGGAACTCGTACTTCTCGCTGTTGATGTGCTCTTCAGCCCCAGGACGAGCCACCGACTCGACCAGCTCGTATCCGGCGTACATTCCCCAGTTCGGCGTGGCAGTCGCAGCGATGGCCGCTCTGATCTTGTGACCGGCCTTGCCACCGAACTGGAGGTACTCGGTGAGAATGTCGGGGGTGGATACCCAGAAGTTGGGACGGAAGAAGTGGGCGCTCTGGTGTGCCACTTCGCTCAGGTACTGCTCCAGCTCCCACTTGCTGTTACGCCAGGTGTAGTAGGTATAGGACTGCTGGAAGCCCACCTTGCCAAGGGCGTGCATCATCGATGGACGGGTGAATGCCTCGGCGAGGAAGATTACCTCTGGGTTCTTGGCATTAACCTGACCAATCAGCCATTCCCAGAAAGCCACCGGCTTGGTGTGAGGGTTGTCTACGCGGAAGATTCGGACTCCCTTTGAAATCCAGAGCCTAACAACTCTCAGAACCTCGTGGTAGATGCCCTCCGGGTCGTTGTCGAAATTGATGGGGTAGATGTCCTGATATTTCTTGGGAGGATTCTCGGCGTAGGCCACGGTGCCGTCGGCCCGGGTGGTGAACCACTCTGGGTGGTTCTTTACCCAGGGGTGATCAGGGCTGGCCTGTAACGCCAGGTCCATCGCGATTTCAAGGCCAAGATGGTTTGCCTTTTTCACGAATGCAGTGAAGTCGGCCATGGTTCCTAGGTCAGGGTGGATGGCATCGTGACCGCCAGCCTCGCCGCCAATGGCCCAGGGCGAGCCGGGATCCTGCGGACCCACGGTGAGTGTGTTGTTAGGCCCCTTGCGGAAGTTCACACCGATTGGATGGATCGGCGGCATGTACAGAATGTCAAAGCCCATTTCCTTGACCGCAGCTAGGCGGTTTCCGGCGGTTTTGAAGTTTCCGCTCTTCCAGGTTTTTGATTGCTCATCGTAGACGGCGCCCTCGCTGCGAGGGAAGAATTCGTACCAGGCTCCAACGCCGGCTAGTTTGCGCTCGCTTTTCAGTTCGAACTCGCGGCTAAGTGTAACCAGTGAGCGGATTGGCTCATGGGTGATGGCTTCTACTACGGCATTCGCCTCTGCCGCGTCCAGACGGGTTTCCACCGGAATGCTCAAATCGCTCAGTATTTCTGCGGTCTTGGCAAGAAGTGCTGCATTTGGGAGCGAACGATCGGGTTCTGCGGCTGCCTGGGTGAACAGCTTCACGCCTTCGAGCATCATCAGTTCTTGATCTATTCCGGCCTTGATCTTTACCTCGGCATTGTGGTGCCAAGTTAGATAGTCATCGGCGAAGCCACGCACGCAGAAGATATAGGAGCCGGACTCCGAAATCAGGACATTGACATGCCAGCTGTCGCTGCCGGGCGCCCCCGGGGCCATACGGTGCACCGAGGCCAGGCCAGACGGGCTGGTGAGCAACAGTTCTGCGGCAACCGAGTCGTGTCCCTCGCGGAAGACGTTCGCGGAGAAAGGCACCACCTCTCCCTCAAAAGCCTTTGCGGGCCATCTGCCTTCGTCGATGCTGGGCATGACGTTGAGGATTGGGATTCGTCCCATCGGGAGAACGTTGGTATAGCGGATGGCTTTGACTTTGCTCACAGTTGTAATTTAGCGACCAGCCAGCCGTTGTGGTTTAAAAACCGTAAGCCTTTACAACTTCGTTGTTTATTCGAAACCTTAGGCGTATTTTTGGGCCGGTCCAGACAGGTCGGGCTTTAGAAAGCGCGCAGCAACAAAACCGATGAACCCGAAACCGTAATCGGCTTGGCAACGTTCACATTGACAATTTCGGTTGGAGGAAGTTCAAAGGCACTGTTCCAAAGCAACTCGTAGTTTTCGAAGCCAACGCCTAGCGGCAACGTCACTTTCTCCTCGCGCTCGGAGCCGTGAACCAGCATGAGCGTGACATTCTTGCTGCCGTCAGCTTCCAGGTGTTCGCTTAGTCGCAACACGGTGCGACACTCTGGGTTGCCCCAGTCTTCGTTTGTCATGAGGTGGCCATCGATGTTGTACCAGCGGATGCGATCCAAACCTGGTTCAAGTCGTTCAAACGAACCAAAGTTGCTTGGGCGCAGGGTGGGGTTCTCGTGACGGAGCTTGGTGAGATACGCAAAGGTAGCCTCAACGTCTTGCTGGGCCCGGGTCAGATCCCAGTTAACCCAGGAAAGGTTGCTGTCTTGGCAATATGCATTGTTGTTACCCAGCTGAGTCTTGCCACGCTCATCACCGGCAGTGACCATTGGAATACCCGCAGAGAACAGCAAAGTTGCCATCAGATTGCGCGCGGTCTTTCGCCGGATGGCTCGCACCGATGGATCTTGGGTTTCGCCTTCGATTCCAAAGTTGTAGGAGAAGTTGTTGCTTGTGCCGTCGCGGTTGCTCTCGCCGTTCACCTGATTGTGCTTGACGTTGTAGGAAACCAGGTCCTTCAGGCAGAAGCCATCGTGGGCAGTGATGAAGTTGACGGTGCCAAGTGGACTGCCGGAACTGCCCGAAATGTCCTGCGAGCCTGCAAGGCGCGTTGCCAAATCGGCTACGCCATTCCAGTGGTTGCCACTGTTTCGGGCGTTGGCGATGTCGGTAAGCCAGAAACGACGGACGTTATCGCGGTACCGGTCATTCCATTCACTGAAGCGCGCCGGGAAGTTACCGGTCTGCCAACCTCCGAGACCTACATCCCAGGGCTCCATGATGAGCTTGGACTCGGCCAGAATTGGGTCTAGTCGCATCGCCTGCAGCATCGGGTGGTTAGGGTCGAAGGTGTTGTTTCCATCGCGGGCCAGCGTGGTGGCGAGGTCGAAACGGAATCCGTCAATCTGCATGACTTCGGTCCAGTAACGCAGGCTGTCCATAGTCAGCTGAACAACATGTTGGTTGGCAAAGTTCATTGAGTTGCCGCAACCGGTGGTGTCCTGGTACCAGCCGCGATCGTCTAGGCGGTAGTAGGAGTCCTGGTCCAAGCCCCGGAATGAGTAGGTCAAGCCGCCGCCGCCGCCCTCTGCGGTGTGGTTATAGACCACATCTAGGATGACTTCGATGCCAGCCCGGTGAAGTTCACGAATCGCGGTCTTAAGTTCATTGACGATGTGCTCGGGACCCTTCTCGCGCACCAGGGGAGAGGCATAGCGAGGGTGGGCCGAGAAAAAGTTGATGGTGTTGTAGCCCCAGTAGTTATAGAGCCCCATGTTCATGAGCCGTGGCTCTGAAATGAACATCTGAATGGGAAGCAGCTCAACGGTTGTTATACCGATTCGCTTCAGGTGTGCAATGGTCTCTGGGTGACCAAGTGCCGCATAGGTTCCGCGAATATCATCCGGAATATTCGTGTTTCCGCGAGTCAACCCACGTGCATGTGCCTCGTAGATGATGGTTTGGTCAAGCGGAGTTTTTGGCTTGGTAACACCCTGCCAGTCGAAGTCTTCTTTGATCGCAACACAGTAGTACTCGCGCGCACTGAGGCGTTCAACCGCCTTGGCATATGGGTCGATCAGGTTGAGCGTTGGATTGAAACTGTGGCGAGGACCCTTGGGGCCATCGGCGCGCACCGCATACTTGATTCCAACTTTGATTTTGCTGCTGGTTACTTCCCAGATGTCGTTTTCGCCACGTACCAGCGGTAGTTCTTCTTTTGAGATTCTGGGGTTGGAATCGTCGAGAATGAGCAGCTGCAATGACTGCGCGTTGCTGCTGTAGACGCGAAAAGTTCCCTTTGCGCCTGCAAAGGTCATCCCCATCCGATCGGGGTTGATACGTGAATCAGCAACAGTCTTGGACATTGCCTTTAAGGATACTTGGCGATTGTGACGAGCAGGTTACAGCCCGACCCTGGTGTCGACAACACTGAATATCGCTGGAATAGTCTGTATTCATGAGTGTTTACCTCGATCACGCAGCCTCC
>Ga0228703_1000571_pt1 | contig 25980 bp, 27 predicted proteins | sample McNCre217_Aug_MG_3_FD_178020 | JGI IMG/M metagenome (GOLD analysis project Ga0228703, IMG submission 178020) | Freshwater microbial communities from McNutts Creek, Athens, Georgia, United States - 29-17_Aug_MG | ecosystem: Environmental > Aquatic > Freshwater > Creek | place: USA: Georgia...
GTGGTCGACCACTGGGCGAGTGAATGCGTACTGCAAGTCGGTGTCGATGTTCATCTTGATAACACCGTGGCTTACTGCTTCAGCGATTTCCTGAGGGGTTGAACCAGAACCACCGTGGAACACTAGGTCGAATGGCTTGTTGCGGCCGTACTTTTCGCCAACCGCAGCCTGAATCTCGCCAAGTAGTTCTGGACGAAGCTTGACGTTACCTGGCTTGTAAACACCGTGAACGTTTCCGAAAGTTAGAGCAACCATATAGCGGCCGTTTTCGCCTAGGCCAAGTGCCTCTGCGGTCTGAAGTCCGTCTAGCGGAGTTGTGTATAGGTGCTCACCCATGCCACCTTCAACGCCGTCTTCTTCTCCGCCAACAACGCCAACTTCGATTTCAAGCACTGCACCGATGCCGCTAGTTAGCTTTAGCATCTCCTGAGCGATCTGTAGATTCTCTGCCATTGGAACAGCTGAGCCATCCCACATGTGTGAGTTGAATAGTGGGTCTTGACCCTTCTTGACGAGGTCCTGAGAAATTGCGATTAGTGGACGCACGAGCTTGTCGAGCTGGTCCTTTGCGCAGTGGTCGGTGTGCAGTGCGATGGTGATGCCATAGTTCTTAGCAACTTCGCGAGCGAATGCAGCCATTGCAGCTGCACCAGAAGCCATGTTCTTGATGGTTGGGCCAGACCAGTAGTCGCCACCGCCGGTGGTCACCTGGATGATGCCGTCCGAGCCAGCTGCCTGAAGTCCAGCAAGCGCTGCGTTCAGGGTCTGTGAGCTAGAGACGTTGATGGCTGGGTAAGCGAAGCCACCCTGCTTTGCGCGGTCAAGCATTTCAAGGTATTGATCTGGGGTTGCAACAGGCATGGCCAAACTCCTAAAGGGGGCTTCATTGGATGGTTATAGTTTAGCCAAGATGAAGCTCAACGATGTCGGACAACCAACCCTCGACCTATTTGCGTCGGCGGTAGCTGCCGCCGCCGGAGCCTGGCCACAAGTTGGCTGTGGCGACAAGAACATTGTCGATGGCGCGGCCGTCGATGCAATGCGTTCGTCACTGCGCGGAGCCGAGTTCGGTGGGGTAGTAGTCATCGGCGAGGGCGAAAAAGACGAAGCACCGATGTTGTTCAATGGCGAAATTATTGGCAACGGAAAAGTTGACTGGGATATCGCGGTTGATCCGGTAGATGGAACCGCGCTCGCGGCCGACAATATCGAAGGCGCAGTGAGCGTAATCGCTGCAGCCGAACGCGGCAAGATGCTCGAGTGCAAAGACGTGTACTACATGAAGAAACTCGTTACCGGCGCCGAGGGTATCGGCGTTTGTGACATCGACTTTTCTCCAACCGAAAATATTCGACTCCTCGCTGAGGCAAAAGAAATTCCGGTTGCAGATTTACGCGTTGCAGTAATTAACAAAGAACGCAATAAAGATGTAATTGCAGAGGTCGAAGCCTCAGGAGCAACTTGGGTTTCATTCGATGAGGGCGATGTAGCAATGGCTGTTGCCGCCGCTACTTCTGACAGCGGAGTAGACATGCTGATTGGCGTTGGCGGCTGCCCTGAAGGTGTTGCTACAGCTTGCGCAATTCAGATTCTCGGTGGACACATGCAAGGGCGTTTCGCACCGAGCGATCCGGATGAAATTGAACGTGCTCTCGATGCCGGTTACGACCTCGAAAAGAAACTTGAGCTAAATGATTTGGTTTGGGGAGAGCGTTTCGTATTCGTGCTCACCGGAATAACCGATGGCTTACTTGTTCGTGGCGTTCGCGAAACAGATGATGGTTTAGAGATTCAAAGCTTCTTACTCGACAGCGCGCTCGACGAGGGGCACATTCTCGATGTTCGAGTAGAGCGCGAAAACTAACCCAAAAACAAACTGATGGTTATGACGTCGTCAACGTCGATGTCTTCCGCTTTGCGGACTACCGCTTTGATGGGAACCAGATAGCCACCATCGCGCGGAAACAGTGAAGTGGTGAATTCAGTCTTTCCGATTTTGACTCGTGCCGGTATTACGCCCCAGCCATAGGTGAGCTCGGAAGACATTGCCTTGATTTTTTTGGCTTGGGCGTCAGGTACCGCAGCAAAGTGGAACGGAGATGGGCCGCGCCAATAGATAACCTCAGCCGAAAACTTGAGGTTCAGCATTTGCTAGTGAGGCTTACCGGTTGCTGGCTCGTCCAGCTGCTCATTGAAGTCTGGGCTTAGGTTCAAGAAGCCTTCTGGAAGATTGTCAACGCTAGTCAAGCCAGAGGTCGGCTGGGTAACAGCGGTAGCACCCCACTGAACGGCAGTCTTCAAACCTAGAGGAACGTTGTAGCCAACTCCGAAGTCATCTTCGCCCGGCTGAATCGGGTTACCAACCACAGCAGAAAGGAATCCAGCAAGAGTCGCGTCGCCGGCACCAACTGTGTTGATTACCTTGACCGGAGCAGTGCGAGCAGACCAGGCGTGATCCTTGGTTACTGCAACCATTCCGTCTGCACCAAGCGATGCAAGAACAACTTCAACGCCGTGACCGTTAAGTTCACGTGCAGCAGAAATTACGTCGCCGATGGTGTTCAAGTTACGACCAACAAGGAAGGCAAGTTCTTCAGCGTTTGGCTTCATTACAGTCGCTGCCCCAGCCTTACCCCAGTAACCGAGTGGTGCACCAGAAGTATCAAGAGCGGTTTTCACGCCGAGCTCGTGCATCTTGTCGAAGATTGGCTGTAGGTTTACAAACTCACCAGAGTCTTTGTAAGTAGGTAGTGCACCAGCGATAACCAACCACTTAGCACCATTTTCACGAACTGTCTTCTCAGTTAGTTCAACAACTGCGTTCCAGTCGTCGTGTGAAAGCGGGCGAGGAGTTTCGTTGATCTTGGTTGTGGTTCCACCCTTTTCAAGGATTGTGGTTGAAACACGAAGTGTTCCGTCAACCCAAAGCGGCTGCAAAAATTCTGCAGAACCGGTGCGAACCAAAACTGATGGGTCTGAATTTCCGATTGGAATGATTCCAGGTGCCGAGATACCAGCGAGGTGTAGTCCTCGTGAAACGTTGATGCCCTTACCGGCAAGTTCTTCTCCAACGTTGTCCGCGCGGTTGACCGCTCCAGAAACAAGGTCTGAAACAAAATAGGTGCGGTCTAGGGTTGGCGCCGGGGTGAGGGTGACAATCGGCGAACCGTTGTTTAGTCCTGACATGCAGTGCTCCTTGATGCTTCTCAAAAAAATGCCCCAGTACGGAATTGAAAGAGGGGCTTTTGGATCAGCGAACTGCGTTGTTTGCCGTGCTTAGACGAGTATAACCAAGCCAAAGCGGGCATTTCGGCAGGTCAAAAGCAAGAAAACCCCTGAAATTCAGGGGTTTTCTGGGGAGAAACCGTAGTTATTCGAGTTCACCGGCTGTTAATTCTGGTTTGGTGAATGAATCCACCGATTCGTTTACCTCTGGCAGGGCTGGCACGATTTTGCCGCCATCGAGAATGTTTTTGTTTTCCGCGTTCAGCTTGCGAGTGGCGGTGAGAAGGTTGCGTTCCATGCTCGAAACAAAAGAGTTGTAACTTCCAACCGCCCCTTGAAGGTGACTTCCCAGTTTGGCGGCATGCTCGGCAACCGTGCGCACATATTTATGTAGCGTGACACCGAGATCAATTACTTCCTTGATGGTTTGTTCTTGCGCACTTTGACGCCAGCCGTAACTAATGGTGCGCAGAACACTGAAAATCGAAACCGGTGAAACTAGGGCAACTTGCTTGCTAAATCCGTATTCCAAAATTGTCGGGTCGGCATCGAGTGTGGCCGCGAGCAATCCTTCACTTGGCAAAAACATGATGGTGAACTCTGGCGACGATGACAATCCGGTGTAGTAGTTCTTACCGCTGATGTCGTTGATGTGCTTCTTAACTGCGTCAACGTGAGACTTCATTAAGTCTTTGCGCTTCTTTTCGTCCTCCGGCGATGCAACTTCGCTTATGGCAGTTGCACGCTGGTAGTCGTCGAACGGAACTTTTGAATCGACGGCAACGAATTTCCCGTCTGGGTAGTTAATTACGCAATCCGGTTTGATGGTTTTGCCGTCGTCGTTGGTGCTGACTTGCTGTTCGAAGAAATCGACGTGTGGAAGCATTCCAGAATTTTCGAGCAAACGACGAAGTGTGAGCTCACCCCACTGCCCACGAGCCTGCTTGTTATTGAGCGCACCGGCGAGCGCCTTGGTGTTTTCGCCGAGTGATCGCTGATGTTCGGCAGCGGTCTGTAACTGTTCACGAATAGTTGTGAATTGCTCGGTGCGCTCTTTTTCCAGGAGCTCGACCTTTTGCTGCATAGCTTTTACTTGCTCCGTCATTGGGGCAAGGGTGAGCAAAATCTTGTTTTCTTCGCCTTTGGCTTCCGCATCCCGCGAATTGCGTGCCTCGATCTCGGTGCGAGCCTGTTCGAGTTGTTGACCCAGCATCTCAACTCGAGCCTTGGCGTCAGCCAATTCCGCTTCGCTCGAACCGCCCTTTGGGCGACGTGATAGCGAAATGCCCCAGCCTGCGGCGGCGCCGATGAGAATGCCGATGATCAGGAAAAATAAAGAGTCCATGCGTGGAGTATTTCATCCACCACTGACATTTATCCTTCGACAGGCTTGCGCAGTGGTTTGAGTACCTGTTTGGTCTCGGCGAGAAGTACATCCCAGTCAGTTGCCCCATTGCGGGCCGCGGCGTGGATGATGATTCTGGCGCAGGCATCGCTATCGGCCAGAGCGTCGTGGTGGTCAAATTCTTCGTGCCCAATCGCGTAGGCCACGGCATTCAGTCGATAGGACTCCAGATTGTAGGTTTTCCGGGAAATGGCCAAACTGCACGCATAAGAGAGGTCTGGCAAGGGCACTCCCACATATTCGGCGGACGCCCTGAGTACCCCCATATCAAATGGCGCGTTGTGAGCCACGAGGATGTCGCCCCCGATGAAATCCAGCATGATTGGCCAGAGCTCGGCAACGGTCGGCGCTCCGTCAACGTCGCTTGGACGAATCCCGTGCACCCTGATATTCCCCTCGTGAAACCAGTTGTGCTCACCCGGAGGCGCAATCAAAGTGGCAAAGGAATCAACGATCTTGCCGTCCACCACTTTGACTAAACCAACCGCGCATGGGCTGGCCGGAGACCCATTTGCGGTCTCAAAGTCGATTGCGGTGAAATTCAGTGGCACCCTTCGATTAAACTCCATAGGTGGCTCTAACTATCGGAATCGTCGGACTTCCAAACGTCGGCAAATCAACTCTTTTCAACGCACTCACCAAAAACAACGTGCTCGCTGCGAACTACCCGTTCGCAACCATCGAGCCAAACGTTGGTGTGGTGAACCTGCCAGACGCACGCCTCGGCAAACTTGCCGAGATGTATGGCTCAGAGCGACTATTGCCAGCACCGGTTTCTTTCGTCGACATCGCCGGTATCGTGCGCGGTGCATCAGAGGGTGAAGGTCTTGGTAACAAGTTCCTCGCCAACATTCGCGAGGCCGACGCCATTGCTCAGGTAGTGCGCGGATTCGTCGACGGCGATGTGGTTCACGTTGACGGCAAAGTTGACGCAGCCAGTGACATCGAAACCATCAACACCGAGCTCATCCTGGCCGATCTAGAGACCATCGACAAGGCTCGCGGTCGCTACGAAAAAGAAGTAAAAGGTAAGAAGCTCGAACCGATCGTGATTGAGGTTGCCGACGAAGCCAAAGCCTGGCTCGACTCTGGCAAACCACTCAGCTCTTCTACCATTGACCTCACTCCAATCAAGGAACTTGGCTTGCTAACTGCAAAGCCAATCATCTACGTTTTCAACGTTGACGAAAGCATCCTCACCGATGCTGGCAAAAAGAAAGCACTCGCTGATTTGGTTGCTCCAGCAGAAGCGGTTTTTCTCGATGCAAAAGTTGAGAGCGAACTCATCGACCTCAGCCCAGACGAAGCTCAAGAACTGCTTAGCTCACTCGGCCAAGACGAATCTGGCCTCGACCAGTTGGCGCGAATTGGTTTCGACACTCTCGGACTTCAGACCTACCTAACCGTTGGCCCTAAAGAGGCTCGTGCTTGGACCATTCTCAAGGGCTGGAAGGCTCCGCAGGCAGCAGGCGTGATTCACACCGACTTCGAACGCGGTTTCATCAAAGCCGAGATCGTGTCATTCGACGACCTCGTTGCAGCCGGCGACATGAACTCAGCAAAGGCCGCCGGTAAGGTTCGCATGGAAGGCAAGGACTACGTCATGAAAGATGGCGACGTGGTCGAATTCCGTTTCAACGTTTAGTCGGCAATCGCCTCGCGCAATCGTAAGATTGCATCACGCTGGTTTAGTTCGCCACGCGAAGTTTCGATTTCAGTGCGCCAATTCTGAGTATTCACCAGAATCATGTGAGCAAAAACAGGACCGCCGCCACCGTGGCCGACCAGTTGCGGTTTACCGGTGCTAGTGGAGACATCACACATGACGCCGAATCCGTAGTGCGGATTTTCGAATCCACTGTCCGGAAAATTCACCGCTGTCATTCCAGTACCGAGCAGTCCCTGCTGATCTCGGCGTTGAATAACTTTCAGATAGCCAGCAATCACTGACTCTCTTGTTGCAAGAAAAGTACCTGAGTAAACCCACTTTGGGTCATAGTTAGGAACTAGGTCAGATTCGTTTTCCCACTCGGAGAATCCTTCAATAGCAAGCGGCTGCAAAACGAACTTTTCGAATGCTTGAAACATGCTTAAGCCAGTTTGTTCTTCCACCGCAATTCGCAGTAAAAGATAACCAATGTTCGAATAGTGGAATCCCTGACGACGTTGGTTTAGAGATTGAGTGTTTTTGAAAAGCTCTTCGCGCGACCAAGCCGGTTCTCGCCGTTCAACTGCTTGGTGGTACTGAGATAGTTCCGAGTAGTCAGCGATTCCTGAAGTGTGATTGAGCAAAGACTCAATGGTTCGATCGGCAAAAGCGTTCGGGATTGCCTTCGCATAGTTACCGATTGGTTCGTCGAGCTGGAAGCCAAGCTCAAGCACACACTGCGCCAGGAAGGTCTTTGCTATCGAATAAATCGGGAACACCAAGTAATACTCGCATGGTTGGTCGCATAGAGTTGTGAAATGTTGACTTCCGAAGTGCGCATGAGAGATCCGTTCATTATTGAAGCAACGCCTGGTAAGTACGTGATGTTTGGCACCACAGATGAGAATCTTTGGGGTGGTCCGGGTACTGGTTTTAACTGCTTCACTTCATCGGACTTAGAAAATTGGGAAGGTCCGATTGCTGCTTTCCGTCCGCCGATTGGTTTTTGGGGAGACACTCAGTTTTGGGCTCCTGAAGTTCACGCATATCGTGGACGCTTTTATATGTTCGCAACTTTTGCTTCCTCAGTTGGTTCGCCTAAGTTTCGCGGCGTTACCGTCTTGGTTTCTGATTCGGTAACTGGGCCTTATTTACCCTGGAGCGAAGGCCCGGTTACGCCAATTTCGATTCCGTCTCTCGATGGAACTTTATTTGTGGACGATGATGGCGCTCCTTGGCTGGTTTTCTCGCATGGAGCAGAGGGTGAGGTTGGTGGTGCTCCGGGTACCGCCGACTCGTCGATGTATGCGATGCGTTTAAGTGACGACCTGAAGTCTTCGGCTGGTGATTTACATCTGTTATTTACTGCATCATCTGCGCCATGGGCGAAGCCATTGTGGTTCCCGCCAGGTGTTGAACCGCCGGAGCAGTTGAACTTGGCGAAAGATCCGATGTTCACCGATGGCGCCTATTTTGTGCGCGGCGAAAATGGTCGACTGCTTCTGATGTGGTCGAGCTTTGGCGATGAGGGTTACGCAATCGGGGTGGCTCACTCGGACAATGGAATTCTTGGACCATGGGTTCAATCCGAAGTTCCACTCTGGGCTCGTAATGGTGGACATGGAATGATTTTGCGTTCCTCTTCCGGTGTGGACTCATTAGTTTTCCACTGGCCGAATGAAACCCCAAATGAGCGAGTGAAAATCGTTGCGGTTCAGATTGATTCAACTATTACGCTTAAGCCATGAACTTTTTAGCCCTTTTTCTAGGCGTGCTCGCCGCTTATGTATTTAACGCAATTTGGTTTGGTCCAAAGACTTTTTATCCAATGTGGTTCCGTGCATTGGGTAAACCAGAACCTCGTCGCGAAGACGCGGACATGAGTGCCAAAAACCAAATCAAGTTGTTTGGTGGAACCTTCGCCGGCGCCTTGGCGCAAGGTGTAGTGCTTTCGATTGTGATTAGTTTGATTCCAAATGCAACCGGTCTTGATGGGGCTCTCGCCGGTTTGGGTCTTGGTGTTCTTGCAGCCGGTGCCTCACTTGGCCACCGCCTATTTGCGTATCAGGGATTCAAGGTTTGGATCATTGAAGTTTCTGCAGACATCATCGGACTTGTGTTGATGGGTCTAGTTATTGGTTTGTTCTAGCAATTCTTAAATGAAAAACGGACTCTTTCGAGTCCGTTTTTTCTTTAAGGGAGGTTTACTTGCCGCCTCCGCAGCAGCCTTCGCTACCGCACTTGCATCCGTCCATCATTTTCGCCTCCTTCTTTGTTCCTACTTTTAGTAAATCACTTTTTGCCGAAAAGGCGAGACATGAATCCCTGTGGCTTTGGGTCGTTTTCGTGACCCTGGCAGCGCTGGCTCTTTGGCACGCCCTGAAGGGCCTGTTCGATGTGCTGGCCACAGCCAGTCCAGGTTGGTTTGCCGCACTTACGGCAGGTTACTTGTGAGCACATACTTGTTACTTTCTGTTCAGGGCGTCCATGCCGGAGCGCCAGGTGAGGTAACCGCCATCCAGGTTGGTGGCGGAGATATTGTGAGCCTTAAGAATTTGGGTGGCAATGTGCCCACGCTGACCAACTTGGCAGTGCACGATAACTCGCTTGCCTTTTAGTTGGTCGAGGTTTTCACGCAGTTCATTGACGTCGATGTTGATCGAGTTCGGGATGCTTCCGGCTTGGTTTTCGTCTTGGGTTCGAACGTCGACCAGCACTGTGTGAGGTTGACTGAGTTCTTCCTCCAGTTGGTACCACTGCAGAGTTGGCGTTTGCCCAGAGTAAACATTGTTACCGAGGTAACCGGCGTGGTTAATTGGATCCTTGGCCGAACCGAATTGGGGGGCATAAGAAAGTTCGAGATTCATAAGATCGTCGATGGTCAGATTGCCGTAGATAGCAGTGGCGATCACATCGATTCGCTTGTCGGCGCCATCTTCTCCGATTGCCTGAGCCCCGAGAATTTTTCCGTGGTTTGGATCGAACAGCACCTTGACTGCCAAACGCTTCGCACCCGGATAGTAGCCGGCATGCGAGCCAGGGTGAAGATGAATTGCCTGGTAGTCAATGTTGTTCTTCTTTGCGAAAGCCTCGGTGAGCCCAGTCATCGCCGCCGCCATACCGAAGGCTCCAATGATTGCAGTGCCGAGTGACTCGTGAGCGTGTGACGGCTTTCCGGCAATTGCATCTGCGATGAGACGACCGTGACGGTTGGCCAAGTTTGCTAGTGGAATCAGAGTTTCCGCACCAGTCAACTGACCAAGTTTTTCTACGGCATCGCCGGCTGCGAAGATGTCTGGATCGCTGGTTTGCTGATTCTGGTTGACCCAGAGGCCACCGGTAACGCCTAGCTTCAAGCCAGCCGCCTTGGCCAGCTGGTTGTCAGGTACCACTCCGGCTGCGCTAAAAACCAGGTCAGCCGGGATGGCTTCGCCGCTGCTCAGGATTACTCGATTTTCTCTGATGCTTTCAGCGGTGGAATTTAGCTTTAGCGAAACGCCATTTTCTTCGAGGCGCTGCTGAAGTAATTCGATCATCTCGATATCAAACTGCGGCAAGATTTGCTTCCCGCGTTGAACCACTGTGACAGCAATGCCCAGGTGACGCAAGTTCTCGGCAAGCTCAATTCCGATAAAACCTCCACCGAGAATCACAGCAGACTTGGCGTTCGATTGTGCGATAGCTCTCTTTACCGCATCGGCATCACTCACATCACGCAGTGTCAGTGAGCGTTCCGCTCCGGGTATATCGAGTTTGCGGGGAGTGGCCCCTGTGGTGATCACAAGTTTGTCGTAGCTCTCAACAATTTCTTTACCGGAACTCAAATTCACGGCGGTAACTGTTTTAGCTTCTTTGTCGATAGCAGTAACTTTTGTTCGAACGCGAACATCGAGTCGGAAACGGCCGTGCAATTTTTGAGGAGTTTGCAAAAGTAGGTCGTCGCGGTTGTCGATTACATCGCTAATGAAATATGGGAGACCGCAGTTTGCATAACTAACGTTTTCGCCCATTTCAAAAACGATGATTTCTGCGTCCTCTTTGAGTCGACGAAGGCGAGTGGCTGCCGACATACCCGCGGCAACGCCGCCAATGATTACAACTTTCATGAATTCCTAGGCGAGAGACATAAACGCTTTTTCAAGCGCTTGACGATTTGCTGTGCCGGCTTCGTCGTTGCCGCAGTGGGCCATGCCGGTGGAGATGAGTGCGAAGCCCGCCTTGTGCAGGGCGCTGTTGGCTGCAGCCAGTTGGTTGAGCAGCTCAACGCAGTCACGTCCCTCGTCAATCATTTTGACGATTCCGCCGATTTGCCCCTGGGCGCGAACTAGGCGATCGCGGATTGCCTTGAGTTCGGAAGTATCGATTTGCATGGTTTTATGATACCCTAGGGGGTATACAAAAGGGGAGAAAATGTACAAGATCTTCAAAGCATTACTAGGGCTGTTCGTATCGGTCGGGCTGGTCATCGGCGTCACTGGTTGCGCGTCGGAACCAATCGACATGAGCAAAGTTTCTGCGGTTATCGACGTTCGCACCCCTGCCGAATTTGTAGCTGGGCACTTACAAGGTGCAGTGAATATTGACGTCGAAGCAGCTGATTTTAATGAACGTGTAGGAACCCTAGCCAAAGGTGGAAAGTACTTGGTTTACTGCCATTCCGGTCGTCGAGCCGGTATCGCAGTGGAAGATATGAAATCACTTGGATTTACCAATGTCACGAGCATTGGTGGAATTCAAGATGCCTCCGTTGAAACAAAACTTAATGTTGTTAAGTAATTAGCGGTAAATTCTCTCAACTGGGCGTAGGGTGAAAGTCTAGGAACATCAGGGGGAATCATGTTCGGAAAAACTTCCAGTCAAATTAGCAAGTCGCAAAATTCGAAAAAGGGGACAGTAACACTGTCGTTGTCGAGCGCTGCAATCCTAATATCTGTCGCTGGCCTGTTCACGCCGAATGCCTCACTTTTTAGCGGCCTGCTGCCTGTCTGCACCGTTCAAGCTCGCACATCCTTGAGTTATGGATCTGACGGGGTAGACGGTGTAAGTGCCTATCAAGTGTGGCTTTCTGAGGGCAATACAGGCGATGAAACCGCATTCCTCAATGCTTTGGTCGGGACTAAAGGCGCGAATGGTTATTCGGGCAAAGATGGAAAATCTGCGTATCAACTTTGGCTAGATGCCGGGAATAAGGGAACCTCGAAAGAATTCATCGCGAGCCTAGTTGGCAACGCGGGAGCCAATGGCGTGGCTGGCTTGAGCGCCTATGAGTTGTGGCTGAGCACAGGCCAACATGGAACACTACAGAATTTCCTCGACAGCTTGGTTGGCGCCACTGGCGCGACTGGAGCTACTGGCGCAAAGGGTGACACTGGAGCCACTGGTGGCACTGGAGCGACTGGAGCGACTGGAGCGACTGGAGCCACAGGGGCAACCGGCGCGACTGGAGCTGACGGGGTTGCGGGACCTTCCGGTGCTCCGGGTGCAATAGGTCCATCGGGCCCAGCGGGAGCGCCTGGAAGTAATGGCAGAGATGGTATTTGCACCGCAGCCGACGGTGGTTATTACGCGTCGTTCTGGGACGAATCTGTTCAGACTATGACAAGCGCGGAAACAGGAATGCTCTTGGGTAAATCTGGATCTGCAAACGGAGTGACAGCCAGCGGATCGGACATAACTTTTGCGCATTCTGGAACTTACAACATTGCTTTCTCCGCGCAAATGATGAAAACCGGTGGGTCGGCGGCAACTATAAGTATTTGGTTGAAGCAAAATGGTGCGTCATTGCCATACACGAACACTGACGTGACCGTTGGAAACAACAATTCTAAATTTGTAGCCGCATGGAACTTCTTCGTTGATGTAGCCGCCGGTGATACGGTCGAAGTTGTCTGGCACAGCACCGATACTTCAGTCAAAATTTGGGCGGAGCCAGAGAAAACGGACGGTGGGGCTATAATCCCAGGCATCCCATCGGTTATTTTGACAGTTAATCAAGTCCGATAGTTAGGCTAGGCCTATGGCCAAGTCAGACATCGACAAGTTTCTCGCGAACGTTGAAGAACCGAAACGTTCGACTCTAGAAGAGATGCGCAAGCGCATTCTCGAGATAGTGCCAAACGCGGAACAGGGCATCAAGTACAACATGCCGGCTTTTATGTTGGACGGTAAATGCTTTGCTTGCATCGCTCCGTTTAAGAATCACATCAACTATTCGCCATACAGTGGCCAGATTTTGGATCAGCTGGCTGACGAACTTTCGAATTACACATACTCCAAAGGCAGTTTGCAATTTGCCGTTGATAAGCCGTTGCCTAAGTCGCTCATCAAGAAGCTAATTCGCCTAAGACTCGATGAGATTGATGGCAAGTGAAAACTTTTAAGAGTTTCATGTCTGGGATGAACCCTTGGTTGCCGGTTTTTCTCACAACCTTTTTATTTCACGTATTGCGTGGCGCCTCCCTTGATGCCCTAATTTTTGGAGCGGGTTCTGCCATCTTGATATTGGATTGGAAAAAGGCCTCACCTTGGCACATGCCATCGCGTCCAAGCTTGAACAAATGGACCGTATCAGTGTTGATGCTAGTTGCAGCATTCGTTTTGTTTTTTAGTAAGCGTGGCGGTTGGCAAGACATCGTTTTACTATTGGCGCTGGCTCCGATAGCCATTGCGTTAACCTACTATCGAGATCATGGGCCAAAGCCCAGTGCCACAAAAGTGATGGCCCGCACCCGTGGGTTATGGGTGACGATTGCCATAATCATGGCTGTTTGTGAACTCTTCGCTTACATCTGGGCCAATGTTTTCAAGGATGATCAGAGTTTTCCAACAATTTCGGTTTTAGTGAATCCAATACTCGAATCCGCATACGGTCGGTCAATTTTCTTAGTGCTGTGGATGCTAATCGGAATTGGAATGCTCGGGATTTGGCGGAAGAAGAAATGATTCCGATTATCGAATATTCGCTCGCGATACTGGCTGGTGTGGTCTTGTGGCTCTGGGGCCGATTTCGCCCTGAGCAGATTGCACCGCTTGGAGATTTGGTGGATCGCATGATGCATCATCGCAATACTCGCCTTGCGGTAGTTGTGGTGTGGTGGTGGCTCGGCTGGCACTTCTTTACTGTCTAGGCTGTAACCATGTCAGTTCCAATAGTTCATCACTGGATTGCCGGCAAACTTTTTGAAGCTCCGGCTGGAGAATTTGCTCCAGTATTTGATCCTGCGCTTGGTATTCAAACCAAGCGAGTTGCAATCGCGAGTGCCGGCGAGGTTAACCTTGCGATTTCTGCTGCCAAGATTGCTTTCGACAGTTGGAAAAACGTATCGCAGGCAAAGCGCCAAGAAATTATATTTAAGTTCCGCGAGCTATTGAACGCACGCAAAGGCGAATTAGCCGAGATCATTACTTCTGAGCACGGAAAAGTTTTATCGGATGCGCTTGGTGAAATTACTCGTGGCCAAGAAGTTGTCGAATTTGCTTGTGGCATGCCGCATTTACTCAAGGGCTTTTACACTGAGAATGCATCAACCGGTGTAGATGTTTACTCCACGCGTCAGGCGCTCGGAGTGGTCGGCATAATTTCACCGTTCAACTTTCCAGCGATGGTTCCGATGTGGTTCTTCCCGATTGCAATCGCTGCCGGGAACACTGTGATTCTCAAGCCTTCAGAAAAAGCTCCATCCGCAGCGCTTTGGCTGGCTGCGCTTTGGAAAGAAGCCGGATTACCAGATGGAGTCTTCAACGTAATCAACGGAGACAAAGTTGCGGTTGATGTTCTTTTGACTCACCCAGATGTTCAGTCCATTTCATTTGTTGGTTCCACTCCAATCGCCAAGTACGTTTACGAAACCGGGGCAGCCCATGGCAAGCGCGTGCAGGCATTAGGTGGAGCGAAGAACCACATGTTGGTTCTGCCGGATGCAGATCTTGATTTAGTGGCTGACTCGGCAATCAACGCTGGATTCGGCTCAGCGGGGGAGCGCTGCATGGCCATTTCAGTTGTCGTTGCTGTTGAGCCAGTGGCTGATGAACTCATAGGTAAACTCACCGAACGCATGGGCAAACTGCGCACCGGTGATGGTCGTCGTGGCTGCGACATGGGCCCACTGGTCACCAAGGAACACCGGGATCGCGTTGCTGGCTACATTGACATCGCCGCTGCCGATGGAGCGGTCGTAGTGGTCGACGGCCGTAACCAAGATTTTGACGGCGAGCCAAGCGGCTTTTGGCTTGGCCCAACTCTCTTAGATCGCGTACCAATCACATCAAAGGTCTACTCCGATGAAATTTTCGGACCAGTGCTTTCAATCGTGCGAGTGAAGTCTTACGAAGAAGGTGTGAACCTAGTCAACAAGGGCGCATTCGGTAATGGCACTGCAATCTTCACTAACGACGGCGGAGCAGCTCGTCGCTTTCAAAATGAAATTGAGGTCGGCATGATTGGCATCAACGTGCCAATTCCTGTGCCAGTCGCTTACTACTCATTTGGAGGCTGGAAGAATTCAGCTTTCGGAGACACCAAGGCTCACGGCGTCGAAGGAGTGCACTTTTTCACTAGAGGCAAAGCGATTACTTCACGCTGGCTTGACCCAAGCCATGGCGGAATTAATCTAGGCTTCCCGCAAAACTAAGCGAGTGCAGAAGTCACTTCTGCGTGAAGCTTGCCGTTTGTTGCTAACACAGATGAAGTTTCTGCCGTAAGTGGTCCATCGAGTGCGGTTAGTTTTCCACCAGCTTCTTCAACTATTGGAACTAGTGCTGCGATGTCATAAATCTTTAGATCATGCTCGGTAACGATGTCGACGCTGCCCTCGGCAAGAAGCATGTATGAGTAGAAGTCACCGTACGCTCGTGTGCGCCAGACGTTGCGACTGAATGCAATTAGTTGGGGGAGTTTGCCCGACTCATCCCAGAGCTTTAAGTTGTTGTAACTGAGGCTCGCGTTTGCTGGTTCTGCGATTTTGGAAACTTCAATCTGACGTTCTGTGCCATCAATGTCGCGAGTCCAGGCTCCGATGTTTGGCGCTGCCCACCAACGGCGACCGAGCGCAGGAGCGCTGACCACACTGACAGTTGGCTTTCCATCAATAGCCAGAGCGATGAGGGTTGCCCACACCGGCACACCCCGCATGAAGTTAGCGGTGCCATCGATTGGGTCGATTATCCAAGTGCGGGAGGATTGGCCGCTGTTTCCGTATTCCTCACCAATAAGAGCATCGGTTGGGCGCCTAGCGGCTAGAAGTGCCTTGACTGCTCGCTCCGTGGCTTGGTCGGCGTCAGTCACTGGAGAAGAATCGGGCTTGGTTTCAATCCTTAAATCCTGTGCGCGAAAACGATCCAACGTTATTTCGTCGGCAAGATTAGCCAGCTCGTGAGCAAGGGCTAGGTCTTCGCTGTAGGTCATTCGTCTAATTTACCGGCAGAGGCAATTGATGTCATGAGTCGACGCAGCGAATCTACTCGTGCGGCATTGATCGTGCCAGCCTCGATGGCTTCATCGAGGGCGCAGTCAGGCGCATCGCTGGTGTGACTGCAGTCGCGCGGGCAAGTTTCAATTACCGCAAATAGGTCCTCGAAGGACTTCAAAATATTTTCCGGATTTACGTGACCAAGGCCGAACGAACGAACACCAGGAGTGTCGATAATCCATCCAGACCCGAAATCGCTTACCAGTTTGATAGCTCGAGCAGAGCTAGAGGTATGACGACCGCGACCAGTGACTTCATTGACCACACCTGTTGCTCTAAGTGCTTCCGGAACAAGCGCATTTACCAAGGTAGATTTGCCAACGCCCGAATGGCCAACAGCCACGGTGATTTCATTGGCCAATACTCTTTGCAATTCTTCGAGACTTGGTTCGTCGCTTCGAGTGAGAATTACCGGAATGCTCAACCCGTCGAAGTTAGCAAGAAAATCATTTGGGTCGGCAAGGTCGACTTTGGTGATGCAAAGAATTGGTTTTAGTCCGGCATCAAACGCGGCAGCGAGATATCGATCAATCAATCGCGTGCGAGGTTCTGGGTTTGCAATTGCAGTAACGATAAGCATCTGCGTTGCGTTAGCCACAATCACACGCTCGACTTGATCGCTGTCGTCTGCACTACGACGAAGCAAAGAAGTACGAGGCTCAACTCGAACCACGCGAGCAAGTGCTCCAACGGTTTCCGATAAATCGCCGGCTAATGCCACTCTGTCGCCAACAACGGCACCGGCTTTTCGCATTTCCTTGCCCATGGTTGCGTCGACGATCCGATCTACACCGTCGAGCAGCACTCGGTAGCGGCCGAGGTCTACTCCCACCACAAAGCCGAGCGGGGCATCCTTGTGTTCTGGGCGTATCTTGGTGCGCGGCTTGTTGCCCTTAGGGTTCGGGCGAATGCGCACATCTGATTCATCTAGGTCGTTCTTCCCAGACTCTGGCTCATAGAGCCAGCTCAAATTGCGGTTCCAATCATGTCTAGCCAGAGCTTGTCAAAAGTAGGCATGGTTTTAGAAGTGGTTTTGATGTCTTCTATTTCGATGCCAGGCACCCGAAGCCCAATGATGGCGCCAGCGGTGGCCATCCGGTGATCTTCGTAGGTGTGCCAAAGTGCTCCGTGCAGATTCTCACTCGGATCAACCTCTAGGCCATCCGCGGTTTCCCGGCAGATGCCACCAATGCGATTTATTTCAGTTGCCAAGGCAGCAAGTCGATCGGTTTCGTGGCCGCGAAGGTGAGCGATTCCAGAAATGCGTGATGGAGAATCTGCAATTGCGGCAAGTGCCGCAATCACAGGAGCAAGCTCGCCACCGATTGAGAGGTCAATTGTGATGCCGTTTATTTTTCCATCGCTAGTGATGGTCAATCCTTTTTCGCTGCGTGAAATGCGAGCACCCATTTGCTGCAGGATGCCATCGAATTCATCGCCCACCTGCGTGGTTGAATCTGGCCAACCAGGAATAGTCACCGAACCGCCGGCAACCATTGCAGCTGCCAAAAAAGGACCGGCATTCGAAAGATCGGGTTCGATCGCGATACGACCACCATTGATTTCACCAGGTTGCACTTGCCAAACAGTTGGTGCTGGCGATGAAACATTCACTCCGCGCTTGGCTAAGCAGTCGAGCGTCATTTCGATGTGAGGAAGCGAAGGCAGGTGTTCACCTTCGTGTCTTAGTGTGATGCCATCGTCGAAACGGGCAGCGGCCAAAAGCAATCCAGAGACAAATTGTGAAGAAGACGATGCATCAATGGTTAGTTCACCACCGCGAATTCGCCCAGCGCCTTCAATGGTGAAAGGTAGTGCGCCATCTTTATCGTGCACTGTCACACCTAGTCCGCGAAGAGAAGAAATAGTCACGTTCATCGGACGTCGTCTTGCGGCTTCATCACCATCGAAGTGAATCTCTTCTGACGAAAGGGCGGCGATCGGAGGAACAAAGCGCATCACGGTGCCAGCCAATCCGCAGTCAATCTTGGCCTTCTGATTGAACGCCGCAGGAGTCACTAGGAGGTCGCCACTCTCAAGCTCCTTGATCTGGGTGCCGAGGCTTCGGAGGGCCTCGATCATCAATTGGCTGTCGCGAGATTTGAGTGGGGCCACCAATAAGGTTTGCTCCTTAGCCAGGGCCGAGAGTACTAGTTCTCGGTTGGTCAAAGACTTTGAGCCAGGTAGGGCGACTTCCGCGGTGATTGGGCCCTTGGCAACAGGTGCCGGCCACGGGGAATAAGAACTCAATGTCATTGGTTCTAAGTTATCAGCAGATAGAAGGGGTGTGCCGTGGCGACTTTGTCCATGAATATGCCATTTCGAGCTCGTCGCTTAAACTCAAAGCAGATGTCTAAAACCGAATCTCCAGAAGACCGAAAAGTACGCCTTTTCGAGGAGCAAGCTATACCTCTTATGCCGCAGCTTTACGGAGCTGCCATGAACATGACCAAAAACCCAACTAACGCCGAAGACCTCCTTCAGGAAACCATGGTCAAGGCTTTCAAGGCTTTCAATCAGTTTGAGCAAGGCACCAATATTCGCGCCTGGCTCTACAAAATCATGAACAACACCAATATCAACACCAACGTCAAGGCTGGTAAAGCTCTTGGCAAAACCGCGTTGGATGAGTTGGAAGACTGGCAGATTGGTGGAGCCGAGTCAGTAACTTCAGTTGCCGCTCGCTCAGCAGAATCTGAGGCAATCGATGCAATGCCATCAGAGACAGTTAAGAAAGCGTTATTGGAACTTCCAGATAAGTGGCGAATGATTGTTTACTATCGCGTAGTCGATGGACTTTCATATGCCGAAATCGCTCAGGTGCTCGAGATCCCAGAAGGCTCAGTAATGAGTGGACTGCATCGCGGTAAGAAAATGCTACGAAATCTGCTTTTAGATTACGCACGTGAAGAAGGTTACAAAGTTGGAGAGGAGGAGTAATGTCCGAGATTGATTGCCAGGAAACAAAGAAGCACGTTCATGAGTATTTGCACAATGAGCTTTCAGAACAAGAACTGGATGACATCACTGCTCACCTAGCAAACTGCGATAGCTGTGAAGCGGACTACGACTTAGAGTCGACCATCAACCACAAAATCGAAGAGCACTGCCAAGAAGTACCTTCGGCGGAATTGCTAGATGGAATCAAGAGCCGCCTGCAGCAAATTTTGCGCGGCGAAGCTCATTAGAGAATTTCGATAATCGACTCAAAGTGGAAACACTCGCGAAATAACCTGCCTCTAATTTGGGGTAATGGGAGATTTGTTTGACCGATATTCGTCATCAGCCGGGGGAGCTTTTGACGAGATGTTTTCTGAGTCTGGCCGCCCTCGAAACCACTACAAAAAGATTTTCGACACCCTGACAGGGATGACCCAGGATGAGTTGCAGGGTAGAACAGATGCCCTGGCTTCTTCTTATCTGGCCCAAGGCGTAACTTTCGACTTTGCTGGAGAAGAGCGACCTTTTCCGCTCGATGCAGTTCCACGAGTGATAGAACGCAATGAGTGGAATCACTTGGAAAGAGGTATCAAACAGCGCGTTGCAGTGCTCGAGGCATTTTTAGCCGATGTATACGGACCGCAAAATGCCGTACGCGAAGGGATAATTCCGGCCTCTTTGATTTCAACATCTTCGCATTTTCATAGGGCAGCACACGGGATTGATCCAGCAAACGGCGTACGCATTCAGGTCAGTGGAATTGATCTCATCAAGGACGCACAGGGTGTTTGGCGAGTTTTGGAAGACAACGTTCGTGTGCCATCAGGCGTGAGTTATGTAATTTCGAATCGCCGAGTAATGGCACAGACGCTCCCTGAACTTTTTCAGCAGATGAGAATTCAACCGGTCGGCGAATATCCAAACCGCTTACTTGCCGCGCTAAGGGCAGCAGCACCAAGCGGCGTGAGTGATCCTGTTGTCGTTGTGCTTACCCCAGGCGTTTACAACAGTGCATACTTTGAGCACACTTTGCTGGCTCGGCTAATGGGTATTGAGTTGGTCGAAGGTCGAGATCTTTTCTGCACCGGCGGCAAGGTTTACATGCGCACGACAGCTGGGCCTCGAAGAGTAGATGTGATTTACCGGCGAGTAGATGATGAATTCCTAGATCCTCTTGCCTTCCGGGCCGATTCCGTGCTTGGTCCACCAGGCCTATTGGCTGCGGCGCGCCTAGGGAACGTCACGTTAGCAAATGCTGTTGGAAATGGCGTAGCTGACGACAAGCTTGTCTACACATACTTGCCGGAGTTGACCAAGTATTACTTAGGCGAAGATCCAATTATCGAAAACGTGAAGACATGGCGACTTGAGGAGCAGGGCAGCCTTGAAGAGGTACTTGATCGACTCGATGAACTTGTAATCAAGCCGGTCGATGGTTCTGGAGGCAAAGGATTAGTAGTTGGTCCAAGCGCATCGAGGAAAGAGCTGGAAGACCTACAAAAGCGGCTCATTAAAGACCCCAGAGGCTGGATTGCTCAACCAGTTATACAGTTCTCAACCATCCCCACCCTCGTCGAAGATGGTCTGCGTCCTCGCCACGCTGACCTGAGGCCTTTTGCTGTAAATGAAGGATCTGAAGTCTGGGTCCTCGCAGGTGGGCTCACCCGAGTTGCGCTCCCAGAAGGAGAATTGGTGGTTAATTCATCGCAGGGTGGTGGCTCAAAGGACACCTGGGTAATCGGCGGAGAGAAAGCATCCGCCAGATCTCCACTGGTAACAAACTCAACCGTTTCTGGAGTAGTGGCAAGTCAGTCGAGTGCAGACTCGGGATTTGCAAAACAGCAAGAGCAGCAACAGCAAACAAAAGGTTTGATAGAAATAAAGGAGACTGGGGATGCTTAGTCGAATCGCAGAGTCGCTCTTTTGGATTGGTCGATATATTGAGCGAGCCGATGGAACTTCTCGGCTACTAGATGTTCACTTACAGCTGCTTCTTGAAGATCCTTGGGTTGATGAAGACACCGCTTGTCGATCACTTCTCGAAGTAATCGGATCTGATGCTGATTACCCCCACCAATTAGCGCGACAAGATTTACTGAGTGTTCTTTCGGTGGATCGAGCCGAAGGAAGTTCAATTGCTAGTTCGCTCAATAATGCCCGAGAAAACGCCCGACGGGTGCGTGAAATTGTTTCTACCGAGCTCTGGGAGTGTTTAAACACCACCCGATCTCGTATGCCGAGAAAAGTTTCTATCGACCGCGCGCACGATTTCTTTGGCTGGGTTAGAGAGCGCACCGCATTGGCGGTCGGAATTGTCGAAAGTTCTACCTCTCGTGATGAATCGTGGACCTTCTTCACACTAGGAAGATCCCTTGAGCGCGTTGACATGACAGCCAGGTTGCTAGCAACGTCAGAACTCACAGAGGCCAGTGGGCCATCCTGGACTACAATTCTTCGCAGTTGCGGAGCCTACGAAGCCTACCTGCGTACCTATCGAGGCGTGCCAAGTGCCACTAATGCCGCAGAGTTCCTCCTACTAGACCGAATTTTCCCTCGATCGGTTACTTTTGCTCTGTCACGCGCCGAAAAATGCCTGAGTGAACTTGCTCCTGCGACTGATCGTGTGGGCACCAGCGACCTAGCCTTGAGGCAGCTGAAGCAATTGCGCACAAATTTGGAGTATCGCTCGGCTCCTGAAATTTTGGCGAATTTAACTCCGGAGATGAAGGAACTGCAATCGGGTATTGGTGAAATTTCAGAGTCAATCAGGGCACGCTACTTCCCAGTTAACTTGCTTCCGCAGTGGATTGGTGAGGTCTCGTGAGTCGCTACAAGATTGTTCACAAAACTGGATTCAAGTATGCCGCTGAGGTCGGCGCTTCCTACAACGAGGTTAGGCTGATGCCTCGGCGAGACGACAGTCAATTGGTTTTTTCTTCGAAACTTGAGATCAATCCACACGGCTCAGTGCATGAATATCTTGACTTCTTCGGCACCAGGTCGGCAGTGTTTGAAGTACTGGAGCCCCATACCGAACTAAATATAGTCTCGAACTCAATCGTAGAGGTTCGGATTACCTCTGAACCAAAAGCATCATTAGGGTGGAAGTCGCTTGCTTCGGCAATTCCAAGATCCCTTGAGCTCGTTGATTCAGTTACGCAAACCCGTCGTACGCAACCACCTCAAGATTTAGTCAAGTCAGCAAAAAAATTTGCAGAGTCACTGGATCCTCATTCTGCAGCTTTAGAAATATGTAAAAAAATATTCAAGTCAATGACTTACAAACATGGAGTTACCGGTGTTCATTCAGTTGCTTCTGAAGCTTGGAAGCAAAAAGTTGGCGTTTGCCAAGATTTCGCACATATCACCCTCGGTGCACTTCGTGCTGTCGGAGTACCCGCGAGATATGTAAGTGGATACCTATATCCGGCAACAGATCGACACATTGGTGAAGTAGTTGTGGGTGAATCACACGCCTGGGTCGAATGGTGGGCCGGTGAATGGTACGCCTTTGACCCAACCAATGACATCGACGTGGCCGACCGTCACATTGTGGTCGGTTACGGCCGAGACTATGACGATGTTCCACCGTTGCGCGGAGTTTTTTCAGGGGGAATAGAGAGCGAGCTTTTCGTGTCTGTCGAAATAACTAAAGAGGCTTAGTCGACAGCTTCGATTCCAAGCCACTCATACCAACCGCGGTTGAGCACCAACCATGCGATGAGTCCGTGTCCGGTTTGTCCTGGTAGGCCGTGTTCGGAGTTGTTGAGTTCTTCGTTGAAGCCGAGGTGTTCGGCTAGCGGTCGGTAGCAGTCGACAAATGGAATTCCACGTCTAACAGCAACGTCTTCAAAACCGCTTGCGAGGTGTTCAATCTCTGGATTTAGTTGTGGGTTGCGGCTTGGTATTGGTCCAACTAAGAAACTCTCGATGCCGCTTTTTTTAGCTTCGTCGACAATGTTGGCAATGTTTAGGCGGCTGCGAGATATTGAAATTCCGGCGGCTGGATCGCTGTTTGGTAGTGCGATGACGAGGCGGTTTTCGGTTTCGGTACTGAAGCGACGCTGAACTTCTGGCACCCAGCGTTCGGCGAGCATGGTGCTAGTTTCGCCAGGCGCCGGAAGCGCGAAAATGTCGATGCGCGGGTGCAGGGCAGGGGTTTTAGCGGTTACGCGGCCAACCCAGCCCATTCCTCGTTCGTCACCAGCCGCGGAAACCAAACCATCACCAAGGATGACGATTCGGATATCGCGGCGCTCGGTCATCAGTCCTTAGTTCGCGAATGCGCGAGCGATTAGGTCTGCTTGCTCGGCGGCGTGAGTCTTTGACGATCCGGTTGCCGGTGAGGCAGATGCTGGGCGAGAAACCAACTTGGCAACTTGGCCATCCATATAACGAGGAAGGAATAGACCGATGTAGGTCCAAGGTCCCTGGTTCGCTGGCTCGTCCTGCACCCAAACCAATTCAGCGTTTGGATACTTTGCGTAAGCAGCCTTGATTTCATCAACTGGAGTTGGGTAAAGCTGCTCAACGCGAACGATTGCAGTGGTGCCGTCGTTGCGCTTCTGAGATTCTGCAAGTAGATCCCAGTAGACCTTGCCTGAGCAGAACAGAACGCGCTTCACATTTGCCGGGTTTAGGTTTTGTTCGTCATCGATCACCGGGCGGAAAGTTCCATTGGTGAAATCTTCAACCGATGAAGAAGCGGCCTTGAGGCGAAGCATCGACTTCGGAGCGAATACCACGAGTGGACGCTTCGGGTTCGAATATGCCTGTCGACGAAGTAGGTGAAAGTGCGATGCCGGAGTTGATGGCTGAGCAACGGTCATGTTGTTCTGTGCACACAACTGTAGGTAACGCTCGATGCGAGCAGATGAGTGGTCTGGTCCCTGTCCTTCATAACCGTGAGGAAGAAGTAGAACTACACCCGAATACTGCCCCCACTTTTGTTCAGCAGAAGAAATGTATTCATCGATGATGCTCTGTGCTCCGTTTGCGAAGTCACCGAACTGTGCTTCCCAAAGTACAAGTGCATCTTTGTTCTCAACTGCGTAACCGTATTCGAAGCCCATGGCTGCGTATTCGCTTAGTAGTGAGTCGTAAATGTAGAACTTACCCTGCTCGTTGGCGAGGTTGCGTAGCGGCATCCATTCCTGACCATTGATGCGGTCGTGGAAAACGGCGTGACGCTGAACGAAGGTTCCGCGGCGGCTGTCCTGGCCAGCCATGCGAACGGTTTTGCCTTCCATAAGGAGTGAACCCATGGCTAGCAATTCTCCGAAGCCCCAGTCGATGCCGCCTTCGCGACTCATTTCGACTCGCTTCTGAAGCAGCTGCTGCAATTTAGGGTGCACGTTGAAAGCTGGTGGAATGTTCGCGTGAGCGTTTCCGATTGCCTCAACCACAGAGCGATCGATGGCAGTGGCGTGCTCGATCACGGTGTTTTCGCTGGCGGTGGTTCCGATGCCAACTGGGCGAGGAACGAGTTCCACTGCCTTGGCGTTAGCTTCGTGAACGTCAACGAATGCCTGCTCAAGCTTGCCCTGGAAGCTGTTGTTTGCTGCGTCAAACTCTTCACGAGAGATGTCGCCACGGCCAACCAGTGACTCTAGGTAAAGAGTTCGGACTGAGCGCTTTGCCTCGATCAGGTTGTACATCAGTGGCTGAGTCATCGATGGGTCGTCACCTTCGTTGTGACCGCGACGGCGGTAACAAACGATGTCAATGACAACGTCCTTCTTGAATTCCTGGCGGAATTCGAACGCCAACTGTGCCACGTGGAAGACAGCCTCAGGATCGTCTCCGTTTACGTGGAAGATTGGCGCCTGGTAACCCTTGGCAACATCGGTTGCGTAAGTGGTTGAGCGTGATTCGCTTGGTGGGGTAGTGAAACCAACTTGGTTGTTGATGATGATGTTGATGGTTCCGCCAACTTTGTAACCGCGAAGCTGTGACATGTTCAATACTTCTGGCACAACGCCCTGACCAGCGAACGCAGCGTCACCGTGAATCAAAACTGGAAGCACTGGGAACACGTTCTCGTTGATGGTGTCTAGTGCGTCAATCTTGGCGCGAACGATACCTTCGAGCACTGGGTTTACGGTTTCGAGGTGTGAAGGGTTAGCTGCAAGTGAAACACGCACCTGCTTGCCTTCAAGGTTGGTGAAAGTTCCTTCGGTTCCGAGGTGGTACTTAACGTCTCCCGAACCCTGAACGGTTGAGGTGTCGGTGTTGCCTTCGAACTCCTTGAATACCTGTCCATAGGTCTTTCCGGCGACGTTGGTTAGAACGTTTAGGCGACCACGGTGGGCCATGCCAATTGCAACTTCTTGCATGTTGGCGTTGGCAGCCATCTGCAGAATTTCATCAAGTGCAGTAATCGCAGATTCTCCACCCTCGAGTGAGAATCGCTTTTGTCCAACGAACTTGGTCTGCAAGAAGGTTTCGAAAGCTTCTGCTTCGTTCAACTTCTCCAGAATGCGTGCCTGCTCTTCACTAGTTGGTTTTGCATAAGGGCGCTCAAGTTTCTGCTGGAACCACTGACGCTGCTCAGGGTCGTTGATGTGCATGTACTCAACACCGATGGTGCGGCAGTAACTGTCACGCAAAATCTTGTAGATGTCGCGGAAGAGCATCTTTGACTTGCCGCCGAAGCCACCGGTCTTGATGCTGCGATCAAGATCCCAGAGCGATAGGCCATGGTTCAAGATGTCGAGGTCTGGGTGGCTACGCTGCTTGTATTCAAGCGGATCGATGTCTGCCATCAGGTGTCCGCGCACGCGGTATGCGTTGATTAGTTCCTGTACGCGAGCGGCCTTGCTACGGTCGTCGTTGTCGTCCTGCTCGAAGTCGGCAACCCACTTGACTGGCTCGTAAGGGATGCGGAGGTCAGAGAAAATCTCCTCGTAGAAGCCGCGCTCGCCGATTAGCAGCTCGTGCACCTTCTTTAGGAATTCACCAGAACCAGCACCCTGAATAACGCGGTGGTCGTAAGTAGAAGTGAGGTTGATTACCTTGCCAACACCGTGCTTTGCAAGTGCGGTGTCGTTCATGCCTTGGAACTCTGCCGGGTACTCGAGCGCACCGGCTCCGATGATTGAACCGGCACCAGCCATTAAACGAGGAACTGAATGAACAGTACCGATGCCGCCAGGGTTGGTTAGCGAAATTGTTGAACCGGCGAAGTCATCTGCGGTGAGTTTGTTGTCGCGCGCCTTCTTAACCAGTACGTCGTATGCAGCCAAAAATTCTGCAAAGTTGAGTTTTTCAGCCTTCTTGATGTTTGGCACTAGAAG
>Ga0228703_1000575_pt1 | contig 25843 bp, 24 predicted proteins | sample McNCre217_Aug_MG_3_FD_178020 | JGI IMG/M metagenome (GOLD analysis project Ga0228703, IMG submission 178020) | Freshwater microbial communities from McNutts Creek, Athens, Georgia, United States - 29-17_Aug_MG | ecosystem: Environmental > Aquatic > Freshwater > Creek | place: USA: Georgia...
TGGATGCAATGTATGTCGAAGGCTTGGTGCACATCACCGAGTTGGGCGGGGAGTATTTCCGCTTTGACGAGGCGCGCCAAGAATTGCGTGGCGAGCGAACCGGCATCCGTTATGCGATTGGCACACGTGTGCGTGTGCAAGTGAGTCGTGTTGATTTAGACGGCCGCAAGATCGATTTCCGTTTGGTGCGTGACGGTGAAGACTTGGCGTTGCGTCCAAGCAAAGACAAAGAGTTAAGCAAATCACCGATGCAAAACTTCAAGACTGCGGTGAAAAAAGCGTTCACCAAAGTGAGTGGTAAATCGAGTCAAGCTGGCAAGGGCGGAGCGGCAAAGTCAGGGTCTAAAAAGAGCGCTGGTCCTAAAAATCGTCGTTCTCGCAAGTAACTCAACGTAGTGATGCAGCGAGTAATGCGGCATCGAGCGCGGGGCTTGTGGTGGGCCAACCGTCGGCCACGCTGCCATGCTCGCGCACGGCATGGCACGCTGCTTCGAAAGCGGAAATATTTTGCGCCAACTTGGCACCGATCAAGCCTGCCAACACATCGCCTGTGCCTGCCGTGGCCAGCCGTGCGTTGCCTGTTGGATTGATGACAGGCAGCTGTGCCGGATGTGCCACGATGGTTCCTGAGCCTTTGAGAACGACCACAGATTGTGTTTGTTTAGCCAGCTGTTGTGCCGCCTCAATGCGATCGCTTTGTACTTGCGCGGTACTTTGTTCAAGCAAACGGGCGGCCTCTAGCGGATGAGGCGTGAGCACCGTGGATTGACCGCGCTGTGAACGTTGTTTAAGCAAACCTTGCAAGGACAGGTCTTGTGCGATGGCGTTTAAGGCGTCTGCATCCAGCACCAGCCGTGCGGCTGTAGAAATTACGCGAGGCAAGGCCGCGCGCACAGCGTCTGCACCGCCACAGCCACACACGACACTGGCGTTCTTGAAATCCAAATGGTCAATATGGCGGACCATCAAGCATGGGTGCGTAGCGCTGACAGCGCTGTGACTGGCGGTGTCTAGCAATGCCGCAAACACACGTCCAGCTCCACCATGCAAGGCAGCCAAACTGGCCAGCACCGCAGCACCTGACATGCCCGGCGCACCACCCACCACCATCACATCGCCGAAGCTGCCTTTGTGGCTGCTGTGGGTTCGCGTGGGCGTTGGTGCGTGCGAGGCTTGCAGCCAAGCAGTGGGTGCTATATCGCGGGGGATTTCAACGCCCAAGCCGTCAAACCACACCTGCCCAGCGGCATCGCGACCGTCGGCTGTGAACAGGCCAGGTTTGAGTGACAGCAGGCTGAGCGTGTGCCGAGGGATGTTAGGCAATAGGTCGTTACCAGTGCGTAGCCATTGGCCGGTATCGGCCATCAAACCGGATGGCACATCCAGGTTGAGTACGGGAACGGCTGCCTGGTGAATGATGTCTAACCAATCGGCCATCACGCCTTCCGGTGCACGTTGACAACCAATGCCGAGCAGGGCATCGATGGCGAAATCAAAGTCCGTCGGTGGTGTGTTCTGAAAATGAACGCCGGCTTGCACTGCGCGTTGGTAGGACAATTGCGCATCTGCGGGGAGAGTAGCTTCGCGTCCCAGCCATGTCACTGTGACGCGCTTGCTCCAACGATGCAAATGCATGGCCGCTTCGAAGCCGTCGCCGCCATTGTTGCCAAGGCCGCATGCGATCCAGATGTGGCGGGCGTGCGGCTGAATGGCCAGGGCCAATTGCGCCGTTGCTCGCCCAGCGCGTTGCATCAGCGTGTGGGCGGGCCATTGCGCCTGGGCCTGCCTTTCTATCGCGCGTGTGCTGGATACGCTGTAAAGCGGCCAAGCACGATGACCATCAAGGGTTTGGATGAGAGGCAAGGTGGACACGGTGTTTACGCAGATTGCAGGCGCTCAAGCCCTAGGCCTTGAAGGTTAATCTCGGAGCTGCGCCCGCTGATACCGTCTGCCACGACCCGTGCGCTGCCACATGCCAAGGTCCAGCCACTGGCGCCGTGTCCCAGGTTGAGCCAGACCCCAGGAATGCCGCTGGCACCCAAAATAGGCGGGCCATCCGCCAGCATGGGGCGTGCACTTTTCCACACTTGCACATTCTCTTGTGTGCGTCCTGCACCTGGAAACCAGTCGTTCAACACGCGGTACAGCGTTTTGATGCTGGCGGGATCGTGTTTGTGGGCATGGCCACCAATTTCAGAGCCGCCTGAGACGCGAATGCGTTGTCCCAGCCTTGAAATTGCAACCTTGTAGCGTTCGTCCATGACGCCGCTGCGCGGTGCGTCTAAAGGCTCGCGAATGGCAGCACTCAATGAATAGCCGTGCACAGCCGCGAGTGGAACGCGTATCCCTAGCGCACGCGTCAGGGGGGCGCTGGCGATGCCCGCACAAACTACCACGGCATCAAATGTTTCCCCCGGATCTTGCGGTGTGCAACGCACTGTTCTGGGCTGGTTCGGCAACAAAGCTTGAACTTGCGTATTGAAATGAAACTTTGCCCCCAAGACCTCCGCTTCGGTTTTGAGCAAGAGCGTGAATTGACGGCAGTTGCTTACTTCATCATCCGAAAAATGGAGGGCTTCGGCCAAGGCGGTATCTGGGTTCAAGGCCGGTTCAATGGCGCCAGCCTCTAGCGCTGTCAGCGATTTGATGGTGAGTCCTGCATCCCGCATGACTTGCAACGAGGGCGCGATCAATTGGCGTTCTCGTTCGGAACGCAGCAAGACCATGTAGCCAGGTGCCCTGTCATACGCCAAGTTCAAGGTGTTACTTAGGGCTTGCATGCGATGTTGGCTGTACATCGCAAGTCTGAGCATGTGCTCACGATTGCGCGCAAAGGTGGTGCTGTCGCATGCTTTCCAAAATTGCCAAAGCCAGCGCAGCTCATGGCGATTCAATCGTCCGATACGCAGTGGCGTGTCACGCTGCCACAGGTGTGTCAGGAGATGGCGAGGCAAGCCAGGACGCGCCCATGGCGCGGCATAACCCGCAGACACGACACCGGCGTTGGCAAAGCTGGTGGCTTCTGCGGCTGCGCTGTTGCGCTCAAACACTTGGACTTGATGGCCTTGCGCGGCCAGCTCATACGCTGTGGTGACCCCGATGACGCCTGCGCCAATGATGGCAACTTTCATGCGTGAGAGCTCTCGCAGAATGGGAGGGTGGGGTGAGGATGCATGGTGCGCTGTGCTAGAATCTTTGGGTTTTCCCGAATTCAGGCTGAAACGCCTGGGACGGGTTGAACATCACTCGCAAACCAGTCCATTCAAGGTGTTGCCGGGAGTCTTTCTGAAGAATGACTTGCGGCGATGAAGGACTGGATTTTAGACCCAACCTTTGGAGTAAAAACTATGTCAGTCACAATGCGCGAAATGCTGGAAGCCGGTGTCCACTTTGGTCACCAAACCCGCTTCTGGAACCCCAAGATGTCTCCTTTCATCTTCGGTCACCGCAACAAAATTCACATCATCAACTTGGAAAAATCGTTGCCGATGTTCCAAGAGGCGGCTAAGTTCGCCAAGCAATTGGCTGCCAACCGTGGCACCATTTTGATGGTCGGCACCAAGCGTCAATCGCGTGAAATCGTGGCTGCCGAAGCGCAACGCGCTGGCATGCCTTTCGTTGACCAACGTTGGTTGGGCGGCATGTTGACCAACTTCAAAACGGTCAAGACCTCGATCAAACGTCTGAAAGACATGAAAGTCCAACAAGAAGCTGGCTTGGACAGTTTGTCCAAAAAAGAACAACTGATGTTCAAGCGCGAAATCGAGAAGCTTGAGAAGGACATCGGCGGTATTCAAGACATGGCTGTGTTGCCTGACGCGATTTTTGTGATCGACGTCGGCTACCACAAGATTGCCATCGCCGAAGCTAAGAAATTGGGCATTCCTTTGATCGGTGTGGTGGACTCTAACCACTCACCCGAAGGTATCGACTACATCATTCCTGGCAACGATGACTCATCCAAAGCTGTCACCTTGTACGCGCGCGGTATCGCGGACGCGATCTTGGAAGGCCGTGCCAACGCCGTGAACGACGTTGTCAAAGCTGTCACCGAAGGTGATGACGAGTTTGTTGAAGTCGCTGCTTAAAGCCTCTGCCTACTCGCAGAAGGGGCTCCTGCAGCCCCTTTTTCACACCTGAACTGAATTCGAACTGAACTGATACGGAGAAATTAAATGGCTGCTATTACCGCAAGCATGGTCGCTGAACTGCGCGCAAAGACCGATGCCCCCATGATGGAATGTAAAAAAGCATTGACCGAAGCTGATGGCGACATGGCCAAAGCAGAAGAGTTGTTGCGCGTCAAGCTCGGCAGCAAAGCAGGTAAAGCCTCTAGCCGTGTGACGGCCGAAGGCGTTGTCACCAGCTACATCAGCGGCAACACAGGTGCTTTGCTCGAAGTGAACTGCGAAACCGACTTTGTGACCAAGAACGACAGTTTCTTGGGGCTGGCGCAAGCTGCTGCTGAGTTGATCGCCAAGCACAACCCCGCTTCGATCGAAGCCATGGGTGCTTTGTCCTATAGCCAAGACGGTTTTGGTCCTACGCTTGAAGATGTGCGCAAAGGCTTGATTGGCAAGATCGGTGAGAACATGAGCTTTCGCCGTTTCAAGCGTTTCGAAGGCGCCAGCAAATTGGCCGCTTACTTGCACGGCACTCGCATCGGTGTGGTCGTTGAGTTTGATGGCGATGAAACAGCTGCCAAAGACGTTGCCATGCACGTAGCAGCGATGAAGCCTGTGTCTTTGACCAGCGCTGATGTGCCTGCTGAGTTGATCGAGAAAGAGCGCTCAGTGGCGACTGCAAAGGCGGCTGAGTCTGGCAAGCCTGCAGACATCGCCACCAAGATGATCGAAGGCGCTGTGCAGAAATACCTCAAAGAGGTGTCTTTGTTCAATCAACCTTTCGTCAAGAACGACAAGCAAACCGTGGAGCAAATGCTCAAGGCTGCTAACACTCAAGTCAAATCATTCACCTTGTACGTGGTGGGTGAAGGCATTGAAAAGAAGGTGGACGACTTCGCCGCAGAAGTCGCGGCACAAGTCGCCGCTGCCAAGCAGTCAGCCTAATTTGAAAAGGGGAGCATGAGCTCCCCTTTTGACGTCACCCTCGCTAAACTCACATCACACACATTTCAAGGAGCCCCACATGACCTCACCCCAGCCAGCCCATAAGCGTATTTTGCTCAAGCTGTCCGGCGAGGCCCTGATGGGCGACGATGCATTTGGCATCAACCGTGCCACCATTGTTCGCATCGTGGACGAGGTGTCCGAGGTCATCAACCTCGGTGTGGAAGTGGCGATCGTGATTGGCGGCGGCAACATCTTTCGTGGTGTTGCAGGTGGTGCTGTTGGCATGGACCGTGCCACGGCTGATTACATGGGCATGTTGGCCACGGTGATGAACTCGCTGGCCTTGGCCGACACCATGAACAAAGCGGGTTTGACTGCACGCGTCATGTCCGCCATTGCGATTGACCAAGTGGTGGAGCCGTATGTCCGTCCCAAAGCCTTGCAGTACCTGGAAGAGGGCAAGGTGGTGATTTTTGCCGCCGGTACAGGAAACCCGTTCTTCACCACCGACACCGCCGCCGCCTTGCGTGGTGCCGAAATTGGCGCCGAAATGGTGCTCAAGGCCACCAAGGTCGATGGTGTGTACAGCGCCGATCCCAAGAAAGATCCCAACGCCACGCGTTACAGCGAAATCAGCTTTGACGACGCGATTGGCCAAAACCTCGGCATCATGGATGCCACCGCGTTTGCGCTGTGTCGTGATCAAAAGTTACCAATCAAAGTTTTTTCTATTTTTAAGAATGGGGCGCTCAAACGTGTGGTGTTGGGCGAAGACGAAGGCACCTTGGTTCACGCGTAACCCAGGTTTCTTTCGGACCTCTTTCATTCTCTGCCACAGGAGCATTCCATGACCATTGCTGACATCAAGAAAAACATCGAAGCCAAGATGGATCAATCGATCGCATCGTTCAGCAACAGCTTGACCAAAATTCGCACCGGTCGTCCCAGCCCCGCGTTGCTGGATACTGTGCAAGTCGACTACTACGGCTCCATGGTGCCGATCAGCCAAGTGGCGAATGTGTCCTTGCTAGATGCCCGCACCTTGAGCGTGCAACCCTGGGAAAAGCCCATGGGTGCAAAGATTGAAAAAGCCATTCGCGACAGCGATCTGGGTTTGAACCCTTCGTCGATGGGTGAGTTGATTCGTGTGCCGATGCCACCCATGTCTGAAGAGCGTCGCAAAGAACTGACCAAAGTGGTGCGTACCGAAGGTGAGAACGCGAAAATTGCGGTACGCAACTTGCGCCGAGATGCCAACGAATCGGTGAAAAAATTGGTCAAAGACAAGTTGGCTTCTGAAGACGATCAAAAACGTGCCGAAGCTGACATTCAAAAATCCACCGACGCACACATTGCTGATATCGATAAATTGATTGCCAGCAAAGAACAAGAAATCATGGCGGTTTAACGCCTTATGTTGAAACAACGCGTCATCACGGCTCTTGTCTTAGTGGCGCTTTTGTTGCCAGCAATTTTCGCTGCCCATGCCGAGCCTTTGGCGGGACTCACTTTGGTGTTGATTGCGGCAGGTGCTTGGGAGTGGGGGCGTTTGAATGGTTTGGCCATGCGAGGCGCGTTGCGTGTCGCGGCCGTGTGCATCACCCTGTGCTTGTTCACATGGTCGGCGGCTTGGGCCTATCACGTGCCCGCTTTGTTGTGGCCTGTGACGGGGGCATTTTGGGTCTTGGCAGGGGCTTGGCTGTTGCGCCACGGCGTGCCAGGTTGGCCCACGGTGTCTCGTGCCCTGCGCTTGGTGGCTGGCGTGGCCGCTTTGTGGCTGACTTGGTTGGCGATGTACCAAGCCAAAGTGGTTGGTATCAATTTCTTGTTGTCCTTGCTGTTCTTGGTGTGGATGGCTGACATTGCTGCTTATTTTTCAGGCCGAACCTGGGGACGCCGCAAACTGGCCGTGGCCATCAGTCCTGGTAAAAGCTGGGAAGGTGTGTGGGGCGGCATGGCGGGCGTTTTGCTGATGGCTTTTGCATGGGTGTGGGTTGACGCCCAATGGGTCATGGGCAGTCCTAGCTTATTCACGCAGTTGCAGGCGCGTGGTTGGCTTTTCATGGTCTTGGCCACTGTATTTTTGGTGGCTATGAGCGTGGTCGGTGATCTGGTGGAGTCGTTGGTCAAACGCAGTGCGGGCATGAAAGACAGCAGCCAATTGTTGCCAGGCCATGGAGGCGTGTTGGATCGTGTCGATGCCTTGCTACCGACCTTGCCTTTGGCATTGATGTTGGTGCAATCGCTGTGATGACGAACACCATACGTACACCGCAACGCGTCACGGTGTTGGGTTCCACAGGTTCGATTGGTACCAACACCCTGGATGTGATGGCTCGGCATCCAGAGCGCTTCGAAGTTTTTGCACTCACGGGTGCGACACAAGTTGATTTGATGTTGCGTCAATGTGCGCAGTTCAAGCCCCGTTTTGTGGTGATGGCGCATGCACCTGCTGCACAGGCTTTGCAAGAGCGATTGCATGCCGAAGGTCTGTTGACCCAGATACTGACCGGTCCCCATGCCCTCGATGAAGTTTCAGCTCATCCTGACGTGGACGTGGTGATGGCAGCCATCGTCGGGGCGGCGGGTTTGTCGCCGTGCTTGGCTGCCGCACGGGCAGGCAAGCGCTTGTTGTTGGCCAACAAAGAAGCCTTGGTGGTGGGCGGTGAAGTTTTCTTAGAGGCGGTGAAGCAGGGCGGAGCGACGCTGTTGCCCATTGACAGCGAGCACTCGGCCATTTTTCAGTCATTGCCTGAAGATGCCAACACCTGGGACGCGCGGGTTGAAAAAATTATTCTGACGGCTTCAGGTGGCCCGTTCAGGACCCGTGCATTGAGCACGCTCAAAGAGGTCACGCCTGAGCAGGCGTGTGCCCATCCCAACTGGGTGATGGGGCGAAAAATTTCGGTAGATTCCGCCACCATGATGAACAAAGCGCTAGAAGTGATTGAAGCGCGTTATTTGTTTGGGCTACCACCCGAGCGGCTGGAGGTGGTCATCCATCCGCAAAGCATCATCCACTCCATGGTTCAGTACCGTGACACCTCGGTGGTGGCCCAGCTGGGCACGCCCGACATGCGTGTGCCGATTGCCTATGGCTTGAGCTGGCCTGAGCGTATGGTTTCGGGGGCTCAGACCTTGGATTTTCATGCCCTCTCTGCCATGACCTTTGAGGCTTTGGATGATCATGGGCATCCTGAGCGCTTTGCGGGTATCCATTTGGCGTGGGATGCTTTGCGCGGTCCACGCGGTACGACAGCGGTCCTCAATGCGGCCAACGAAATTGCCGTGGCTGCCTTCTTAGAGTGTCGCATTCGGTTTGACCAAATTCACCACGTTAATTCAGAATGTATGGCGCAATTGCAGCCTGCTGCACCACATCACTTGGATGATTTATTGGCACTCGATGCACAGGCACGTGCCCAAGCCCAAAGCATTGTTTCTCGCTTGGCTCACGCATGACGGTGTTGGCCTTTTTGCTGGCGTTGGGCTTGCTCATCACTGTCCATGAATGGGGGCACTACCGTGTGGCGGTGGCCTGCGGCGTCAAGGTGCTCACCTTTTCAATTGGTTTTGGTCAGCCTCTGCTGCGTTGGCGATCACGTCAATCCCGTCCGGGTCAGAACACCGAGTTTGTGATTGGCTTGATCCCCTTGGGTGGCTACGTCAAGATGCTGGATGAGAACGAAGCCGAGGTCGCACCTCATGAGGTGGCCATGGCGTTCAACCGTCAAGCCTTGTGGGCACGCGCGGCCATTGTGTCGGCAGGACCGCTGGCCAATCTGTTGTTGGCTGTTTTGCTCTATGCCGCCACATTTTGGATCGGGCAATATGAGACACGTGCGCTGGTGGCATCGCCGGTGGTTGGTTCGGTGGCGGATCGCGCAGGCTTGAAAAGCGGCGATTTGATTGTGCGTGCAGGCACATCGGCCGAGTCATTGCAAGACATTGCCTCCATGGAAGACTTGCGCTGGTGGGTTTTACAACAAGACTTGACTCAGGATCGTCTGTGTTTCGAGGTGATCTCGTTGTCCGAACGTGGCACACATGCGCTCATCCTGGAGCCCTTGTCAGCATCCGAACCCGTCAGTGGATCCAGCCCGGGACTGCTTGCTTTAGGGCTGACCAGTGCATGGAGCCGCCCCGTCTTGGGCGACATAATGCCTGATGGTGCAGCGGCTCAAGCGGGTTTACAGCGTGGCGATGAGGTACTACGAATTGACGGTCGTGTGGTGCAAGATGCTGCTGCGCTACGTGCCATGGTGCGTGAAAGTGGTGCACGCCAGGCACCCATGCCGCAAATCTGGCAGGTACAACGGGCTCAGCGAGACGTGTTGACGATTACTGTGACGCCGCAGTGGGTGCATGACAGTACAACACCGTTCGGTCGTATCGGTGCTCAAGTCGGTGAGCCGCCTGCCAAACACTGGGTGCAATATGGCGTGATCGAGGGGGGCGCGCGAGCCTTCACTCGCACGGGTGAGATGGTCTGGATGACCGTCGAGATGTTGGGGCGTTTGGTGGTGGGCCAGGCCTCATTGGATCATCTGAGCGGCCCGTTGACCATGGCTGATTACGCAGGCCGTACTGCCAGCTTGGGGCTCGGGGCTTATTTGTCCTACCTCGCCTTGCTCAGCGTGAGTCTGGGCATCTTCAATCTCTTGCCATTGCCCGTGCTCGATGGAGGGCACCTGTTGTATTATCTTTATGAAGCCTTCACAGGACGCCCACCTGCGCCGCAATGGCTTGCTGTCATGCAGCGTGTGGGACTTGCTTTCTTGGTCGCGCTGATGGCGTTTTCTCTTTTCAACGACGTGGTTCGCCTGGGTTGGCTGAATTAAAACCACGACCAATCAACCCAAAGGCTCTGAAGTTTTCTGTTCATGAACAAGCAACTTTCTCGATTTCGTCGCACCACTTTGTCCCATGTCGCAGCCTTGATGGTTGGGACAAGCCTAGCTTTTCAAGCATGGGCAGCAGACCCGCTCACTGTTCGTGACATCCGTGTCGAAGGACTTCAACGTGTGGAGCCTGGCACTGTCTTCGCTTCTATTCCCTTTCGCGTGGGGGATGACTACACAGAAGAAAAAGGTGCCGCCGCCATTCGCAGCTTGTTTGCGCTGGGCTTGTTCAAAGATGTGCGGATTGAAGTCAACGGCAATGAGTTAGTGCTGATTGTTGAAGAGCGTCCTAATATTGCGACCGTCGATTTCATTGGAACCAAAGAGTTTGACAAAGACGTGTTACGCAAAGCGCTGCGTGACATTGGCTTGGCCGAAGGACGGCCGTTCGATAAAGCGTTGGCTGACCGTGCTGAGCAAGAACTCAAACGTCAGTACGTCAACCGTAGCTTATATGGCGCAGAGATCATCACCACCATCACGCCGACAGACCGTAACCGTGTCAACTTGTCGTTCACGGTGGTTGAAGGTGATCTGGCCAAAATCAAAGAAATTCGTGTCGTTGGCGCCAAAGACTTTGATGAGTCCAAGCTGTTGGATCAATTCGATCAAGGCACAGGTAATTGGTTGAGTTGGTACACCAAATCAGACCGCTATTCACGTACCAAACTCAACGCTGACTTGGAGACCTTGCGTGCTTGGTACATGTCACGTGGGTACTTGGAATTCCGCGTGGACTCCACGCAGGTCGCGATTTCACCGAACAAACAAGATATCAGCATCACCATCAACATCACGGAAGGCGACAGATTTGTGGTGTCTGAAGTCGCTCTGGATGGTTACTACTTGGGTAAAGACGACGAGTTCAAATCGTTGGTCCAAATCAAAGCCGGTCAGCCCTACAACGCAGATGATGTTGCCAAAACCACCAAGGCTTTTAACGAGTACTTTGGCAATTTTGGTTTTGCCTTTGCCCGTACCGAAGTTCGTCCTGAAATTGACCGTGCCACCAATCGCGTGAAATTGGTCTTGGTGGCTGACCCTTCACGTCGTGCGTATGTGCGACGCATTAATATCGTTGGCAATAACCGCACACGCGATCAAATCGTGCGTCGAGAGTTCCGTCAAATGGAATCCTCTTGGTACGACGGAGAAAAAATCCGCCTCTCGCGCGATCGTGTGAATCGCTTGGGCTATTTCAAAGATGTTGAAATTGACACCCAAGAGGTCGCCGCATCACAAGATCAAGTCGACTTGAATGTGAATGTGGTCGAAAAACCTACCGGCATGCTGACCCTTGGCGCAGGTTTTTCAAGTGCCGAAAAAGTGACCTTCAGCTTTGGTATTCAACAAGACAACGTGTTTGGCTCGGGGCAGAACTTGGGGTTACAGGTCAGTACCAGCAAATTTAACCAGTTCTACGTCATCAACACCACCAATCCTTATTTCACCGATGACGGGGTGTCTCGCACATTTGAGTATTACCACCGTTCAAGCAAGCCCTACGTCGAGCAAGGCGGCGACTACCGTTTGATCACTTCGGGTGCAGGGGTGCGATTTGGTGTGCCATTCAGTGAGTTGGACCGTGTCTTTGTGGGCGCCTCGCTCGAGCAGACAGAAATTGTTCCTGGCACCAACTTACCCGCCTCCTACTTGGCCTATGCCAACCATTTCGGCTATACCACCAAGACGGTGCCTCTGACCTTGGGTTGGGCGCGTGATGGTCGCGACAGCTACCTCAATCCCACCACGGGTACATTCATTCGCTTGAACAGCGAAACAGGGGTTTCAGGGGACACCCGTTATTTGAAAATGGGGACGCAATATCAGCAGTACTTTGCTTTGAGTAAGCAATACACCTTTGCGTTCAACGCTGATTTAGGTTTGGGCAAAGGTCTGCAAGGTCAGCCATATCCTGTATTTAAAAATTACTACTCTGGCGGTTTAGGTTCCGTGCGTGGTTTCGAACAAGGCACATTGGGACCTCGAGATATTTCTGGCATCGTGGTGGGCGGCCCCAAAAAGATCACCATCAACACAGAGTTCTTGATGCCGTTCCCAGGCGCTGGCAACGACCGTAGCTTGCGTCTGTATGGGTTTTACGACATGGGTAATGTCTATGGTGAGTTTGACAAAATTCAGCTCAACCAATTGCGCAGTTCCTACGGTGCAGGCCTGAGCTGGGTTTCACCCATGGGGCCCTTGCGATTTGCATGGGCGCGTCCTGCACGGTCCTTCACAGGCGATAGAATTCAGAGATTGCAATTCCAGATTGGGACATCCTTCTGATGAACACTTTTTTTCGTAATGTTTCCTTGACCCTTGTGTTGGGCCTGTCGGCTTTGTGTGTGCACGCAGATGAAATTCGCATTGGTTTTATCAACACCGATCGCATTTTCAAAGAAGCCAATACAGCCAAGCAAGCCCAAGCCAAGTTGGAGCAAGAGTTTTCTAAACGCGATAAGGATCTCAATGATGCTGGCGGTGCGTTGAAGACGGCGGTTGAAAAGTTTGAGCGCGAAGCGCCCACCCTGTCTGAGTCGCAGCGTCTGTCACGTCAAAAGCAATTGGGTGAGCAAGATCGTGAATTCCAACGTAAACGCCGTGAGTTCCAAGAGGAACTCAATGCGCGTAAAAACGAAGAATTTCAATTGGTGCTTGAGCGCGCCAATCGCGTGATCAAACAAGTCGCTGAAACCGAGAAATACGACCTCGTTTTGCAGGAGGCTGTCTACATCAGTCCCAAGCACGACATCACTGACAAAGTGCTCAAGGTCATCAACGCTGCCAAATAATTAGCCGTGGCACTGCGTCTCGGCCAAATCATCGACAGTCTTGGAGGGAGCCTGCATGGCGATCCCAAGACACTGATTCAAAAACTCAGCCCCCTCGATACTGCCCAAGCCGATGCGCTGAGTTTCTTAAGCAACCCCCAATACCAATCGCAACTCGCCAGCTCCGTGGCGGCGTGTGTCATTGTGTCGCCGGCTATGGAGGCAGTGGCGCGTGCGCGCGGTGCCTGCATCGTCACGGCGAATCCTTACCATTACTTTGCCAAACTCACGCAGTTATGGCGCCAGCATCTGGTGCATGAGGATGAACCGATGGTGCATCCCAGCGCAGTGATTCACCCTTCAGCCGTTGTGCATTCCAGTGCGCGCATTGGTCCCCTGTGTGTGATCGAGCGGGGTGCAGAGGTTGGTGCGCAAACCTGGCTCAAATCGCGCGTGACCTTGGGTGAAAACTGCCGCATTGGTGAGCGTGGCATCGTCCATGCAGGTGTTGTCATTGGTGCGGATGGTTTTGGTTTTGCGTTGTTCGAAGGCCGTTGGGAAAAAATTGAACAACTGGGTGCCGTGCGCATTGGCAATGATGTGGAAATAGGTGCCAACACCTGCATTGACCGAGGCGCCCTGGACGACACCATCATCGAAGATGGCGTCAAGCTGGACAACTTGGTACAAATTGGTCACAACGTCCATGTGGGAGCTAACACCGCCATGGCCGGTTGTGCAGGCGTAGCTGGCAGCGCCCGCATTGGTGCCAATTGCACCGTGGGTGGCGGCGCAGTGGTGCTGGGCCACTTGCAGCTCGCTGATGGTGTGCATATTTCGGCTGCCTCTGTGGTGATGCGCTCGATTCGCCAGCCAGGCCAGTACAGCGGTGTGTTCCCCATCGACGACAATGCGTCATGGGAAAAAAATGCCGCCACCTTGCGTCAGTTGCATCGTTTGCGTGATCGCATCAAATCTCTTGAATCAGCTTTTGAAAGTCAAAAAAAATGAGCATGGACATTCACCACATCTTGAAGCAACTACCACATCGTTATCCAATTTTGTTGGTGGACCGTGTGTTGGAAATTGAAAAAGGCAAAAGCATCAAGGCGCTCAAAAATGTGACCATCAATGAGCCGTTTTTCACCGGTCACTTTCCCCATCATCCTGTGATGCCAGGCGTGTTGATTTTGGAGGCCTTGGCCCAAGCTGCTGCCTTGTTGGCTTTTGACACCTTGGGGGCTGCGCCCGATGACAAGACTGTGTATTACTTTGCAGGTATCGACGGTGCACGATTCAAGCGCCCCGTGGAGCCAGGCGATCAACTCACCTTGGAGGTTGAGTTGGATCGCATGAAAGCAGGTATCTTCAAATTCAAAGCACGCGCCAAAGTGGGCGATGTGGTGGCGACGGAAGCTGACCTGATGTGCACCATGCGCTCTATTGCTTAAACACCAACAAGTTCAACCAACCAACGATGAGCCTGATTCACGCCACTGCGATTGTTGACCCCAAGGCCGAGCTCGATAGCTCGGTTCAGGTGGGGCCTTACACCATCATTGGTCCCCATGTTCGTATCGGTGCAGGTACCACGGTGGGCCCGCATTGCGTGATCGAAGGCCACACCACGATTGGCAATGACAACCGAATTTTTCAGTTCAATTCACTCGGTGCGATTCCGCAAGACAAGAAATACGCAGGTGAGCCTTGCGAATTGATCATTGGCGACCGTAACACCATCCGCGAGTTTTGTACGTTCAACATTGGCTCGCCCGGTGATGCGGGCGTGACGCAAGTGGGCAACGACAATTGGATCATGGCCTATGTGCATTTGGCCCACGACTGCATCGTGGGTAATCACACCATCTTCGCCAACAGCGCGCAGTTGGCAGGCCATGTGCACGTGGGCGACTGGGTGATTTTGGGCGGCTTTACCGTGGTGCACCAGTTTGTGCGTATTGGTGCGCACAGCTTCTCGGCCATGCACTCTTTGCTGTTTGCCGATGTGCCGCCATTTGTCATGTGCCAAGGCCAGCCGGCTGAGCCCCGTTCGATGAACTTCGAAGGCTTGCGCCGTCGAGGTTTTTCTGCCGAACGTATCAGCGCCGTGAAGGCCATGCACAAAGCCTTGTACCGCGATGATTTGACCCTCGAGCAAGCCAAAGAGCGCATTGCCGCCTTGACGCAAGACAAACCAGAGGCTGCACCAGACGTGGCCATGATGCTGGACTTCTTGAGTCACACCTCGCCGCAACGCGGCATCATTCGCTAAACCCTATGGCCGAGGCCCTGTCTTTCTCGCTCGTCGCAGGCGAGGCCTCGGGCGATTTGCTTGCAGGTCTGTTGCTTGGCGGCATGCGCGACAAATGGCCTGACATGCGCAGCGCTGGCATTGGTGGCCCGCGTATGGTGTCTCAAGGTTTTGAGCCTTGGTGGCCTTACGAAAAACTCGCGGTGCGTGGCTATGTGGAAGTGTTGCGCCACTACCGAGAAATCGTCGGCATTCGCAAGCAGCTGCGCGAGCGGCTGTTGGCTCATCCACCCAGTGCATTCATCGGTGTGGATGCGCCGGACTTCAACCTCGATTTAGAACGCGATCTCAAGGCTCAAGGTATTGCGACAATTCATTTTGTGTGCCCGTCGATCTGGGCCTGGCGCGCCGACCGTGTGGAGAAGATTCGTCAAAGCGTCGACCACGTGTTGTGCATCTTCCCGTTCGAGACGGACCTGCTCGCCCAGCACGGCATTGATGCGACGTATGTAGGCCACCCTTTGGCCAAAAATATTCCTGATGTGCCTGACCGTGCCGCTGCACGCATAGCACTTGGTTTGCCGCAAGACGCCACTGTTGTGGCCTTGCTGCCGGGCAGCCGCAGCTCTGAAATTGAATATTTGGCGCAGCGTTTTTTACAAGCGGCGCAGCGCATGGCCAAGCGGCAGGCAGGCTTGCATTTTGTGTTGCCCGCCATGCCTGCGTTGCGTGCGCGTATCGAAGCCATCGCGAAGGATTTAGGTGAGGTACCCAATCTGCTGGTGCTCAACGGTCAATCACATACCGCATTGGCGGCTTGTGATGTCACGCTCATTGCCAGCGGCACTGCCACCTTAGAGGCGGCCTTGTTCAAACGCCCCATGGTGATCGCCTACAACATGAACTGGCTCAGCTGGCAAATCATGCGCCGCAAAAAACTGCAGCCTTGGGTCGGGTTGCCCAACATTCTTTGCCAGGACTTTGTGGTGCCCGAGCTGCTGCAAGACGCCGCCACACCTGAGGCCTTGGCACAAGAGGTCTTGCAATGGCTGAATAATTCTGCAGCCACCGAGGCTGTTCACCAACGCTTTGCGACGCTGCATGACACGCTGCGTCGTGACACCCCTGCACTGGCCGCCCATGCGATCGAAAAAGTTCTTGCGCGCTGAACAAGCCGCCCTTGTGTGGGATGCTCCAGGCTTGATCGCCGGAGTGGATGAGGCCGGCCGCGGCCCATTGGCTGGCCCGGTAGTGGCTGCTGCTGTGATCTTGGACGATTTGAACCCGATTGCGGGCTTAGCCGATTCCAAAAAACTCACCGCCTTGAAACGCGAGCGTTTGTACGACGAAATTCGGGCCAAGGCTTTGTGCTGCTCGATCGCCGAAGCGACGGTAGAAGAAATTGACGAACTCAATATTTTGCAAGCCACCCTGCTGGCCATGCGCCGTGCCGTGGAAGGCTTGCGCCTGAAGCCGAACAAAGTCTTGGTGGATGGCAACCGTTTGCCAGTGCTGGATGTGCTGGCCGAAGCGATTGTCAAAGGCGACAGCAAAGTACAAGCCATTTCTGCCGCTTCCATTTTGGCCAAAGTGCATCGCGACCGTTGGTGTCAAGAGTTGCACGCGCAGTACCCGCAATATGGGTTTGATGGCCACAAAGGCTATGGCACTGCCGCGCACTTGCAAGCTCTTCAAGAACATGGAGCTACGCCTTGGCACCGCAAATCCTTTTCACCGGTGGCCGAGGTGTTGAAATGAACCTGATTACCTCGCGTGACAACCCCTTGGTCAAAGATCTGCGCCGTTTGTCGCAAGACAGCACGGCCTACCGCAAGCTAGGCCGCGTGTGGTTGGAGGGGGATCATCTGTGTCGGGCCGCCCTCACGCGTGGGGTCAAGCCTGAGCAAGCGGTGTTTGCGGAGTCACTCTGGGCCACAGCCCCGCGTGAGTGGACGCAAGCTGCTGAACGCAATACCGTTTTGCCTGATGCCTTGTTTGCCGAAATTAGCAGCTTAGAGTCGCCCGCCAAAATGGGTTTTATTTTGGCTGCCCCTCTATCACGGGTAATTCAAGCTACCGCTGCGACTGTGGTGCTTGACCGTGTGCAAGACGCCGGCAACGTCGGGTCTATTTTGCGCAGTGCCTCGGCCTTTGGTTTCAAGCAAGTGCTGGCCATCAAGGGGGCGGCCGCTTTGTGGTCGCCCAAAGTTCTGCGCGCGGGCATGGGGGCACATTTTGGATTGCACTTGGTTGAAGGCTTGAGCCCTGAGGATTTGGAGGCCTTGGACATACCTTGGGTCGCCACCAGTTCCCACCAAGGCCCGTTTTTGCATACCTTGTTGGCGCAGTCCCTGCTGCCCATGCCGTGTGCTTGGCTCATGGGGCATGAAGGGCAGGGGGTGTCCCCGGGCTTAGCCGAGCGTGCGGCATTGCATGTGCGCATTGCACAGCCGGGCGGGGAAGAGTCTTTGAATGTGGCGTCCGCTGCTGCCATTTGTTTGCACGCCAGCGCCACTTGCGCACAGGCTTAAATCACGTCCACCCACTGGGGAAAACCAGTGCCTCGGATATAATGAGAGGCTTTCCCGCATCAACCTGTACGCCCCAGCTCAAACCTAGGCAAATTCCTCGAACAAAGCAGCCAAAGAGACACGTTCTCTTGTGAGCGCTGAGGCGTACCCGAACTATTCCGGAGAACCCAGTGCTTTTGTCTCTTCAGGGAACCTTCCCGCCCGCCATCTTGGCGCTCGCAGACGGCACGGTCTTTATCGGCAACTCGATCGGAGCCTCGGGCTCTACCGTCGGCGAAGTGGTGTTCAACACCTCACTCACCGGCTATCAGGAAATCCTCACTGACCCCAGCTACTGCCAGCAGATCGTCACTTTGACGTACCCGCACATCGGTAACTACGGCGTCAACGTGGAAGACATCGAAGCTGACAAAGTCCATGCTGCTGGCTTAATCATCAAAGACTTGCCTTTGGTCGCAAGCAACTTCCGCTCTAGCCAAACCTTGTCGGCCTATTTGACCGATGCTGGCACCGTGGCCATTGCCAACATCGACACCCGTCAACTCACACGCATCTTGCGCACCAAGGGTGCCCAAAACGGTGCCATCGTGGGCTTGGCCAAAGGCCAAGAAGTCACACAAGCCTTGATTGACCAAGCGGTGGCAGCAGCTAAGGGCGCGCCCAACATGGCTGGCCTCGACTTGGCGCAAAAGGTCACCGTGTCTAAGTCGTATGAATGGACCCAAACCGAGTGGACATTGGGCGAAGGCTATGGCAACTTGACTGCACCGAAATTCCATGTGGTGGCCTACGACTTTGGCGTGAAGAAAAACATCTTGCGTATGTTGGCTGAGCGAGGCTGCAAAGTCACGGTGGTGCCAGCGAAGACGCCGGCTGCAGAAGTGCTCAAGCACAAGCCCGATGGCATCTTCTTGTCCAATGGCCCAGGAGACCCTCAGCCTTGCGACTACGCGATTGCTGCGGCTGCTGAGTTGATTGAAACCGGCATTCCCACATTCGGCATTTGTTTGGGGCACCAAATCATGGCTTTGGCCAGTGGCGCCAAAACCTTCAAGATGAAGTTTGGTCACCACGGTGCGAATCATCCTGTGAAAGATCTCGACTCGGGTCGCGTGTCCATCACCAGCCAAAACCACGGTTTTGCGGTGGATGAAAAATCACTGCCCGCCAACTTGCGTGCCACCCATGTGTCTTTGTTTGACGGCACCTTGCAGGGCTTGGCCCGCACCGACAAACCCGCGTTTTGCTTCCAAGGCCACCCCGAAGCATCGCCCGGCCCGCACGACATTGCTTACCTCTTTGACCGCTTCATCAAACTGATGGAGGCGAAATAACCATGCCAAAGCGCACCGACCTCAAAAGCATCCTCATCATTGGCGCAGGCCCGATCATCATTGGTCAGGCCTGTGAGTTCGATTACTCTGGCGTGCAAGCGTGTAAAGCTTTGCGTGAAGAGGGCTACAAAGTCATCTTGATCAACAGCAACCCTGCCACGATCATGACCGACCCTGCCACGGCGGACGTCACCTACATCGAGCCCATCACTTGGCAAACGGTTGAAAAAATCATTGCCAAAGAGCGGCCAGACGCCATCTTGCCCACCATGGGCGGCCAAACAGCGCTCAACTGTGCCTTGGACTTGTGGCACCACGGCGTGTTGGCCAAGTACAAGGTGGAGCTGATTGGCGCAACGCCTGAGGCCATCGACAAAGCCGAAGACCGCTTGAAGTTCAAAGATGCCATGACCAAGATTGGTCTGGGTTCTGCACGTTCAGGCATTGCCCACAGCATGGAAGAAGCATGGGATGTGCAAAAGCGCGTGGGCTTCCCCACCGTCATTCGCCCCAGCTTCACCTTGGGTGGCACGGGTGGTGGCATTGCCTACAACCCCGAAGAGTTTGAAATCATCTGTAAACGTGGTTTGGAAGCTTCGCCCACCAACGAGTTGTTGATTGAAGAATCTTTGCTCGGCTGGAAAGAGTACGAGATGGAAGTGGTGCGCGACAAGGCGGACAACTGCATCATCATTTGCTCGATTGAAAACTTGGACCCCATGGGTGTGCACACCGGTGACTCCATCACCGTGGCGCCTGCACAAACCTTGACCGACAAGGAATACCAAATTTTGCGTAACGCCTCGTTGGCCGTGCTGCGTGAAATTGGTGTGGACACGGGCGGCTCGAACGTGCAGTTCTCCATCAATCCCAAAGACGGCCGCATGGTCGTCATTGAGATGAACCCGCGTGTCTCGCGTTCATCGGCCTTGGCTTCCAAAGCCACAGGGTTCCCCATTGCCAAAGTCGCTGCCAAGTTGGCTGTGGGCTACACGCTCGATGAGTTGCGTAACGAAATCACGGGCGGTGCAACGCCTGCGTCGTTCGAACCATCCATCGACTACGTGGTCACCAAAATTCCACGTTTCGCTTTCGAGAAATTCCCAACCGCTGACAGCCGCTTGACCACCCAAATGAAATCTGTGGGTGAGGTGATGGCCATGGGTCGTACCTTCCAAGAGTCCTTCCAAAAAGCCTTGCGCGGTTTGGAAGTTGGCGTGGACGGCATGAACGAAAAAACCCAAGACCGCGAAGTGCTCGAAAAGGAACTGGGTGAGCCTGGCCCTGAGCGCATTTGGTACGTGGGTGATGCGTTTGCCCAAGGCATGAGCGTGGAAGAAGTGTTCTCGCTCACCAAGATCGACCGCTGGTTCTTGGTGCAAATCGAAGAGATCGTGAAGATCGAGTTGGAACTTGAAACCACATCGCTCGATGCCATCACTGCGCAAGAGTTGCGTGCCTTGAAAAAGAAGGGCTTCTCCGATCGCCGTTTGGCCAAGTTGCTCAAGACCACCGAACACGTGGTGCGTGCACGTCGTCATGAACTCAACATTCGCCCCGTCTACAAGCGCGTGGATACCTGTGCGGCTGAGTTCTCAACCGACACGGCTTACATGTACTCGTGCTACGAAGGCCATGGCGATGGTGAGTGCGAAGCTGAACCCACCAACAACAAAAAAATCATGGTGCTCGGTGGCGGTCCTAACCGCATCGGCCAAGGTATCGAGTTTGACTACTGCTGCGTGCATGCTGCGCTCGCCATGCGCGAAGACGGCTATGAAACCATCATGGTCAACTGCAACCCAGAGACCGTGTCGACCGACTACGACACCTCCGACCGCTTGTACTTCGAGCCATTGACGCTCGAAGATGTGCTGGAAATCGTGGACAAAGAAAAGCCAACTGGCGTCATCGTTCAGTACGGTGGTCAAACACCTTTGAAATTGGCTTTGGGCTTGGAAGCGGCTGGCGTGCCCATCATCGGCACCAGTCCCGACATGATTGACGCGGCTGAAGACCGCGAGCGTTTCCAAAAATTGTTGCAAGACCTCGGTCTGCGTCAACCTCCTAACGCCACGGCGCGTACCGAGGCAGAAGCTTTGGAAAAAGCCGCTGCTTTGGGTTACCCCTTGGTCGTTCGCCCCAGCTATGTGTTGGGTGGCCGTGCGATGGAAATCGTGCATGAACAACGCGACCTCGAGCGCTACATGCGCGAAGCGGTCAAGGTGTCGCACGACTCGCCTGTATTGCTCGATCGTTTCTTGAACGACGCGATCGAATGCGATGTGGACTGCTTGCGCGACCCCGAAGGCAAGACCTTCATCGGCGGCGTGATGGAACACATCGAACAAGCGGGTGTGCACAGCGGTGACTCGGCTTGCTCTTTGCCTCCTTACTCTTTGTCTGAGGTGACAGTGACTGAACTTAAGCGCCAATCTGCCGCGATGGCTGGTGCTTTGAATGTGGTGGGCTTGATGAACGTGCAGTTCGCGATTCAACATGTGGATGGCAAAGACGTCATCTATGTGCTTGAAGTCAACCCACGCGCATCACGCACGGTGCCTTACGTGTCTAAAGCCACGGGCATCCAATTGGCCAAGGTCGCTGCGCGTTGTATGGCCGGTCAAACCCTCGCATCACAAGGCATCACCAAAGAAGTCACGCCACCTTATTTCAGCGTGAAAGAAGCGGTGTTCCCCTTCGTGAAGTTCCCAGGCGTGGACACCATTCTTGGCCCAGAGATGAAATCCACCGGTGAAGTCATGGGAGTGGGCAAAACATTTGGCGAAGCGTTTGTGAAGAGCCAATTGGGCGCTGGCACGAAGTTGCCTCGCCCACGCGATGCCGATGGCCGCGCCACAGGCAAGGTGTTCATCTCGGTGAAGAACAACGACAAAGCACGTGCCATCGAAGTGGCGCGTCAGTTGTCGGCTTTGGGCTTTGAGTTGATTGCGACCAAAGGCACAGCGTCTGCCATTGTGGAGGCCGGTGTGCCTTGCGATGTGGTGAACAAAGTGACTGAAGGCCGCCCACACATTGTGGACAGCATCAAGAACAACGAAGTGGTGTTGGTCATCAACACCGTGGAAGAGCGTCGCAATGCGATTGCCGATTCGCGCCACATTCGTACCTCGGCATTGCTCAACCGTGTGACCACGTTCACGACCATTGCAGGCGCAGAAGCAGCTGTGGAAGGCATGAAGTACATGGACAAGTTAGATGTCATTTCTGTGCAGGAAATGCACGCTCAACTGACGGCCTAAGGACACACGATGAGTACAGTTCCCATCACCAAGCGTGGCGCAGAGAAGCTCAAAGAAGAGTTGCACAAACTCAAAACTGTTGAGCGTCCCAACGTCATCGCTGCGATCGCCGAAGCGCGTGCCCAAGGTGACTTGAGCGAAAACGCTGAATACGATGCCGCCAAAGACCGTCAAGGTTTCATCGAAGGCCGCATTCAAGAAATTGAAGGCAAGCTGTCGGTGGCGCAAATCATTGATCCAGCATCACTCGATGCAGGTGGCCGTGTGGTGTTTGGCGCAACGGTCGCGTTGGAAGACGAAGGTACGGGCGACAAAGTGACCTACCAAATCGTGGGCGAAGACGAAGCTGATTTGAAACTCGGCCTCATCAACATCAGCAGCCCGATTGCCCGTGCCTTGATTGGCAAGGAGGAGGGCGATGTGGCCGAGGTGCAAGCCCCGGGCGGTGTGCGTCACTACGAAGTGGTCAAGGTTTCTTACCTGTAATCACTCCATGGCGCGGTTTCAGCTTTTTTTAGCCGCGCTGTGGTGGGGCAGCCTGATGGCGGTGGGCTTCATGGTGGTTCCCATGCTGTTTGTGCATTTGGAAACACCGGCCATCGCGGGACAAATGGCCGCGCGCTTATTTGCCGCCCAAACTTGGCTCTCGGTTTTTTGTGGCGTGATACTGTTACTGGCTGCTCAACGCCAAAACAAGACAAGCCCACAAACTCCATCTATTTGGGTGATTACAGGTTTGCTGTTGGCGGTCATGCTCGAGGTGGCGATCAAGCCCCACATCGTGGCCCGCGATAATTTGGCGCTTTGGCACAACCTAGGGTCACTGACCTATGTGTTGCAGTGCGTGTGCGCGGGCAGGGTGCTTTGGCAGGTGTGGCCGCAGGACGTGCCCACAGCCAGCCCTGATCTTGAGGCTTAACCCAGCGTTCGTTTTTTGACCGAAATTTTCTTTGGCTTGGCGCGTTTGACTTGACCGCCAGAGGTCAGGCGTTGGTTGCCCAAGACGCGCAAGGTTTTCACTTCGGGGCGTTGGCCGCCACGGCTGCTGTACTTCAACACTTTCACATCGCGTGGACCGGGCATGCGGTCTTCATCGACCTCGCGCATTTTTTCGGGCTGCGGACGCCACAGCACAAACAGCTTGCCAATGTGCTGAATCGGTGCAGCATTGAGTTGGTCTGCCAGGGCGACAAACATGGCTTCACGGGCCTGGCGGTCATCACCCAGCACGCGAATTTTGATCAAGCCGTGGGCATTGAGTGCCATCTCGGCTTCTTTGATGACTGCGGGCGTGAGACCGTCGTTGCCAATCATCACGACAGGGTCTAGATGGTGCGCTTCGGCGCGGTGGATTTTGCGTTGTGCAGGAGTGAGTTGAATTGCAGACATGCAGGTATTATCCCCGCTCGCCGGTACCGACGCACAAAGGGTTGAATTGAAAGTTAAAACGCAAAGCAAAAAGGTCAACAAGTCTTGGCTGAATGACCATGTGAACGACCCTTACGTCAAGATGGCGCAAAAGGAAGGCTACCGTGCGCGCGCAGCCTTCAAGCTCAAAGAAATTGATGAGCAGCTGGGGCTGATCAAACCCGGCAACGTGGTGGTGGACTTGGGGTGTGCCCCGGGCGCTTGGAGCCAATACGTGCGTCGCCGCTTGTCGCCAGGCGGCGCCGCGGTGGGGGATTTGAACGGCACCATCATTGGCCTGGATCTTTTGCACATGGAACCTGTCGAAGGCGTCACCTTCTTGCAGGGTGATTTTCGTGAAGCTGAGGTCTTGGCGCAGCTGGAAGAGGCCTTGCAAGGGCGCATCGTCGATGTGGTGGTCTCTGACATGGCCCCCAATTTGTCAGGCATTGAATCCACCGATGCGGCACGTATTTCGCATTTGGTGGAGCTGGCGGTGGAATTCGCGCAAAAGCACCTCAAAACCGATGGCGCTTTGGTGGTCAAGGTGTTTCATGGCAGTAGCTATAGCCCCCTGACCAAGCTTTTCAAAGAGACTTTTCAGGTGGTCAAACCAATCAAACCCAAGGCCAGCCGAGATAAATCAAGTGAAACCTTTTTAGTTGGTATGGGTGTGAAAAATCGCCAGATTGCAAATCCTTGATCCATCAGGGGCTGATTCACGTGAATAAAGCGTGACGGGCGCTTGAAAGGCCTAAAATCAAGCCCATCTAGGTACAACTCGTACTCTTTTTTTCTCGGAGCCCACATTGAACAATCAATGGTTCTCAAAAGTCGCTGTTTGGTTGGTGATCGCCTTGGTGCTGTTCACCGTGTTCAAACAATTTGAAACACGCCCCGGCGCAGGCAATGGTTATGTGGGTTATTCGGACTTCCTCGAAGAGGTTCGCGCCAAACGCATCAAAACCGCCACCATCCAAGAAGGCCAAGGCGGTACAGAAATTGTGGCTGTCACCAACGACGATCGTAAATTGCGCACCACGGCCACTTACCTCGACCGTGGCTTGGTCGGCGACTTGATCGCCAACGGCGTGAAGTTTGATGTCAAACCCCGCGAAGAAGGTTCGCTCTTGATGACCTTGTTGGTCAGCTGGGGCCCCATGTTGCTGTTGATTGGTGTTTGGGTGTACTTCATGCGCCAGATGCAAGGCGGTGGCAAAGGCGGTGCATTCAGCTTTGGCAAAAGCAAAGCCCGCATGCTCGACGAGAACAACAACCAAGTGACGTTTGCCGATGTGGCGGGTTGTGACGAGGCCAAAGAAGAAGTCAAAGAAGTGGTGGACTTCTTGAAAGATCCGCAGAAGTTTCAAAAACTCGGCGGCCGCATTCCACGGGGTTTGCTGTTGGTAGGGCCTCCTGGTACGGGTAAAACACTGCTGGCCAAAGGCATCGCGGGCGAAGCCAAAGTGCCGTTCTTTAGCATTTCAGGCTCGGACTTTGTCGAGATGTTTGTTGGCGTAGGTGCGGCTCGTGTGCGCGACATGTTTGAAAACGCCAAGAAAAATGCACCCTGCATCATTTTCATTGACGAGATTGATGCCGTGGGCCGTCAGCGCGGCGCAGGCCTGGGCGGCGGTAACGACGAACGCGAACAAACGCTGAACCAAATGCTGGTCGAGATGGATGGTTTTGAGACCAACCTCGGTGTGATTGTGGTGGCAGCGACCAACCGTCCTGATATTTTGGACGCGGCCTTGTTGCGTCCTGGTCGCTTTGATCGTCAGGTCTATGTGACCCTGCCCGATATCCGCGGTCGCGAGCAAATCTTGAATGTGCACATGCGCAAAGTGCCGATTGGCCAAGATGTCAACGCCAGCATCATTGCCCGTGGTACGCCCGGCATGAGCGGTGCTGATTTGGCCAACTTGTGTAACGAAGCCGCCTTGATGGCCGCACGTCGCAATGCGCGTGTTGTTGAAATGGTGGACTTCGAAAAAGCCAAAGACAAAATCTTGATGGGCCCCGAGCGCAAGAGCATGGTCATGCCCGAAGAAGAGCGTCGCAACACGGCCTACCATGAGTCCGGCCATGCCTTGATTGGCAAGTTGTTGCCCAAGTGCGATCCCGTGCACAAAGTCACCATCATTCCGCGTGGCCGCGCCTTGGGCGTGACCATGAGCTTACCTGCGCAAGACCGTTACAGCTATGACCGTGAATACATGCTGAACCAAATCAGCATGTTGTTCGGTGGTCGTATTGCCGAAGAAGTGTTCATGAACCAAATGACCACGGGTGCGAGCAACGACTTTG